>Ga0299912_10001089_pt1 | contig 21999 bp, 19 predicted proteins | sample RVTome_2_FD_207667 | JGI IMG/M metagenome (GOLD analysis project Ga0299912, IMG submission 207667) | Soil microbial communities from uranium-contaminated site in the Upper Colorado River Basin, Wyoming, United States - RVT95D214 (version 2) ... | reverse complement strand
TTTTGTTCGGTCTGTGGGTGACGAGGTAACCTCGGAAGTCATAAGAAGGTACATAAAGTATCATCATGGGGAGCAGTTGCATTTTGATCTTTAATGCCCCGCAGCTCTGCTGCGGGGTAGTTTACTTGGATTTAATATATTTAAATTAAAAAAACATAAAAGAGAAGAGGATTTAAGTCGCTATAATATCATACTTGAAATTTGGTTTTTAATTATTGGTATTATCTTTGTTGAATTCAAGTTACTATTGTTATTTGATATTATACATTTGCGGCAATGAGATCTGGCAAGGAACGAGAGGATGTTGTTGAGTTTATGCGCTTATTTTCTGGCATGAATAAGAATAAGGATCGAGGTCTCTAGGGTATTTCACTCGACAACTGGGACCCTTTTGAAGGAGCATTTTATGGCGCGGACTGGCATTGTAAAAGATGAACGGTATCTGGAGCATGAGACGGGCTCGTATCACGTGGAGAACCCGCAGCGGTTGGTCTATATCTACCAGGCGCTCGATGAGATGAAAGGTCTCTTTGTAGAGATCCCTCCCCGGGCCGCAACCCGTCAGGAGATCATTGCCGTCCACGATCCCGCGTACGTGGATCGCATAGCTGCCACTGCCGGGCAGTCTGCACTTCACCTCGATGCCGACACCGTGACCTCACCCCAGAGCTATGAGGTCTCACTCCTCGCCGCAGGCGGGGTGCTGGCAGCTATTGATGCAGTGATGGATGGGCTGACAAATGCCTTTGCCCTGGTGCGGCCCCCTGGGCACCATGCCGAGAGGGACCGGGCCATGGGGTTTTGCATCTTCAACAATGTTGCCATCGGCGCGCACTATGCCTTCTCAAAACACGGGTTGGAGAGGGTCCTCATTATCGATTGGGACCTCCACCACGGCAACGGCACCCAGCATGCCTTTTACGCGGACCCCCGTGTGCTCTATTTCTCCACCCACCAGTATCCCTTCTATCCCGGCACTGGCCACTACACCGAGATCGGGGAGGGGAAAGGGAAGGGATATACCGTCAATGTTCCCCTCTCCCCCGGCTGTGAAGACGCCGATTATGCCAACATCATGCGGCATTGCCTCCGCCCTATTGCCCTGGAGTATGACCCGCAGCTGATCCTGGTATCGGCCGGCTTTGACATCTATCACCGCGATCCGCTGGGCGGGATGACGGTTACCGAAAAGGGCTTTGCCCGTCTCACCGACATCATCATGGAGATCGCCGACACGGTATGCGAGGGGAGGGTGGTTATGACCTTAGAGGGTGGCTACAACCTCGAGGGCCAGGCCCTCGCGGTCAAAGAGGTGGTCCGCCAGATGGCTGGCAAGGGTACACTGGATAGGGGGGAGCAGGAAAAAGAGGAGGCAGAATGGTACCCCCGCATCACAGGGATCGTCAAAGCGCTCAAGGAGAACCTTCGGCAGTACTGGTCTTGGGAGGGGTAGTATCCGTACCCCGCGTCATTCTTGCTCTGGCTCAGGGACGCATCCCTTCTTCAAGTCCACCCGCTCTTTTAGCTCCTTGCCCACCTTGAAATAGGGGAGCTTTTTAGGGAGGACGCTGACCGTAACCCCTGTCTTGGGGTTTCTCCCCTGGTAACTCCCGTAGTTCCTGATCACAAAGCTCCCGAATCCTCTGATCTCGACCCGATCCCCTCTCTTGAGTGCTTTCACCATCTCATCAAAGACGGAATCGACCACTACCTTAGCTACCTTTTGACTCAGCTTTGTCTTCTTGGCAACTTCCGTGGCAAGCTCAGCCTTGTTCACCCTTTCACCTCCTTCAAACACGATGGCTTTGGTGCTCAGAGTACATTATCCCTGATATACTGCACGGCATTTCTAAAGATGGCAACCCCTGCCCCCTCCTCGGGGAGCTCCTCTCTGGTCCATCGCGGATGATGGGTCCGGTGGACGAAGGCTTCGGGATGGGGCATGAGCCCGAAGACCCTCCCTGTCTCATCACATATCCCTGCCACCCCGCCAATTGAGCCGTTGGGGTTGAGGGGGTACTCCATGGTCTCTGCTTGATATGCCTCATCGGTATAGGCGAGACAGACCAAGCCCCTCTTCGTGAGCTGCTTCGCGATCGCCGGGGTGGCAGCGAGGAATTTCCCCTCGCCGTGCCTCACCGGCAGATAGATCCTTTCCAGGCCCTTGGTGAAGACGCAGGGCGACTGGGCGTTGACCTTGAGGTGGACCCATCGGTCCTCAAAGCGGCCTGAATCGTTAAAGGTCAAGGTCACCTCCTGCTCACCCCATCTACCCTCCATAGCGGGGACGAGCCCCAGTTTGGCCAGGAGTTGGAAGCCGTTGCAGATCCCCAGGATCAGCCTTCCGCCCTGGATGAATCGCATGAGCTGATCCCAGAACCTCTCTCCTGTGTCAGCAATGGCGGCGTGCCGGAAGCGATTGGCGCAGGCCTTGGCAGCACCGAGATCATCCCCGTCCAGAAATCCCCCGGGCAGGCACAGGAGGTGATACTCGTCCAGGGTTCGTTCCCCCCCGAGGAGCTCATTGATGTGGACCGTGTCGATGGTGTCCGCCCCTCCCAGCTTACAGGCATGGGCGGTCTCATATTCGCAGTTGATCCCGTTGCCGGCCAGCACGATAACCCGGACTTTTTCACCCACCCTACTGCTCCTGCGAGGCCTTGCCCTTGGGCGGCCTGCGAAGAGTAAAGGTCACTACCATCCCGATCACCAAGAGGGCACACCCCGTCCAGACGATGGGCACGCCGGGGTCATGGTTGACCTGTATCCCCGTGTAATTCCTCTTTTCTAATGCTTTCAAGGCAAAGGTGGAATCCCCCTTGTGCGCGCTCCCCTGCTTGGCTTGTTGCTCGGTAAAGAGCCAGAACCCCTCGGGAGCAGAGCCGGGGGTGAAGAGGACCAGCAGGATAGCCCCCCCGAGGTTGTGGACCTTTTCCTCATATTGCATCAGGCCCAGCTCGGCCTCGGTGCCGGGGATGCGCTTTACCTCGCCTTCGCTGAGACGCATGATCTGAGGAGCGCCTTTTTCCCCTTTTCCCCTCACCTCGAGTGCGGCGCGGGCGCTTATCCCATACGAAGCTTGATAAAAGGAAAGCCCTCCATAGGATAGGGGATGGTTTACCCGCAAGGGCGCATGATCGATGACCACCCTGTCCCCTTCAATAAAGGTGAGGGTGCTCACGAACTCGCGCGGGGAGCCGTCGGGATAGAAATCGACCCGGAATGCGTCGCAGCGTACCTGAAATCCCAGCGGCCTCACCGCCTGCCGGGGGCTGTTGAGGACGAACGCCTCCACGGCCTCGCCCTCCCTGATCTCCACATATCCCTTGAATCCCCACACGGCGCCGATAAGGGCACCGACCAAGATGAGGAGCACGCTCAAATGGGTGAGGTAGGTCCCCAATCTGGCGTAGCCGCTCTTGGTCTTGCGCACCTGTTGCCAGACGCCGGGTAGGCGCTTCAAGGAGCAGGCGATTAGGTTGATTGCTAAGAGGATCAGCACCCCAATGAACCACCATGAGTGGTACATGTTGAGGATGCCGAGCCCTTTGAGGATATAATAGGTCTCTTTGCTGTAACGATGGAGATACTGCTGCTCGGTGGCGTTTTGGGGGATGATGGTCCCGATGATGGATAACGCCGCCAGCAGGATCAGCAGCGGTATGGTCAATCGGAGAGAAGAGAGGATATTCCCCTTCTCCCCTTTCTTTTTCTCCTTTTTCACCTGCTCGTTCTTATGCACCATTAGTATCTCTTATCACGTGCGCCTTTAAACCTGTGCGTAAAGATATCATCTCCTCCAGAGGGATTCAACCCCGCCTTTGGCAAGACGCCAAAGGGCCGTGCAGGTATCTCGGGGAGAGATTTATTAACGATTTCCATAGCATACCCCCTCTTCCCTGTCAAGGAGAAAGGAGCTTGACATTTTAGCAGGTGGAGGCAATGATAATACGCCGCGAGGAATTACTACGGAGAGCACAAAATAGTTTGTATCTTTTATAAAAACCCGCCAGAATACCCCGCTGCTTGCAGCGGGGATGAATGGCGAGCGGGGTTCAAGGGGATGCAATCCCCTAGAACGGGGTTTCCAAAGGGGTTGTAGACCCCTTTGGTCAAGGTCGGGGTTAATGCCCCGCCCGCGAAGGCGAGCACTCCGCGCAAGCGAAGCGCCGTGTGGAGTGCGAGTTTACTCTGTTACGATTTTAAAATCCCCCTTTGTAAACCGGAGCCGAAGGTGGCCCTTTGGCCAGTGACCCTTTTGGCTAAAGAGCCACCTTCGGGGTCAGGGGGATTGAGGGGGATTTTCTAAAGGGGGGAATAAACTATTATATGCTCTGCATAGTAAATAGTAAGAGGATTGGTTTGTGCGCTAAAAAATTTTTTATGAGGGAGGACAACGAAGGATGGAAATCAAAAAGATAGGGGTATTAGGGGCCGGCGCCATGGGAAATGGTATTGTCCAGGTCTGCGCCCAGGCAGGCCATGAGGTGGTGATGCGGGACATCGCCGACAAATTCGTCCAGCGGGGGCTCAAGACCATCGAAGGGTTCCTCGCCAAGAGCGTGGAGAAGGGCAAGATCACCGAGGATGAAAAAAAGAAGGTCGTGGGCAGGATCAAGGGTACTACTGCGATCTCCGACCTGAAGGACGTCGATTTCGTCATCGAGGCCGTGCTCGAGGACCTGGAGCTGAAGAAGCAGGTCTTTCAAGAGGTGGAAAAGCTGACGCGCGCGGAGGTCATCTTGGCCACCAACACCTCCTCCATGTCCATTACGGCGATCGGGGCCGTCACCAAGCGCCCGGACCGGGTGGTGGGGATGCACTTTTTCAACCCCGTTCCCCTCATGAGGCTGGTGGAGGTGATCAAAGGCATGGACACCAGCGATGAGGCGGCCACCGTGACGATGGCATTGTCGGAAAAACTGGGCAAGGTGCCTGTGCTGGTGAAGAAGGATGCGCCGGGTTTTATCGTCAACCGTCTCATGATGGTTCAGATGGTAGAGGCCATTAAGGTCTACGAGGAGGGCATCGCCTCGATGGAGGATATCGACAAGGCGATCAAGGGTGGGCTGAACCACCCCATGGGGCCCTTTGAGCTGATGGACCTGACAGGCCTCGACATCAATTATAACGTCAGCGAGTACTTTCACCATGAGCTCAATCAGGAACTCAAGCATGTGACCCCGTTAACCCTGAAGAACATGGTCCGCGCCGGCAAATTGGGGAGAAAGACAGGGGAAGGCTGGTACAAGTACGGCAAGAAGTAGAGGGGATATCGGCAGGTCACGAGCATATCCTCGTCCCATTCGGGGGGCAAACTAATAGGGTTCAATTGGGCGTTTTTCCGCAGCCCCCCTCACCCCCGCCCTCTCCCCCCACGCTACAAAAAACGGCGGCCGAAGGTGGCCCGTTGGCCAGATCTTCGACTGGGGCGAGGAAGATAGGATTTACTTTCTAGGCAGAAATGGATTTTCTACAGGGTGCTCAAAAATGCCCAGATGCAAGTTGAGCTTTACGAAATCCCGCTTTCGGGGGCCCTCGAAATCATGAGGAGTGAGGCGTACTGGATGTACGCCGCAACGACGAAGGGTGAGAGAAACGCAGCAGATGGTCATTTTTCAGCAGCCTGCCGAGATAGGCAACGAGGAGGAGACACATGTCCAGGAGAAATGCCTGCATCATTGCAGGGGGGATGAGCAAGTGGGGCGTCCGGGAGGCATCCCTGATAGATATGGCGCAGGAGGCCGGCAAGGCGTGTCTCGATGACTGCCCCGGCTTGAAGCCGAGGGATATCGACGGCTTGCTCTTTGCCAGCTCCTTTGCCGGCAGGTGTTCGTTCCAGGTGAATACCGCGCCGGTTATCGCCGAGCGGCTGGGGCTGCAGCCCACCTCTATCTGCGCGCGAATCGATGTGCTGTGCGCCGGAGGCAGCGCCGCCATACTGCTTGCCAAGGCATTGGTCGAGAGCGGGATGGCCGACATCGTGATGGCGGCCGGCGGCGAGAAGCTCTACACGCCCCAGCGGTGGGAGGTGTTTTACAGCGAGCTCGCCTCCATCGACCATGACTGGGACGCGCCCCATGGGCTTGGGCTGCCGCCGCCGTTCTTCGCCCTCACTGCCAAGGAGCACATGAAGCGCTACGGGACCACGAAGGAACAACTGGCAGCCGTGTCGATTGCCAATTACACCTATGGATTCAACAACCCCAAGGCCCAGATGCACAAGGCCCTGACCATGGAGGAGGCATTGGAAGCACCCCTGGTGGTCATGCCGCTGACGCTCTACGACTGCTGCCCCATCACGGACGGCGCCGCCGCCGTCATTATCGCGGCCGAAGAGCGGGCCAGGGATCTCACGGACCGGCCGCTGGTCTATCTGCGTGGCGGCGCCCAGGCGTCCTTGCACAGCGTATCCGCCAACTGGCCGGGTGAGCACCTCGCCGACTGGGCCCACTTGCGGGTGGCGGCCAAGAAGGCGTACGCGACTGCCAAGCTCACACCCGACGATATCGACGTGGCCCAGACGCACGACTGCTTCAGCATCTCCGAGGTCATCGAGGTGGAGGAGCTGGGCTTCTGTAAGAAGGGGGAAGGGGGTGCGTTTGCGGCTGCCGGCGAGATCGCGCTCAACGGCAAGGTGCCTGTCAACACCGACGGCGGCCTGCTCTCCTGCGGTCATCCCTTCGGCGCGACAGGGATCAGGCAGGGCATGGAGATCATGCGGCAGCTTCAGGGCCGGGCAGCCAACCAGGTGGAAGAGGCCGCCTTCGCGCTTCAACACAACCTGAGCGGCCTGAACGTTGAACACACCATCGTGGTCTATGGAAGGGAGGCGGTGAAATAGAAGACAGAAGTCCCCTCCCATTTTGTATAATGATGCTCCTTTAAATCTTTTAAGGACATCATGCCGCAAGGCGGCAAAATATAAATGAGGGGATGTCGCTCCCGCTCTCCCGAAGGTGACCCTTTGGTCACAATATAGAGATAAGGATTGCGGCCGAAGGTGGCCCTTTGGCCAGATCCCGAAGCGGGAAGAGCGACACAGAAGACAGAATACGAGAGAAACCGAAGGAGGTTCTAATGGCTGTTTTAGGCATCCCTGTTCTCGAAGATAAATACCCCGTCACCATGGACATGTGGCCCCTACAGGCCAAGGAATTCAACCGGATTTATCCCTTCTACGAAAATCTCAAAGAGGGGAGGCTCACGACGACCAAGTGCGCGGGCTGCGGCAAGGTCTCCTATCCTCCCCGGGTCATCTGCCCTGCGTGTTACGGCGAAGAGCTGACGTGGATCGAGCTTCCCCACCAGGGACGGGTCCTCACCTTGACCGAAGAGATGAAGGGGGTTCCCCTGGGGTTCGACTCACCGCTCATCCACGCCTGGATTGATCTCGGTGAGCTGAGCCCTGTCAGGCGGTTTCTGAGCCGCATTATCAACTGCCCGGCCGGCAAGCTAAAGGAAGGCGACGAGGTCAAGCTCGTCGTCTTTGACGTGCCGGCCAATCCCCTGGAGGTCAAGCGGGATACCATCATGGCGGAGCGGGTCTTCTTCGCCTTTGAGCCGGCCGAGAAATAACGGAGAGGAGCGAAGCGCTGAACGCCTTTTCAATTGACAAAATAGAGGAAGCGGATATTATGGAAACAAAAAATAATAGAGGTACGGCGATGAAAACCTTAACCCTAGCGGAAATGAAAGACTATCTTCCACATCTGGTGAAAGATGCCTTAAAGGGACATAAAATGTATCGTATATCCTCTCAGGAGGGTTCCGCCATCCTTATGTCGGAAGAAGATTTTGAATCTCTTCAGGAAACCGTAGAACTTTTATCCCTCCCGCATTTTAAAGAATCCGTGGAGGAAGCAAAAGAGGATATAAAGGCCGGACGTCTCTATTCAATAGAAGAGGTTTTAGGGGGCATATAGCCGTTGGAGGGGTATGATATACAATTTACCCGACGCGCCACAAAGGACGTAGAGAAGCTTTCTCCCAAGCTAAAGAAAAAATTAAAGGATATTTTGCTGGAGGTTATCGCCCAGGACCCGTTTCAGGGCAAAAAGTTGATCGGCGACCTGAGGGGGAACTATTCTTATCCTTTGACCTTTTATATATAAACCCCCTCTCCCGCCGGCGGGAGAGGGTAGGGGTGAGGGTGGATATGACCTCAGATGGTTTCCCCTCCCCTGTGTCACAGGGCGACACATCCCGTATTCCCTGATTTATGCAAAGCGGGGCGGGATTTATCCCCTCTCGCTAGGGGAGGGGAGTTCTTTGGAGGTATTTTCAAGCAAGGAATTTCAGGGAGAAGGTGTGGGTAGCCAGGATAAAAGTGATGGACGGTCAGGGTTGTACATAGCATTGACACCGAGATGAAAGTAGTATACATCGAGAGGGCGAAAACGCATTATGGAGATTGAGGAACATAATCAGAGAAAGGGGTTAATATGAGATTCAAGAGGGTGATCATACTGACAGCAGCGATGCTCTTGCTCCTCCCCCTGTGGGGAGCTGCCCAGAAGCAGCCCCTGCGGGTGGCGGTTCTTCCCTTTGCCGTCCACAGCACCGAGGATCTGACGTATCTCAGGGACGGGATCTGGGACATCATCTCCAGCCGGATCATCGTCGAGGGTGAGATCGAGGTGGTGGAAAAGCCCCTGGTGGTGCGTTTCCTCTCGGACCTGCGGGGCGCCGAGATCAGCGACCAGGAGGCCCGCTGGCTGGGCGCCAGGGTCGGGGCCGATTATGTGGTCTACGGCAGCATCACCAAGGCGGGCGAGTACATCAGCCTCGACGCCAAGGTAGTTCAGGTGGCCGGCACGCGCCCCACCACGAGCGCCTTTGCCCAGCACAAGGGGATCGACGAGGTGATGACCAAGGTGGACACCTTCGCTCAGGACATCGGCGGCCGCGTGCTCGGGCGCGGCGCCTCCTATGAGCGCCGGGGGCCGCTGCAGGGGCGCCAGTATCTGATGTTTCAGTCATTGGGCTACTCAAAATTATTGAACTTCCCCCGGCGGGTCTTGAAGGGGGTCGATGTCGGCGACGTGGACAACGACGGCAAAAACGAGATCGTCGTCATGGACCACTCCCAGCTCTGGGTCTACCGGGATGAGGGCAAGGAGATCAAGCTCGTGGCCGAGTTCCCGACGGCGAGCAACAACGACTTCCTTACCCTCGATGTCATCGATATCACTGCGGACAAGCGGGCGGAGATCTGCGTCACCAACGCCGTCGGGGATACCCTCCAGTCCTTCATCCTCGCCTACGAAGACGGCGCCTTTCGCTACCTGGCCAAGGGGCTTAACTGGTACCTGCATGTCGTCAAGATCCCCGGCAAGGGGGAGGCCCTCCTGGCCCAATATATGGGGACCGATACGGACTATACGGGGCCTTTGCGCCTGGTCAAATGGACAGGCAAGAAGGTCAAGATGGGCACCAAGCTCAAGACGGGCAAAAAGGGCCGGCTCCCCAAGGAGGTCGAGTGGATCTACGACTTTACCTCGGGAAAGTTCACCAACCCGGATGCCCAGGAGTTCCTCGTGATGGAGGAGGATGACGGCAAGGGCAAGGTGCGCTTGCTCGATGCAACGGGATCAGTGGTGTGGAAGTCGAGCGATAAGCTGGGGGGCTCCGACAACTTCATCGACCGCCCTAGGCTGCTGGCCGATAAGAGGGGCAGCGCCTCTAAAGGCCCGCGCCGCATCTATCTCCCCCCCCGGCTCGTCGCCAAGGACATGGACGGCGACGGATTGGATGACTTGGTGGCCGTGATCAACGAGTTCGCCACAGGCGAGCACATAGAGCGGATCAGGTCCTACCAAAAGGGCTATGTCAGCGGCTTCAGCTGGGACGGGGCGGCCATGTCCACTGCCTGGCGCACCCAGGACATCCCCGAGTACGTGGCCGATTTTCAGCTCAAGGACGTGGACAACGACGGCAGGGACGAGCTGGTGACCGTCTCCGTCACCTTGACCTTCATGAAGCCGAAGGATACCAAGAGCCTGCTCATGGTATATGAGATATATGAATAACATTAAATAAAGGGTTCGAGGATTCTAGGATTCAAGGGTTCAAGGAAATGCTCAAGATGAAAGGGTTCGAGTGGTCGACCCCACTCCTTAATTCAGATTTTATGGACTGCGGCCGAAGGTGGCCCTTTGGCCAGATCCCGCAAAGCGGGAGGGTTCTAGGGGGCGAGTGAAATACTAAAATGCAAGAGATCGAGAGGTCTGGTGAGCAAGAAAAATGCTCAGGAACTATAAGGACTTAAAGGTTTGGCAGAAGGCGTACCAGCTTTGTATTGCGATTTATAAGATTACAAAACACTTCCCGAAGGAAGAGCGGTATGGATTGACATCTCAGATCAGGAGGTCTGCTGTATCCGTGCCATCGAACATAGCAGAGGGGTATGGGAGGAAGACGACACAGGAGTATATGCAGTCATTATACATAGCGTATGGCTCTCAGTGTGAGTTGGAGACCCAGATCTTGTTATCGAAGGATTTAGGCTACATTAAAGCAGATGATTTCGAGGCCCTTCAGAAAGACATAGGGGAGGTTGAGAGGATGCTCAAGGCGCTCATTAAATCTCTGCAGAACAAACACTCGAACCCTTGAACCCTCGGCCCCTGTGTCGCAGGGCGACACATCCCGATTCCGTAAATCTATATTATGGGGTGGGATTGACCCCTCTAAGTTTAGGTGCTCAAAGGTTGGGCACGGACGGTATCGAGCGTGCCAAGGCCCTCAACAAGAGATCGACATAGATATTGAAGGCAAAAAAATAACATAAAGATATCATAGAGTTACCTTTTCCCGTGGGCACGAAAAAAGTGCTTGACACCTAAAAAGGGTAGTGGTATGAGAAGCCATAGTAAAGCCCTTAAAGGGTCTTTGCTGAGGAAAGGGGGTGATACGAGCAGCGGATGATAAGAGGAAAGGAGGTGATAGAAGAGGGCTCACCCGGCGTGTAAAGGGCAGCCCGGAAGGTAGCAGAAGTAAGATGGTAGCAGTACGAGGTTGAATAAAAAGAATCAGGGTACATAGCAAAAAAAACAAGGAGGTAGATGCTAATGAAAAAGGCACTACTTATAGCTTTGGCCCTCGGTCTGATTTGCGCGTGGGCCGCGCCGGCCATGGCCATCGATTGGTCGGCCATCGGTGGTTTTACCATCAAGAACATGTACTATAAGAACGTAGACTTTCGGAACCCCACGTTTATAGGCGGTGTGCCGGGTTCAAACCGTTTTATAGGTGCGACCGCATTCTCCGGCCCTGCATTCGGTCTTGCTGGCTCTAATGACCCAGCATGGAACGATGACAGCTGGTGGATGCAGATGCGCGGCAATATCTATATCATTGCCAAGGCCAGCGCTGACCTGCAGGGGGTGTTCGGGATAGAGGTCAACTCCACCAGGTTTGGCGAGGCGGACCCAACCCCCGTTCTGCCCGCTGTCGGTGCAGGCATTGCCGGCCGCTGGAACGCCGATGCCATCGCCATCGCGGTGAAGTCCATGTACATCGACTTTAAGATCCCTGCGGTGCCGGTGAGAGTGAAGGCAGGCATCCAGCCCTATCAGCTGCGCAACCCGGTATTCCTCTATGCTGATGCCGCCGGCATCAGCGCGAGTGTCCAGCTCGATCTCGACCCGGTGCTCTTGAAGATCAACCCCTTCTGGGCTGTGATAAACCATGGGGTCGCGACCCTCGGAGGCGTCGTTGTTCCCACTGACTGGACAACCTCTGACGATGGGAACCTCTTAGGCGTGGATATCAACGCCGCCATCGGCCTGATCAAGCCCGGCGTATTCTTCGTCATGCAGAGGCAGGGTCAGCTCTATAATGTCGGCGCTAATGAGGGCAACCGTAACCTGTGGTGGCTCGGCGCCTATACCGATGCCACCTTTGGCCCCGTAGGTATCAACTTTGACTTTATCTACAACGGCGGCTATGATGTGTGGGAGAGCGGGACGATCAACGTTTTTGATGTCATGGATCCTGCTCCATTTGCCCTTTCTGTTCCTCGACCCTATAGTGTAAGGCACGAGGGTTATATCGTGAGGGGCGTGGCCTCCTACACCGTGAACAAGATCAAGTTCGGCTTTGGCATGTTGTACGGCAGCGGTGACGACTTGGCCACCCCGGATAAATACGAGGGCTTTAAGGTCCCCCACCGGAGCGAGGCGACGAAGTTCAATGACGATTTCGTCGTGCTGACAGGCGACTTCGGCCTGCGGCAGCCCTTTGGCACCAACAACGTCGGCGGCCTGTACAAGGCCTGGTCGAGCCCCGGACAGGGTGTGTGGTATGTGAGGGGCTTTGCCGATTTCGCAGTCACCGACTGGCTCAAGCTGAAAACCAACTTCGGCTACATCGGCGACACCTGTAGAGGTACCGCTGGCGGAATGGGCGGCGATGAGTTCGGCACGGATGCCGATAACGATTCCAGCGTCGGCTGGGAGCTCGATGCAGGCGTCCAGGTCAATATCTACAAGAACCTGTACCTGGACACTGCCTTCGGTTACCTGATCGCGGGCAAGGCGCTTGCCGGCCAGTATGGCGGTTACAGGGCGCAAGACCCGTGGGTGTGGGCTACCACCCTTACCTACCAGTTCTAAGCGCACGTGAGGTGAACGCTGACGGGGGGAAGGGCTCTCCCTTCCCCCCATTTTTTGATTGTCCTATGCTGGGGGTAAAACCCATGCTTTTAGGCGAAGATTGTAGTTCAATCTTTGTCTCAAAATGGTTCAAGGGTCCAATCCCGCTCCTTAATTCAGATTTTATGGACTGCGGCCGAAGGTGGCCCTTTGGCCAGATCCCCCAAAGCGGGAGGGGGCAAGGGTTCAACAAAGTATGTTAAGAATGATTTTTACTCGAACCCTTGAATCCTCGCATCCTTGACCCCTAAAATCACGCTCTTGGCGTGATAGTTTACTTAGTGCTTTGTATGTATTGAGGTGCATCGGCAGGTGGGGATCCGCCTATGAGAAGGTCTTTAAGGCAACGTCTCATGACGAGTTCGCCACCCCCCAAAGATGAAAGTATGCCTTCTCTTTAATCTCCCTCTCCCGCCAGCGGGAGAGGGGAAGTCCCGCTCTGTCGCACTTCCCGCTTCGGGATCTGGCCAAAGGGCCACCTTCGGCCGCAATCCTTATCTCTATATTGGAGAGCGGGAGCGACATCCCGCCATTCAGATTTTTATACAAAGTAGGGCGGGACGCATTTAAAAGCGGGATGTGTCGGAATGCGACACAGGTGAGGGGGGCAAGAAAGAGCACAGCGAAAAAAAAGACCAAGGAGGTAGCTGTTAATGAAAAAAGCGCTACTGTTGCTGATAACATTGGTACTTGGATTAGCCGCGGCCTCTCCGGCCATGGCCATCGACTGGTCGGCAAATGGAGCCATCAATATCATGTCCGCCTACTATAAGAACATGGACCTGAGACTCCCCATCTATCTGGGCGGGCCTCCGGGGATGAATGACTTCGGCTTCGGCGTCGGCCCTGCCGACCCGGCGTGGAACGACGACAATTTCTGGCTCCAGGAGCGGATGCAGCTCTTTATCACCGCCCGGGCCAGCCAAGACCTCTACGGGACCATTGGCTTTGAGATCGACTCCGCCAGGTTCGGCGAGGCGGACCCAACCCCCGTTCTGCCCGGTGTCGGCTCGAACATTATCGGTCGCTGGAATGCCGATGCAGTCGCCATCGAGGTGAAGACCATGTTTATCGACTTCAAGGTCCCGGAGCTGCCGGTCTGGTTCAGGGCAGGCATCCAGCCCTTTGTCATACGTCCGTGGGTTATGCTCTGCGACGATGGGGCCGGCATCAGCGCCCGCGTCGCGCTCAAGGCCGGCGACTTTAAGATAGGCATCAACCCCTTCTGGGCCAAGATCGCGGAGGGGACCCGTATCCTCGGCGGCGTCACCGTCCCCAGCGACTGGACAGAGGCCGACGATCACGACCTCTACGGCGTTGATACGAATGTCAGCGTCGGCCCGGTCAAGGGCGGAATGTACTTCATCTATCAGGCCCGCCGGCAGCTCTATGACACCGCTGTCGGCGAGGGGGACTCGAAGCAGTGGTGGATCGGCCCCTATTTCGATTTGCGCATGGGCCCGTTGGCTGCCACGGTGGACTTTGTCTATAACGGCGGCTATGAGATCTGGGAGAGCGGGTCTATAACGATTTTTAATATTGCTAATCCGCACGCTTTTCCGCCACCGCCTCCTGCTCAAGGCTTTAGCAGAAGGCACGAGGGCTGGATCATCAGGGGCGAGGCCTCCTACACGATGAACAAGTTCAGGTTCGGCCTCGGCGGGTTGTACGGCACCGGCGACGACCCGACCACCCTTGATAAGGACGAGGGATTTAACCTCAACTTCAACGGCGAGGCGGCGCCTGCCAATGCCGATTTCCTCATCCTGTGCGGCGACTGGGGCCTCTCTGTCCCCTACGGCGCCACCAACAACATCATCGGCTTCTACAAGCCGTGGTCGACCCCTGGCCAGGGCGTGTGGTATGTGAGGGGCTTTGCCGATTACGCGGTTACGGGCTGGCTCAAGCTGCTGGTCAACGCCGGGTATATCGGCGACACCGTTAAGCATGGCGATGAATTCGGCAGGGATGCGGATGACGACCAGAGCATCGGGTGGGAGCTCGATGCGGCGGTCCAGGTCACGCTCTACAAGAACCTGACCTTGAGCTCGGCTGTCGGCTACCTCATCGCAGGCAAGGCCCTGAGCATGGGCCCCGGCGGCGGCCAGGCCGCCCCTCTCGCCGGAGGATACAAGCCGCAGGATCCGTGGGCCTGGATCACCACCCTCTCTTTTGTCTTTTAAACGATCCTGATGTGAACCGTGATGGGGAAGGGGATATATCCCCTTCCCCGCTTTTTTTGCCCTTTGACTTGGCACGTGATTTCATCGATAATTAGCTCAGCAAATAAAACTTTTCGATTCCTCGCCCCACGGGAGACTGTGTCACAATTCAAATATTTCCCTCGCCCCACTCCCCGCCGCGAGGACGGCAGCCGAAGGTGGCCCGTTGGCCAGATCTTCGACAGTGGGGAGAGGGTGGGGGTGAGGGGGAAACCATTCGAGCGCAATCCACCCTCACCTGGGCCCTCTCCCGCCAGCAGGAGAGGGGATAATATGTTCATCGTTCGAGGGTGACGCTCCGTCATGCCGCCGGAGCGTGCCCCTTTGGTCAAAGGTGGCTCTGCCCAAAAGATTACTACGGTTTAGCCAATGGATTGCCTAGAAAATAAGCTCCCACTATTTCCTCTCCCCTTGAGGGGAGGTTAAAGGTGAGGGGTGATATAGTAAAATATCGGCCTGGTACCCCCTCACCCTGGCCCTCTCCCCCACACTATTGGGGGAGAGGGAAAGAGGGCTGATTTTTCCCGTCATGCCATGGCGTGACGGGATTCGACGGTGACGCTCAGTCATTATGGATTACTCAAAGACCACATGGCAAGGGGGAATGATGAAGATCAGAGGAAGGGTCTGGCGATTCGGCGACGATGTCGATACCGATGCCATCATCCCGGCGAGATACCTGAATATCTCGGATGCGGGGGAGTTGGCCCGGCACTGCATGGAGGCAGCTGATGCGGCATTTGCGGGGCAGGTCCGGCCGGGAGACATGATAATTGCCGGGAAGAACTTCGGCTGTGGGTCCTCCCGGGAGCATGCCCCCCTTGCCATCAAGGCGGCGGGGGTGTCCTGTGTGATCGCCGCGGGGTTTGCCAGGATATTCTACCGCAACGCCTTCAACATCGGCCTGCCGATCCTGGAGTCCCTTGAGGCGGCAGAGGTGTGCCGGCAAGGTGATGAGATGGAAGTGGATCTGGGCACGGGTGAGATCCGCAATATGACCCGCGACAGGACCTTGATTGCGCGGTCCATCCCGCCCTTTATGCAGGAGTTGATCAAGGATGGGGGTCTGATCAAACACATCGCCAAGAGGCTACAGGAACGATCCTGAAGAGAGAGCGGCGCTACCGGAGTTGGCTGGCAAAAGAGGGGCTGGTCCCTTTTCGCGTTGTGGTGAAGGAGACCGACCTCTATATCCTCGCGCGGACCGTGTTGGAGCAGGAGGCCCGGGAGGCGATCATTAATCTTCGCCAGCAGCTAGAGGAATATATAAAGGGCAATCCGCTCTTCCGGACAAGCCTCGTCCCGCTCCCCGTGGATGAGCGGGCGCCAAAGATCGCGAAGGAGATGCTGAGCGCCGCACAGGCGGCAGGGGTGGGGCCCATGGCCGGGGTGGCCGGCGCCATGGCGGCATTCGTGGGCGCGGCCTTGCTCGCCTTCACCCCCGAGGTGGTGGTGGAAAACGGCGGCGACATCTTCCTCCAGATCAGCACCGAGAGAAAGATCGGCATCTTTGCCGGCGGCTCACCCCTGAGCATGCGGGTAGGGATCACTGTTCCTCCAGAGAAGACACCGCTCGGGGTCTGTACCTCCTCGGGCACCGTGGGGCCTTCTCTCAGCCTCGGCAGGGCGGATGCCGTCTGCGTTATCTCCCCCTCGGCAACCCTGGCCGATGCAGCGGCCACGGCCCTGGGTAACATGGTGCAGGGGAAGGGCGATATCGAGCAAGCTTTGGAAGCGGGCCGCAAGATCCCCGGGATGGAGGGGGTGGTGATCATCGTTGGTGACGCCCTCGGGGTATGGGGGGAGTACGAGCTGGTAAAGCTATAATTAAAAAAATGGTTCGAGTCCCGCCCCTAGATTTATTGAAGCGGGATGTGTCGACGTTCCCGCTTCGGGATCCCGCAATCCTTATCTTCATATTGGAGAGCGGGAGCGACACAGGATTCCAGGGTTCGATCCCGCCCCGCCCTGCTCCTTAAATTTCAAGTCTAAGGAAAGCAGGATGTGTCGGTATGCGACATCCCATCCATAGAGATATCTAAATGGTAGGGGATCGCAAAGCGACACAATGTAGATTTACGGAAGGCGGGATGTGTCGTTATACGACACCCCATCAATAAAAATATCAGAATGGTAGGGGGCCTCAAAGCGGGAGGGGCCAAGTTAAGCACAATTAATCCATTCCCTCTCCCCTGTCGAAGATCTGGCCAACGGGCCACCTTCGGCTGCCGTCTTTGCGGTGGGGAGGGGAGAGGGGAAGTCCCGCTCCGCTTTGCATAAATCAGGGAGTACGGGATGCCGCTCCCGCTCTTCAATATAGAAATAAGGATTTCGGGATCCCGAAGCGGGAAAGGCGGCAGGTGAGGGGGAATGAAGCGAAACGATGTTGACAAAAGCAGAAAACTGCGAAGGAATCAGACGGATGCAGAAAAAAAGCTCTGGGCGTTATTGCGAAATCGGCAATTAGAGGGGGTAAAATTCAGACGCCAATTTTCCCTTGGCGGATATATATTAGATTTCTATTCTCCTGAATACAGACTTGGCATTGAAGCTGATGGCGGAGGACATTATTTAGATAAGGGTAGGCAGAGAGATGAGTTAAGGACCAGAGCATTGAATAAGCTAGGGGTAGAAATAGTAAGGTTTAGTGATCGAGATATATTGACTAATATTGAAGGAATCTATGAAAGAATTAAGAAAGTCATAGAAGAAAAGAAAAATAATTCCCCTCACCTTCATCCTTGGGGAGAGGAGATCAAGAGGTTTTTTCAAGCAATCCATTGGCTAAAGAGCCACCTACGGCAGAACGGAGCGTCACCCACTGGCTAAAAAGCCACCTCTGACCAAAGGGTCACCTTCGGCGGGAATCTCGCCGAAGGCGGGACTCAAACCCGCGGGCCCTTTTTTAAGTTGTTTTCTCGCATGAATTCCACAAACAAAAAGATAGCCGTTGCCATGAGCGGGGGGGTGGACAGCTCAATCGCTGCCGCCCGACTGCAGGAAGCGGGTTACGAGGTCATCGGCCTCTGGATGCAGGTCTTGGGGAAGGGACCGCCTGAGTCAGATCCTTCCTTCCGCGATGCTTGCGCTGTGGCCCGGGCCTTGGGCATCCCCCTCGCCCCTGTTGACCTCCGGTCCGCCTTTCAGGCGGAGATCATCGCGTACTTCCTCCAAGGGTATCTCGCCGGCAAGACGCCCAACCCCTGCGCCCTGTGCAATCCCCGGATCAAGTTCGGCCTCTTGATGGAAAGGGCCCTGGCAATGGGGGCGGAGCTCTTCGCCACGGGTCACTACGCGCGCGTGGCGCGGGATTCCGAACAGGGGCGGTTTGTACTGCGCAGGGGCATCGACAAAAAGAAGGATCAATCCTATTTTCTCTGGGGGCTCGACCAGAGGCAGCTAGCTTGCTGCTGCTTCCCCAACGGTGAGTCGACGAAAGAGGAGGTGCGGCAGATGGCTCAGAGCCGGGGTCTACCGGTAAGCGAGCGGGGCGAGAGCCAGGATATCTGTTTCATCCCCCACGGCGACTACCGGACTTTTTTGGCAAGAGGGCTCAAGGATGATCGCGGCGCCGAGGGGGCGATCGTGGACAAGGCAGGCCGCATCCTGGGGAGACACGGGGGGGTCTCCGGCTTTACCATCGGTCAGCGGCAGGGGATCGGGGTGCCGGCACCCCGTCCCTATTACGTCCTGAGGATAGACCCTGTTGCCAATCAGGTGGTCGTGGGCCACAAGGAGGACCTCTTGGCCAGGGAGCTGGCGGCCCATGGGATGCGCTGGGTCTCCATCCCGCCTCCGCAGGCAGGGTTGAGGGCCATGGGGCAGATCCGTTATCGTCATGTTGGCGGGCCTTGTGAGGTGACGCCGCGCGCAGAGGCAGAGGTTGCCGTCCGCTTCGATGAGCCGCAAGAGGCCATTACCCCGGGGCAGGCCCTGGTCCTGTACCAGGATGATCGCGTGCTGGGCGGGGGGTGGATAGGGGAGGTCTGCAATGGGTAAGGGTAGGCTTGCCATGGTTACCCTCGGGTGCAAGGTCAACCAGTTCGAGAGCGAGGCCATTGCCGAGGCCATGGAGCAAGAGGGCTGGGAGCTAGTCCCCTTTGGCCCGGGCGCCGATTGCGCCATCGTCAACACCTGTGTGGTCACTGGCCGGGCCCAGGCCGACTCCCGGCGCTGGATCCGCCGGGCCAGGAGGGTGATCCCGCACGGGCTCCTCCTGGTAACCGGGTGTTTCCCGCAGATCGATGCCCAGGGGGTCATCGCCCTCGGCGCCGATGGGGTAGCCGGCAATCAGGAGAAGGGATGCATCCCAGAGATCGTGGAGGGGATGCGCAACGGGAAAAGCCCGCTGATCAAGGTAGGGGATATCATGCGGGTTGAGCAGATGGCCGATCTGCAGACTACCCGGTTCTGTTACCACACCCGGGCCTTCCTGAAGATCCAAGACGGATGCAATGCCGGGTGCAGCTACTGCGTTGTTCCCCTGGCCAGGGGCAGGAGCCGCAGCGCAACCCCTTCCTCTGTCCTCGCTTCCCTCAAGGGGCTGAGCGCGTCCGGATATCAGGAGGTCGTCCTTGCCGGCATTCACCTCGGAGCCTATGGCCTGGACCTCGAACCAGAGACCACGCTCCTTAACCTTCTTGAGCGGATCGAAGAGGCCGAGACCCCCGGGCGCATTCGCCTCAGCTCCCTGGAGCCTCAGGAGGCGACCCCGGAGCTTATCGCCTTTATCTCCTCCTCCCGGAAGATCTGCCACCACCTCCACCTCCCCCTGCAGAGCGGCGCGGATGAGATCCTCAAGCGCATGAACCGCCCCTATACCGGGGCCTTTTTCCGCCACCTGGCGCTCGGCATCTCGAAAAAGATGCCCCAGGCAGCCATCGGCGTCGATGTCATGGTGGGTTTCCCCGGGGAGGATGAGCAGGCCTTTGGGCAAACCTATGACCTGCTCCAGGAGCTCCCGCTCAGCTACCTCCACTGCTTCCCCTTTTCCCCCCGTCCGGGAACCCCGGCTGCCGGGTTTGCCTTGCAGGTAGAGGAGCAAGCAAAAAAAGAACGGGTGCAGGTCCTGCGCTCTCTGAGCAGGGAGAAGCGGAAGGCCTTCTACTCCCGTTTTATCGATGAGCCTCTTACTCTCTTGATCGAACACCGGCGAGAAAAGGGGATGCTGCGGGGCATCTCAAGAAACTACATCTTCTGCCTGGTGGAGGGCGGGGACGAGCTAATGGGCCGCGAGGTGGAGGCAGTGCTCCTCGAGGTGCAGGGTGAGCGGGGGGTAGGTAAAATTCTAGGGTTCAATCCCGCCCCTTAATTTAGATTTTATAGGATGCGGCCGGAGGTGGCCCTTTGGCCAGATCTATCGCTTGCGACACCCCATCAGTACAGATATCCGAAATGGTAGGGGGCCGCAAGCGGCAGGATTCGAGTGAAAAGTATACATGACTCTGACCAAAGGGACACCTCCGGCGGGAGAGCGGGAGCGACACAGGTTCAAGTGAACTACCCAAGATACTCCCTTACCTGCTCCAGCTCCTCTCCCCTCGGGGGAGAGGATTCAGGTGAGGGGGAGTCCATCTAACTAAGACCATATCCACCCTCACCTGCCGCCTTTCCCGCTTCGGGATCCCGAAATCCTTATTTCTATATTGAAGAGCGGGAGCGTCATCCCGTATTCTCTGATTTATGCAAAGCGGAGCGGGACCTTCCCTCTCCCGCCAGCGGGAGAGGGGGAACTGGTTACGAAATCATAAAGCCAATACCCAACAGAAGGGGCGTGGCCAGGGTATAGATCACGTTCTTGCCCAGATAGGGGACCAGGCGCTTGATCTGGTCGGCGTTTTGGATCACCCCCCTGACGGTGCCCAGGGCCAAGGGGAGGAACAAGAGGGCGATGAGGGCGCCCGGGGGGAAGTAGCCGAGGATCGAGGCCAGGGCGACCCAGAGAAATGCCCCCACGGCGAAGGCGGCATAGAGCCAGGCGCTGGCAGCCCGCCCAAAGATGATAGGGATGTGGCGGCGGTTGACCGAGGCGTCGGCCTCCACATCGGGGAATTGATTGAGCAAGAGGAGGTTGCTCACCAAGAGGCCGGGGATCAACGAGGCAAGCAGGGCGACGCCGTCATACCTGCCGACGAGCACATAGTGGGTCCCCATGACCATGAGGGGGCCAAACCCCAGGCCAGGGGCAAGGAGGCAGAGGATGGGGTGTTTGGTGACCCACGGGCTATAGAAGATCACCAGGAGGATGCCGACGAGCCCTAGGGGGAGGATACCCCACCCCCGCACCGCCCAAAAGAAGATGCCGATCGCCGCTGTCAGGCCGAGGGCGGCGAGGCCGAAGATGAGGGCCTTGTGAGAGCTCATGAGCCCCCGGGGGAGGATCCCGCTGCCGCCGCTGAAGGGGGTCGGCCGGGTCTTGAGGTCCAGCCCGCTCGTGAAGTCAAAGTAGTCGTTGAGGACGTTGGTCGCTATATGGGCGCACAGGGCCCCCACAAAGGCGAGGATGACGTAGCCCCACGGAAGGGCGCCCAATCCGCCTTTGACCCAGGCCGCAGTGCCCACGCCGATAGAGACACAGACCGGCGTCAGCAAGAGAAACTGCGGCCGCGTCTCGCGAAAATAGATACCTACACCCATAGAGCTCCTCCGCGCTGAGAATGTGATCGCAAGGACTACCGTATCCGGTCAAAAAAGTCAATGTAAATTTTACGTACTTTACGGTGACGCGTGCGTCACCCGCAAATGATGAAAATACTTCTCATTCACCCTCTCCCGCAAGCGGGAGAGGGATAGGGTGAGGGTGGATATAATGTTTCCCCCTCACCTGTATCCTTGTATGTTTTTTATATCTTATGCATATATTATATCTTTCATGGTTAGGGACGTGGCAGATCGTTTTATCCTTGGGAGAGGGTGAGCCCGTGGGAGAGCGAGGGTCGCCACGTCCTTCTCTGAGTAGCCCGAACAGTTGCCTGGGTCATGTGAGCCCGTATCGGCAAGGTTGGGAATCGGAGGAGAGGATATGAGCAGATCAGAGACAGTTATGGGTATTGATGTTTCGAAGGTCCTTTTGCAGGTAGCGGTTGTTCCTGAGGAGACCACGTGGTCGGTGAACAATGATG
>Ga0299912_10001088_pt1 | contig 22002 bp, 31 predicted proteins | sample RVTome_2_FD_207667 | JGI IMG/M metagenome (GOLD analysis project Ga0299912, IMG submission 207667) | Soil microbial communities from uranium-contaminated site in the Upper Colorado River Basin, Wyoming, United States - RVT95D214 (version 2) ... | reverse complement strand
GCGACAACGTCAGCATCAAGGTGTCGCTGATCCAGCCGATCGCCATGGACGAAGGTCTGCGTTTCGCCATCCGCGAAGGCGGCCGCACCGTCGGTGCAGGCGTCGTGGCCAAGATTGAAGAATAAGGTTCAAACGATGACAAACCAGAAAATCCGTATCCGCCTGAAGGCGTTTGACTACAAACTGATCGACCAGTCGGCGCTCGAAATCGTGGAAACGGCCAAGCGCACCGGCGCCGTGGTCAAGGGCCCGGTTCCGCTGCCGACCTCGATCGAGCGTTTTGACGTGCTGCGTTCGCCGCACGTCAACAAGACGTCGCGCGACCAGTTTGAAATCCGTACCCATCGCCGTTTGATGGACATCATGGACCCTACCGATAAAACGGTTGATGCCCTGATGAAGCTGGATCTGCCCGCAGGCGTGGACGTCGAAATCAAGTTGTAAAAATCGGGTGGCATGGTTATAATGCTGCCCCTTCAGCTGTATCAATAGTCGCCGGTCAATTGTAATCGGCACCTACAACCCTCGCTGGCGGCTTCGGCTTCCGGCTTGAGATAGGAAATACAAAGATGAGTATCGGGCTCGTTGGCCGCAAGGTCGGCATGACCCGCATTTTCACCGAGAGCGGCGCGTCCGTTCCGGTGACTGTGCTGGAAATGTCAAACAATCGTGTGACGCAAGTGCGCACGCCAGAAAATGATGGCTATTCCGCTGTGCAGCTTGCCTATGGCAGCCGCCGCAATAGCCGTGTCAGCAAACCGGAAGCCGGTCACTACGCCAAGGCGGGGGTGGATGCGGGCGAGTTGATGCGCGAATTCCGCGTGTCGGCCGAAGTCGCCGCACAGTACCAGCCGGGCGCGTCCGTTTCGGTCGAGCTGTTCCAGGCGGGGCAGAAGGTCGACGTCACCGGCGTGACGCAGGGCAAGGGCTTTGCCGGCACCATCAAGCGTCACAACTTCAAATCGCAGCGTGCCACCCACGGTAACTCGCGTTCGCACAACGTGCCGGGCTCAATCGGTATGGCGCAGGATCCGGGTCGCGTGTTTCCGGGCAAGCGCATGTCGGGCCATATGGGCGCAGTGACCTGCACCAAGCAGAATCTCGAAGTTGTGCGCGTGGATGCAGAGCGCGGTCTGGTGTTGTTGAAGGGTGCCGTTCCCGGCTCCAAGGGTGGCCACGTGGTGGTGCGCCCGGCAGTGAAAGGCGGTGCCTAATGGATTTGAACGTCATTAATGACCAGGGTCAGCAGGTGGCCAGCGTGTCCGCCTCCGATGAAACCTTTGGTCGCGATTACAACGAGGCGCTGGTGCACCAGGTGGTGACCGCGTTCCAGGCGAATGCGCGCAGCGGCAACCGTGCGCAGCAGACGCGTGCAGAAGTGACTGCATCCACCCACAAGCCCTGGCGTCAAAAGGGTACCGGCCGTGCGCGTTCCGGTCGTACCTCGAGCCCGATCTGGCGTGGGGGTGGTGTCACCTTCCCGAACAAGCCGAACGAGAATTTCAGCCACAAGGTCAACCGCAAGATGTACCGCGCCGGTCTGGCGACCATCCTGTCGCAGCTGGCACGCGAGGGCAAGCTGAAAGTGGTGGAAAGCCTGGGCATCGATTCGCCCAAGACCAAGCTGCTCGCGGGCAAGCTGAAGTCGATGGGCTACGGCAAGGTCATGATTATTGCGGACAGCGTGGATGACAACCTGTGGCTGTCGTCGCGCAACCTGCCGAATGTCTACGTGGTCGAGCCGCATCAGGCGGATCCCTGGAGCCTGGTCAAGTTCGGTAACGTGCTGATCACCAAGGCGGCGGTCAAGCGGTTTGAGGAGATGGTGTGATGCGTGCGATCAGTCAAGAGCGTTTGCTCAAAGTCATTCTCGCGCCGGTGATCTCCGAAAAGAGCACGCGTGTCGCGGACAAGTTGAATCAGGTCGTTTTTCGTGTGTTGCCCGACGCAACCAAGCAGGAGATCGGCGCAGCTGTCGCCACCCTGTTCAAGGTTGAAGTGGCGGGTGTGCAAGTACTGAACGTCAAGGGCAAGGTCAAGCGCTCCGGTCGTGTCACGGGTCGCCGTGACAACTGGAAGAAAGCGTATGTCACCCTGAAGCCGGGTCAGGACATCGACTTCGCGGCCGGTCAGTAAGGGAGAAAACCATGGCACTGATTAAAGTTAAACCTACTTCCGCCGGCCGTCGCGCCGTCGTCAAGGTCGTTACCCCGGGTCTGCATAAAGGCAAGCCGGTTGCGGCACTGCTTGAGCCGAAGAAGCGTGGCTCCGGCCGCAACAACAACGGCCATATCACGGTGCGTCACAAGGGTGGCGGCCACAAGCAGCATTACCGCGTGGTCGATTTCCGTCGCAACAAGGATGGCATCCCCGCAACGGTCGAGCGCCTGGAATATGACCCCAACCGTACAGCGCACCTGGCCCTGCTGTGCTATGCCGACGGCGAGCGTCGCTACATCATTGCGCCGCGTGGCGTTGCGGTGGGCGCACAAGTGCTGAACGGCGCCGAAGCGCCGATCAAGGCGGGCAACTGCCTGCCGCTGCGCAGCATTCCGGTGGGCAGCACGGTGCATTGCGTCGAGATGATGCCTGGCAAGGGTGCGCAGATCGCACGTTCGGCCGGTACCTCGGTGCAGTTGCTGGCACGCGAAGGCAGCTACGCTCAGTTACGTCTGCGTTCGGGTGAGATCCGCAAGGTGCACGTTGACTGCCGCGCCACGCTCGGCGAAGCGGGCAACGAAGAGCACAGCCTGCGTTCGATCGGCAAGGCCGGTGCCAACCGCTGGCGCGGGATTCGTCCGACGGTGCGTGGTGTGGTGATGAACCCGTGTGACCACCCGCACGGTGGTGGCGAAGGCCGCACCGCAGCTGGCCGTCATCCGGTCAGCCCGTGGGGTACGCCGACCAAGGGTTATCGCACCCGCAGCAACAAGCGCACCTCCAACATGATCGTCCGCCGCCGCAACGCGCGCTGATTGAGGTAGAAAGATATGGCACGTTCAATTAAAAAAGGCCCGTTTGTAGACGGCCACCTGCTGAAAAAGATTGAGGCCGTTCGCGGCACCAGCGACAAGCGTCCGATCAAGACCTGGTCGCGCCGCTCGACCGTCCTGCCCGATTTTATCGGCCTGACGATCGCGGTGCATAACGGTCGCCAGCACGTTCCGGTTTTCGTGACCGAGAACATGGTCGGCCACAAATTGGGTGAGTTTTCCCTGACGCGGACCTTCAAAGGCCACGTTGCGGACAAGAAGGCGAAGAAATAAGGAGCGCATGATGGAAGTTTCTGCAGTATTGCGTGGTACCCGCCTGTCCGCACAGAAAGGCCGTCTGGTTGCTGACCAGATTCGCGGTCTGCGCGTGGAAAAGGCGCTCAACATCCTGGCATTCAGTCCCAAAAAGGGCGCCGGCATCATCAAGAAAGTGCTTGAGTCGGCGATTGCCAATGCCGAGCACAACGAAGGTGCCGATATCGATACCCTTAAGGTCAAGACGATTCTCGTTGACCAGGGTTCGGTGCTGAAGCGCTTCACTGCCCGCGCCAAAGGCCGTGGCAACCGTATTAGCAAGCCGACCTGTCACATCAGTGTGACGGTTGGGGATTAAGGAAGCGGCATGGGACAAAAAATACATCCGATTGGGTTCCGTCTTGGTGTTCAGCGCATCTGGACGGCCAAGTGGTACGGCTCGAACCGCAACTTTGCCAGCACCTTGCTGGAAGACATCAAGGTTCGCGACTACCTGAAGAAGAAACTGGCTCACGCTTCCGTTTCCAAGGTGCTGATTGAGCGCCCGGCGAAGAATGCGCGCATCACGATTTTCAGCGGCCGCCCCGGTGTGGTGATTGGCAAGAAGGGCGAAGACATCGAAGTGCTGCGCAGCGAGCTGGCGCGCCTGATGACGGTGCCCGTGCACGTCAACATCGAGGAAGTTCGCAAGCCGGAAACCGATGCGCAGATCATCGCTGATGGCATTGCACAGCAACTCGAGAAGCGCGTGATGTTCCGTCGCGCAATGAAGCGTGCGATGCAGAATGCCATGCGCCTGGGTGCGCAGGGCATCAAGATCATGAGCTCGGGCCGCTTGAACGGCGCCGAAATCGCCCGTACCGAGTGGTACCGTGAAGGACGTGTGCCGCTGCACACCCTGCGCGCTGAAATCGACTACGGCTTTGCCGAAGCGAAGACCACTTACGGCATCATCGGCATCAAGGTTTGGGTTTACAAAGGTGATGCGCTGACCCGTGGCGAACAGCCCGCGGCGGCCGAAGCAGACAAGCGCGGCAAGAAATCAGGAGTGAAACATGCTGCAGCCAGCTAGAAGAAAATTCCGCAAGGAACAGAAGGGCCGTAACACCGGCCTGGCGACCCGCGGCGCCGACGTGAGCTTCGGCGATTTCGGCCTGAAGGCCGTGGGGCGTGGCCGCTTGACGGCGCGCCAGATTGAAGCGGCACGTCGCGCCATGACGCGCCACATCAAGCGCGGTGGCCGGATCTGGATTCGCATTTTCCCGGACAAGCCGATTTCGCGTAAGCCGGCCGAAGTGCGGATGGGTAATGGTAAGGGCGCCCCTGAATACTACGTGGCTGAAATTCAGCCGGGCAAGGTTTTGTACGAGATGGATGGCGTGAACGAAACGCTGGCACGCGAGGCTTTCCGCCTGGCAGCTGCCAAGTTGCCGATCGCGACCACCTTCGTGACCCGCATGATCGGGAGCTAAGTGATGAATACGAAAGAAATGCGCGGCAAAGATGCCGCAGAACTGAAGCAGGAACTTGAGTCCCTGCTGCGTGCCCACTTTGCGCTGCGTATGCAGGTGGCCACCCAGCAGTCGACCAAGACTGCCGACCTTGGCAAGTTGCGTCGCGATATCGCACGCGTCAAGACGATTATGCGCGAGAAGGTGGGTCAAGCATGACTGAAATCAAGAAAATGGTGCGCACGCTGACTGGGCGTGTGGTGAGCGACAAGATGAACAAGACGGTGACCGTGCTGGTTGAACGTCGCGTCAAGCATCCGGTCATCGGCAAGGTGATTCGTCTGTCGAAGAAATATCACGCCCACGATGAAAACAACGAGTTTCACGAAGGCGATATGGTGCAGATCGAGGAGTCGCGCAAGCTCTCCCGCACCAAGGCGTGGACGGTCAGCAAGCTTCTTGAACGCGCACGCGTTTAAGGCTTGCATGAGAGATAAAGACCCGGTATAGTGCTGGGTTTTCCGGTAGGTGAGCCGGTTGGGTTTTGTCCGGTTCGCTTGCTCAAGTAGTTCCGCGTCAAGCGGGATTTTCTCCCGAACGGGATCCAAAACTGGCCGCCGGTGTGGTGGATTAAGTTGGAGGCAATTAAATGATTCAGATGCAGTCCGTATTGGATGTGGCGGACAACACTGGTGCACGCTCCGTTATGTGCATCAAGGTGTTGGGCGGCAGCCATCGTCGCTACGCAAGCGTGGGCGACATCATCAAGGTCACCATCAAGGATGCTGCCCCGCGCGGCCGTGTGAAAAAAGGCGACATCTACAATGCCGTGGTGGTTCGCACCGCCAAAGGCGTTCGTCGTCCCGATGGTTCGCTGGTGCGCTTTGATGGCAATGCCGCAGTCTTGCTGAACAACAAATTAGAGCCGATCGGCACCCGTATTTTTGGGCCGGTTACCCGTGAGTTGCGTACCGAGAAGTTCATGAAGATCGTCTCGCTGGCGCCTGAGGTTCTGTGAGAGGGAATCATGGCACGAATTCATAAAAGCGATCAGGTGATCGTCCTGACCGGAAAAGACAAGGGCAAGCGCGGCGTTGTGCTGAAAGTGCTTGACGATGGTCATGTTCTGGTTGAGGGCGTCAACCGCGTCAAGAAACACCAAAAGCCGAATCCCATGCGCAACATGCAGGGTGGAATCGTCGAAAAAGAAATGCCGATCCAGGCTTCCAATGTCGCATTGTTCAATGTCGGCACGCAGAAGGCGGATCGCGTGGGTTACAAGGTGCTGGAGGACGGCCGCAAAGTGCGCGTGTACAAGTCCAATGGCGAAATGGTTGACGCACAGGGGTAATCATGGCGCGTTTTCAAGAATTTTATCGTGAGACGGTGGTGCCCAAGCTGGTAGAGCAGTTTGGTTACAAGTCCGTCATGGAAGTCCCCCGCATCAAGAAGATCACCCTGAACATGGGTGTCGGCGAAGCAGTGGCGGACAAGAAGGTGATGGATCACGCGGTGTCCGACATGCAGAAGATTGCGGGTCAGAAACCGGTGGTCACCAAGTCGAAGAAGTCGATCGCGGGTTTTAAAATCCGTGAAGACTATCCCGTGGGTTGCATGGTCACCCTGCGCCGCGGACAAATGTACGAGTTTCTGGATCGTCTGGTGACGGTGGCCCTGCCCCGTGTCCGTGACTTCAGGGGTGTTTCGGGCAAATCCTTCGATGGCCGTGGAAACTACAACATGGGCATCCGGGAACAGATCATTTTCCCCGAGATCGAGTACGACAAGATCGATGCGTTGCGTGGCATGAACATTACCATCACAACCACCGCCAAGACTGATGACGAAGCGCGAGCCCTGCTTGCCGCCTTCAGTTTCCCGTTCAAGAATTGAGGTAGGCATGGCCAAGTTATCCTTGATTAATCGTGAAGAAAAGCGCGCGCGCATGGTGAAGAAATATGCTGCCAAGCGTGCCGAAATCAAAGCTGTGATCAGCAATGCGCAAACCAGTGATGAAGATCGCATGGCGGCGTACCTGGCCTTGCAACAGTTGCCGCGCGATGCCAGTCCGGTTCGCCAGCGCAATCGTTGCCAGCTGACCGGTCGTTCGCGTGGCGTGTTCAGCAAGTTTGGCTTGGGGCGCAGCAAACTGCGTGAATATGCGATGCGGGGCGAAATTCCCGGCATCGTCAAGGCAAGCTGGTAAGGGGTAGACGATATGAGTATGAGTGATCCCATCGCGGACATGCTGACCCGCATCCGTAATGCGCAAGCGGTTGAAAAGGCGGCTGTCACGATGCCTTCTTCCAAGGTCAAAGTGGCTATCGCCAAGGTGCTGAAGGACGAGGGCTATATTGAAGGTTTCGCGATTCGTGGCGAAGCCGGTAAACCCGAACTCGAACTGCAGCTCAAGTATTACGCAGGCCGTCCGGTTATCGAGCGGATCGAGCGAGTGAGCAAACCCGGTTTGCGCGTTTACAAGGGCGCAGAAGATCTGCCCCGTGTGATGAATGGTTTGGGTGTTGCCATCGTGTCGACGTCGAGCGGTGTCATGACGGATCGTCATGCACGTGCCAAGGGCGTGGGTGGTGAAGTCCTGTGCGTGGTTGCGTAAGAGAGAGCAGATATGTCACGTGTAGCCAATAATCCTATTACGTTGCCGAAAGGCGTCGATGTCACGCTGGGAAGCGTGATCTCGGTCAAGGGCCCGCTGGGTGCGATGAGCCGTTCACCATCAAGCGATGTGTCGGTTGCGCTCAATGACGGCGTCCTGACTTTCGCCCCTGTTGGCGGAAGCATCCAGGCCAATGCCATGGCTGGAACGATGCGCGCACTGGTCAATAACATGGTTCAGGGCGTCACCAAGGGTTTCGAGAAGAAACTGTTGCTGGTCGGGGTCGGTTACCGTGCCCAGGCCCAGGGTGATGCGCTCAACCTGACTTTGGGTTTTTCACATCCCGTCGTGCACAAGATGCCTGCCGGAATCAAGGTCGAGACCCCGACGCAGACTGAAATTGTGATCAAGGGTATGGATCGCCAGGTTGTTGGGCAGGTGGCCGCTGATGTCCGCGCATACCGTCCGCCAGAGCCTTACAAAGGCAAGGGCGTTCGCTATAGCGACGAAGTGGTCATCAAGAAAGAGACCAAGAAGAAGTAAGGCTTAAGGACATAAAATGAACACCAAGCAATCACGGATTCGCAGAGCGCGCAAAACCCGCGCCAAAATCGCGGCCGTCAAGGCGATCCGCCTGGCCATTCACCGCACCAACAGCCATGTTTACGCCCAGATTATTTCTGCGGACGGCGGCACGGTGATGGTCAGCGCCTCTTCCAACGACAAGGAAATGCGTGCAGATCTGAGCAATGGCGGCAACGTCGCTGCGGCTGCTGCGGTAGGTAAGCGCCTGGCCGAAAAGGCCAAGGGTTTAGGTATTGAAAAAGTGGCTTTCGACCGCTCCGGTTTCAAGTTCCATGGGCGTGTAAAAGCCCTGGCTGAAGCGGCGCGTGAAGGCGGTTTGGTTTTTTAACGAGGCAGAATCAAGATGGCCCGTACAGCACCTACAAGTAACGAAGAGCGCGGCGACGGCTTGCGCGAAAAGATGATCTCGATCAACCGTGTCACCAAGGTGGTGAAGGGTGGTCGGATCATGGGTTTTGCCGCGCTGACCGTGGTCGGCGATGGTGACGGCGGTATCGGCATGGGCAAGGGCAAGTCCCGCGAAGTGCCGGTGGCCGTGCAGAAGGCGATGGAAGAAGCCCGTCGCAAGCTGATCAAGATCAACCTGAAGAACGGCACCTTCCATCATACGGTGGTCGGTCAGCATGGCGCTTCGCGCGTGCTGATCCAGCCGGCATCGGAAGGTACCGGGATCATTGCCGGTGGTGCGATGCGTGCCGTGTTCGAGGTGATGGGCGTGCAGAACGTTCTTGCCAAGTGCCTGGGGTCGACCAATCCCTATAACGTCGTGCGTGCAACGATCGATGGCTTGATGAAAATGTCGACGCCGTCCGAGATCGCGGCCAAGCGTGGCAAGTCAGTCGAAGACATCACGGGGTAAGCCATGAGCGAGCAGAAAAAAATCAAGGTGACGCAGGTCAAAAGCCTGATTGGCACCAAAGAGCCACATCGTGCCTGTGTGCGTGGTCTTGGACTGCGCCGGATGCACCACACGGTCGAGGTGCTCGACACCCCTGAAAATCGCGGGATGATCACCAAGGTCGCCTATCTGGTGAAGTGCGAGGCTTAAAATGGAACTCAATACAATCAAACCGGCTGACGGCGCCAAAAAAGACAAACGTCGCGTGGGTCGCGGCATTGGCTCCGGTCTCGGCAAAACGGCAGGACGTGGACACAAAGGCCAGAAGTCACGTGCGGGTGGCTACCACAAGGTGGGCTTCGAGGGCGGCCAGATGCCGATGCATCGTCGTCTTCCCAAGCGCGGCTTTGTCTCGCTGACGAAGGCGGATACGGCGCGCGTTCGACTGTATGAACTGGCTGCAATTGGCGTGGATGAGATTGATTTACTGGTGCTGAAGCAGGCGGGCATCGTTGGGTCTTCCGCCAAGGCGGCCAGGATCTACCTGGCCGGCGAAATTGGCAAGGCCGTCAAGTTGCGCGGAATCGCTGTGACCAAGGGTGCACGCGCTGCGATCGAAGCGGCCGGCGGCACCATCGCCGACTAAGTCAGCGAGGATATTCCCTTGGCTACGCCCAAAACCGGCTTGAACAAATTCGGCGACCTTAAGCGCCGATTGTTATTCCTGCTTGGCGCCCTGATCGTTTATCGCATCGGCACCTTTATCCCGGTCCCGGGTATCGATCCGCTGGTGCTCGATCAGTTGTTCAAGTCGCAGCAAGGCGGCATGCTGGGCATGTTCAACATGTTCTCGGGTGGGGCGCTTTCGCGTTTCAGCGTGTTCGCACTCGGGATCATGCCGTACATCTCGGCGTCGATTATCGTGCAGTTGATGACGACAGTCTCTCCCAAGCTTGAGGCACTCAAGAAGGAAGGCGAGTCCGGGCGGCGCAAGATTACGCAGTACACGCGCTATGGCACGCTGTTTCTGGCGGTGTTTCAGGGTTTGGGCATCGCCATTGCGCTTGAGTCGCAGGCAGGTCTGGTTCTGGATCCGGGTTTCGGGTTTCGACTGATTACGGTGGTCACCCTGACCGCGGGCACGATGTTCCTGATGTGGTTGGGTGAGCAGATTACCGAGCGTGGCCTGGGCAACGGCATTTCGATCATTATTTTTTCGGGCATTGTGGCGGGTCTGCCATCCGCGATTGGTGGCACGCTTGAATTGACGCGAACCGGCGCATTCTCGATCCCGCTGGTGTTGATGCTGTTTGTGGGTGTGCTGCTGGTGACCGCGCTGGTGGTGTTTGTCGAACGTGGCCAGCGCAAGATACTGGTCAACTACGCCAAGCGGCAAGTAGGCAAGATGGTTGTTGGCGGACAGAGCTCGCATCTGCCGCTGAAACTGAACATGGCCGGGGTGATCCCGCCGATCTTCGCCTCCAGCATCATTCTGTTTCCGGCCACCCTGGCGGGATGGTTTGGCAGCGGCGAGGGCATGGGCTGGCTGCGTGACATCGGTTCGACGCTGGCGCCAGGTCAGCCGGTATATGTTTTGCTGTATGCGTTGGCGATTATCTTTTTCTGTTTTTTCTACACGGCCCTGGTGTTCAATCCCAAGGAAACGGCAGACAACCTGAAAAAGAGCGGTGCGTTTGTGCCGGGCATTCGTCCGGGTGATCAAACCGCCCGTTACATCGACAAGATTCTGACCCGGCTGACGCTGGTGGGCGCGATCTACATCACCCTGGTGTGCTTGCTGCCTGAGTTTCTGATTTTGAAATGGAATGTGCCTTTTTACTTCGGCGGAACATCCCTGCTGATTATTGTAGTGGTGACCATGGATTTCATGGCGCAGGTTCAGGCGTACGTGATGTCGCACCAGTACGAGGGTCTGTTGAAGAAAGCGAATTTCAAGAATGGTTTTGTGGGGCGCTGATGTCTAAGGAAGATGTCATCCAGATGCAGGGTGAGGTCGTTGAAAACCTTCCGAACGCCACATTCCGGGTCAAGTTGGAAAACGGACATGTGTTGTTGGGTTACATATCGGGAAAGATGCGGATGCACTACATCCGCATTCTCCCCGGAGACAAGGTCACGGTAGAACTTACCCCCTACGACCTGAGCAAGGGCCGGATCGTTTTCCGGGCCAAATGATTTTTGACCGGCAGCATGCTGCCGGCGAGTGAATGGAGAAAACCATGAGAGTCCAGGCTTCAGTCAAGAAAATGTGCCGCAAGTGCAAGGTCGTGCGTCGCAAGGGTGTTGTTCGCGTGATCTGTGATGATCCGCGTCACAAGCAGCGCCAGGGTTAAGCTGGCCGTAGCAAGTTTGAATTCGAGTCAACCCAAAGACGGGTTGACGTGTTATAATTTTTTGTTTTCCGTTCGGAGCTTTGCGAATGGCTCGTATTGCAGGGGTTAATATCCCGAATCATCAGCACGCGATTATCGCGTTGACCGCTATCTATGGCATCGGCAGGACTACGTCCGGCAAGATTTGCGAAGCCGCGGGCATTGCCCACGCTTCGAAAATCAAGGACCTGACCGAGACCGAGGTGGAGCGTTTGCGTGAAGGCGTGGCCCAGTTCACCGTCGAGGGCGACCTCCGCCGTGAAATCACCATGAACATCAAGCGTTTGATGGATCTTGGCTGCTATCGCGGCTTCCGTCATCGCAAGGGTTTGCCGGCACGCGGTCAGCGTACCCGCACCAATGCGCGCACCCGCAAGGGTCCGCGCAAGGCCATCAGGAAATAAAGGTTAACCATGGCAACGAAACCAGCTGCGCGCGTGCGTAAAAAGGTCAAGAAGAATGTCGCAGAAGGCATTGCGCACATTCACGCTTCGTTCAACAACACCATCGTGACGATCACCGATCGCCAGGGCAATGCCCTGTCGTGGGCGACTGCCGGTGGGGCAGGCTTCAAGGGTTCGCGCAAGTCGACGCCGTTCGCGGCGCAGGTCGCGGCTGAAAATGCCGGCAAAATGGCGCAGGAATATGGCGTCAAGAACCTGGAAGTCCGGATCAAGGGCCCCGGCCCCGGTCGTGACTCCACCGTGCGTGCACTGAATGCGCTGGGCTTCAAGATCCTTACGATCTCTGATGTCACACCGATTCCGCACAACGGTTGCCGCCCCTCCAAAAAGCGTCGTATCTAAATACCAGGGAAAATCATGGCCCGTAATCTTGATCCCAAATGCCGTCAGTGCCGCCGTGAAGGCGAAAAGCTTTTCCTGAAAGGTGAGAAGTGCTTCACTGACAAGTGCGCCATCGAGCGCCGTCCCTATGCACCTGGCCAGCATGGCCAGAAGAGCGGTGCCCGGCTGTCCGGTTACGGCATTCAACTGCGTGAAAAGCAGAAGATCCGTCGTATCTACGGTGTGCTCGAAGGCCAGTTCCGCCTGACCTACAAGAAGGCCGACAGCCGCAAGGGCGTGACCGGTGAAAACCTGCTGTCGCTGCTGGAGTCGCGTCTGGATTCGGTGTGCTACCGCATGGGTTTTGGCGCATCGCGAACCGAAGCCCGTCAGATCGTGCGCCACAATGGCATCACGGTGAACGGTCGTCGGGTCAACATCCCCTCGTATCAGGTGCGTGCCGGCGACGTGGTTGAAGTTGCCGACAAGGCAAAAGCACAGCTGCGCGTCAAGGCAGCTGCCGAGGCGACGGCTGCACGCGGTTACCCCGAGTGGGTCGAAGTTGACACCAAGGCGCTCAAGGGCACCTACAAGGCTGCCCCGCAACGCTCGGAACTGCCGTCGACCATCAACGAGTCGCTGGTCGTCGAACTGTACTCCAAATAAGCTGGCCGGGTCTTGACTGACCCGGTCTTCAGGGCTGCTTCTCAAGGAATCGCACTCTATGCAAAGCGCTACGGAATTTCTCAAGCCGCGTATTGTGGAGGTTGATCGTGCCTCCCCGCTGCATGCCAAGGTCATCATGGAGCCGTTCGAGCGTGGCTATGGCCATACGCTCGGCAATGCGCTGCGTCGCATCCTGCTGTCTTCCATGGTGGGTTACGCACCGACCGAAGTCGCAATCAGCGGCGTCGTGCATGAATACTCGACCATCGAGGGCGTGCAGGAAGACGTCGTCGATATCCTGCTGAACCTCAAGGGCATCGCTTTCAAGATGCACGGCAAGTCCGAGGCCATCCTGAAAGTCTCCAAGTCCGGCGAAGGCGTCGTGACTGCAGGCGACATCGAGGTCGGACATGACATCGAAGTGCTGAACCCCGATCACGTGATTGCTCACCTGACCAAGGGCGGCAAGCTCGACATGGAAATCAAGGTCGAAGCGGGTCGCGGCTACCAGCCGGCCACTACGCGCAAGGTCTCGGAAGAGACCCGTACCGTGGGTTCGATCCTGATCGATGCCTCCTTCAGCCCGGTGCGCCGCGTGGCCTATTCGGTTGAAAGCGCGCGTGTCGAGCAGCGTACCGACCTCGACCGTCTGGTGATCGACATCGAAACCAATGGCGTGGTCGAGCCGGAGGAAGCGGTGCGTACCGCAGCCCGCATCCTGGTGAACCAGTTGTCGGTGTTTGCCGATCTGGAAGGTACGCCGGCCGAGTCCGAGGCGCCGCGTTCGCCCCAGGTCGACCCGCTGCTGCTGCGTCCGGTCGACGATCTGGAGCTGACTGTTCGTTCGGCCAACTGCCTGAAGGCCGAGAACATCTATTTCATCGGCGACCTGATCCAGCGTTCGGAAACCGAGCTGCTGCGCACCCCGAACCTGGGCCGCAAGTCGCTGAACGAAATCAAGGATGTGCTGGCTTCCAAGAGCCTGTCGCTCGGAATGAAGCTGGAAAACTGGCCGCCCGCCGGTCTTGAGCGCCCCTGAACGATTTAAAAGTAACCTGTAACCCAATCAAACAATAAAGTGCGGGTCGCCGTGGCAGGCGACCTAGCCCAAGAATACTGACTGAAAGGAATCGCCATGCGTCATCGTCAATCCAACCGCAAACTGAACCGCACCACCAGCCATCGTCTGGCCATGTTCCGCAACATGAGCAACTCGCTGCTGAAGCATGAAGTCATCAAGACCACGCTGCCGAAGGCCAAGGAATTGCGCCGCTTCGTCGAGCCGCTGATCACCCTGGGCAAGGAGCCCAGCCTGGCGAACCATCGCCTGGCATTCGACCGCCTGCGCGATCGCGAGATGGTCGTCAAGCTGTTCGGCGAACTGGGTCCGCGTTACAAGACCCGTCCTGGTGGTTACCTGCGCATCCTGAAATACGGCTTCCGTAATGGCGACAATGCCCCGATGGCGCTGGTCGAGCTGGTTGACCGTCCCGAGACTGACGTCGAGCCGGTCGAGGCCGAGTAAACCGATTCTGTATCGCGATGTACGAAAAGCCGGGTTGATCCCGGCTTTTTTTCGTCCGTGTTTTGGAGACGCGTTGCTCCTGTGCTTGTGCTTGCCGCAGGTTGATCCTGTCAGGCATAGTCGTGGCAGCGCTCAAACCCGGAAACAACTTGTGATCGTTCTCTTCACCGATTTCGGTGTGCGTGATCCTTACGTGGGGCAGGTCAAGGCACGCCTTGCCGAGCATGCGCCTGGCCAGCCGATAATCGACCTGCTGCACGAGGTGCCCGATTTCAATCCGCATGCAGGTGCGCATTTGCTGGCAGCGTTTGCCACAGGTTTTCCACCCGGCAGCGTGTTCCTGGCGGTGGTGGATCCCGGTGTCGGCACGCCACGCGACGCCGTGGTGGCGATGGCCGGCGGGCGCTGGTTCGTCGGCCCCGACAACGGCTTGCTGTCGGTCGTTTCCGCGCGGCATTCCGACACCCGGCTGTGGCGCATCACCTGGCAGCCCGAGGGCCTGCCGGCGACTTTCCATGGACGCGACCTGTTTGCACTCATCGCCGCAGACATCGCGCGCGGCGAATTTCCTGCCGACAAGCTGAGCCCCATAGACAAACTGAAGGTCGAGTTCGACACCGGCGACCTGCCGCGGGTGATCTACATCGACCACTACGGCAATGCCTGGACCGGGGTGCGCGGGGCGCAACCGGACGCACGCGTCAGCGTCGCAGGAAAAGCATTCAAGCACAGCGAGAGCTTCGGCTTTGTCGGCAAGGGCGAGGGGTTCTGGTTCATCAACAGCGTCGGCCTGCTCGAGCTTGCGGTCAACCGGGGCAGCGCCGCGGCTGACTTTGGCCTCAAGGTGGGCGATCCGGTTCAGGTGCGGCGGCTCAACTGAGCCCGCTCAATCCAGCCCGATCAGGAGCGCACGGTAGTCGTTGACATTGGTGCGGGTGGGGCCGCTGACGACCAGGTCGCCCAGCGCAGCAAAAAACCCATGACTGTCGTGAGCGGCGAGGAATTCGCCTGCGTCGAGGCCGAGCTTGCGTGCGCGAGGCAGGGTGTCCGGGCCGATCAGCGCGCCCGCATTGTCCTCGGTGCCGTCGATGCCGTCGGTGTCGCAGGCGATCGCCCACGCTGGCGTGTCTGCCAGTTCAAGCGCGAGCGCGAGCAGAAATTCCGCATTGCGGCCGCCGCGGCCATGCTGCGGGCGCAGGGTGACGGTGGTCTCGCCGCCGGATATGAGTGCGATGGGGCGCGACTTCACGGCGCGCGCCAGCGCGGCGTGCTGTTTGGCCACCACCTGCGCATCGCCGCTGACGCTGTCCGACAGCACCACAGCGGGGACGCCGTGTCTTTCGAAACACGCGCACGCGGCTTTGAGGCTGGCCTGTGCGCTGGCAATGACGCGGTTTTCCGTATGGGCGAAACAGGGATGGCCCGGTTTGGGCGTGTCGTCCTCCGGTGTGGTGCGCTCGAGGTGGTCACGCACGCCGGCTGGCAGCGCAATGCCGAAGCGTTGCAGCCGCTCGAGCGCATCGGCGCAGGTGGTGGGATCAGGCGCGCAGGGACCGGACGCAATATGAGTCGGATCGTCGCCGACGACGTCTGAAATGATGAGCGCCAGCGTGCGGGCGCCATTCGCCGCCTGTGCCAGCCGCCCGCCCGACAGGCGGGTGAGGTGCTTGCGCACGGTGTTGATGTCGTGGATGGTCGCGCCGGCGCCGAGCAGGGCCTTGGTGACCTGGCGCAGTTCCTTCAGCGAGACCCCTTCGACCGGCGCGGCAAGCAGGCTGGAACCGCCGCCCGAGATCAGCGCCAGCAGCAGATCGTCCGGCCCCAGTTGTCCTGCCATTGCCAGCATGCGCAAGGCGGCTTCCTCGCCGCGCCCGTCGGGCAGCGGATGGCTGGCCTCGACCACCTCGATGCGGCGCGTGGGCAGGCCGTGCAGGTAGCGGGTGACCACCAGCCCGGAAAGCGGCGCGTCAACCGGCCAGTGGGCTTCCACCGCGGCCGCCATGCTGGCGGCCGCCTTGCCCCCGCCGACCACCAGGGTGCGGCCGCGCGGCGGCGCGGGAAGGTGCGGCGGCAGGATGACCGCGGGGTTGGCTGCAGCAACCGCGGCGCCGAAGGATTCCAGCAGCAAGCGTTGAGCGTGCGCCGGTGGGTCTCCCGCTGTTGCGCTGCTGCCTTTCGGCTTATGGGTGTGTCGATCCATCTCGTGAAACCGGATATAACTTGCCGAATTGTAGTTGCCTGAGCCGCGAAGCAGTGTCCCGCGCAGCAAAGGGTACTGCGAGCCGTAGGGTTTGGGGATAAACTGCCTGCGAGCAATGCATGCTGTATTGATCCGAAGCAGGCTGGCACGCGCGATTGGCGCAATCTGGCGGGTCATCCCACCAGCGTTACAAGACGAACATCAAGACTTGACGATGAAATTCTCCGTACCCCCCCTTTCCCCTGTATTCAAACGCTTGGCCCTGGTGTTTGTCATTGTGCTTGGCGCAGCTGCTATCTGGACGATGACTCACGATTCGAAGGATGGCGAGGCGAGCAAGAATCCGATTGTTGCAGACGCACCCAGGACAGCAGCGGGGGCCAAACCTGCACTGACCGTCATGGCCATCACGCCGCAGCGTGTCGAGTGGCCCCGGATGCTGGCGGCAAATGGCAATATCGCCGCCTGGCAAGAAGCGGTGATCGGCGCCGAAATCAGCAATCTACGGCTGACCGAGGTGCGGGTGAATGTGGGCGACAGGGTGCAGAAAGGCCAGGTGCTGGCACGCATTTCCAGTGACAGCGTGGAAGCCGCGCTGTCGGAGTCCAGGGCTTCGGTTGCCGAGGCGGAGGCGATGCTGGCCGAGGCCCGTGCCAACGGCGACCGGGCACGCCAGTACCAGGCCACCGGGTTTATGAGCGCGCAGAGTATCAACCAGTATCTGACAGCCGAGAAGACCGCCCTTGCCCGCTTGAACGCCGCACGCGCCAGGATGCAGGCAGAGCAGCTGCGTCTGGCCCAAACTGCCGTGCGCGCACCCGATGGCGGGGTGATTTCTGCGCGCACCGCCACGGTCGGCTCGATGACGCAACCCGGGCAGGAACTGTTCCGGCTGATTCGTGGCAGCCGCCTCGAATGGCGCGCTGAAGTGAGCGCAGCCGATCTTGGCAAGCTGAAACCCGGCGTCACGGCCACGCTGACCGCGCCCAACGGCGCTCGCGTCCAGGGTCGCGTGCGCATGGTCGCGCCCACCGTGGACCCGCAGACACTCAACGGTCTGGTGTATGTCGATCTGCCGGTTGCGGAGACCGGCAATGCCCTGCGAGCCGGCACCTTCGCCCGTGGCGAATTTGAACTGGGGCGCACGCCTACCATGAGCCTGCCGCAGTCCGCCGTGCTGCTGCGCGATGGGTTCTCCTATGTATTCCGGCTCGATGATCAGAACACGGTTGCGCAGACCAAAGTCGCCGTGGGGCAGCGGATGGGCGATCAAATCGAGATTGTCAGCGGCATCGCAGCGGATACGCGCGTGGTGGCGAGCGGCGCCGGTTTTTTGGCTGATGGCGATGTGGTGCGGGTGGTGGATGCGCCGGCGACAGCAAGCCAGAACCCATAGAAGGGACCCCGGCCATGAACGTTTCATCCTGGTCCATCAAGAACCCGATTCCGGTTGTGCTGCTGTTCATCATGCTGACGCTGGCAGGATTGATGGCGTTCAAGGCCATGAAAATACAGCAATTTCCGGATATCGATTTGCCGACGGTGACGGTGTCCGCCACGCTGCCGGGCGCGGCGCCCTCGCAGATGGAAACCGAAGTCGCGCGCAAGATCGAGAATGCCGTCGCCACGCTGCAAGGGATCAAGCACATCTACACCAAGGTGCAGGACGGCACCGCCACCATCACCATTGAATTCCGTCTGGAAAAACCGACACAGGAAGCAGTGGACGATGTACGCGACGCGGTATCGCGCATCCGCTCCGATCTGCCGGGCGACCTGCGCGACCCGGTGATTTCGAAAGCGAACCTGGCCGGATCGCCGATCCTGACCTATACCGTCGCATCCAGCCGGATGGATGACGAGGCCCTGTCGTGGTTTGTCGACAACACCGTCACCAAACGCATGCTCAGCGTGCGCGGGGCGGGTGCGGTGTCGCGCGTGGGCGGCGTCAGCCGCGAAGTGCGCGTCGAACTCGACCCTGCGCGGCTGCTGGCGCTGAACGCAACGGCAGCCGATATCTCGCGCCAGTTGCGACAGATCCAGCAGGAAGCGTCTGGCGGACGCGCCGACGTAGGCGGCGCTGAACAGTCCGTGCGCACCATTGCCACGGTCGAGTCGGCCGACGAACTGGCGCGCATGGACATCGTGCTTTCCGATGGCCGGAGCGTGCGGCTTGATCAGGTGGCCACCGTCACCGATACCGTGGCTGAACAGCGCTCGGCGGCGCTGCTCAATGGCAAGCCTGTGGTCGGCTTCGAAATCGTGCGCAGCCGCGGTGCGGGCGAAGTCGAAGTGGCCGACGGTGTGCGCACCGAGCTGGCCAGGCTCAAAGCCGCCCACCCCGACATCACCATCACCGAGGCCTTCAATTTTGTCGACCCGGTGCAGGAAAATTTCGACGGCTCGATGTCGCTGCTGATCGAGGGCGCCATCCTCGCGGTCATCGTGGTGTGGTTCTTTCTGCGCGACTGGCGCGCCACGCTGGTTGCCGCAACCGCCCTGCCGCTGTCGATGATCCCGGCCTTTGCCGCGATGCACCTGATGGGATTTACGATCAATGTCGTCACGCTGCTTTCCCTGTCGCTGGTCGTCGGTGTTCTGGTGGACGATGCCATCGTCGAGATCGAGAACATCATCCGCCATCTTCGCATGGGGAAAACGCCCTATCAGGCGGCCATGGAAGCGGCCGACGAGATTGGCATGGCGGTGATCGCCACCACCTTCACCTTGATCGCGGTGTTTCTGCCCACCGCATTCATGAGCGGCGTGCCGGGCAAATTTTTTGTGCAGTTTGGCTGGAGCGCCGCGATTGCGGTGTTCTTCTCGCTGGTCGTGGCGCGCATGCTCACGCCGATGATGGCGGCGTATTTTCTGAAGCCGCCGAAGCAGGGTCATGTCGAGCCGTTCTGGATGGGCTTCTATCTGCGATGGGCAGCATGGTGCCTGAAGCACCGCGCGGTCACCATCCTCGCGGCGGCTGGATTCTTTTTCGGCTCCTTCGCCCTGGTGCCATTGCTGCCTACCGGATTCATCCCGCCGGATGACTTGTCGCAAACCCAGGTGTATTTGTCCCTGCCGCCGGGTAGCACCTTCAAGGAAACGCTGGCTGTTGCGGAGCAGGCGCGTGAAATCGTGCAACAGCATCCGCATGTGAAAATGGTCTATACAGCGGTGGGCGGGGGGGCCTCGGGATCGGATCCGTTCATGCCGCGCGGGGCGGCCGAAGTGCGCAAGGCGACCCTGACGATCAACCTGACGCCGCGCGCGCAACGTGGCGGGATCAAGAAGCAGGCCGTTGAGCGCGAATTGCGTGAAGCGCTTACGGCGCTCCCCGGCGCGCGCGTCAATGTGGGATTCGGCGGTTCGAACGAGAAGTACGTGCTGGTGCTGGCAAGCGAAAACGGCCAGGCATTGGCCGAGCATGCGCTCAAGGTCGAACGCGAGCTGCGCACCATCCCGGGCATTGGCAACGTCACCACCACCGCCAGCCTGGTGCGCCCCGAACTCGTCGTGCGGCCTGACTTCGCGAAAGCCGCGAGCCTCGGCGTAACCTCGGCCTCGATTGCCGACACGCTGCGCATCGCCACGGCGGGCGATTACGACCAGGGCCTGGCCAAACTCAATCTTTCGCAGCGTCAGGTGCCCATCGTCGTCAAGCTGCCGCCCGGCGCGCGTCAGGATATGGCGCTGCTTGCGCGCATGACCGTGCCCGGCAAGCACGGCCCGGTGATGATCGGCAATGTCGCCTCGCTTGGCCTCGACAGCGGCCCCGCGGAGATCGATCGCTATGACCGGCAACGTAACATCAACTTCGAGATTGAGTTGAACCAGCAACCGCTGGGGTGGGTGGAAAGCCAGGCCATGGCACTGCCCACCATCCGGAACCTGCCACCCGGTGTGACCCAGACTACGATAGGCGATGCCGAAGCGATGAACGAACTGTTCGCAAGTTTTGGCCTGGCCATGCTGACCGGGGTGCTGTGCATTTATATCGTGCTGGTGATGCTGTTCAAGGGCTTCGTTCAGCCCGCGACCATTCTGGCCGCACTGGTCTTGTCTGTTCCGGGTGCATTTCTGGCGCTGTTCATCACCCGTACCGCGCTGTCGATGCCGTCGATGATCGGGCTGGTCATGTTGATGGGCATTGCCACCAAGAACTCGATCCTGTTGATTGACTATGTCATTCTCGCGCGCCGTGACCATGGCCTGAACCGCTGGGACGCGCTGCTGGATGCCTGCCGCAAACGGGCCAGGCCAATTGTGATGACCACCGTGGCGATGGGTGCAGGCATGCTGCCGATCGCCATCGGCCTGGGCACCGATCCGAGCTTCCGTGCGCCTATGGCCATCGTCGTCATTGGCGGGTTGATCACTTCAACCTTCCTCAGCCTGCTGGTCATCCCGGTCGTGTATACCTTTGTGGATGACCTGATTGCCTGGGGACGGCGTTTTTTCCATCCTGCGCAACCGGCGCCGGAAACCTCGGCGGGTTTATAGGAAGCAAAAAAAACGGCCAGGCGAACCTGTCCGTTTGTCCTGCCTGTTGCGAAATGAATTACTTGGCAGCGCCCTTGGCCTTGTCGGCCGCTTCCTGCGCGGCGTCGGCAGTCGCTTGAGCAGCCTCGGCGGCTGCATCCTTGGTTGCGTCAGCCGCTGCGGCGGCGGCTTCACCTGTCGCTTCGGCAGCGGCGCCGGCTGCCTCGCCAGCAGAACGTGCGGCGTCCGCAGCGGAATCCACAGCTGCACCGGCAGCCTCCTTGGACTCTTCCATGGCGGGGGCGGCGGCTTCTTCAGCCTTCTGGCAGGCGGAGAGTGCAAGGGCAGCGAACAGTGCGACGATTAGTTTCGATTGCATGGGAGTCTCCCTGGTGTGAGTGGAAAAAGAAAGCGGGTCTGGCCACCCGCCCTATTATTAATAAGCCTAAATCGATCCAACAACAAGTTATTGACCGCAGGCGCGGCCGTGCCTGCGCGTCAGAAAGCCTCGTCGTCGCGCAGATAGCGCCATTGCCCCAGCGGCAGATCGCCCAGCCGCACGCGGCCGATGCGCACCCGTTTCAGGCCTACCACCTTCAACCCCACCAGCTCGCACATGCGGCGGATCTGGCGCTTGCGGCCCTCCTTCAGGATGAAGCGCAGCTGGTCGGCATTCTGCCAGCCGACCCGCGCCGGGCGCAGCTTGCGGCCGTCGAGCGACAGGCCGTGGTTGAGCAGGGCGAGGCCCCGCTCGTCGAGCCGCCCTTCGACGCGCACCAGATATTCCTTCTCGACGCCGGAATCGTCGCCGATCAACTGCTTGGCGATGCGTCCGTCCTGCGTCAGCACCAAGAGGCCGGTCGAATCGATGTCGAGCCGGCCGGCCGGCGCCAGTCCCTTCAGATGCGTCGGATGAAAGGCCCGCCCGGCGCGCCCGTCCTGCCACAGGGTTTCAGGGCGGATCAGGGTCACTGCAGGCTGGTAGCCGGGTTCCGGCTGGCCCGACACATAGCCGATCGGCTTGTGCAGCAGGATCGTCACCCGCTCGGCCTGGCGTGCGTTCGCCACGGCATCGAGGCGGATCGCGCAATCGGGATCGACCTTGGTGCCGAGTTCGGACACGCGCTTGCCGTCGACGAAGACGAGTCCTTTTTCGATGTAGCTGTCGGCCTCGCGGCGCGAGCATAGCCCGCGCTCGGACATCAGCTTGGAAAGGCGGAC
>Ga0299912_10001087_pt1 | contig 22009 bp, 17 predicted proteins | sample RVTome_2_FD_207667 | JGI IMG/M metagenome (GOLD analysis project Ga0299912, IMG submission 207667) | Soil microbial communities from uranium-contaminated site in the Upper Colorado River Basin, Wyoming, United States - RVT95D214 (version 2) ... | reverse complement strand
TGAGGGGCCGAGGGGTGTCGTCGGAGGAAGCATAAAGCGGTGATTCAGCCTTTCTGGGACGGATACGCGGACTCCTCCCATCGGATCCGGACCGGGAAGGCGTTAAGAATCACCGCAGCGGACGGAGACGACCCCCGAGGGCCCGAAAAGCATCACTCCCCGAGGCTCGGCTTTACTAATCTGAGGGGCTCATCTAGAATGTGAGCCGAAAAGACAAATATCCATGCTCGAAGACACGATCATCGCGATTTCAACGCCGCCGGGATTCGGCGGGCTGGGTATCGTCCGGATAAGCGGCAAAAAGGCCCTGGCCGTGGCCGGGCGGATCTTCGAGCCGAAGGACAGGTCGAAAAAGCCGTTTCCGGTCAGGCGCCCGGTCTTCGGGAAGATCCGCGACCCGGAGCGGGATTCGGCCCTCGACGAGGCTTTCCTGACCTATTTCAAGGCGCCCCGCTCATACACGAGGGAGGATGTCATCGAGTTGAGCTCACATGGAAGTCCGGCCGTGCTGGAAGGCATTCTCAGGCTCGGCACGAGGGCGGGGGCGCGGCTGGCCCAGCCAGGGGAATTCACCCTTCGGGCCCACCTGAGCGGCCGCCTGGACATGATCCAGGCCGAGGCCGTCAATGACCTCATCAGGTCCGTTTCCCTGTCCCAGGCCAGGATCTCGTCCCGCCAGCTCGGCGGCAGCCTGTCCCGGCGGATATTCAGGCTCCGCGGCAAGCTCATTTCCCTGCTGTCCCGGATCGAAGCCGTCCTGGAATTCCCCGAGGAAAAGCTTCGGAAGGACGGCGCGGCCGACAGGCGAGCCCTGGCTCCCATAATCGTCGATATCGAACGGCTCGTCGTGAGCTACGAAGCCGGCCGGGCCATAAGCGAGGGCGTCACCTTGGCCATCACGGGTAGGACGAACGTCGGGAAGTCTACCCTTTTCAACGCCCTTCTCGAGGAAGATCGGGCCATCGTCACCCCCTTCCCGGGAACGACCAGGGATTTCCTCAGGGAGAAGCTGGTCATAGACGACATCGTCTTTCACCTCGTGGACATGGCCGGATTGGGCCGGCCCGTCCATCCCGTTGAAAAGACAGGAATAGCCAGGGGGCAGAAGATTGCCAGGGAGGCCGATGGCCTGCTCGTAGTCCTCGACGCTTCCCGGAAGGACAGCGAAGAGGACGAACGGCTGATACGCAAATACCGGGCGAAAAAGACGATCATCGTTCTGAATAAAACCGACCTCCCAAGAAGGATCGGCAGGCGAAGAACTCAGGAACTGGCCGGCGGAAGCCCGACGGTCGGAGTTTCGGCCCTGAAGGGCAGGAATATAGATAAGCTGCGCGGAGAGATCCGGGCGGTATTCGCCCCGGGACCCGGAAATGATGAGGAGGTCGTCCTGCACGCCCGGCAGAAGGACCGCCTCCAGGGGATCCTCGAAGCTCTCCGCAGGGCCGAGGGGCTCCTGTCGAAACGGCATTCCGAGGAGGTTTATGCCGAGGAGATCCGCGGCGCGCTACGCCTCATCGGCGAGCTGACCGGGGAAGTGCGCGTGGACGAGGTCCTCGACGAGATTTTCAGCCGTTTTTGCGTCGGGAAATAGGGGCTCCGGATGGCGCATGGAAACGAATTCGATATCATCGTGGTCGGGGCCGGTCACGCCGGCTGCGAGGCCGCCGCGGCGGCGAATGCCATGGGGCTCAGAACCTGCCTGGTGACCATCCATCTCGAGACGATCGCCCAAATGTCCTGCAACCCGGCCATCGGCGGCCTGGCCAAGGGCCACCTCGTCCGCGAGATCGACGCGCTCGGCGGCCTGATGGGCCTCCTGGCCGATGAAACAGGCATCCAATTCAGGCTTCTGAACAGGAGCCGGGGCGGGGCGGTCCAGGCCCCCCGGGCTCAATGCGACAAGGCGGCCTACCGGTTGGCCATGAAGTACAGACTCGAGCGGATGCCGAAACTGACTGTTTTCCAGGGTATAGTCGCCGAAGTGGTCGTGACAAAGGGGGTGGCCCGGGGAGTTAAAACCCTGGACGGGGCTGTAATCGAGGGAAAAGCGGTCATCCTGACGCCGGGAACCTTCCTCAACGGGAAGATCCACATCGGGCTCCAGAGTTATCCGGCCGGGAGGGCCAACGAGCCGTCGTCGGTCGACCTGGCGGAACAGCTTAAAAGGCTTGATTTGAAGGTCTTTCGCCTGAAAACGGGCACGCCAATGCGTCTGGACAGGAACACGATTGAGTGGGATTCCTTCATGCCTCAGCCGGGCGACGATGACCCAGTCCCCTTCTCCTATCGGACCCGCGGGCGCCTCTTGAACAAGGTCCTTTGCTATCAGGGCTACACCAACGCCGCCACTCATGCGGTCATTCGCCGCAACCTCGATAAATCTCCCCTATATGGGGGAAAGATCAAAGGCGTCGGGCCGCGCTATTGCCCCTCGATCGAGGACAAGGTGGTCAAGTTCCCTCAGCGGGCCCGCCATCAGTTCTTTCTGGAACCGGAGGGGATTGAAACGGCCGAGATCTACATAAACGGCCTGTCCTCAAGCCTGCCCTACGACGTCCAGCGGGAGATCCTGGGAACGATCCCGGGCCTGGACAGGGCCAAGATCCTGAGGCCGGCCTACGGCATCGAATACGATGCCGTCTCCCCCATGGAGCTCCTGGCCACGCTCGAAACACGGAAGATCCGGCGGCTTTATCTGGCCGGGCAGATCAACGGGACTTCGGGATACGAAGAAGCGGCCGCCCAGGGGCTCATGGCCGGGATCAACGCCGCTCTGGCTCTCAGGATAAAAGCGCCGTTCGTCCTGAGGCGGGACGAGGCCTATATCGGGGTCCTAATAGATGACCTCATTTCTACCGGGGTCGAGGAGCCCTACCGGCTGTTCACGTCCCGGGCGGAACACAGGCTCCTGCTCAGGATCGACAACGCCGACCGCAGGCTAATGAAATATGGCCGGGAGCTGGGCCTCATACCGGAAAGCGCCTGGGAAGAATACGAGGCGAAACGAGGGCGCATTGAAGAAGCGACATCTTATTTGAAAAAAAACAGGCTGAAGACCGATTCTGGAGATAGCGTAACCTTCTTCGAATACTTGAAAAAACCGGAAATCGGGTTGAAGAATGTGTTAGAATATGGGAAATTCCCCGTCGAGCTGAGCGGCGAGGAATCGAGGTACATCGAGTCGGAAGCAAAATATGAAGGCTACATCAGAAAACAGGAACGGGAGGTCGCCAAGGCAGTGCGGACCGATTCGATGAAAATACCAAAGGACGTCGACTTCCAGAAGGTCTCGGGGTTGACCAGGGAGGCCGTCGAGAAATTCGAAAAAAGGAGACCGGCGACCCTTGGCGAGGCCAAGAAGATCCCCGGCATGACCCCGGCGGCTGTCCAGAACCTCACCATTTTTCTCGAGATCCAGAGGAAAAGAGGGGCTTCGACGGCCCACGTTTCACGTGAAACTCGACCGGACGATGAATAAGATCATTGCAGTAGCCAATCAGAAGGGCGGCGTCGGGAAAACGACAACCGCCATCAATCTCTCCTCCGGCTTGGCTCTCAAGAATAGAAGGACGCTCCTCATCGACCTCGATCCCCAGGGCATGTCGACTTTGGGATTGGCCAAGCCGAAAGAAGCCGGAAAGGGAATTTACCAGGCCATGATGAACGGCCGGGACCTCATGGATTGCATCCTGGGCACCGAGCAGGAGAATTTCTATATCTGCCCATGCTCGCCCGAGCTCTCCGGAGTCGAAGCCGAGCTTTACGCGGTCGACCGGAGAGAAAAACGGCTTGCCGACGCGGTTGAAAAAGCGAGAAAATTCTTCAATTTCATCATCATCGACTGCCCGCCGTCCCTTGGATTCCTGACGATCAACGCCCTGACGGCGGCCGATTCTCTCGTCATCCCCGTCCAAACGGAATTTTTCTGCATGGAGGGTATCCCCGACCTCTTCCATACTCTGGATACGGTCCGGACCTATTTCAATCCTAAGCTGGCCATAGAAGGCATCGTCCTGACCATGTTCGATGAACGGACCAACCTCTCCAAGCAGGTCGCCGAGGAGATCCGTAAGTCCTTGAAACACATCCTTTTCGAAGCCGTCATTCCCCGCAGCGTCCGACTGGCGGAAGCGCCGAGCTTTGGAAAGTCCATCGTCCTCTACGACATTAAGTCCAAGGGGGCCGAGGCCTATCTTAACCTTGCCGAGGAGATCATTCGCCGATGACAAAGAAAGCCCTGGGAAAAGGTTTGGGAGCGTTCATCCCGGACGAATTCAGCATCCTGAAAGACGAGAGGTTCGCCGAGCTGGACATCGAGGAGCTCAAGCCGAATCCCTTTCAACCGCGGATGAAGTTCGACGACCAAACGATTGACGAACTGGCCCAATCGATTAAGGAGACAGGTATCGTGCAGCCGGTCATCGTGGCCCCCGAAGACGATCATTACCTGATCATCGTCGGAGAAAGGCGGTGGAGAGCCGCCCGGCGGGCGGGCCTGCGGAAGATCCCGGTCCTCATCCGGAACATCCCCAAGGAGAAACAGCTCGAGGTCTCGCTCATCGAGAACATCCACCGCGAGGAGCTGAACGCCCTGGAGATCGCCCAGGCCTACCAGAGGCTCATCGATGACCACGGTTACGCCCAGCACGAACTCGCGGACAAGGTCGGCAAGGACAGGAGCTCCGTCGCGAACTACCTCCGCCTCCTCAAGCTGCCCCAGGAGATCCAGGACCGCCTGACCGAGGGGGCGATATCCATGGGACACGCCCGGGCCATGCTGGCCCTGGAGGAACCGGCCACCCAGCTCTACGCCTGCCGCCAGGTTATCGACAGGAATCTGTCGGTCCGCAACACCGAGACCCTGGTCAACCGGCTCAAGAAGAAGGCGCCGCGGGCCCAGCGGAGCCTGGCCGACCCCGACCTCTACGCCCTGCAGGAGGAGATGCTCAAGATCCTGGGGACGAAGGTCCTCGTCGCGGGCAGCCGGAACAAGGGCGTTTTGAAGATCTATTATTTCTCTTTGGACGACCTGAATCGAATCTACGACAGGATCAAAGGAGCAAACGCATGAAAGACAAGCCCCGCGAGTTGAACGAAACAAAGCTGGCCGGTTTGATAGACATGGAATCGGAATTCAAAGGCGACCTGACGTTCAAGGGATCGTTCCGCATCGAAGGCAATTTCAAGGGGACGATCAACTCGGACTCGCTTCTCATCGTCGGGGAGCGGGGCAAGGTCGAAGCCGACGTCAAGGTGGGGCAGCTCGTCATCAACGGCGAGATCCGGGGCACTCTCCAAGCATCGGAGAGGGTCGAGGTCCACAACAAGGGCCGCGTCTTCGGGACCATCCTTTCGCCCACGCTGACCGTCGAAGAGGGAGCTTATCTCGAAGCGACCTGCCAGACGAAAGGCGCCGCGAGGCCGGCCGCGGCCAAGGAGGCGGCCGAGGCCTGATCCCTGACCTCGGGCGACAACGCCGCAGCCGGACGCGCCGATTTTCTCCGCTTGAGTGCGGCGCGTCCGAAGGATATAATCGGGGGGATAATTTCCAGGATACGACTTCCATGAGCAAGTACATCTTCGTCACCGGCGGGGTCATCTCGGGTCTGGGCAAGGGCATAGCCGCGGCCTCCATCGGCCGGCTCCTGGAGAGCCACGGCTACCGCATCACCATCCAGAAGTTCGACCCCTACCTCAACGTCGACCCGGGAACGATGAGCCCGTTCCAACACGGCGAAGTCTACGTCACCGACGACGGCGCGGAAACGGACCTCGACCTCGGCCATTACGAGCGGTTCACCTCGACGAAGACGACGCGGGCCCACAACTGGACGGCCGGGAAGATATACGAATCCATCATCCGCAAAGAGCGCAAGGGTGAGTATCTGGGCAAGACGGTCCAGGTCATCCCGCACGTCACCGACATGATCAAGAGCGCGTTCGAGGCCGTGGCCAACGGCAACGACATCGTCATCTGCGAGATCGGCGGGACGGTTGGCGACATCGAGAGCCTGCCTTTTCTCGAGGCCACGCGGCAGATGCGGCTCAGCCTGGGCGCCGACAAAACGCTCTTCGTTCACCTGACCCTGATCCCCTTCATCGGGGTTTCCGGAGAGCTCAAGACCAAGCCGACGCAGCACAGCGTCAAAGAGCTGCGGGCGATCGGCATCCAGCCGGACATCCTGCTCTGCCGGACGGGGCGCGACCTCTCGGCCGACATCAAAGCCAAGATCGCGCTGTTCACCAACGTCCCCGTCGACGCCGTCGTCAACGCGAGGGACGTCGATTCGATCTACGAGATCCCGTTGAATTTCGCGCGCGAAGGGCTCGACACAACCATCCTGAAGATGCTCCGCCTTCCCCGCCGGAAAAAGAACCTGGCCGCGTGGGAGGGCATGGTCGACCGGATCAGGAACCCCAAGGATGTTGTCGAGATCGGCCTCGTCGGCAAGTACGCCGGCCTCCACGATTCGTACATGAGCCTGAACCAGGCGCTCATCCACGGCGGGCTGGCGCATCGGCTCAACGTCAAGATAGACTGGATCGAGGCCGAGGCTCTGGAGAAGGACGACCCGGCGAAGATCCTGGGATCGAAGGACGGCATCCTCGTCCCCGGGGGGTTCGGCAAGCGGGGGATCGAGGGCAAGATCCGGGCGGTCACGTACGCCCGCGAGGACAAGGTCCCCTTCTTCGGGATCTGCCTGGGCATGCAGTGCGCCTCGATCGAGTACGCGCGTTCGCTCGCCGGACTGAAAAAAGCGAACAGCACGGAGTTCATGCCGGACGCCCCGCACAAGATCATCGTCCGCTGGCGCGAGCTGGCCAGGGATTGCGACATGGGCGGGACGATGCGGCTCGGCCAGTATCGCTGCGACCTCGTCAAGGGTTCCCTTGCTCATCAGGCCTATCGCGCGCTCAGGATCTCGGAGCGCCATCGACACCGGTACGAGTTCAACCCGAGCTACAAGGACGCCCTAGCCGACGCGGGGATGATCTTCTCCGGAATGAACCCGGACTACGGGCTGGTGGAGATCGTCGAGGCCCCCGGCCACCCGTGGTTCCTGGGCTGTCAGTTCCATCCCGAGTTCAAATCCAAGCCCCTGGCCCCGCATCCACTTTTCAAGGCGTTCATCGGGGCGAGCTATGCTCGGCGGCGTCGGGCGGGGCGGGCGCCGGCGGCCGGGAAGCGTTCGGCAGAATCAACATAAGTAGTAGATAATAAACAATATATAAAGGATTGTCGGTCCCGGCCAAGGAGGGCGATTTGGACATCAACCCGAAGATCTTCAGGGAATACGACATCCGCGGCATCGTCGGCCAGGACCTGGACGAAACGGCCGTCGAAATCCTGGGCCGGGCCATGGGCACGTTCTTCCTCGGCCGCGGCCAGAAGACCGTCGCCGTCGGGCGGGACTGCAGGCTGAGCTCGCCGGGCTTTAGCCGGGCCCTCATCCGCGGCCTTCTCGCCACAGGTTGCGACGTCGCCGACATCGGGGTCGTCCCCACGCCGCTCCTCTACTTCGCCGTCTTCCATAAGAAAATGTCGGCCGGCGTCATGATCACCGGCTCGCACAATCCGCCCGGGCACAACGGCTTCAAGGTGATGTCCGGGGAGGACACCCTTTACGGCAAGACGATCCAGGCCCTCTACGAGATCGTCCGCAAGGGCGTCTTCCCCCGCGGCGAAGGACGGGTCACCTCCCTCGACGTCGTCCCCGAATACCAGGATTATGTCGCCCGAAACGTCCGCTTCTCCCGGCCGGTTAAAGTCGTCATCGACGCCGGCAACGGCACCGGCGGCGCCGTTGCCGTGCCGCTCTTCCGGAGGATGGGCGCCGAGGTCGTGGACATTTTCTGCGAGCCGGACGGCAGGTTCCCCAACCACCATCCCGACCCGACGCTCCCTGAGGCCATGGAAAAACTCGTCGCCAAGGTCCGCGAAAGCGGGGCCGAGCTCGGCATCGGCTACGACGGCGACGCCGACAGGATCGGCGTCGTCGATGACGAAGGGCGGATCATCTGGGGCGACCAGCTCCTCATCGTCTTCGCCCGGGACATCCTGCCGGCCAGGCCGGGAGCGGCCGTCATCTCCGAGGTCAAGGCCTCCAAGGTCCTCTACGAGGAGGTCGAAAGACTCGGTGGCCGGCCGATCATGTGGCGGACGGGCCACTCGCTGATCAAACAAAAGATCAAGGAAGAGAAGGCGCCCCTCGCCGGCGAAATGAGCGGCCACATATTTTTCAACGACCGCTGGTTCGGCTTCGACGACGCGATATACGCCTCGGCCAGGCTCCTCGAGATCCTATCTCGTTCGGAGAAGAAGCTCTCGGCGATGATGGCCGACCTGCCCAAGACCTACTCGACGCCGGAGATCCGCATCTACGCCTCCGACGAAGTCAAGTTCAGGATCGTCGACGAGGTCCGCCGCGAGCTCGCCGCTCGCGTCCCGGTCATCGAAATCGACGGCGTCCGGGCGATCTTCCCCAAGGGCTGGGGGCTCGTCCGGGCTTCGAACACCCAGGCGGTCATCGTCCTCCGCTTCGAAGCGGACACGGAAGAGGACCTAGCCGCGATCCAGAAAGAAATCCGCGGGATTCTCCAGAAGGTCATCAATTCCCTCGGGGCGGCATGAAGGAAAGAGACGTCCGCGCCGTCATCCTGGCCGGCGGGCGGGGGACCCGGTTCTGGCCCCTCGGCCGGGCGGCCAAGCCGAAGCAATTCCTGCGCATCGCCGGCCGGGACCCGATGCTCCTCGAAACGGTCCGGCGCATCCGGCCGCTCGCTCCGGCGCGCCGGATGACGCTGGTCGCCGACGCCGCCCAGACGCGGCTGGCCCGCAAGCTCCTGCCTCGCCTGCCCAAGGAGAGTTTCCTCGTCGAGCCCCTGGCCCGGAACACCGCCCCGGCGCTCATGCTGGCGACGGCGCGCGTCTGGCTGGACAATCCCGAAGCCGTCGTCGCGGTCCTGCCCGCCGACCACCTCATCCGCGACGAGGCGCGGTTCGTCAAGACCCTTCGAGCCGGCATCGAAGCCGCCGCCCGTGAGCGCGTCTTCGTGACTTTCGGCATCCCGCCGACCTATCCGGCCACCGGGTACGGCTACATCCGCCACGACCGGGGAAGGGGCAGAAAGCTTGGCGGGGACATTTTCTATCCCGTCCAGGCGTTCAAGGAGAAGCCGAACCCGGCCCAGGCCGACGAGTACCTGGCTTCAGGCGACTACGCCTGGAATTCGGGCATGTTCGTCTGGCGAGCCGGCGTTTTCGCCGAGAAGCTCGCGGTCTTCGCGCCCGATCTTAAGCCCGCCTGGGCGGCCATCGTCTCGGCCCTGCGGTCGGGCGGCGCGGCCAAGCTCCGGTCGGCGTTCGCCCTGGCCCCGGCCCTGTCCATCGATTACGCCTTGATGGAGAAAGCCGAAGGGGTCCTCGTCGCCGATGGCGATTTCGGCTGGTCGGACGTCGGGGCCTGGTCGACGCTCCTCGAGATCTGGCCCCGGGACGGCGAGGGCAACGCCGTCCGCGGCGAAGCGCTGGCCCTCGACGCGAAGGACTGCCTCGTCTGGAACCCGGGCCGGCTGACCGCGCTCGTCGGCGTCCGCAATCTCATCGTCATCGAGGCCGGCGACGCCCTGCTCATCTGCGACGCGGCCCTCGACCAGAAGGTCAAGGATATCGTCGACACGCTGAAGAGAACGAAAAAACTTAAGAAATATCTTTAATGGACAAATCTTAAAGGAGGTGTCGAAAGTGAGAAAGCGGATTCTGGTACTGGTCGCGTCGGCGTTCGTCCTTGCGGCGTTCGCTCAAGCCGCCGGGGTCACGCTGGACGTCAAGGAGCACGTCCTCGGCAATGGCATGAAGATCCTGATGATCCCCAAGCCGGGCGTGCCGCGCGTCGTCTGCCACATCTATTTCCAGGTCGGGGCGATCAACGAGCGCCCGGGCATCACCGGCAGCGCCCACGTCCATGAGCATCTGATGTTCAAGGGCACCGAGATCATGGGCGTCACCGACTATGCCAAGGATACCGAGATCGACCGGAAGATCGACGAGCTCATGGGCAAGATCTACCGCGAGAAATATTGGAAGACCGACGGCGATCCGGTCCAGATCGCCGCCTGGCAGAAGGAGTTCGACGTCCTCGTAGCGGCGGAAAAAGCCTACATCATCAAGGATGACCTCTGGACCCGGTACATGAGCAACGGCGGCACCGGGCTCAACGCTTCGACAAGTCAGGAGACGACGGGCTATTACGTCACCCTGCCCTCGAACAAGGTCGAGCTCCAGATGCTCCTCGAGAGCGACCGGATGATGAACGCCCGCTTCCGCGAGTTCTATTCCGAGAAGGACGTCATCATGGAGGAACGCCGGCTCAGCGAGAACCAGCCGGGCTTCTTCTTCGGCGAACAGGTCAACGCCGCCTTCTACGCGGCTTCGCCCTATCACTGGGGCGTCATCGGCTGGATGGACGACCTGAAGAAGATGACGAAGCAGGATCTCGTGGACTTCCACAACCGCTACTACGTTCCCAACAACGCGGTGGCCATCTATGTCGGGGACTTCGACCCGGCCGCCATCATCGCCATGGCCGAAAAATACTTCGGCCGCATCCCCAAGGGACCGGACCTCGAGCCCATCCGCACGGGCGAACCGCCGCAGTACAGCGAAAAGAGGCTCTACGGGGAAGGCCCCGCGGCGACGAGCCTGCAGATGATGTTCCACACCCCCCCCGACGGGCACCCCGATACGGCCGCGCTGTCCATCCTGGCCGGCACGCTGGGCTCCGGCGGCGGCGGCTTCCGCGGCGGCAGGGGCGGAGGCGGCGGCACCGGCCGGCTCTACAAGAACCTGGTCCGCGACAAGCAGCTGGCCGTCAGCGCCTCGGCGTCGAGCCGGCCCCAATGGTATGTCGGGGCCTTCCAGTTCAGCGCGACGCCGCGCCTGGACAAGGGCGTCAAGCCGGAGGACTTGGAGAAGGAGATCTGGGCCGAGATCGACAAGGTCAAGAAGGACGGCCTGACGGAGGAGGAGATCCAGAAGGCCAAGAACAAGGACGAGGCAGGCTTCATCCGCGGCCTGGCGAGCACCGCCGGGCTGGCCAGCCGGGTCGGCCGAGCCGACCTCAAGCGCGGCTGGCGGTCGATCCTGACCGACCTGGAGGACCTCAAGAAGGTGACCAACGAGGACATCAAGCGGGTCGCCGCCAAGTACTTCGTCAAGGACAACAGCCTGACGGCCATCTATACCCGGAAGTCGGGCCGGTAAGGAGGACGACATGAAAAGAACTGTAACAGCCATCCTGGCGCTCGCGTTCGTCTGCGTCGGCCTGGGACTGGGCCAGGCGAAACACCCTTCCGAGCTCAAGTATCCGTCCCTCAAATACGACCCGCCCGACCCCAAGGCGTTCCGCGTCGAATACGCGGGCGGTCTGCGCGCCTACGTCCAGGAGGACCGCAGCCTGCCCCTCTTCAACATCACCGCCATCGTCAACTGCGGCGGCCTCTACGCGCCCAAGGAGAAAGCCGGGCTTGATACGGTCCTCGGCGATCAGCTCATCAAGGGCGGCACCAAGACCCGCGAAGGGACGGTCATTGAAGACCGCATCGATTTCCTCGGCGGTTCGCTGAATTTCAATGTCGGGGAGAGGACGTCGACCCTGAGCCTGTCGGTCCTGACCAAGGACCTCGACGAGGGCCTGGGCATGTTCTTCGACGTCCTCATGAACCCGGCCTTCCGCGAGGAGCCGCTGAAGCTGGCCAAGGCCCGTTTCGTCGAACAGCTCCGCCAAGCCAACGACCAGCCGAACGGCGTCCTCAGCCGGGAGTACGAAAAACTCCTCTACGGCGACAACGCCCTGACCTGGCGGCCGACGAAGGCCTCTTATGAAGGCATCACCGCGGCCGACCTCAAGGCGTTCCACGCGAAGTACGTCTCGCCCAAGAACGTCATCCTGGCCGTGGCTGGCGACTTCGCCAAGGCCGACCTCAAGGCCAAGATCAACAAGCTCATTGCCGGATGGAAGGGCGGACCCGTCGTCTTTCCCGCCCTCCCGAAGGGCTTTCCCGCCGCCGAGCCGGGCGTCTATTTCATACAGAAGGCCATCAACCAGGGCTACATCAGCCTCGGCCATCTGGGCATCGAGGACACGAATCCGGACTATTTCGCCGTCCAGGTCATGAACTTCATACTCGGCGGCGGCAGCTTCACCTCGCGGATCACGACCAAGGTCCGCTCGGACGAGGGACTGTCCTATAACCAGGGCAGCCGGTTCGCCTATCGCTGGGGCTTCCCCGGCACGTTCTCCGGCTACGTCCAGACCAAGTCGTCGACGGTCGGCTATGCCATCTCGCTGATCCTGGCCGAGCTCAACCGCATCCGCAAGGAGCCCGTGTCGGACGCCGAGATGGAGACCGCCGTCAACTACTACCTGGAGAGTTTCGCCGACAGCTTCCAATCCGCCCAGGCGACGATGATGAGCTTCGCCAACCTGGAGATGACCGGCAAGCCCATGGACTACTTCAAAACCTACCGGTCGAAAATCGAGGCCGTCACCAAGGCCCGGGTCCAGGAAGTCGCGACGAAGTACGTCCATCCGGACAAGGCCGCCATCATGATCGTCGGCGACTTCGAGCCCTGCAACAAGGGCGGCGACAAGTGGCCCGGCCCGCTCGACAAGCTGGGCAAAGTCCACAGAGTGAACCTGACCGACCCGATGACGGGAGAGGAGATCAAGAAGCCGTAGCGTCCGAAGCAAAGCCGGGCATGATTCGAGGGGCGGACGCCGCCATGGCGTTCGTCCCTGTCTAATTGAAAGTGATGCGATGACAGATCCCGCCTATTCCGGCGACGTCGTCCGGGAGCTCGAGCAGCGCTTCCGCGCCGCGTCGCTCTTCAGGCCTCTGCGCGTCCGGCGCCACGAGCCGGGCCAGGTCCTCGAATACGACATCCGGGGGGTCTGGCCTTCCCGGCCGGCTCGCGTCAGGCTGTCAATCGAGCGGCACGTCGGCGGCGGATACGCGGGCCAGGTCTACCGGGTCCGGGTCCTGCATATCGAGTCCCCCGAGGGGCCCATCGAAGGCCTCGAACCGGGCCGGACCTGCGCCCTGAAGGTCCTCGTCCCCGTTTCCGGCTTCGGGCGCTTCATTCGCAATCTGCTCTACGGCGTCGGCTTCCAGGCGCCGTTCGCGCCTCAGGTCAATCCCGACGCGGCCCGGGCCGGGGCCCTATGGCAGAAATTCATCCGCCGGGGCGCGGCTGAGCGGCTGGGCTCGGAGCGCGCCGTCGTCGACGTCCTGGCCACTCTCGTCGATCCGGTCCTCGGCAGCTGCGGCGAGCTCAGCGAATGGGTGGACGGCCGTCTCTGGCGATACGAGATCGACGACAACCTCTTCGCCCGGCTGGCTTGGAAGCCCGGCCGGCCGGCGGAGGGCCTGGGCTCGCCGGAATACCTGAAGAAGCGGACGTTCATGAGGGACCTCGTCGGCCTCATGCACGACATGGGGGCCCACGAGCTCGCCCGCCAGTACGAATGGTGGACGATGAAGAGCCAGCCGAACGCCCTCAAGCGCCTGGAAGCGGACGACGATCCGGAGCGCGGGCTCGTCGCCGTCGATTTCCGGGCCGGCATGGCCCTCCTGCCCTTCCTGCCCCAGTGTCCCGCGGATTTCAAGCTCATCGTCCGGGGCGCGGCGCGAGGCAGTCTCGTCCAGTTCGACCGGGGTGACCTCGGCGCGCTCGAAGGCCATGTTTCGACCCGCGCCGCGGCGTTCGCCGACATGACGGGCGCGCTCGAGGAGCTCAAGAGAGCCGACCAAGCCTATCGCGATTCCCTGCCCGACATCGCCCATCACCATATCCGGCTGATCACGAGGCCGCGGCTCTGGACCGCGATCCACGGCGCCTGGGTCCGGGGCTGGGAGATCCGGCGCATGGCCGACCCGGAGGCGTCCGGCCGGCTGCGGAAAAGCCGGTTCGCGGCGCTCCTCTTCCTCGTCCTCGGCCTCCTGCCCGCCCTCACCCCGATCCTCTTTCTGCTCAAATTCCCGGGACGGGCGGCCGGCCTTTGGATCCTGTGGCTCGTCCCGCTCCTGGGACCTCTCGTCCGCAGACTCTGGGGGCGGCGGGACTATCGCCGCCACGTCGGGGCCCTCTTGACGAAGGCCGGGTACCTCGGCCGTGCTTTTCGGGGGCACGTGACCGAAGCCCTCATCGGCTGGCACCGGTCGGGAAGGGTGAGTGAAAAGCGCGCCCTGACCATCGCCCGGAAACCCGGGCTTTACATCCTCAACCGGCCGCTGGCGGTCCTCCCCGCCGGGGTGCATAGGTTCCTGACGGATAAGGCCTATTTCAAGGAACGCCTGTATCTCATGTTCGTCAAACCTTTCCGGCTCTACTTCCGGCCCGCGGTCCGCGAGAAGTGGCTCCGCGACATGGTCGAGGAGGGCCGCAAGAACGGCATGCTCAGCGCGGCTGACTCCGCCCACATCCTCGCCCAGATCGACGAGCCCTACATCCAGAAGTACCTGAAGAGCCTGGCCGTCCACCTGGCCACGCTGTTCATATCGGAGACGGTCTTCCTGACGATCGCCGCTATTTATATACTCGGCCATCCCGAGCTCGGCTGGTCCCAGGCGACCCTGCGGGCGGGGCTCATCATCGGCGCGTTCAACCTGTTGCCGGTGTCGCCGGGGTCGCTCGTCCGGGGCTTCTATGTCCTGGGCTTGTGCATCAAAGAGAAGAACATCAAGGACTACCGGCTGGCGCTCCCCGTCAGCTTCTTCAAGATCATCGGCTACCTGGCTTTCCCGCTCCAGATGGCCTACCGCTTCCCCGAGCTGGCCCGGTTCATGGCCGGCCACTGGGCCACGGAGGCCGTCCATATCGTCCCTGTCTTCGGCGAGCGCGGCGCTTGGCTCGAGCACGCCGTCTTCGACGCGTTCTACAACTATCCGTTGAGCCTGGGGATCAGGATCCGGAAGCGGGACGGGCTCGCGGCGGCCGGAAGACCGCGGTGGTGGGCCATACCCCTGGCCGTTCTCTTGGGCACGGGCCTGCTCGCGCTTCTCGATTCTCTGTTCGTCCGGTCGGCGGGGCGCGTGCCGATCCTCAAGGACGTTTGGTGGGCCGCATTCCTGGTGCCTGTCGGCGCGGGTTTCCTGGCTTCGCTGTGGTCGCGGCGGAGGAGGATGGGCAAGCGGATGGTGGCCGGAGTCACGGCCGGCGCCCTCGTCGGCCTCGCTTATGGCGCCGTCAATACGGTCCTGACGCCCCTGTTTCCGGGCCTGGCCGCGACGGCCGGGCCTGCGGTTTTAAATAGTGCCCCGGCTCTGACCGTGCTCTGGAAGGTGTTTATTTTCGCTCTTCTCGGGATCCCCGGCGCCCTTCTCGCCGAAACGCGCCCCCCTAGCCGCGGAGCTTGAGGCCCAACTCTTCGAGCTGACGCTCCGTAACCGCGGAGGGCGAATTCGTCATCAAGTCGAGGGCGCTCGTCGTCTTGGGGAAGGGGATGACCTCGCGGATCGATTCCTCGCCCGCCAGGAGCATGACCAGTCGATCGAAACCGAAAGCGATGCCGCCGTGGGGCGGGGCGCCGAAGCTTAAGGCTTCGAGGAAGTAGCCGAATTTCTCCTCGGTTTCCTTGTCCGTCAATCCCAGCGACTTGAAAACGCGGCGTTGGAGGTCCATATCGTGGATACGGATCGAGCCGCCGCCGACCTCGACGCCGTTGAGGACGAGGTCGTACGCCTTGGCCCGGACCTTGTCGGGCTCCGTTTCGAGGAGACCCAGGTCGTCCTCGTGCGGCGAGGTGAATGGGTGGTGCATGGAGACGAAGCGCTTTTCCTCCTTGTTCCACTCGAAAAGCGGAAAGTCGGTCACCCAGCAGAATTCGAGTCGGTCTTTCCGCGCCGCGTCCTCCATCGGCCAGGCCCGGCGGATCTCGCCGAGGGCCTTGAGCGCGGTATCCCTCTTATCGGCGACGAGCAGGGCCAGGTCGGTGTCGGCGCCGCCCAGGGCGGCCCAGATCATCTCGAAGTCGGCGTCGGCCATCTTGAGCGATGACTTCCAGCCGTCCTGCTTCTTGATCCAGACGAGGCCCTTGGCGCCGAGCGCCTTGGCCTTGTCGCCCAGCTTGTCGAGCTGGCCTCGTGAAAGCGCGCCGGCGCCGGGAACGAGGAGACACTTGAGCTCGCCTCCTCCGGCGATCGTGGCCTTGAGGATCTCCGACGAGCTCTCCCCGCCGACGGCCGTGAGGTCGCGCATCTCGAGCGGCACGCGCAGGTCGGGCTTGTCGGAGCCGTACTTCTCCATGGCCTCGGCATAGGGCAGGCGCCGGAACGGACGTTCGACCTTCCCGCCCGCCAGGGCGAAGAGGGCTTCCATCAGCCCCTCGTTGAGAGTGAAAAACTCTTCCCGGTCGATGAAGCTCGTCTCGATGTCGATCTGGGTGAACTCGGGCTGGCGGTCGGCCCTGAGGTCCTCGTCCCGGAAACAGCGGACGATCTGGAAATAGCGGTCGAAGCCGGAGATCATCAGCGTCTGCTTGAACTGCTGGGGCGACTGCGGCAGGGCGTAGAACCGCCCTTTGTAGATGCGGCTGGGGACGAGGTAGTCCCGAGCCCCCTCGGGCGTGGGGTTGGCCAGGATGGGCGTCTCGATCTCGAAAAAGCCGTTCCGGCTCATGTAGTTGCGGACGGCGAGCGAGGCCTCATGCCTGAGGCGGATGTGACGCTGCATCTTGGGCCGGCGCAGGTCGAGGTAGCGGTACTTCAGGCGCAGCTCCTCGGAGGCCTGGGGCGGGTCGGCGACGACGAACGGCGGCACCTTGGAGGCGGCGAAGACGCGGAGCTCGAAGGCCTCGACCTCGACCTCGCCCGTGGGGATGTCCTTGTTCACGGCCGAACGGCGGCGGACGCGGCCGCGAACCCCGACGACGAACTCGTTGCGGAGCCTCTTGGCCTCCTCGGCGAGCTCGGGCCGGTCGGACTGGAAGACGACTTGGGCCAGGCCCTCGCGATCGCGGAGGTCGACGAAGACGATGTGGCCCATGTCGCGGGTCTTGTGGACCCAGCCGCAGAGGACGACCTCGCGGCCTTCGTGGGCGGCGCGAAGCTCGCCGCAGTAGTCCGTCCGCTTCAAAGGCGTGCCGGTCTCGGTGGAATTGTTCATGGAGGTCCCCGAACGATTAATTCTCACGGAGGAAGGCCAGGAGTTCCTCGCGGGCGCCCTCGACCTGACGGCCGGTAGCCATCTCTTTGAGGCCGAAGCGGCCCTTCTTCATCTCGTCCCCGCCGACGATGAGGACCCAGGCGGCCTGGAGCTTGTTGGCCCGGCCGAAGTGGGCCTTCATCCCCCGGTCCTTGAACTCGACCAGGCATTCGACCCCGTTCGCCCGGAAATAGCGGGCCATCTCCAAGCCCGCTTTCTTGGCCTCGTCGCCGAGGTAGGCGAGGTAGAGGAACTTTCTTTTCGGCGGGGCGAGCTCGGCGATGGACAAGACCCTTTCCATGCCCATGGCGAAACCGATGGCGCAGATGTCGGGCCCGCCGAAGTCCTTCATCATGTCGTCGTAGCGGCCGCCGCCGACGAGGGAGTTCTGGGCGCCGAGATGGGAGGAAACGACTTCGAAAGTCGTCTTGGTGTAGTAATCGAGGCCGCGGACGAGCCGCGGTTCCACTCGGTAGGGGATCTTATAGATGTCGAGGAAAACGAGGAGCTTGCCGAAGTGGTCCCGGCATTCGGCGCAGAGGAAGTCCTGGATAAGCGGGAATGTCCGGGCGACGGCCCGGCAGGCTTCCACCTTGCAATCGAAGATCCTGAGCGGGTTCGTCTCCGCCTTCCTCTGGCAGTCGGGGCAGAGGCCGGACTTGCGCTTCCCGGCCGCTTCACGCAGCGCCCGGCTGTAAGCCGGCCGGCACTCGCGGCAGCCGACCGAATTGACCAGCGTCTCTGTCCCGGTGACCCCGAGCTTGCGGAGGAGAGAATCGGCCATCTCGATGATCTCGGCGTCGACGGCCGCGTCCTTCTCGCCGAAGACCTCGATGTCGATCTGATGGAACTGGCGGAAACGACCCTTCTGGGGCTTGTCGTAGCGGAACATGGGGCCCATATAGTAGTAGCGCAGGGGCTCGACCTCCAGGTCGAGCCGGTGCTCGATGATGGCCCGGACGACCGACGGCGTATATTCGGGCCTCAGGGTCAGGGATCGGCCGCCCTTGTCGGTGAAGGTGTACATTTCCTTGGTGACGATGTCGGAGGTCCGGCCGGTGCCCTTTTCGAAAAGCTCCGTGGCCTCGATCACCGGAGCCCTCAGCTCCCGGTAACCGTAGAGCTCGAAGGTTTCCCGGGCCAGGCGTTCGAGGGCCTGCCAGCCCTCGACCTCTTTGGGAAGGATGTCTTTCGTGCCCCTGACGGCCGCGAGCTCTTTCTTGGGGGAAGCGTCTTCGGTCACCGTTCCTCGAAGACCCCTATCTTGCGGATTTTCTTGTATCTCTCGTCGAGGAGCTCGTCGACGGGCTTGCCCTCGAGCTTCCTCAGCGCCTGGTAGAGGTGCTTGTCGACGTTTTTGAAGGTCTGCTCGGGGTCGATGTGGGCCCCGCCGGGCGGCTCGGGGATGATCTTGTCGATGATGCCGAACTCGAGGAGGGTCGTCGCCCGGATGCCCAGGTTCTCGGCGGCCTCTTCGACGGCGTCCTGGTCCTTCCAGACGATGGCGGCGCAGCCTTCGGGCGAGATGACGGAGTAGAAGGAGTGCTCGAGCATCATCAGCTGGTCGCCGAAGCCGATGCCCAGGCCGCCGCCGCTGCCGCCTTCGCCGATGACGACGTTGACGATCGGGGTTCTCAACATGGAGATGGTTTTCAGGTTGAAGGCGATGGCTTCGGCCTGGCCGCGCTCCTCGGCGCCGATGCCCGGATAGGCCCCGGGCGTGTCGATGAAGGTGATCACGGGGAAGCCGAATTTCTCGGCCTCGAGCATGATCCGAAGGGCCTTGCGGTAGCCCTCGGGGTTGGCCTGGCCGAAGTTCCGGTCGATGCGGGCCCGGGTCGTCCGGCCCTTCTGGTGGCCGATGACGGCCACGGTCCGGCCCTTGTAGAAGGCCAGGCCGGCGACGATGGCCGGGTCGTCCGCATACCGGCGGTCGCCATGCATCTCCATGAAGTCCTGGAAGAGGAAGGCGATGTAGTCCAGGGTATAGGGACGCTTGGGATGGCGGGCGATCTGGACGATGTTGACGGTCGTCAGTTGGGGCAGGATCTTGGCCCACTCCTTTGCGATCTCCGAGCGGAGGGCGGCAATCCGGTCCTTCTTGCCGATGTCGTCGATCTCGGCCAGGGCGTCGATCTGGTCCTTGAGGGACAGGATGCCCTTCTCGAGCGTATAAAACTCCGCCGATTTTTCCATATTCAGCTCTTTCAAGGGGTTACGGTACGGGCCTATTCTAAGGGCAGGGGGGACGCGAAGTCAAGGCGAGCCTCAGGGGGCTTCAGGGATCGCCTCCGTCCGCTGGAGTGATGCTCCACTATGCTTGACTGGCAAGAGCCGCATCCCTCCTTTATGCTCCCTCCGGCGACCCCCTCGGACCCCATTCAGCTCGTGTGCCGGGACGGAACCCGCGGCCGACGGCGGGAATACCCCGAGCGAAAAAACGTGGGTGACGTACCGGCACTTGCCGGAATCCGGCTATCTTCGCCGCTGCCGGATGACTTCGAAGAAGAAGACGGCCGCCGCGGCGGCGACGTTGAGCGAGCCGACCTTGCCGGCCAGGGGGATGGCCAGGACCTTGTCGCAGGTCTTGCGGACAAGGGGCCGCAGGCCCCGCCCCTCCGAGCCGAGGACGATGCCGACGGGGCCGGTGTAGTCGAACGAATACCAGGGCTCGTCCCCCGAGCCTTCGGCGCCGACGAGCCAGAGGCCCTTGTCCTTGAGCTCTTCCATGGCCCGGACGAGATTGGGGACCCGGGCGACAAGAAGATGCTCGAGCGCTCCCGCAGAGACCGTGTCGACGGTCTCGGTAAGTCCGGCCGAACGGCGCTCGGGCAGGATGAGACCGTCAACCCCGGCCCCCTCGGCGCTGCGGACGATGGCCCCGAGGTTCTGGGGGTCCTCGACCTCGTCGAGCAGGACGACGAAGGGTTTGGCCGAGCGGGCCAGGATGTCATCGAGAGAGGCATAGCCCTTGGGGGAGACTTCGGCCATGACTCCCTGGTGGCCGGGCGCGATCTGGTCGAGACGGCGGGCCGGGACGAAGACGCAGGGGACATGCCGGGCCTTGGCCTCGCGGATGACCTCGCCGATCCGGGCGTGGCCTTTCTCCTCCTGGATGAAGACCTTGTTGACCCGTTCGGGCGCCGACCGGAGGGCCTCGAGGAGGGGGTTGATCCGGATGATCCTGTCCATGGTTGATCCATGCCCATTATATGCGAATCGACAGGTCCCGGCCAGAATTCCGGGGACACGCAATTCCCTGATCGAGACCGGTTGTCTCGATCAGGCGCATCGGGTAAAATGCCCCCGTGAAACCGACGGAGGCGGACCATGCCCGATAACATCAAAATCACCAGGATCTGTCTTGTCGTCGCCGCGGGCCTGGAGATCGCGACGGCGGCGCTCCTCCTCTTCATCTTCCTCTCCGGGGCCGTCCTCATCGGCTGGGGTACCGAGCGCTCCGGCCTCCTCGGCAGCGCCCTGCTCGGGGCGACCGGGATCCTCCTTGCCGTAGGCTTCGCCGCCTTCGGCGTCGCCGACCTCCTCATCGCCGCCGGCGTCGCCAAGGGCAGGCCCTGGGCGAGGATCGCCGGGATCGGCATGGCCGTTCTCCTGCTCGTCGCCGTGCCCGTGGGCACGGTCCTCGGCATCTTCGCCCTCAAGGGGCTCCTCGGGGCGGATGCCCGGGCTTGGTTCGGGTCGCCCAACGGGATCCGCCCGGCGTCTTTCTCTCCGCCCCCGGCCGTCTAACCTTACAGTCCCGGTTTTGTCCTCCGAGTATAATAGTAGGGATTATTAGAGAGGAGTCCTTTCATGGCCAAAAGAAAGATCATCGAAATCGACCGCGATAAATGCGACGGCTGCGGCCTCTGCACGACGGCCTGCGCCGAGGGCGCCCTGGCGCTCGACGCCGAGAACAAAGCCGTCATTGTCCGCGAGATTTTCTGCGACGGGCTGGGCGCCTGCCTCGACGTCTGCCCGACGGACGCTCTCAAGGTCGTCGAGCGGGAGAGCGAAGCGTATGACTCCCGGGCCGCCTTCGACCACGTCTTGAAGACGCTGGGAGCCGATGCCGCTTCACGGGTCCACGGCGCCGGCGGCGGCGACGCCCAGGCCGGCCGGTCCGGATGCCCCGGCAGTCTGGCCCGGGACATCCCCTACGCGCCCGACGCCCAAGAAGAGGGTCCGGCCGCGTCCGTCAAATCCCGGCTCAGCCAGTGGCCCATCCAGCTCCACCTCGTCTCGCCGCTCGCCCCTTACTTCGAGGGGAGCGACCTCCTTGTCGCCGCCGACTGTACGGCCTTCGCCCTGGGCGGGTTCCACGACGACCTCCTCAAGGGCAAGAAGCTGGTCATCGCCTGCCCCAAGCTCGACGAGACCCAGGGCTATATGGAGAAGCTGGCCGAGCTCATCAAGCGGAACAGCCTCAAGTCGCTGACCGTGGCCATCATGACCGTCCCCTGCTGTTCGGGGCTGGAGCGCCTCGTCAGGCAGGCCGTCTCGCTTTCGGACGAACCGCTCGACATCAGGAAGGTCGTGGTGGGAATCGACGGCCGGGTCGTTCAGGCCGCCTGAGGCCGGTTCAGATGGAAAGGGCGATCAGAAGCCGGGCCGGAAAATAGATCCCGAGGATGATGGCTTGGGCGGGCGATAAGAGAACACAGGCCGAGAGAATGACGACGGACATCGGAACGGCCCGGGCCTACTTCCTTTCTTCTTTTTCCAGCCGCAGGCGCTCGCGGGCCTCCTCGAACATCGGCTCGGCGTAGGCGCTCGGCCAGGTGCGTTCCTCGAACGACCGCT
>Ga0299912_10001086_pt1 | contig 22034 bp, 20 predicted proteins | sample RVTome_2_FD_207667 | JGI IMG/M metagenome (GOLD analysis project Ga0299912, IMG submission 207667) | Soil microbial communities from uranium-contaminated site in the Upper Colorado River Basin, Wyoming, United States - RVT95D214 (version 2) ... | reverse complement strand
GTCCGTGGAGGCGCCGGGTGAGACTGTGACGAAGGAGGAGTTCCTCCTGGCTCTTGAGGAGGCTCCTGTGAGGTGTGGGGGCCGGGTTAAGGGCGTTTCGAGTCCATGTTGGGCGGCGCCGGCCATCTGGTCTTGAGGCCGTCTATCCCCTCGAAGTGTTCGTCGTCCGAGACGAGGGGGCACCCCGCGCTTAGGGCTGTGGCGGCGATGACGCTGTCCGCGAGGGGGATCCTGTACTCGTTGCTCAGCTCGGCGCTTGCGACTGCTATCTCGTAGTCGATGGGGATGATCTTGAACTCGTTTCTGATGAGGGTACTCCTCAGGTTCGCCGTCTCCTTGTCGAGTTTTCTTAGGTTGAGTCTATGTATTTCGTGGATCGTGGCCGCGGATATCAGTTTCTCGCCTGTGCTCCGCAGGTGTTCCTTCAGGGCTCGGGTGGTGGCGCTGTCTGGGGAGAAGAAGTATTCGACGAGGAAGCGGGTGTCGTATACGTTACCCTTCGTCATCCTCTTCCCTCATCCTGTCGAGCATCTGTTTGATTTCCTCTACGGTGGCTATCCCGGCGTCTATTCCGGCTAGGTCGTAGAAGCTCGGGGCGCGTTTCACTACTATCTTACCCTCCTCTTCTACGACTTGGACCCTGCCCCCCTCCTCTATGTTGTGTTTACGTCGGAGCTCGACGGGGATGGTTATCTGCCCCTTGCTTGTTACCTGGACCTCGGTCATACCTCTGCAGGGTATTACCTAAACGTGGTTTGAGATAAACGTTGTTCTTGCATTGGTTACGATACGGGTTCAAGAAAGCCCATGACTTCAGTCATGGGATGAATGGAACCCTCAAAGAATCCGTTCCCCGACAGGCGGGTCCACTTTTCCCCTACTCCCCCACCGATATATGAGGTCCAGTTATATCATGCACATCAAACTGATTCCAATCCAGAGACATGATCAGACTCTCCTACAAGTACCGCCTCAAACCATCAACCGTACAGGCAGCGGCGCTTGATGAGCAGCTACGTCTCTGCCGATACGCATACAACGCCCTCCTCGAACACAGCTTCAACGAGCGCAAGGCGGGGCGCGGGACTCCAACCTATAAGGCGTTGACGTACCTTCTCCCAGCGATGAAGGCCATGAAACCCGAGCTGAACGCGGTCTATAGTCAAGTGCTCCACAACGTCGCTAAGCGGGTCCGAAGTGGCTTCGAGGGCTACTGGGCGCGGAAGAGGGCAGAGCTGAAGGCGCACCTTCCCCGGTTCCGGGGGGAGGACAGGTACGATAGCCTGACGTACACCCAGTTCGGGTTCCGGCTCAAAGATGGCGTGCTCAGCCTCTCCAAGATAAGTGACGTACGGATCACCCAGCACCGCCCCGTCGAAGGGAAGGTGAAGACCCTGACTATCAGCCGTAGCCGTTCGGGGGAGTGGTACGCGGTCTTCAGCTGCGAGGCTGAGGCTAAGCCTATCCAAGGTAGGCTGCCGGCGGTAGGTGTGGATCTGGGTCTGAACAGCCTCGTAGCCCTCAGCGACGGCACAACCATTGAGGCCCCGCGGAGCTACCGCGTGGCTGAGGAGAGGCTTGGGAGGGCTCAGCGAAGCCTGTCCAAGAAGATGCGGGGCTCAAGGAACAGGGAGAAGGCGAGGCGCCGGGTCGCATCTATATCTGAGAGGGTTGCTAACCAGAGGCGGGACTATGCGTACAAGACGGCTCGAAGTATTGTGAACAGGTATGAGAGGGTCTACGTCGAGGATTTGAAGGTCCAGGGCATGATGAGGAACCGCCGTCTGTCCAAGAGCATAGGTGATGCCGGTTGGGGGATACTGAGGAACGCTTTGACCTACATGGCTGAACGGTCAGAGGGAGTGATAGCGTTTGTCGATCCCAAGAACACTAGCCAACTATGCTCGGGATGTGGAGCCATCGTTGAGAAGGACCTGTCCGTGAGAACCCACAGGTGTCCCGTGTGTGGCTTAATCATTGACAGGGACGTGAACGCCGCGAGGAACACACTCCAGAGAGGATTGGAGATAGGGCGGGGACCGCCCGAATATACGCCTGTTGGAGAGGAGACCCCTACATCCCTCAGCGAAGGGATGCAAGTCACCTCGATGAATCAGGAAGCCCACCTCTTCAGAGGTGGGTAGTTCACATGTCTGCTACATGGGTAATAAACATGTTGGATGCATGGAATCCGGGCTCCTTCGTTGACGCTGCTTCTCCTTAGAGGTCACTCGCTAAGCCTAGTTATCCCCGGGAGTTCGTCGAAGTGTTTGTCGAAGCTGTAGACCTCGTGGACCTCGTTTTCAAGCATGTAGCAGTAAGCCAGGGCGTCATTGATCCCGATGTCGCGGTTCTCCGCCTCCTGGATCGCCCTAACGTAACGGGCCGAGTCGACGGGCGCAACTGTTATGCTGCTCATGTTTAATATAGCCAAGACCATGGACCTGGAGTCTTCTAGGGGTACCCTCGCCTCAAGGATGTTCGCGGTCTCGGAGACGTGGACCACCGTCGTCGCGACGCGCTCACCGCCCTGGATCCTCCTGATTATGTTTTGCGCTCTTCGCTTATCGTCCGCCACCTCAGGCGGCGGCTGACGCCTGGGCTTAATGTACGCGTATAGGAAGGTGGATGAGTCTAGGAACCTCGTGGGGTCAGGCCTCCAGCAGGGCTTTGCGGAGGCGGTGGGGGTCCCTGAACTCCTCGGGGTCGATGTCGACGGTGATGGAGTCAAAGTAGGCGGTGAGGTCCGGTTGGCGCTTTGGCTTCAGGACCAGGTTCTCGCCCTCCCTCAGAATATACACCTCGGCGTTTTCCCCTAGCATTTCCCGCCTCCACTCAGGCGGGAGGGAGACGCGTCCCTGGGAGTCCACCCTCTTAACCTCCACCTCCATATGTATCCCCAAGTATTTAGGGTTCTCCACTTATCAATGTATCCCCCAAATACCTGGGTTGATGGAGTATTTTTATTGGTTATCTTAGGGCGGATTGGATATCCTCTTTATCTAACTGGGGATAATTTTCCAGTATCTCTTCTTCTGTCCAGCCGTCGGCGAGGAGCTCTAGGAGGAATTCGACGGAGATTCTGGTGCCTTTTATGACTGGTTTTCTGGCCAGGATCTCTGGGTCGAGTGTTATTCTTTTTCTCCAGTCCAGGTTCATCGTGGTCTCCTCGTGTGATGGGGAGGAGGCTGCGTATAAATGTCTTGACAAGTCTTAACCGGGTTAATGATGAAAATTAATGATGAAGGTTCAGATGATCAATTAGTCTCAAATATTTCTGGCGTGCATGTTTGGATGCTATGCCTGTGGTAGCGTCCCTTCTCCCGGCCTACAATAAGGAGGGTCACATGACTCTTGCTGGTTAGTATAATGAAGAAAAGATGTTTCTCGGTGAATTGCTTGTTGATTAGTACGGTTCCTCCGGCTGGTAGGTTATCTCCGCGAGGCTAATGTTGTCGAAGTAGACGTGGGCACCGTTGTCGGGCCCCGGGAGAACGGTGAACCGTACCTCGTTGCTCCCGGTGGATGTTAAATCGTAGAGATCCCGCATCTCCAGAAGGTACTTGAGGGGGACGACGACTGTCTGCCAGTCGTGGCCCTGGCCGGTGAAAGTCTCCTGGTAGATTGGCACTCCACCGACGGACACCTGCACCGTTATGCTTGCATCGACCGTGACTGGTTTCAGGTCGAATACTAGGCCCGTATCCTTGGATGCGATAGGCACTGCCTGTGTCATGTAGCTGCCCGTGTCCCACTGGTGGAGGTATACCCCGTCCTCGTCGTGCCAGCTCTCACCCTGTATTACCCAGCCCACCACGCCGTCGGAGTAGTCTGAGAAGTCGCCGTTGACGAAGCCGGGCTCAAGGGTGTACGTCAACTGGCCTTCAGGTGGCATTAGGGGAACGGACGCGTAGTCCTGCAGCAGGTCGCTGTACTTGGTCCACATCTCCCTGTAGTATGCCTGGTAGTCTGTGTACTCCTGCTCCAGGGCCTGGTAGTCCTCCGTGAGCTGCGCAACCTGGCCCTCGGACGCGGTTAGGGATTCCTGGAGTCCCGTGACTTCAGCTTCTAGGGTCACGATGGTTGATTGGTGCTGGTTAACCGAAGCGGTTAACTCGTCTATCTTGGGCTGCTGGATTACATATCCAACACCGGCGCCGAGTAACAAGCCTATAATCAGCCCTATTCCAATGGTCTTGGAGTCCATATAGGATCATAGAACGATTACAGTAATAAGATATTAAAAATATACGTGTTTAAGGGGCCTCATATAAGCCTGTGAGATGACCTGTTTTGTGCTGTTAAGCTGAGTGGGAAGAGGAGCTGGATGAGAGCTTGAGGAAAGCGTGGGGTAAGCGTGAAGAAAGCTTGACCTTAGCTTCTATCTAAGCAGCTTCCCCAGCTTGAAGCTGAGCACGAAGAAGAGCTTGAAGATGAGTGCGTGCCTGATGTGCCTGTAATATGATATATACGTGCAGTCCGAAGCTAAGCTTGGCTTCGTGCTTAGCTTCATGCTAGTGAACTAGCTCCAGAGCTAGCTGCCATGCCTTTTCTCTCAACGCCTTAAAACTGTTAACCCGAGAGGCTCCTAGGCTACCTCGATGCCCTGTGGCAAGGGCTCATAAGGAGCTTCAAGGGCAATTAGAGACACCTAAGCACACTCTTATTATGCTCTAGCGTAGCTCCCAGTCAGCTCTCCCAATACTTCAGGCCTAACTTCACTCGGCTATAGGTGTTGGAGAGGTGCTTCAGGCAAGGGGCTTTCCTCAGACATAAAGGGAGCCCCCTTCTTTTCTCTCGGGTTTGAGCCTACCCATAGGGGTCTCCTGAATCGTATCCTCTTCCTTGAGGTCTATGGTAGACCTCTCCTTCTGGTTAAGCAGCTGGAGAGCAGCATCCATAGCCATTGATGAGCCCGATGGCAAGCCAGAAGGCAAGCCAGAAGGCAAGCCTGATACAGCGTTCTCAAAAATACGCTTTACTAGAGCACGTAATCTAGCTGGTTCATCACCTTTGCGTCTGGCTACCAGCTCGTCAGCTAGCTTCCTACCCCATCCTCTTGGCTCACCTTAGGCTCAGGCTCACCTCATCAGCTGGCTTAGGCTTGGATACATCAGCATTCCTTGGCTTTGGAGGCTTGATCCTACCTAGATAGGAGCCCCACATATCTTTTAAAAGGCTGTACTATCTCGGGACCTCTAAGGAGAGCACCAGTCAGCCTCAATAACTTGGCTTATACATGTATTCGGGGCGTTCGTCCATTACACCCTGAGCTACATAAAAGTAGTTAAGCTCGCCCCAGCCCATTGGGCGAGCCCAAAGCCTGCGCCAACACTCCGGTTAATTGAGTGTGTTGTTCGACACGAGTCTTTTCAGGGAGCGGAGGACCATAGGCCACTCCTGATCCGTGGCTTGGAAGATCCTCAGTTCGTCTGGCGTCTTTAAGTAGGATGTGGGGACGAACACGCCCACATTGACGTTCTTCCAGTTTAGTGTCTGCGCCGCTTTTACCTCTTCCAATCCTTGCAGGATTGTTCCGTCGCTGAAGGCGAACACCTCCTCCCTCAGCCCCTCCTCGGAAATGGCTCTAACTTTCAACCAGTTGACAGGAGACGCGGAGCAGCCTCTGGGCACGTACTCCCTGCAGTGCCTGGGGTCCACGGACCTGTTGAAGACCAGCGACCAGTTGCCATTCCGAAGAGACGTTAACATCCGCTCCGTCTCTTCAACCGTAGCTTCAGTAGCTCCAATCAGGTCGACGAACCTACTAACCAGGAAAACTGGAGGTACGGCCATGGCTAACAGGGCGTGGGCCACGGTGATCGTTTCGCGCGAAACGGCGTCAGCGATCGCGGGGTCCGCCTCCAGCAGCCTCAGCCTATTCGAGACATGGGGTCTGCTCTTGCCGATCATCCGGGCGATTTTTATTAATGAGTAATGAAATTCGTCACGCAGTGCCTTGTAGCCTCGGGCCTCCTCTAGGGCATTAAGATCTTTTCTTTGAAGATTTTCGGTCAGCACAATTCGTGCCTGCTCCTCGTCCGTCTTTTTCTCCACTATGCAAGGGACGAGCTTCCAATCGAGCTGCTTGCAGGCCGCGAGCCTCCTGTGCCCGTGGACCACCTCATAGAGGTCGTCCTCAACGGGGGTGACACTGATGGGCTGCAACAAACCGTCGCGCTCTATCGATTTTGCCAGCTTCGTTACATCTGCAACAGACGTCTCGCGGGTCTGGAACCTACTCGGCCTTATCTTTGAGACAGGCACATCCTTTATCGCACGCCTAGGCGTGGGGGACTCAATGGCCGATTCATCCTCGGCCAAAATCGATTCGGATATGACTTTGGGCATATCAACAAGGGCGCGGAAGGGGTCTCTTTTTAAAGCTTTTCCCTAAGGGGGGGGGGGAGAAAACTCTTCATGATCTTCTTATCTAAGCTAATCAGAACCGTTGACTCCATAAAATGATTGATCAAAATGTGTTTTTGATCGGTATGTTTCAAATATTTCTGGCGTATCTATCTGGTTGCTATGCCTGTGGTGGCGGCTCTTCTCCCGGCCTATAACGAGGAGCATCACGTTGCCTCTGTGCTTGTGCGGCTTAGGCCGCTCGTCGACGTGATGATCGTGTGTGATGACGGGTCGGTGGACCTCACGGGGGACATCGCCGAGGCCATGGGGGCGGTCGTGATCAGGCATGAGCGTAACCTGGGGTACGGGGCCGCAGTCAGGAGCCTCTTCAAGGAGGCTTTGGGCCGCGGCGTGGACGTGGCTGTGACCATAGACGCTGATGATCAGCATGACCCGGGTGAGCTTACCCGGCTGGTGGATGCTTTGGGCGACGGCTACGATGTCGTGATCGGGTCCAGGTTCCTGGAGGGTAACGGGTCGCAGGTGCCTGGGTGGAGGCGTAAGGGTATAGAGGTCATCAACGCCATCACGGCGAACGGTCACCCGGTTACTGACTCCCAGTCCGGGTTCAGGGCCTACAGCAGGAGGGCGCTGGAGTCGCTGAGCCTCACGGAGAGCGGGATGGGTGTGAGCACCGAGATCCTGCTGAAGGCGGGTGAGGCGGGGCTCCGAATAGGCGAGGTGCCGACGTCCGTCAGGTACCACGCTGACTCCTCGACGCACAACCCCGTCCTGCATGGAGTCGGGGTTCTGCTGTCCACAGTCAAGCTTCTCTCGATCCGTCACCCGCTGCTCTTCTTTGGGGTGCCCGGGTTCGCTTTCACCCTGTTCGCGGTGGTCATGTGGGTGTGGACGCTGCAGAACTACTCGGTGACCCGGTTCTTCAGCACCAACCTGGCCGTGATCTCTATGGCCGCCACCTTCGTGGGGTTCATCCTCATGACGACGGCCATGATCATATGGGTCATGGTGAGCGTGGTCAGGGAGGGGGACTGAGCCCGGGCTCCGCTTAGCGTTAAATAGGGTTGGAGCCCTGTTTCCTGTGGTTTGAGGCTCAGGGACGTTCGCGGGTGGTTTCTGCCGGGGCTGTACGTGTCTCAGCTGCTGCTGGGGTCCCTGGGGCTGATGGACCATTTCCATGTGATATACTTCCCGACGATCCACCGTTGGACGACGACTGAGCGTTTCGATCTCGGTTTCAGCGTGGTTGCCCCTCTCGCATTGTTGGCTGCGCTGTGGGTGGGGTACCATATTTGGGCCGGTGACCGCAGGAGGCTGGCGGCGGCCGCTGTGCTGGTGGCGGCGGCGCTTGACGCCGGCTTCGGGTTGTCCCTGGCGTCGCTGTTCATGGTGGCTGCCGGGCTGCTGTGGGGCGGCGACAGGTCCAGGTTTGTGAGGGCTCTGTGCCTGGCGCTGGCCTTCTTTAACGGTTTGGGTGTGGCTCATTACGGCGTTCTGGTTCCGATGGGTGTCTGGAGCCCGTTGGAGGGCGTGGCTCTTCTCCAGCTGAGGGTTCACTACGCGCTGGGTTACCTGGCGCCGCTGCTGGTGCTGGCCTTCATGTTCTCCTGGCTGCTGAAGCCTCTGGTTAGGCTCAGCGGGTTCAAGTTACAGGAGTTAGAGGTCGAGGAGAGGGGAGTGGACCGCTTCAGCGTGGCGCTGCTCCTGTTCTCGGTGTACGTGGCCCTGTACGCAGCTGTGTATCCCTATTTCCCGTCGGTGAATCCTTTGGTTTTAGAGGTGGGGGTTGATGTACCTCACTATGTTCGCTGGTTTGAGGCGGGGGTTGACTGGAGCCGTATCTTCTTCTTCGGGGTCTACGTGGTGTTCAAGGGGCTGACTGGGCTCGACGTTGCCTCGGCCTTCCGCTTCATGCCTGTTCTCCTTAACCCTCTGTTCGTGTTGGCGTCCTACTATTTCGGGTGGGAGTGCTTCCGCAACTCCAGGGTCGCGGCGTGGTGCGCCTTCCTGTCTGCTACTGGGTACGTGGTGACAGTGGGAATGTACGCCTACTTCCTGTCGAATACCTTGGCCCTTAGCCTGGTTCTCGTCTCTCTCGGTCTGCTGTTCAGGGCGATCCGTGTGAACGATGTTCGTGTACTGGCTTTGGCTTCCCTTTTCGGCTGTTTACTGGTTTTCACTCACCCGTGGACACTGGACCAGTACTTGGCGGGGTTGGTGCCCCTTATAGGGTATCTCTGGTACAGGAAAGAACAAGGATACCTGAATACAGGCGTGTACATGGGAGGGTACCTGCTACAAATCGGGTTAGCCGAGGTAGCGAAGACGGTGGTGTTGAGGAGCGTCGGAGGAGCCACCGCGACGGTGACCGCGACCAGCGGGCTCATCGGCCTCGGAGAATTCTGGTTCAGCAGCATCTTCAGCTTCAGGTACCTTTACGGCGGCTTCATGTCGAACGTGGTACTGCTCGGCTTGGCGGCCGTCGGCGTGTATTTTTTATGTGGCCGTCGGCTACCTGAGCGGTACCTGTATGTGCTGGTTTTGTTGTCGTCGCTTGTCTTCTTTTTCTCCGATGAGACGAACAAGTCCCGGCTGCTGTACAATGTGCCCCTGGGGCTCTTCGGCTCCGTAGCCCTGGATGCTTTTCTTGAGAAGCGCGGCGTCTCTTTTATGGTCTTCTTTGTAGCTTTTTCACTATTTTACCTGTTTTTATCTGTAGGTAACGTGGTATGGGCGTCTTAGTGTGATGGTTTTTTAGGGTGTTACTCGAAAGCGGATGATTCTCGCAGCATTGTTTTTGTTGCTTTAACGACTACGCTGATCGTTATCACGTTGGTTACTTATCATCCTCCGGGTTGTTAACATGATGCGGGGGAGAAGCTGGCTAGACCGAATCTTTTTATTAGTATGAGGGTTGATTCAATGGGAATGTTTACGCGTGGGTTCCTCGAGGAGATCAGGCTCAAGGCTATACGGCGTAGGGTGCTGTACAGTGCCTTGGATGGTGTGGAGCGGGGGATCCTTTATCTTTGTACCCGTGTCGTGGATGAGGTGTCTAGTCCGGTGCTGGGCGTGCAGCTTGTTGAGATAGTGAGTAGGCTGCGCGAGGCCATGAAGAGCGCCTTTACTAGGCATGTGGAGTCTTACGGCTTTAAGCGGGTGGCTCAGTTAGTGGAGCAGGCGAGGGCTATGGGATGTAAGAGGGCCTCGGAATGGGTGCATGATATGAAATTCGTATGTTTTTTAGCCTTTTTAGATCTCAATCAACCCATAGGGTACCGGCTGGAGGCTAACTAGAATAAACTTTTTTTCGCAGTGAGAATCTCGAGAACGAGCTATAGAAGACGTACCTATAGTTTAAGGTTAATTGGTGTCGCATCTAAATTGTCGTCGATTTTTTACTTCTTTTCTCCTATATTTTTTAGTGTATACTGATGTTTGTTTCATATACTATCCTTATATGTGATGTTTATATTGGTTAGATTAGTATTATGATCGAATTTGATTTTGTGAGGGAGTTAAAGCGATGTACAATGTGCGTACTCCCTGAGACCTTTCCCGGAGTTAGATATGACCAAGAAGGCGTGTGCAAATACTGCAGAGACTATAAGAAGGTGGAGCTGTATGGCGAAGCCGCTCTCGAGGAATTATTGTCACGGTTCCGCGGGAAGGGGACGGAATGTGACTGCATTGTGCCGATTAGTGGCGGAAGGGACAGCGCCTACGCCCTGCACCAGATGGTCCGAAAATATAAGATGAAAGTCCTCGCCCTGACGGTCGACAGCGGCGCGATCATGCCTGAGGGTTACAGGAATATCGACCAGGTTGTGAAGGCCCTAGGCGTTGAACATGTTTGGCTGAAGGACGAAAAGCACATCGCGACGGCTCAGAGGAATACTCGTATCAAGTTCAGGGCCTGGATGAGGAAGCCTTCGATAAACACTATAGTGCCCGTGCTGAATGCCGGGGATAAGACGATGAACCTGAGGATGTACAGGTATGCCCATAATCATGGAATCCCGCTCGTTGTAGGGGGGAACAATACTGGGAACAGCAGTTTAGAGCAGGAGCACTTCAAGACCGGGTTCATGGGGGTGTTTCCCGATGATAGGGGAAGATATTCTTCTTTGGATAAGATTCTTCTTTCTCTTCTTTTTACATGGGAGTTCCTCGTTAATACTCATAACTGGCATTGGTCGGTGTTGAAAGAGTACGCGTCTGGAGCCTTCGTCTACTTCTTTGAGTCTCTCTTGAAACCTGACGATGTATTGCCTCTCGGCTTCTATGACTACATACACTGGGATGAGAAGGAGGTCGTTTCCACGATTCGTGATGAGCTGGGCTGGGTGGCTGCCTCTGACACGAAGGCGACCTGGAGGATCGATGACGCCGCGTACCCTTTGATAGATTACCTTTACTTCGCACTAGTAGGCTTCAACGAGTTCGATGAGCATTACAGTAAGCTTGTCCGCGAGGGTCAGCTCACCAGAGAGGAGGCGTTGGCGAGGCTTGAGACCGATAGGCTCCGGATTCCCTCGATGAAGTCCTCCCTGAAGGATCTGGATGTCGATGAAGAGGAACTGGGTAAGGTAATCGCTGATTATCGAAGACAATTGTTGAAGAAGATACTGAAAGACTAAGCGATGACTGGAAATCATAGGTTGAAAGTAGCGGTCTTCGCCCAATACTATCCACCCGATATAGGCGGATCGGCGACCAGAGCGTACAACGTGGCGAAGGGCCTAGCATTGAACGGATGCGACGTTACAGTGGTAGCCGCTTTTCCTCACTATCCTCAGGGGGATGTGCCACAGAAATATCGTTGGAAGCCGGTCGTTGTGGAAGATGATGAAGGGATGCGGATAATACGCACCTTTATTCTGCCTTTGAAGTCTGAGGGGTTCCTGAAGAGGCTTATCTTGATGGGGGCTTTCGCTGTTTCAGCGCTCTTCGCCTCGGTTTTTGTTCGGAGCACGGAGATCGTCTGGGCGTCGAGTTGGGCGCCTGCCGTTTTCTTCGCAAAAGCGAGCGGGAAGCCGGTGGTCTTGAACGTCGACGATCTCACCCTATCTGACATTACTGATCTGAACCTGATAGATGAGGGTTCGATAATTCTTCAAATCGCGAAGATCGTATATGGGTTCTTCTACAAACTGGGTGATGCGATCACTCCAATCAGCCCCGGCTACATTGATGTGATCTCCAGTAAGTATGGCATCTCAAAGGATAGGTTTCATGTCGTTCGGGCTGGCGTGGACCTCTCCATGTTCAATGTAAAGCCGGGTAAAAATGATGGAGGTGGCAAGTTCACTGTTCTATATTCGGGTGCATTGTCTGTGGCTTATGACTTTGATCAGATTCTAACTGCTGCGCAAGTATTGATTGTGGAAGCACCGGAAGTTGAATTCGTGATTCAGGGGGGCGGAGAGTATGCAAGCTTTATCGAGAAGAGCATATTGGAGGCTGGATTGAGAAACGTAGTTTTCATCAACCAGATAGTAAGTAGGGCGAAGGTGGCGGAACTCCTCAACGAGGCAGATGCCTTGATTTTGCCACTTAAGAACTTCGGAAGGCCATATCTTGGGTTGTCTACGAAGTTGTATGAGTATCAGGCTGTGGGTAAGCCGATAATCTGTTGCGCTGATGGAGTGCCCTCCGAATATATTAAAGAAACTAAGTCAGGCTTAGTAATAACACCAGGTGACTTTCAATCTCTGGTGGAGTCCATTATTTTTCTCACTAAAAATCGGGAAAATGCAATCGAAATGGGGAAGAACGGGCGAATATACGTCGAAAATAACCTCTCCTTGGAAAAAATCGGTCAAGAATTGGAAAAAATTCTCCTTACAGAGGTTATTAAGTAAAGTATGATTTTTGTTGGGAGTTTAAAATATAGTCCGGTTTATAAGACTCACTGCTGCGCTTTCGGAAAAGCGTGTGAAGAAGAGGGTTACGATGTTCGCTATCTTTTTAGTAAAGAGTATAAATGGATGCTTTCCGAGGACGTAACAAAAAAATCATTTTTTATTGGAAGTTCTGTCAATATAAATCAAATGGTTATTGACACATTGAATTTGAATAATATATCTTATATTAACAAGATCATTGGTGAAAAAAAACCTACTCATGTATATATGCATAATTATCATCTGTTAAACCACTACATCGCGTCTGCTGTAAGAAATAATGGCGGGAAATTTGTGTACCATGTCCATGAGCCCTATGTGGAGAACAAAGCAGCTCATGGAGGAGTTCAGCAATATTGGTTACATATTAATGAGCTAATGGAAGAGCACCTTTTGAGAAAAACAGACATCGCTATTGTATCATCGAATGAAGCCTCACGACTTTTTGATGTGAAATATCCTCGGTTTGAAGGCATCAAGGTCAAGATACCTCTTATGTACGAGGATTTAGCCAAAAATATCAACTCAAGAGAGGAACGTTTGTATTTGACTTTTATCGGGCCTCCTGTACCTGCCAAGGGTCCAGATATTTTTTTGAATGTTGTAGATTATTCGAATGAAAAAGGATTGAATAACGAATTCCTCTTAATCACTCGTTCAGAAATATTTGAGAAGAAATATTATAAGAAGAATTTAACGCTTTATTATAAGAGTAAAATATCTGATGAAGAGTTAGGTGATTTAGTAAATAAGAGTCTATTAGTAATCACTCCATATATGAGAGAGACGCAAAGTTCGGTAGTTTTAGTATCTTATATGTATGGAACTCCAGTCGTATCGAGCAACGTCGGAGGATTACCCGAATTCGTAAATCACGGAAAGACAGGCTATCTCGTTAATGTGGATGCTCCTGTCGAGGACTGGATTAAAGGAATTAATTATACAATGAAAAACTTCTCAAAAATGACGGTTAATTGTAGGAACTATTTTGTCGAAAATTTTTCGGAAAAAAACTGGAAAAAATATCTTAACGACCTACTAAGTTAGATCTAGACTTTGAGGATTTAAAGGAATGATTCTCGATATAGGGTGTGGTGAAACTAAGAAGGGTGATATAGGATTAGACGTTAGAAAAATTAGTGGCGTCGATATAATATCTGATGCCAGAGTTCTACCCTTTAGAGATGAGACTTTTGATTGTGTTTACTCCAGTCATGTAATCGAGCATTTCAGTCATCGTGAGGTTAGAAAAATCGTAAGCGAATGGGTTCGTGTTTTGAAACATGGAGGGATAGTCGAAATCCTGTGTCCTGATCTTCGTGCAAGGGCATTTTTATTTGTTGTTAGTCCATCTTGGCAAAACGTGGAAAACATTTACGGGGGGCAGGATTATCTTGATAATTACCATAAATGTGGGTTTTCTTTTGGTCTTTTAAAATCAATATTAGAATCTAGCGGAATAAATAAGATAAAAAGAATAATAAGTGGATATAAAGGCGTACCATTTATCCCTGACTGTCTTCATGTTAAAGGTATTAAAAAATGAGAATATAAGCTATGAAGATCCTTGAAATAGTACCTGTTTTTTCTGATCCATTCGGCGGACCAGTAACTGTTGTGCGTTCTATATCTAAAGAATTAGCAAAAAGACACGAAGTAACTATATACACAACAACCGCATCGGATCCAAAACATGATTTCGAGTTGAGAAAAGAAGAAGTAAATGGATATAGAATTTATTACTTTCCTAGAAACTTTAAACAATTAATTTATAGTGATCTTTTTGGGCAGATGAATATATCGTTAAATATGAGAAAGGCAGTAAAGGATCATTTAAAAGAGTTTGATATTGTTCACATACACTCATGGCAGCAATTTCCTGATATGCTATTGCATCATTATACAAAGAAATATCATATTCCCTTTGTTTTACAAGTTCATGGTTCTCTTCCCAAGATGGGACCGAAAATGTTATTGAAATGGGTTTATGATATATCTTTTGGATATAGAATATTAAGAGATGCTTCGAAGGTTATCGCTCTCAGCGAAGTTGAAGCCCAGCAGTATAGAAGCATGGGGGTACCTGATGAGAAGATCGCTATCATCTCTAATGGGATAGACTTATCTGAATATGTGGTTCTCCCCGTTAGGGGATCGTTCAAGAGGAAATTTGATATAAAAAATGAAGAGAAAATAGTGCTATATTTGGGCAGAATCCACCGAGATAAAGGAATTGATTTTTTAATAAAATCTTTCTCCTATTTAATTAAAAACAGTGCTAAAAATGTTAGACTGGTAATAGCTGGGCCTGACGACGGATACTTAATTGGGTCCAAATGTTTAGTTAATTCTCTTAGATTAAATGAACATGTACTATTTACAGACATGTTATCTGAAAATGACAAGATTAAAGCGTATGTTGATTCATCGGTTTGTGCGTATCTCTCTCCATACGAGCCTTTTGGCCTCGTTTCACTGGAGGCTGCAGCATGTGGAACACCCGTAATTGTTTCTACAAAAACTCCAATGTCCCAAATAGTAAATGACGGAGGATTCGGTTTTTCAGTAAAATATGGTGATTTAAACCAACTAGAAAAAATGTTACAACTAATATTAAATAGCGATAATTTAAAAGGAGAAATGGGTCAAAGAGGACGCCGATATGTTTTCAATCATTTTGATTGGTCGATAATTATAAATAAAATTGAAGCGGTTTATAACGAATCTATAATAGTGAAAGAAAACTTCTAATGACGAACAATCGTAAAAAAAATGGGTTTGTTATTTGATAAATAGTTAGTAATTGATAAAGATGGTAAATTTTTTGAGAATTGTATTTGTTTCTACCGGATGTTCTTTATTTGATGATTATCCCAATCCAAGCCATGGAACATCTATACAAATTTGGGGAATTGCGAAAGAGTTAGCCTACAGGGGTCACGATGTCTATATTATTGCTAGAGGTTATATATCGGAGTTAAAAATATATGACAAAATAAAAATTTTGAGTATTAAAATAAATGTAGGAAATAAATATGTGATCGATGAAATGATATCTTTATGGATTTTCTCATTAAAATCTGCAAATATTATTAAAAAAATTAAACCAGATGTAGTGTATCTTAGAGATCGTGCTTCTGCTATTTTCCCAGCAAGATTACCTTTCCCTACTATTTATACAATTAATTCAGAAGATGCGTTTGATTATTTTAAAAATTATGCTATTGCCAAAAATAAAGCTAATGCTATTTTATTTTATTATCAAAAGTATCTAGAAAAAATGATTTTATCTAAAGTAGATTTTATCATTACATTAAATAATTATATGAAAAACTATCTAATTAATAAAGGGTATAATAATATAGCTGTAATAAATGGCGGAATAAATCCTGATGATTATTATAACGATGGTGATGATAATTATATTTTATATGCTGGAAGAATAGATTGGAATAGAAGAGTAGATCTACTTATAAATGTCTTTTCCAAGATCAGTGATAAATTTGATACAAATCTTAAAATTATTGGTTCTTCTTTTTATCCAAGTCAAGAAGATAAAAGACTTAAAAAAATAGTTAAATCAATTAAATTAGAAGATCGTATCCAATTTATACCTTGGCTCGAACGGAATACTTTAAAAAAATATATGGCGAGATGTTCTGTTTTTGTACTTCCTTCAATATTCGAATCACATGGAAATGTAATACTTGAAGCAATGGCTTCAAGTAAACCTGTAATAAGTAGTGATGCAAATGGGCCAACAGATTTAATCACGCATGGGTATGATGGTTTCCTTTTTAAGAAAAATAACCCTAAAGAGCTTCAAAAATTTATTGAATTATGTTTATCTGATAAAAAGTTAAGTTATAAACTTGGTAAAAACGCTAGAAAAACTATTATAAATAAATTTACTTGGAATATTGTAGCGGATAAATATTTAAATATTTATTCTAATTTAATAAATAAAAATTGTTAAATGGGTGAATGTTTGGATTTTCCAAAAGTAATTATTTTAATCTTAAATTGGAATGGAGAAAAAAATACTATAGAATGTTTAAATTCTATAAAAAAAATAATATATCCCAATTATGATGTTATTGTAATAGATAATGCTTCAATTGATGATTCAATAAAAAAAATAAAAGCAAAATTCCCGGATATTACTATAATAAAAAATAAGATAAATTTAGGTTTTAGTGGAGGTTTTAATGTCGGAATTAAAAAAGCTTTGAATAATAAAGCTGATTATGTAGTATGTTTAAATAATGATGTTATCGTTGATAAATATTTTCTTATAGAATTTGTGAAAATTGGAGAATTAAGATCCGATATTGGAGGTCTTTACCCAATGGAATATTGTTATTATCAACCTAATAAAATTAATGCTGCTGGAGGAAGAAAAACTAATTTTATTCTAGACTTTCCTATCGGTCATGGAGAACAAGATAAGGGGCAATATAATAAGATAAGACAAGTAGAAAGAATATGTGGAGCAGCAATTATAGTTAAAAGAAAAGTATTATTAAATGTAGGTTTACTAGATACCGATTTTTTTTACGGTTTTGAAGATACAGATATTTCAATTCGAATAAATAAAGCAGGATATAAAATCATATTTGTTCCGAAATCAAAAATATGGCATAAAAGACGTGGTGCAACTGGAGGTAGAATGAGTCCAATTAACTCATACTTTTATACTAGAAATTACATCCTTCTTGCACGAAAACATGCAAAAAAAATTACATTCTTCTTTTTTATTATATATTTCTTATTTTTTAATTTTATGTTTTCATTCGTTAAATGGCTTGTTTTAAAAGAATTTTCTAATATAAATGCAGGTATTAAAGGGATAATTTGGAATATAAGTAAAAAGCTATTACCTTCTGATGAAGAAATGATAAAGTTATTATCCTAATTAATTAAAGAGGATTCGGATTAACCCATAAAATCCGGTTTAAGATGTGCCTTCCTTTATAAGGGCTTAAATACACTGACAACCCGAGATGAGGTTAATCAATATCCTCTAAATAAATTTTTATGATCTTATATAAATTTTAATAATATGTTAACTATATTTCCAATCCAATAACGAGGAGGCCATAACATTATTAATTAAAAAATTCTTAAATTTTTTGAAAAAAATAACATTTTATTCCGGAGATTGGATTATGCACCATTTTATAACTTCTAAACATATTTTCCTTACTCCCAAAGTAATTATTGATATAGGGTGTGGTAAGGGTAATATTATAAAATCTCTATTTAATATTAATAATCTGATGTTGACACATTCTTACAGTATTGGCTTAGACATTTTTATTCCCTCACTTTTAACAGCGAGAAAAATATATGATGATGTGGTCCGATGTGATGTTAAGTGTCTTCCTCTTAGAGACGCTTCAGGTGATATTGTTCTTGCCACTCAAATTCTTGAACATTTAAAAAAGAATGACGGTTTTGATTTAATTAGAGATATTGAAAAGATCTCACGAGAAATTATAATAATTTCCCTTCCTGTTGGTGATAATCCTAAACAACATCTAGAAGATGATAATCTTTGGCAAGCTCATTTGTCTTCTTGGCATCCAGATGAATTTAAAGCGATGGGATTCAAGGTCTACGGATATGAAGGAGCTCGTTTTTTTCGAAGCGAGCGGGGAAGTTTTAAGATGAAGTCAAAGATAATTTTACCTTATCTATTTATCTTAAGTCTTTTTACACAGCTTTTTACTTATAGACTTGTTACTGTTTCTTACCAGATGGTATGTATTAAAATTAAAAAGAATTATGGATTGTAGATGAAAACATGAACAAATATATGAATTTGAAATATTACGTTAAGTGATTGAAACGAAGTGATTATGATGAAAGTTAAACGGAGCTGTAGATTATGATAAATGTCAATTTTTTTCCCAAAAAAATATTAAATTTTGTTTTCTTATTCTTGGGAGTTTTTATAGTTAATAAAAGTATTTTAATAATATCAAATGTATATTTGATTTCCTCTATTAGTATAGATGTTTTTTCGATATTTACTTCATTTATAATTTCTCTATTTATTGTTAATGTTTTAACTAGAGATGAATTCTCACTTTTTAAAGTAGAATTTAAACGATCAATTTTATTTGTATTTAATATTATTATTTTAATATTTGTAGATATAATTTTATTTTTTAATGAATATAATTATACTGATTTAGTTTTTATTCGTTGGAATGACATATCTATACTGTATTTGTTTACTATTATAATATTATTTTTATATATTCTTTATTTTTCAAGTTATATTCTTAATAAATTATTATTTAAAGCTATTAATTTAAATATATATGAAAAAATTATATTTTATCCTGTTTCATCTTTTTTTATTTTTGCTTTTATTAACTGTATTTCATATTTTAATATAAACATATTATCTAATAATTATATATACATAATTATAAATTTAATGTTAATATTATCAATATTTATAATGATTAAGTTTAAAGATGACGACAAAATATCTATAAAAATAGGTTTAGATGAAATAATATTATTTAGTAGTTTAATTTTGATTTTTTTTATTCAATTTAATGCTTTAGGTGGATATGATGCTTTTATAAGAGGAGATTCAACAGGTGCAACTCAAAATATTGGTTTTATTAATAAGTATGGAATTTTCGGATATATGCATGCTCCTCTAACGGAGCATTATCCTGTATTTTATTTTTTATCTTGGTCAACAATTACTAAATTATTACCATTCCCCTATTGTAATACTGTTATTATTATACAGTTTTTTAATGAAATTTTTATGTTATTATCATTTTATTTATTTTCAACAAAATTATTTAATAATAAGAAAAGAAGTATATTTTGTTTAATATTATTTTTATTGCTTAATGGATTTTCATGGTTTTATGTTATTGGAAATAATTCCAATGAATATTTAAAGCAAAATTATGTACAAGATATTTACTCAAAAATCGTATATAAATTTGGTACGGAATCTGGTTCGAAGATTTCATTATTATATGCAGATGATCATGCTCTAGCTCGTTTATGGTCATTAGGTTTATTATTTATTACTATGTACGCTTTATTAAACTATATACAAGGAAACAAAGAATCGTTAATTTTTTTTATAATTGGGTTTATATCTATTTCATTAGGACACACAGCTGAAGTTATTTTAATAGGTATATTTATTTTTTCATTAAATATTATTAAAGAATTTATATTAAAGAAAGATTTTTTAATAAGTATTTTTATTTCATTATTATTTATTACATTTATATCCCAAATATTTAATTATTTTAGCATAATATATTTTAGTATTATATATATATCAGTAATTATCATGTTTTCTTATATTATAAATAGATATAAACTATTTAATTTATATAATTTTAATAAATTTACATTAAAAAACTATATTAAAAAAACAATCATATATTTCTATTTATTGTATTATTCCATATCAATAATATCATTTATTATTTTTTATAATGTAGTAAACATATCTACCCCAATTGTTACTTTATGGTATTCTTTACCTATTCAATTAGGTTTTCCTGGTTTATTATTTGCAATTTTTTTATTTATTTATAGTAAACACGATATAAATTTTGATGATCACGGAACTTTATTTGGTATTTTATCATTATTTATTTTATTATTAATAACAATATTAGTCAATATATCTAATATTTATTTCTTTTATGTATTAGTACCTGCATATATTGTACCCTATTATTTTTTACCAATATTAGCAATATCGTCATCACAACTAATAAAATATTTAAATTCAAATAATTACAATAAATATAAAATTTTCCTTTTAACGTTAACAATTATTTTTATTACTGTCGGCTCTTATAATCATATAATATCCTCTAGTTATTGGAAAAAAAATAGTTGGTATTCCGGTAATATACAAGAGTCTTACTTATCTGAAAGAGAGATAAAATTTGTTAATTTTTTACATAGATTACCCGCATCAAATTTTGAATTTATTGATTATTTACCTTCAAAACTAGATAATATAACAAATCTTGATCCAGATGAGTATCAAATAAATATTCGTTATAATACATATAAAGTAACACCCCTAATATTACTTAGTGGGATGAAAATCCCTCAAAAAATATCAATGTATGTTTTATATAATACCAAAAATATTAATGAAGTTAAGTATCTATTAGAATTTTTAAATATAAAATATTTAGTTATCGAAAAAAATTCAACATGTTTTTTGAGTCAATATTTAAAAAATAATGGAATAAAAATTTTCGATGAATTATATGATGTATATGATATTTCATTTTTATCAACTAAAAATAATAATCAAGAAGATAATGAATTAATAATGTTAGATGATATTTATATAAAAGGTAATGTATCTTTCATTTCGAATAATACTTTTGATAATAAGAATTTTAAAAATATTGTAGGTGTAATCTCCCCTTTAGAAAATAAATATATAATAGAAAAAATATGTGCTGGAGAATCTAATGAATCATTAAAAGATGATGAATATAACGAAAAAGAATATTGTATTTATGATGATGCATCAAATTTTTGGGAGGTCGGCGCTCTTGGAGAGGGGTCTTTAAGTAAAATTTCTTTATTAAATGAAAAAGAAATCAAGATGAAAGGAAATACTAGTTTAAAAATTGATATTAAAAATGATGGGATGTATGAATGGTTATTGATATATCATAGTTATACAATGCAAAACCCGCGAGATTGGTCTAATAAAGATTATATTGGTATCTATTTGTTTGGTTCGAATAGTAACGGTATAATATCTATTGTTTTTTATGGTGGCGGTGGTAATGGTTCTAATGCTTGTATTTGGAATATAATTGATAATTTTAATGGATGGAAATATTTTTTAATAGATCTAAAAAATCCAGATTTAAAAGGATCTAACTATCAATTATCCTCAATAATTCAAATTCAAATTCGTTGGAATACTCCTGGAACAAAGTATCTTGATCGTTTTATAATTGATTCCTGGACAAAAAATAATGCGACTGTATCAAAAATTTTTTTAGAAGGTGATATTACTATAACAAATTTTTGGGCAACTTGGCAATATTTTCCGCATGTATTTAATGTGGCTCAAAAAATAATAATAAATGGAAAAGTAGAATTAAATATATTAAATTCGTTTGAAAATCAAAGACTTTATGTCAACATGATGAAATCTTCTGGTGATATAAAGATCGTTCCTGAATCATGGCAAGTTACTGAAACGACTGCAAGAAAATACATGGTTGATTACATTAATAACGAAAATATTTCCTATCTAAATTTAGTTCAAAATATTTATCTTATTTTATGGTTTATTTTATTTAGCATAATATTTTATATTTATTCAGGTACTCATATTTCTTTAAAAAATAAAAAGATGAGTTACTTATATATATAATTGTTTAATACAAAATTTGTTTATTTTAATCTCAATTATAAAGAGAAGTAGAATTTCATGTTATTAAACTGGTAATGGATTTTTAGTTGATTAATAACATTATGCGATTTTATCTTTCAATAAATAGAGTTTATTGTGTGGTATGTATTTAATTCATATTTATCAATAAATTATATAAACAGGCTTAACACGCGAAAAGGGGCCTTTTCGACTTGGATTACATGTTTAAAGAGGAGAGAGAAAGTTCCAAGATTAAAGCTTATTTCACTGAAAGAGTACCCAATATGGGAGAATCAATTTAATGAGCTAAATACATACGTAAAAATATGGTAAAAGGAAAA
>Ga0299912_10001085_pt1 | contig 22037 bp, 24 predicted proteins | sample RVTome_2_FD_207667 | JGI IMG/M metagenome (GOLD analysis project Ga0299912, IMG submission 207667) | Soil microbial communities from uranium-contaminated site in the Upper Colorado River Basin, Wyoming, United States - RVT95D214 (version 2) ... | reverse complement strand
TTGCTCGAGTTCGCTGGTCCCGTCAGGAAGAGGTTTGATTTTGAACTCCAAAAGGGCCTCGCCGGGAAGCTTCATTTCGCTAACCAACATGAGATGATAGGGAGGGGTGATTTCCAAAACTCGCCAAAAATCCAGAGCATCCCCGGGCCGCAATTCGGTGGGATGGCGCCTTCCCCCTCTAAATCCGATGCCTCCGAAGATGCGGTCAAACCAGCCTATGACTTTCCAAAGGCTTTGACCGAAATACCACCCGGTATCCCCTCCCATCTGTTCGATGGGTTTCCAGATTTCCTCAGGGTCAGCCTTCAGTTTTATCCGGTACCCCAATTCCAGAATGGTTCCTCCGGCATAGTGGATATCCCCGCAATAAATCCATTCCTGGGGAATGTTTGCGCTGGCATCCATCCAACAGGTGTCCAGCCTTTGTTGTTCAATCTTTTCCATAGCCAGGCGGATGGTTTGGCGGCAATCCAACAAATCCTGGGGTATAATATCCCGGATGCGATTATCATGGCAGATAACCGGGTTGCGTAAGCCTTCGGCTAAAGGACGGGCAATAGAAGGGGGAATAGGGGTGATAAGATGGATCCAGTAAGAACTGAACCGCGGACTGAGGAAAGGGACCGGGATAATCAGCCGTCTTGGAAGATGAGCTTCTTCGGCATAGAGTTTAAACAGCTTCCGATAGGATACGACCTCAGGACCGCCGATATCAAAAGTTTGTCCTAAGATTTCTTCATGTTCCAGACAGCCCTGCAAATAATTGAGGACATTGCGAATGCCTATGGGTTGGACCGGGGTATCCACCCAACGGGGGGCCAGTAAAATGGGTAAACGATCGGCCAGATAACGCAGGATTTCAAAAGAGGCACTCCCGGCACCCAGGATCATGGCCGCCCGTAAAAAAGTGGTCGGAACAGGACCGGATTGTAAAATCCGGGCCACCTCCTGTCGGGAACGTAGGTGTTGGCTGAGTTGTTGATCGTCCCGGCCACCCAACCCCCCCAAATAGATGATACGATTTAATTCCGCCTTGGCAGCGGCCTCGGCCATGTTCCGGGCCCCCTTCCGGTCCGTTTCGGTATACCCCTTGGGATCGGCAATCATGGAGTGAACCAGGTAAAAGGCAGCCCAACAATCATCGAGGGCTTTAAACAGAGATCGTTTATCTAGGACATCGCCGGCAGCCAGTTCAACCGAAGGGTGGGTACTCCAGGGCCGCCCGGTTAATTTGGCCACAGAGCGTCCCATGGCACGGACCCGATAACCGGCCTGCAAAAGCTTGGGGACCAGTCTTCCTCCGACATATCCGGTAGCCCCGGTCACCAGGATAGGTTTTGTCGTCATAAAAATACCTTATTAACGGTTAAGGATCCAAAAACTGAAATTCAAGATCAAGGCGAAACTCACCCAAACCCAGTAGGGAACAAGCAACCATCCGGCCCATCGGGATAATTTAATAAAATGATAAATGGTCAACACAATGGCTGACCAGAGGAAGACCATTTCAATCAATCCGGCCAATGGAGACCTTAGACCGAAAAAAAACATCGACCACAGGGCATTTAAAACCAACTGGATCAAAAAAATAATCAAGGCCCTTTTGACTTCCGGCCTGTTTCCGCCTTTGCTCCAAACGAGGTACATTGAGAGGCCTATAAGGGTATACAAACTGATCCAGACCGGGCTGAACAACCAATCGGGAGGCGAAAAAGCGGGCTTATTTAATGTAACATACCAGGTTGGAATGGCCGGGATGGTAAAAAGGGATCCCAGAAAACCTGCCGATTGGCAGAGGGCAATACAGACCACGAATTTTAAAATTTTCATAAGGTCCTCTTTTGACCGAAGCAGTTCATGATAGTTTCAAAATTATACCATAATTTGAATTTAATGAGAATCCTGTTGAATATCTTAAGAAAATTCCTTAGAATTAAAAACTAGGGCCTGAATAACCCATAGAAAGGATTATCTTTGGATTCCAGGACAAAAAAAATAAACCAGTTAAAAGAATTATTTAAGACCCAGAAGCTGACCGCACTGGCCACTCAAGAACCAAACCATCCTTATCTCAGTCTGATGGCCTATGCCTGGACGGATGATCTAAACCATATGATTATTGCTACCAAACGCGGGACGAGAAAATATTCCAATATCATCGAAACGCCTGGGGTGGCTTTCCTGATCGATAATCGATCGAACCAAAAGACTAACTTCCAAGAAACCTTGGCCGTAACCGGAATTGGAAAGGCAAAAGAAACCAAGGGGCAGGAAAAGGAATCGCTGACCACATTGTTCCTGGGTAACCATCCGGAGTTAGCGGCCTTTGTCAACTCTCCGGAATGTGCCTTAATTAAAATTAGAATCGACCAATATATTATCATCAGTCAATTCGAGGAAGCCGAAGAATTGGATATGCCATAGAAGGGTTTACAGGAAGAAAAAAAATTGGTAGTCTCCTTTTTTGGGTGTGGGTCTAAAGCCCTAACCCCTTAAATCAGAATGTTGAAGAGCGAAAGCAATATGTCATCAGAAAGTTTAAAAATTGTTGGAATACGGTTTCAAAATTCCGGGACCATCTATGATTTTGACTGCGGCCATTTTGTGCTGAGTTGCGGCGATATGGTTATTGTTAAGACCGAGCAGGGAACAGGGTTAGGAAAGGTCGTCCGGGGTCCTCTAAAAGTGGACTGGACCCCCGAGGGGAAAGAAATTAAGAAAATTTTCCGGCTGGCCAACGAAGCCGATTTGGAGATGCGCCGGAAGATCCAGGAAAAGGAGAAGGAAGCCTTTACCTTTTGTTCAGAGAAAATCCGGGAAAGAAATCTGGTCATGAAATTGGTCAAGGTGGAATCCTTTTTTGACGGCAGTAAAACCATCTTTTATTTTACGGCCGAAGGACGGATCGATTTTCGGGATTTGGTCAAGGATCTGGTTCATCGCTTTCATACGCGGATTGAAATGCGTCAGATCGGAGTTCGAAATGAGGCTAAAATGCTGGGAGGCCTGGGCCACTGCGGTCGGGAAGTTTGTTGTTCCAATTTACTCCCCGATTTTGCCACGGTTTCCGTCAAGATGGCCAAGGAACAGAATCTGCCCTTAAACCCGACAAAAATCTCGGGTCTCTGCGGCCGTTTGATGTGTTGCCTGACCTATGAATATGAAACCTATCTGGATTTGAAAAAAGATTTTCCCAAGTGCGGGAAGACCATCCTAAGCCCATTGGGGTCGGTTAAGGTCCTGAGACAAAATGTCCTGGAAGGGACTGTGGTGGTTGAAACCCAGGAGAAGGAAGAAAAAATCCTCAAGGTGAGTGAATTAACCCAAGGGGCAGGGTCTAATAATAAAGAAAAGGAATAATGCATTTTGGAAAAATCGTTTTATGTGACCACTCCGATTTATTACGTTAATGCCGAGCCGCACATCGGGCATGCCTATAGCACTATTGTGGCTGACACACTGAACCGGATCTATCAATGCCAGGGATATACCACCCGATTCCAAACCGGGACCGACGAACATGGGGAGAAGGTGGTTCAGGCCGCTCAAAAAGAGGGGCTGGAGCCGAAATCGTATGCCGATCGAATCAGCGGGCTGTTCCGCAACACCTGGCCTGAATTAAATATTCATCCCGACCGGTTTATCCGGACCACCGAGGCCGATCATATCCGGGTGGTGACCCATATCCTGAACAAGATTTATGAAGCCGGGGATATTTACTTCAGCGAATATGAAGGCCAATATTGCCTGGGCTGTGAACGTTTCTATACCGACCGGGAATTGGTCGAGGGCTTATGTCCGGATCATAAAACCAAACCCTCCCCGGTTAAAGAGGCTAATTATTTCTTTCGAATGAGCGCCTATCAGGATTGGCTGATCAATCATATCAAAAAATATCCTGATTTTATCCGACCGGAACGGTACCGGAATGAGGCCCTGTCTTTTTTAAGCGAGCCCCTTGAAGACCTGTGTATTTCCAGGCCCAAATCACGGCTGACCTGGGGGATCCCCCTGCCCTTTGATGACGATTATGTAACCTATGTCTGGTTTGATGCCCTGATCAATTATCTCTCCGGTTTGGATTTTCCGGAAGGAAGCCTCTTTCCCAGATTCTGGCCTTCCGTTCAGCATATTATTGCCAAAGACATATTAAAACCCCACGGGATTTATTGGCCGACCATGCTCAAGTCAGCCGGGGTGGAACCTTATCGGCATTTAAATGTTCACGGCTACTGGAACATAGAACAGGCCAAGATCTCCAAGTCGCTGGGTAATGTCGTCCGCCCGAAGGATTTAACCGACCGCTTTGGAACCGATGCGGTACGCTATTTTTTTCTGCGGGAAATGGTTTTCGGCCTCGATGCCCATTTCAGTGAAGAGGCCTTGATCCAGAGGATCAATGCCGATCTGGCCAACAACCTCGGCAATTGTTTCAGCCGCAGCCTGACCATGATCGAGAAATATTGCAGCGGAAGAGTTCCCGAAGCGGGGGAGACAGGGCCGGCGGAAGAATATCTGCGGAATATGGCCCTGCAGGTGCAGGAAACGGTAAAGGTGGAGACCGGACGGCTTGCTTTTCATAAGGCCTTGATCGCCCTTTGGGAAATAATTGATGAAGTCAATAAATATATCGACACGCAGGCCCCCTGGGCCTTGGCCAAGGACCCGGGGGAAAGGCCAAGATTGATGACGGTCTTGTATACCCTGGCAGAAACCTTACGTCAGGTTTCCCTGCTCCTTTTCCCCTTTATGCCCCAAACTTCAATCCGGATGAGACAGCAGCTGGGTTTGGGGGTAAAGGAAGGTGCCCCGGTCTGGGCCGAGACAATGGCCTGGGGAGGTTTTCCGGCCGGGACCCGGATTCAAAAAGGCCCTGCCCTTTTCCCTCGTATCGAAAAGGAAAAAGCAAAACCGGAATCAGTTTCCCGGAGCGAAAAAACGGAGTCCGCTTCAAACCAGGAGATTCTGTCTTTTGAAGAATTTCAAAAATGGGATTTGCGGGTAGCCAGAGTTATCTCTGCTGAAAGGGTGCCCAAATCCAAGAAGCTTCTAAAGTTGGAAATAGATATTGGGGAAAAAAGGACCCTGGTGGCCGGCATCGGTCAGGATTACGCCCCGGAAGATTTGCCGGGCAAAGAGATCGTGGTTGTGGCCAATCTGGAGCCGACCAAACTCATGGGAGTGGAATCCCAGGCCATGCTCCTGGCGGCCCGGGATGAAAAGGGATTAAAGCTGCTCGTGCCCGAAGGTGAAATCCTTCCAGGAACCAAGGTCAAATAAATCAGTAGACCTTACCAGAGGTAAAAAGTAATCCCGGCGCTGATGATAAACCCGTTGGTCTTCAGGTCTCTTAATTTCTGATCATTATAATCCAAAAAATAATAGCGCAAATCAGCGTTGAAGGAAATATCAGGGCTTAAGGGGATGTCCAATCCGCCTCCCAGGTGTATCCCGGGTTTATTCGTGGTGCTGCTGCCGGAGCTATCTTCAATCTTGGAATAATACCAACCCAGACCGCCCAGGAGATAAGGAGAAATTTTGGCTCCCGGTATCAGATAAAAAAGGGCCGAGGCCAGGATCGGATAACTGGTCACCTTTGTATTGTCGGGATAGGATTCAGACGAACGATAGTCAAAGGTTCCTTCGAGGGACATGGCCGGAAAGACCCTCCAGCGGGCCTGGACCCCGCCATAAACTTTATAGCTGTCGGCATCGGTGGATTTGTAAAGCCCCCCTCTTACCCCCAATCCGAATTTTCCACTCTCGGAATACCCTGTTAAAGGGGCAAGAAACAGTGCCAAAAAAACGGTAATGAAAAGGGTTTTTTTGTACATGGTCGCCTCCTTTCTTGTTTAATTGTCAATTCTATCAAATTATCTTCCCGAGATCAATGAGAAAGAAAGACCGGAGAGGATTGCTTATTCTTACTGCCCATGATAAGCATTATTTATGGATTTAAACGAATGGAAAGAAAAAATCTCCTTATGTATTAAATGCGGCAGTTGTTTGTCCGTCTGCCCCATTTATTTGGAGACGGCTAAGGAAACGCTGGTGGCCCGAGGTAAATTGGCCCTTCTTTCCGGTTATTTCTCCGACCGCCTTCCGGCTAATAAAGAAATCTACCATCTCTTGAGCAATTGCCTGCTCTGCGGGGCCTGCGCTGAAAATTGCCCCAGCGGGGTAAAGGCCGAAGACCTGATTCAACAAGGCCGGAGTTTATTGATAGAAAAGGTCGGGGCGGCCAGAGGAAAAAAGTTTCTGGCCAAGGGAATTTTGCCCTTTCCGGATCGTTTGAAAACCCTTCGCAGAGGACAAAACCTGCTATTCAAAAAAGTCCCTGAGGAAAGGGGGTTAAAACTGCGGTTTTCTTCCGACCCGAAGACCTGGCCGGCCCTGGCCCAACCATTTTTTCTGGATCGAAAAGCCATCCCGATCCATCCAGGTACGGTCCCATCACTTACGATCGGTTTTTTTGTAGGTTGTACAACCAACTACCTTTACCCGGAAATTGGGGGGGCTGCCTTAAAACTCATCAGCCCCATAGGTAAGGTAATCCTTCCTGAGGGTCAAACCTGTTGCGGACTTCCTGCTTTCAGTCTGGGCGATATCAAAACAGCCAGGGACTTGGCTCGAAAGAATGTCCTGGCCTTCACCGAGGGTCACCTGGATGCCATTGTGGTGGCCTGTTCTTCCTGCGCCGCCCATATCAAGCTGGAATATCCTCAGTTGCTGGCCGATGACCCGGCTCTGCTGCCTAAAGGGCAAGCCTTTATTCAAAAAGTGGAGGAGTTGAGTCAATTTCTTTGTAAGCAGGATATCGACCTCACCCCTGCCCATTCCCTCACCCCTCAAACTATTACCTTCCATGACCCTTGTCATGCCAAAAGAAAACTAAAAATATCCGACGAACCCAGGAAGCTTTTGAGATCCGTTCCCGGCCTGACCCTGGTCGAACTGGAAGAACACCGCTGCTGCGGCCACGGAGGTTTGTTCAACCTCAGCCATCCGGATCTTTCCAACAAGATTCTGGAGCACCCCTTAACCGATCTGGACCGATCCAATGCAACCGTGATCACCACTTCCTGCATGGCCTGTCTGATGCAGTTTAAATTGGGTGCTCAAAGGACCGGAAGAAAGGTCCTGGTTAAGCACTGGACGGAACTGATGGTTTAACCGGCCGGGGAATATGATTCACAAGCGCCCCGTATCGATGGGGTAAGGACAATAAATCAATCTCAAAAAAAGGTAAAAGGTGATGGTTCATGTCTGAAAACAAAGTCTCACGGGTAGCCATTGAAAAGGTGGGCAACGATCTGAGAGAATCGGTCGAAAATATCATGATGACTTTTGCGCCTCGAACCTTCACCGGGGCAAAGGTCCTTATTAAACCTAACATGGTGGGACCGTCGGTTCCGGAGTTGGGCCATACCACCCACCCGGAACTGGTCCGGGCGGTGGTCCGTTCCTGCCTGGATCGCAACGGAAAGGTCTGGGTTGGCGACAATCCCGGCGGCATTAATCGGAGTTCCCGGAACGTGGCCAAGATTACCGGCATTCTGGATGCCTCGGAAGGTTGTTTTCATCCCCTATCGGACGGAGTGGTGGAAAAGACCGGCCAAGAGACGGGATTTCAATTGATCATCTCCAGGGCCGTCCTTGAGGCCGATTATATTATCAATCTGCCTGTTTTTAAAACCCATTCGGGTATGATGATCACCGGGGCCTTAAAGAACATATACGGCTATGTGGCCGGGGCCTGCAAGGCCAGGCTTCATGTGCAGGCCAGAAATGTGGAAACCTTCGCCAAAACTATATGCGACATTTTTCAGGTGCGCCCGCCGGATTTACATCTTCTGGATGCCATCACGGCCATCGAAGGCAACGGCCCTTGTCACGGCGGGCAATTGCGCCAGGTGGGCAAGCTCCTGGCCGGGACAGATCCCCTGGCCGTTGATGCCGTAATGGCCCGCATGATGGGGGTGGACCCGGCCTTATTACCGGTGCAGAAGGAGGCCTTGGGCCGCGGCCTGGGTGCTCTAAGGGAAGACGAGATAAACATCCGGGGTGAACTGGTCCCTATCCCCAACTTCAAGATGCCGGTGACTTTTTATGTCTCCCGCTTGGACGAAAAAACCAAGGCCGAGTTTAAAAAATTATATCCGCAAAGGATGATGGAGACCAGGACGGAGATCAAACCGGAAAGAAACGATGAAAAATGTATTCTCTGCGGCGATTGTGCCCTTAACTGTCCGGCAGAGGCCCTTACCCTGGAACCGGAATTTCACATCAGCGATGAATGTATTGCCTGTTATTGCTGTGTTGAGCTGTGCCCGGAGGGGGCCATGGAGGTCCCGGATGTTGAGGTCTTTCGGCATTATTAAGAAGGTAAGGGAAAGTTGAAAACTTGAGAGCGAATCTTGAAGAAAAACAGGCCGAAATCCCCCTAACGGACCGTTTGATTCGTAAAAGAATCACGGAGGCGCACGATCTTTATGCGCCTTGGGGAGAGACCTTGTGGATGGACCCTCACATCAGTTCTCTTTTGAAAATTCTGGAGTTGAAGATTGCTGCATCGGCTAAGGCCATGCACGATTTCGGCATCCTCGCCGCCTGCAGGCGCTGTGACCGGGAAGAGGGGGGAAGTTGTTGCGGGGCGGGTATCGAGAATAAATACACCCCCCTGCTTCTTTTAATAAATCTCCTCTTCGGGAAAACCCTCCCGAAAGAACGCCTTTGGCCATCCAGCTGTTTCTTTCTTTCGGAAGTTGGCTGCTGTCTTAAGGTTCGTCAGGTCCTGTGCGTCAATTACCTTTGCCTCAAGCTCCAGAAGTTGCTGCCTTCGGATGAGCTTGCCAGCTTGCAGCAAATAACCGGAGAGGAAATGGATGCAGGTTTCATCCTCTATGAGGCAGTGAAAAAATTCATTGGTAATTAAGGCTTATGGCCAGAAAGCAGTAAAAAGGGGAACGCCCTTCTCATTAATACTTATCAAACAGCATCAGCCGGACTGTCTTGCAGAGGCCAGCTGTACCCACTTTTCCTTGAAAACGGAAAGGATCGTATCTTTCCTGTCTTCCTTCCAATCCGGGTTCCAGCCCAACCCCAGATCCTCACCGACCAGGATGATCGAGATCTGGGTCATTCTGGGTTTGGCCTCGATGATTGCGGTCACGGTGCATACCCTCATGGGAGATTTGCAGTCCGTGCACTTTCCTTCCACCGTGCAGGGTGTTTTGAGTCCCGCATTCTTGGCTATATTGGGGGCAATCACATTTTTTATCCGGTCCAGGGCGGAAGGCACATCTTTCACCACCTTGTTCAATCCGGCAACAACGATAACCTGTTTCGGCCCAAAGATCATGCTGGTCACCCGGTTGCCGGTCATGTCGGTATTAACCAGTTTTCCATCCAAAGTGACCGCATTGCTGCCGGTCAGATAAATATCCGGTCGAGAACGAGTCAACTGCCCTCTTTTCATCAGCTCATCGATGACACCCAGTTGCATCAAGGATGTGGACCCGCCAAAACCTACTTTGGCCTCCGGGGGTATCATGTCGAGCAACATTTTAGCGGCATCTGCGGCCTTTTCCGCATATTCCACCGGGTCGAACCGGTTGGACTTTAAGGATTTAACCAGGGTCTGTACCTCTTGTTCAATGATTTCGTTCATCAGGGTTTCCTTTCCCATACCAAGACTGATCTTTAAGACAAAATTTTTGATTTAGAGAATGTAAACATCGGTTGATCATTTCCTTTTAAAAGGTCACCCGAGGTCTTTTTCCTCTGGTTGTCCACTGATAAGTCCTCAGCTTTTGTCCAGGCCATTCCTGAAAAATATTCAAAAAGCAGGCCGAAACAAAATCAAGAAATCAGCTAGGATCAATACCCTGTTCGAAATAAATTTAGTCGTTGGGCCGGGTAAGGGCGAAAAGTTACCTTTTGGACAACCATAGGAAAAAGACCTCGGGTGACCTTTATAGTTAGAACTTTACTAAAAAAAGTAAAGAAGAACTATTTATCCAGTGTCAATGCGTATTCATAAATTTTTTCCAAGGCGATCTCTTCCAGACAACAGCCGATGGCTCCGTTAAATTGAGGTTCTTTGGGGAGGATGACGGGCTGACCGTATCGGCGGGAAAGTAGGGTCTTCACCCCTTTATTTAAAGCCACTCCGCCGCAAAGAACCAGGGGCAAAGGAGGATAGCGGCGGATCATCTGGATGATTCGCCGGGCGATGGAATCATTGATCCCGGCGCAAATCCTATTTAAAGGAACCTGCTCCATAAGAAAGCCGATGATCTCGCTTTCCCCAAAAATTGCACAGGTATTGTTGACCGTCACCGGATTTTCGGATTCCATGGCCAGCTTTTTTACGCTCAGATTCAGCAACCGGGCCATATTCTCCAGATAGCGGCCGGTTCCGGCAGCACACTTGTCATTGGTCTGAAAATCCATGACCTTCTTTTCCTGGACCCACAGGACCTTGCTGTCCTGCCCGCCCAATTCCACCAGGATAAAATCCGTTAAGCCGGTCTGAAAACAGACCCCTCGAAAATGAGCCCGGATCTCAGTAACGGCTTTGATCTTTTTTCCCAGAAGGTGTTTTCCATAGCCGGTCACCACCAGAGATTTTTCCTGGCTAAAACCCAAATCGGCCAGAGCCAGGGAGTGATTGGTTTTTTTCGTCCCCGTTTTTATTGCTTGGGTCAGGAACTGAACCGTGTCGAGACGGATTTTTTTAAACTCCTTAAAATCTCGGGTCTGGACGATCTTGACAAACCGGCTTCCCAGGTCGATTCCAATCGGCATTTTGTTCCCTTTTGTCATTCGCCACAAAGTCAAAGAGGACGCCGAGAAAAACTTTTTACCCAATTCTGCTCAAGGAAGAATTGGGTAAAAACCCTTTGCGACCTCCGTATCTGTGGTAAACATAAGCAGGTTTCTTTTATCTCCTCAGTACATCAATAAAGGCCTCGAGGCGGAACTTGGTGCGGTTATCAAGCGGTCTGGGCTTATCCCCCTCCAGGGTCAGGATGGGAACAGACAAATGCTTCCGGATTAAGAGATCCTGAACCTGCCGGAAACAAAAAGTCTGGGTATAATGAATCAGGCCGTCCAATCTTCGTTCCCAAATCGCTTTTTCAATATCTTTAATACGACCGAAAATGTCATAAGGATAAGTGTAGCTCAGGTATTGATTGATCAGGTTTTGTTTATAATGGGGCATACTAAACTGACGCTGGATTTCATTAAATACGACCCTGCCTCCCATATCTTCAATAAATTCATAAAGCCCCGACTGTATGGGAGGGATACCGATATATCCCAGACGAACCGATTCCCTTAATTTGGGCCGATGCGGCAAGGTCCTTAAAAAGGCTTCCAGCTCTTGTTCATATTGATCCAGATTTCCATTGAAGTCTGAACTGCTGACTAAAAAAAAATGGTTTTCCCAGCCATGGACTCTGTTGGCTTCCCAGGTCTCCTTATCCAGCAAGACGAGTTTTTCCCGAATGGATCTTATTCGTTTTTGGGTTCGAGTTACCTTCGACCATGATACACCGAAAGTTCCCATCATTTCCTCCATGTTTTTTTTCAGGATATCGGGGTTTCGGTCGTAAGGATAATTGAAGTGGATGACCTGGGTCCCCTGATGATCCAGGATTTCGGTCAGGGCCTGGGTATTGCTGCAATCCCCCTGGGTGACGGCGATGACCGTCTTGATCTCCGGCCGATATTGGAGGGCGGAATAAATCCCTTTGATCCAACTGCACAGGGTTCGGGGGAAGCCTTTTTCTTCCGCTTCTTCCACCCAGGCGGAGGCCCTGGGGGAGGTGATAAAGATATTATTCAAATCCACCGGGGTGCAGCCGGCGGCAAAGAGGATTTCCCCCGGAATAGTTGAGGTGATTCCAATGGGTTTAGAAGTTATTGGTACTTGGTTGGTCTTAACCATTGGTCTGTTTAGGCCGGTTCGGATAAATTGCACCCCATCTATGAAATCATAAACTCTCGGTTCTTTTTAAATCATAAAAGTGCGCTGGAGTCAAATAAAGAAAGAGGGGTTAAGAGAACCTTAAAGGCAAATAACTTGATTCCTTTACTTTTTTACTTTATAATCCTCCTCATATCAATAATTGACGGGAAATTTCTTCAAGAAATAATGGAGTACCCTCAGGTTCCGATGGCTTCTGCTCATAAAAAAAATCAAGAAACTCAATTGACTGAGGGTCAGGAATCAATCCCGGAAGAGAAACGGCAGGAATGGGAGTTTTTGTTCAACACCTTTCATGAAATGCGCAATCCTTTGCATGCCATTATGGGATATACCGGTCTTGTCTTGAGGAAAACCAGAGATCAACTACCCAAAAAACATCAGGAAAATCTGGAAAAAGTTATTCAGAGCGCCGAACGGCTGCAGGAAATAGTGGATCGGATGGTAGCCTTTTATCGGGAAAAGTGAGCTTACCATTTACCCGGCAAAATTCTTTTGCCGGGGTTTTTTGCAAATAAGTCCGGTAAAAATCCGTTATAAGGAGGGGCCGGGAACCATGCCAGAACCCTTTCAGATTCTGATTGTAGAAGACGATCCCCTGGAAGCCGATCTTCTTTCCCAAGAATTGGTCGATCATGATTATCAAACTCTGTGGGCCGAAGACGGGGAAAAGGCTTTGCAGCTCATTCAGAATTCTCCCCCCGATCTGGTTTTGCTGGATATCATCCTTCCTAAAATGGATGGGTTTGAGGTGGTGAAAAAAATCAAAACCAATCCTAAAACCCGGTATATCCCGGTTATCATGGTAACGGCCTTGGCCGATATGGAAGAACGGGTAAAAGGATTGGATTCCGGGGCTGATGACTTTATCACTAAGCCTTTTAAGACTTTTGAATTATTGGCCCGCGTGCGGTCGATGCTCCGAATTCGCAAGATGTATCTGGATTTGACTTCCACCAGGGCTAAATTGAAAGAATCCAAAGCAGAAAACGTCCTGCTTAAGAAAGAGATCCAGGGAAAATATTCCTTTGAAAACATAATCGGTTGCAGCCCGGCCATAAAAAAGGCCTTTTATCTGATGGAAAAGGCCATCGAAAGCCCGGTAGCGGTGCTGATTCAGGGGGAAACGGGAACCGGCAAGGAACTGGTGGCCCGTTCCATCCACTACAACAGCGTCCGAAAAGACAAGCCTTTTGTAGCCCAGAATTGCGCCGCCCTGCCTGAAAGTCTGTTAGAGAGCGAACTCTTCGGCCACAAGAAAGGGGCCTTTACCGGTGCGGTGGCAGATAAAAAGGGGCTCTTTGAAATGGCCCATAAAGGGACCATCTTTTTGGATGAGGTGGGAGATACCCCTATGTCCTTGCAGGTCCGGCTTTTAAGGGTCCTGCAGGAAGGAGAAATCCGCCGCGTGGGCGAAGTGCAGCCCATCAAGGTGGATGTTCGGGTGATCACCGCCACCCATCAGGATCTAAAGGCCGAGATTCAGGCCGGAAGATTCAGGGAGGACCTCTACTACCGGATTCAAACCTTTCCCATACCCCTGCCGCCGTTACGGGAACGAAACGGGGATATCCCTCTGCTGGTGAAACATTTTTTAAGCAAATATTGCCAGCGTCTGGAAAAGCAATGCCGGATCAGCCCGGACTGTTTGAACTTGTTGGACCAATATCCATTCCCGGGCAACATCCGGGAACTGGAAAATGAAATCGCCCGGGCCCTGACCCTGGTTCCGGACCAGGGAACCATTACCCCGGATTTATTTTCCGATTCCATACAAAATGCAGCAGAGCTCCCGTCCAACAGCAGACATGGTACGGTTCAGGCCGTCACCGATCGTCTGGAAAGATCCCTGGTACAAAAGGCCCTGGAAGACGTTGGAGGCAATCGGACCCGGGCGGCCGAAAAACTGGGATTGAGCCGCCGGGGATTGCTTAATAAAATCAGAAGGTATGGATTGGAATAACAGGATGATGAAAAAAACCCGCCTGCTGTGTTGTGCTTCTCCTTTCGTCATTGCGACGTACTATCATGTACGCCTCATTCCTCATGGCTCGCACGCCTTGCATTCGGGCATTTTTGATCATCCTGTATCGGGTTATCTTAGTTGATATGTCAAAGTATCCGTATGCGGGAATTATTTTAGCCGGCGGGATGAACCGCCGGATGTCCGGCCAGAATAAAGCCTTACTTTCCGTGGGAGATCAATCCATTGTCGACAGACAGATCGAAATGTTTGAGGATTTATTCGAACAGGTGATCCTGGTCACCAATCAACCCCTGGAATTCGTTTCCTGGGACTGCACGGTTGTCAGCGATTTACTCCCGATTCGAAGTTCCTTAACCGGGATTCATGCCGGCCTTTTTTACACCCGGCCTTCCCACGCCTTTATAACGGCCTGTGATATGCCTTTTTTAAAAACCGAAATGATCCGACTCCTCGTTGAAGAACTGGATCCCCAATGGGATGTGATTGTCCCCGTGACCAAAGAAGGATATCAACCGCTTTGTGCTGTTTACTCCAAACGATGTTTGAAGGTTATTGAAGATCAGTTAACCAAAGGGGATATGAAGATTTCCAGATTGTATTCACGGATTAAGGTTAAGAAGATCGCCGAAGAACGCCTCCGATCAATTGATCCCGATCTGGTGTCTTTTTTTAATATCAACACCCAGGAGGATTGGACCTTGTCTCAAAAAATGAAGGGTTCATCGGCTGATGTCTGATCAAAACCCGGGCTTTGAAACCGCCAGGGTCTTTAAGTGGACGGAACAGGGGCTTAAAGAACAGGACCGGCCTATTGTCCGGGAAGTTCCTCTGACCATTTACTTAAATGACCATGAAATTGTCACCCTGCTCTGCTTAGGGGATCACCTGAAGAGCCTGGCCATTGGATTTTTGAAATCCGAAGGTCTTATCAGCCGGATTGATGACCTTAAATCGGTTTTTGTGGATGAAGCCAACCGGCTGGTCCGGGTTGAAGTGGAAGAGGACACCGATCTGGCTGAAAAACTCTTTCAGCGCAGGACCGTGACCTCCGGTTGTGGCAAAGGGACAACCTTTTATAATGCCCTTGATACCCTGATTACGGAACAGATCGACTCTCCCTTAAAAATAAGTATTGACCAGGTTTTTCATTTAATGCGCCGCTTGACTGAAGCCTCGGAGTTGTACAAAATAACCGGGGGCACCCATAACTCGGCCTTGGCCACCGTAGAGGACCTGGTGCTGTTCAGAACGGACATCGGCCGGCATAATGCGGTCGATAAAATCTATGGAGAATGCTTTTTGACTAATATCTTTCTCAAAGACAAGGTCCTGGTGACCACCGGGCGAATCACCTCGGAGATCCTGATCAAGACCGGCCGCATGGGGATCCCGGTCTTGATCTCTCGATCGGCAGCCACCTCCCTGGCCATCTCCCTGGCCGAACAAATCGGGGTGGCCCTGATCGGATATGTTCGGGGGAAAAACTTGATTGTCTATACCGGGAGGGAAAGGGTATCGAATTCAGTAGCTGAAGGTTGAAAGCTCAAGGCTGAAAGGAACAGCATTAAGGCCGTCACCCCGGGGAAACCCGGGGTCCAGGAGATTTTTATATAAAGGACAATTCTGTATTCCGACTCTCGTCGGAATGACGAAAATGTTCTAGCGACGACTTTTTACGAGATTTTCAATTTTTATTCCCGACTCGTTTAGATTAAAATATGCCTGTTTACTTAGATAATGCCGCTTCATCTCATCCCAAGCCGGAATCGGTCTACCTGTCGGTTACTGACACCCTGAGAAACATCGGTGCCAACCCCGGTCGGTCCGGCCACAGCTTGGCCATGAAAGCCAGCCGGAAGATCGCCCAGACCCGAAGCCTGCTGGCCCGGCTCTTCGATATCGAGGACCCCAACCGGATTGTCTTTACGACCAACGCCACCGAGGCAATTAATCTGGGTTTAAAAGGGCTTTTAACCCAGGAAGATCATGTCATCACTTCGTCCATGGAGCACAACTCAGTGATCCGCCCCCTTCGGTCTTTAGAAACCCAGGGGATCGAACTGACGGTTATCCCCTGCACGGCTTCCGGCCGGATAACCATCGAAGCCATGGAAAAAGCAATCCGGAGAAATACCCGCCTGATCATCCTGGCCCATGCCTCCAATGTGACCGGAGGAATCATGCCCATTGGGGAAGTAGGCGTTTTAGCCCGAAAGCACGGGATCCTGTTTATGGTGGACGCAGCCCAGACCGCCGGCCTGGTTTCTATCTCGGTGGCCAAGACAGGCATAGACCTTCTGGCGGTTCCGGGGCATAAGGGATTAATGGGCCCCCAAGGAACCGGTTTCTTAAATATTGGCCCGGAAATTTCCCTGCGCCCCTTAAAAGAAGGGGGAACCGGCAGTCAATCGGAACTGGAAATCCAGCCGGACTTTTTGCCTGACCAAATGGAATCCGGCACCTTGAATACCCCGGGGCTGGCCGGGTTGGGAGCTGGGGTGGATTTTTTGCTCCATGAGGGTTTGGAAAAAATCCAGGAGAAAGAAATTTCCTTGAGCAGGATGATCTGGAATGAACTGAAAAAAAATGAAAAGGTCCGTCTTTACGGCCCGGAACAGGCCGAGGACCGTACCTCGACTATTTCATTCAATATCACCGGCCTGAATCCCTCTGCCTTGGCTTCTATCCTCGACACGGCCTATCATATTGCCGTCCGGGCCGGTTTGCATTGTGCGGCCCTGGCCCACCGGACCCTGAAAACCTTTCCGGAGGGAACGGTTCGGGTCAGCCCGGGATTTTTCAATACCGAGAAAGATATCGAGCTTTTTCTTGCGGCCATCAGGGGAATTTCTAAAAAAATCTGACTTAAGAATTTTGAAAGGGTGTTCTTATGCTCATAATCGCTATGGTACTCACGGTCTTGTCCTACCTAGTTGGCTCCGTTTCAACCGGTGTGGTCCTGTCAAAAATTTTCGGAAAAGGGAACCTTCAAGCCGAAGGTAGTAAAACCATCGGGGCCACCAATGTCTCCCGCTTAATGGGAATGAAATGGGGGGTCCTAACCCTGCTCGGAGATACCCTTAAGGGGATGATCATCATTTGGATAGGTCGGTGGATCTTGGGAGAGGAAAGCAATACGGCTTTATTCTTTATCGGCCTCATGGCCCTGGCCGTCTTTTTGGGCCACCTTTTTCCAATCTTCCTGGGCTTTAAAGGAGGGAAGGGGGTGGCCACCGCCCTTGGGATTTTTATCCTTATGGGTCCCAAAGCCATCCTGTTAGCCCTTCCGATTTTTGTTTTGGTTGTTTATGTGGGGAAATATGTTTCCCTGGGCTCCCTTGTTGCCGCCGGATCATTTCCTGTCTTGATGATCGTATTCCAATACAATATCTTTGCCGTATTCCTGTCTATCATCATTGCCGCAGCCATTATCCTCAAGCACAAAGAAAATATCCTTCGGCTTATCAAAGGGGAAGAAAAACCCTGGCGTGGGAAGGTCAAAACAGAGTGACGGCTTTATAAAAGGACCTTTTACAAAGCCGTCAAAGGTGTTCCCAGAATTTCTTTTCTCTCTTGGCTTTTTTGGAAATGCGAAATGCGGTTCCTTTTTTCTTTTTTGGTAGAATCTCCGGCTCTTCTTCCTCAATAACTCCTTTATCCCTTTTGAGTATCTTCTCCTCAACCTTATGAGCAAACTCCTCGGAACGGATCGACCCCGTTTGATAAGACCGGCAATAGGTGCTCAATTCCAGATCTGAGGTCACCACCAGGAACTTTCCCCCTTCCCGGGCAGCCAATCGTTTGATCACCTCATCGGCGGTTTGTCCGGCGCGGGAATAAAGGATTTTTATCCCTTTATAAACATCCCTTTCTTCTGCCAATCCACTCCCCTTTTGACCGTCGAAAACCACGGTTATCGGGTTGGGAGTTGTTTGACGATACCTCGCCAGCCATTGCAATAAGGCCTCTCTCCCCTTGGTAAAGTCCCGGTATTCCACCCGGGTCAGGGGAGGGTAATTCCGGATCAGATTATAGCCGTCTATAAGGATATGAATGGCCATTAATGAACTGAATTATTCCATTTTATTGAAACAGATCGGGGAAGGGCGATTTTGGGACTTTGATGCCGATCTTATCCCTTCCCCTTTGATAAACCTATAACTCATCTTCCCCAAAATGTATCCGATTTAAGTTTATCTCCTTGGAAAAAAACGCCTTTTCCAATGCCTCCAGTTCTTCCGGCGTACAGACACGAATGGCCCGAGTGCGGACAATCTCTGATTGCTCAAAGGCATTGTTTATCCGTTCGCAGGGGTAATCACGGCACGACCCGCAGGTGTCCATTTCTCTTTCCCGGGCACAGGCACGAAGTTCCGAATAAGCGCATTGGTTCTCGGGTCTGCATCCCTGGCATACCAGATCTTGCGCGGGGAAAGCCGGGTCTCTTAACTCCAGGCGGACCCACAATTCTTTGACTTTCTCTAAATCATCGGCCGTTCCATTTTGTGTGGCGATATACCGGGGACAATAAAAGCAGTTATCCCCGCAGGCTCCGATTACGGTCATGGTTGGTTCCTCCTGCTAAAGGCTTTCGTTTGATTTCTTTGAAAATGGGGCGTCATCGGTTTCGGCAACATCGGAGTTTCTTTCAAACCCTTTGGAGACGATCCTCGCCAAGAAGCCGGCCCCTTTTCACTGCGAGGGAGTTAATTCCCGCCAGCTTTTTCGATAACTCAGAAAAATAAACACCCACCCCAAAACGAGCTCGATCATGATCCGCGAAGCGAAGGAGGATGCATCTGCTTGAAGACCGTATCGGATCATCTTTTCCGGATAGAGCCCGAATGTCTTGACACCCAGCAACGGACAAAGGTTGTAGGTGGCCATGGCAAAAAAGAAATACCCGATAAGCCGGTAATCAGCGGCCTTTTTTTCAGCTTCTTGGAGTCGATTGCGCTCTTTTGCCCAATTTATGAAAATATACAACAGCAGCGCGGTAATCAATCCTCCGCCAAGCCCAAAAAAGAGGGGATAGGGACCGGGAAAGGGCACATAGGCAAGCAGAAGGTAAAGAATCCCTCCGCTTACCATAAACCAAAAACGGACTTTTGGAATCGAAGCCCGCACTAATACGGCGATGCCCACGAAGAAGATCCCGAGCTTGAAAGAATAGGCCCAAATAAGATAGCGGATGATTTTCCAAACCGCTATGGATTGACTGACCGTTTCAACCGTATTACGTCCGGCTTCCAGGCTGGATAGGTAACCGGGCAGCACAATATAACGGCCAAAGATAGCATTTAAAAGAAAGAGTATACCAATACCCAGTAAGAGGATCCAAGATCTCTTCATCAATCTTTCTCCTTATCTTAATCGCTCCAACTTGTATCGCTTCTGTATCTTTACGAATCCGACGGTCAGGCTCTTCAGCGGTTACGAATAATTATTGACTGAAAGAGGAAGATAATATCTTGAAAAATATTTTATACAAAGTTGGATTATTAACAAGAATACTGATTATCAAATTGCCTACACCAAGGGTCACTTGCGAAAAATGGCTCGGCTATTTTTTATCAAGTGCATCTGCTGGTTGACTGTTCTCGTTGACCAGCGTCTTTCTTAACAAAACCACATCAGGTGCTGACCACCCTAATGATCGGTAGAACTTTCCCGCATCCTTCCAAACATCAGAAAATAGCACTAGGCATTTAAAGTCGCGCAGTATAGGCTGAATGTGTTCAACAAGACTGCGGCCTACTCCCTTTCCACGTGCGGCTTTTGCCACAATGAGTTCACCAAGATATGCTCTAAGGCCAAGATCATGGGCACAGGCAAATCCTAGAATTTCTCCACCTTATTCCCACACAAAAGAAAGGTCTTTTGCTGAAGACAATTCAATATCAAGAACATCGGGCCGAGTGTCTTGCTTCCAGAAACCCGGCTCAGATTGCATAAGATTTCTGACTGCCGGAATATCATCTATTGTTACTTTTCGGATCATTCTATTTTTCCAGCTAACAAAAGGATTACCGGGAGACCGGATTTAAGGCCGATCCGTCTTGGAAGAGGGGTCGGCTCTTGGCTTATTTTGGAAATGATTATGAGTCAAGAGCCGACTTGACCTTTATTTTAGTTTAACATAACCGGTTAATTTGTCAAAATATCTCTTTGGAAATCATAAGGTCGCTTAGCTCCTCTTGAAAAGAATTATCTATTAGGCCGCCAGTTCCTGCAGCGCTTTAGGATGTCGGGCGGCCACATTGAGTAACTTGGCGGCGGCTTCGGAGGGCACGTTTCGATCTTGCTCCCATTCCTGCAGGGTCCGCACTGAAACAACAAGGAGCTTGGCAAAGGCCGCCGGAGAAAACCCGCTGGCTGCTCTGGCTGCGGCTACCAGCGCCTTTTCCGCAGGTATCGTTTCGTCTTTGTCTACCGTGCCGTCGCGCCTGGTCACCCGGCGTCGAACCACAACTGAAAAATTGACAATCTCATTTAAAAAGCCTAACATATATTATATGGTTAATTTAACAACTATCCCCTAAAAGCGCTTTCTTATCAAAACAAGGATTGCTTGTTTTTCGGGATGTCTCCTGCCAAGGACTTATAACCATAGCACTTCGGCTGGGCTAAAAAGATATCAACCCTGTTACCGGTTAATCTTTTAAACGGAGGTTGAATCATGGATAAAGAAGTTGTTCTTAACAACGAATTTATAACCGTATGGTATTATCCTCAAAAGAAAATCGTCCACCATGAATTTCATAAATTTACCCATGGGAAGACATTTCAGGACGGATTAAGTGCCGGAGCTGCCATATTAGAGAAAAATAGGGCTAACAAATGGTTATCAGATGACAGAAAAAGTTCGGTTATCGGTATAGATGAAACGAAATGGACTGCAACGGTTTGGAGGCCTCGAGTCATTAAGGCCGGGTGGAAATATTGGGCTCTGGTTCTCCCGGAAAAAGCGGTAGGACAGATGGTTATGCAAAGAATAATTAAAGAATATGCCGATACCGGCGTTACCGTAAAGATATTCAGCGACCCTGATAAAGCCATGAAGTGGCTTGAGGCCCAATAGGGTGTCAATGGGTGTCTGCCGATGATGACACCCATTACCGTTCAGGCCTTCCTCGCTGTTCAGTCCGATACCCGCCCATAATAGAAGAGGGTCATGTCTTGTTTTTGATCTTTCTAATAATCAAGGTTAAAGATCCTTTTGTAATTTTCTTCCAACTCACCGGATTCGATCAAGGCTGACTTTTCCCACAGCCTCAATGCGCGTTGACCCGTGGCACGATCTTGCGGGCCGAAGGCACAGGCAAGCGGGTGACATCGGTGTCCCATGGCCTGGTTGGCGACGCTATAGAAGGATTACCCCTGCGACCCTTTAGACCGATGAAAAGAAGCGGCGGGTAAAAGTAAGCAGAATAGGAAACCCAAAATGGGCATGATCGTCATGGTCTGCAAGGCGGTCGGTATCCCCCAGGTATCCGCTACCAGACCCAGCAGGGTTACCCCCAACCCACCGGTCCCGATGGCAAACCCGACCATCAAACCCGAAGCCATCCCCAGCTTGCCTGGCAATAGATCCTGCGCCATGACCACCGTAACGGAAAAACTGGCGATTAAGACAAATCCCGAAAGAGCCAGGACGACGAAGGCCCCCCACCCTTGGACCTGAAGAAAGAGGATAAGGAGGGGAATCATCAGGAGCATGGTCAGGGTCAGAAAGAACTTGTGTCCCCACCGGTCAGCCAGGCGGGCTCCCAAAAGGGTGCCTATCGTTCCGGAGATCAGAAAAGTGGTGACCATCTTGCCGGCCAGCAGGGGATCTCCTTTTAAGTAATTGATATAATAAAAAGGAATAAAGGTTACCAGTCCCATTTGTATCCAGGATCTCATCGTGACAATCAGGATCAGTATGGTCAATTTACCATAAGACCCGATGGAGTTGGGGTTGTTTGAGGCAGTTTCTTTTTGCTCCGTAGGGGCGGAATAGCGCAAGGCAGGCAAAAGGAAAAAGAGGAAACCAGCCATAAAGATGCCCGGTAA
>Ga0299912_10001084_pt1 | contig 22043 bp, 15 predicted proteins | sample RVTome_2_FD_207667 | JGI IMG/M metagenome (GOLD analysis project Ga0299912, IMG submission 207667) | Soil microbial communities from uranium-contaminated site in the Upper Colorado River Basin, Wyoming, United States - RVT95D214 (version 2) ... | reverse complement strand
AACCTGAAGGATAAAGTAGTTGAAAAATCCGGAATCAATTTTATCGCAGAGAAGATCTCAATCGATTCGGCGTCGGTTGTCAAGAACCTGGCCTTCCAGTTGAAGACTGAAATCGATAACCTGTTTCTTGTGCTCGGAGCTGAAATACACAATAAAGCACACCTAGCAGTAATGATCTCCGATAATCTGACAAAGGATAAAAAATTGCATGCCGGGCATATTGTTAACGAACTGGCAAAAGAAATTGGAGGCAAGGGAGGGGGGCAGCCTTTTTTCGCGACTGCAGGGGGCCCGGATACTGCGGGGATCATAAATGCGTTGGAAAAGGCAAGAGAATATATTGTATAGGTAGCAAGAGTCTCTCAATTCTGATTTTTCTAACTGTCTAATTTATAACCAGCGTATTTTTGAATTTCTGAATTCTCTTAGTCTGTTATCATTAAAAAAATTTCTCTCATTTTTTTTACACTGAATAAAAACACTACCTAAATGCACATATTTTTTTTAAAGGATGAGTTCTGTATTTAAAGAATATTGAAGGATTATCGGGAATTCGTCAGAAAATATTAATTTGCATTGCCGATAAAACTCTCTAATATGGAAATCACACGTATTTTTGATATTCTCGAAAATGCGCATAAAAATTATGCTGCAAAAACTGATTTTCTGGCCTGTAAGGTAGAAGGGCAATGGAAAACCTATACGGTTCGGGATTATTATGAAAATGCTCTTTATCTGAGTTATGGTCTCCTTGCTTCAGGACTGGTAAAAGGAGACCGTGTAGTTACCATTTCAAACAACCGGCCCGAATGGAATTTTTTCGATATGGCTATCAGTCAGGCTGGGATGATACATGTTCCTATTTATCCCACACTCAGCGGATCAGATTATGATTATATACTGGGTCATTGTCAGCCAAAAATACTAATTGTATCTGATAAAAGTCTCTTTCAGAAATTGGAACCCATCGCAAAAAAAAAATCTTCCATTCAGAATGTGTATACATTTAACAGCATTCCCGGAATAAAAAATTGGGATGAGATACTCAAGCTGGGCAAAGAAAAATCGGAAAAACATCTAATTCAACTCAATGAAATTAAGAAAAGCATTTCTCCCGATGATCTGGCAACCTTAATTTATACTTCCGGGACAACAGGAAACCCTAAGGGAGTTATGCTATCTCATAAAAACATTATTAGCAACGTAAAAGGGATCGGTCAGATTTATCATTTTGGAATGAGGGATAGTGCCTTAAGTTTTCTGCCTATTAGTCATGTCTTTGAACGAACAATAAACTATTACTTTCAATATGCTGGTGTTTCCATTTACTATGCTGAAAGTCTTGGAACTATTTCGGAGAATCTGAAAGAAGTAAAGCCTTCAATATTTATTGCTGTACCAAGAGTACTTGAACGTATCTATGATCGTATAATTGGTGTAGGGAAAGATTTACCAGGTATCAAGAAACAATTGTTTTTCTGGGCAGTTAATTTGGGCTTACGTTTTGAATTCAATCGTAAAAACGGATGGTTATATCACTTGAAATTGAAACTGGCCGATAAGTTGGTTTTCTCCAAATGGCGACTGGCTGTAGGTAATAACGTGAAACTCATTGTTGTTGGCGGAGCTGCACTTCAACCCAGGTTAATCCGTATTTTTAACGCTGCCGGAATTTCCTGTGTGGAGGGATACGGAATGACCGAAACATCGCCGGTTATAGCTGCCAATGTATATGATACCGGGGAAATTATGATTGGAACTGTTGGACCCGTATTTCCCGGCATGAAGGTGAAAATCTCGGACGATGGTGAAATACTGGTAAAAGGCGATTCGGTAATGATGGGATATTATCTGGCACCGGATCAGACAAAAGAAGCATTCGATAACGAAGGCTGGCTTAAAACTGGCGATGTAGGTGTACTAATAGATAATAAATACCTGAAAATCACCGACCGGAAAAAAGAGATGTTTAAACTCTCGAGTGGTAAATATATTGCTCCACAGGTCATTGAGAACAAATTCAAAGAATCTTTTTTTATTGAACAACTCATGGTTGTGGGAGAAAATGAAAAGTTTGCCAGCGCACTCATCTCGCCAAATTTCCCATTCCTGCACAACTGGTGTACAATCCATGGTGTGAAATATCGCGATAATATGGAATTAATCTGGCATCCGAAAGTAATTGACAGGTTTCAGCGCGAAATAAACGAAATGAACAAACTGTTAGGGCAAACCGAACAAATTAAACGGTTCCGCCTCGTTTGTGAAGAATGGACTACTCAGACCGGGGAATTGTCGCCTACGCTGAAACTTCGAAGAAAATATATTTCTGAAAAATACAAAGATATTTTACAGGATATCTATTCGGTACAAAAGAATGGTGATACTACCTGATATAACAATTACATAGGGATATGACTGACGATCAACATCTAGTTGCCACTTGTGGTATGAATTGTGGTCTTTGTATTGCTTATCAGCGGGAGAGAAAACCTTGCAGCGGCTGTAACGGACCAGATGAGAATAAACCCCGTCATTGTGTGGTATGCAGCATCAGGAATTGCGATGAGCTGAAAACAAACGGTAGTAACTTTTGCTTTGTGTGCCGGAAGTTTCCCTGTTCCCGTCTGAAACAACTCGATAAACGTTACAGAACAAAATACGGAATGAGCATGGTTGAGAACCTGAATTCCATCAGGCAGTATGGGTTGGATAAATTTGTTACCATAGAGAATAAAAAATGGGAATGTCCGGAGTGTGGTAGTCTACTGAGTGTGCATTCAGAAAGTTGTATAACCTGTGGTAATATAAATAAGTATTTTCCAGGGTTTAGCAAGAAATAATTTCATTCTCATCAATTATGTATATCTTATCTGACAGGTCGAGATCGAGTAATTAATCAAATTAATTTTCATCAAGATTTTCCTGGCTTGAAAGTATTTTAGGCTGAAATTTAATTTTTAGGGTAACTTCTCTATTAACGGGGATTCCATTCTCTGTTCCCGGAGTCCATGCAGGGCCTTCCTTTATAAGCCTGATAACTTCTTTATCGAATGCTTCACCTACACTTTTTATAATTTCAATATCAGTAATAGTTCCATCCTGCATCACCGAAAAACTAACTTTTACAAAAACAGGTTTTTCGAAATAGGGCAGTGTCTTATAATCAGTCTTTTCTCTGACATATTTTTTATAGGCAGATAACCCGTTAACCGGTTTTGGTGGAACAATGACAGGAGCAGAAGCAGGTCCTTCATCAATCTGAATTGTAGATACTGCACCTGTTAATTCGGCATTTTTCGTTGTTCCATAGCCAACAACCACAACTTCATCAAGTGCTAACAGATCTTCATTGAGTGCAACAGTTACATCATTATAATCACGCACTTCCAGTTCTTCAGTTGTATAGCCAACATAAGCAAATTGTAAAACAGAACTGTCATCGGCCGGAACCTGGAGCTGGAAATTGCCATCAATATCGGAGACCGTTCCTGTTGATGTTCCCTTAACCAGAATGTTAACTCCGGGTAACGGGGTTTCATCCGAAGAAGCAATTACGCGACCGGTTATTACTGTCTTATCATAAGAACCATCGATTTTAGAAACGACCGGAGTCTTTTCTGGCTGAGATTGTGTTTTTCTTTTTGCAGAAGAATCGTCATGCGTTCCGGCTTTCGACCGGTCTTTTCTCACCTCATCTGTATTCAAAGCAAAATCATTGATAATATCCTCAGTCTCCGCTTCAACTTCAAATCTGATATCCGAATCTATAGATACTTCATCAGATGTTGTGGAACCGGCTTCAATTTCAGAACTTGCAATTGATTCCGACAGATCAGTTTCTTGAACAGGTAACTCTATTTCGGAAATTTTCTCATCTTTCTGTTCTGGTTTTTTTTCTGATACTGGATGATAGGCAATATTCTTTCTCAATGTATCTTGTTCAGCCTGAAGTATTGCTTCCCGCCTTAGCGATGTATCCTCCTCTACAATTTGTTCGGCAAGTTGTACTGGTTTATTTGTCGACTGACGTACCAGGTAAATCGTTGTTCCAATTCCCAGCAAGAGTATCGCCGCAGCTGTATACCTGAGAAAAGGCAGGGTGATTAATTTCCGGGAACTGGTTCTTTCTTCTATTTTCTTTCGTAGTTCTGAAACATCATGGCTAACTTCATCGGCATTAAGTCGCGAAAATCCATCGAATGCATCCTGTGCAAACTTATCCTGCAATACTGTCTTTTCGAAGATATGTTTCTCCCTGCCTGAAAAAAGATTGCGAAAGTAATTCAGGTAATTTTCGAAATTGTTGCTGTTATGTCGTTTTTGTTTGTCCATTTTCGTTCTCAATGCAAATCTTTAAATTTCTTTTTCCATTCTGAATATAGCTTTTTACTTTCTTCAAGGGAATATCCATTGTATCAGATATTTCCTGGTAACATTTTTTCTGAAAGTAAAAAAGCTCAATACATTCTCTTTGTTCGTTTGTTAGTTTCCCGATACACTTATTTAATGCATCGCTCCGATCTATTTCGGGATACTCATCTAAAGGAGACAAATCCGTGGTCGATTCCATAAATTGTTCATCTGAATATTGAAGAAATTTTTTCATGGCCGATGAATCTTTCTGCAACTTGCGCAGACAGTAATGTTTTGTTAATACATAGAGCCAGCTTCTGAAATTTACGATATCGAATTTTTCAATCTCTTCGATAAGCTTCTCGAAGATTTGCATAACAATATCTTTGCTCTCTTCACGGTTTTTCAGATATTTCAGGCATACGCCATAAACAAGGTGAATGTATCGCTGATACAGTATACCTAATATTTCAAGTTCTTTTTCGGAACGATAGCGGGAAATGAGTTGTTCATCACTTACCACGTTTAGGGCACTATTTTTTTGAGAAACTAACAATTCTTCAAGAACTTGTTTTTCTGACACTTAGAGTAAAGGAACTAAAAAATTCTAAAAAACACGGGCAAATTTTATGGATTTTTTTCACAACCGGTATCCTGATAGCAGAAATCGAAAAATAAAACAATGTTGAACTTAAATTCATAGTCATGAAAAAAATTGCATTCTTAACGTTGACTTTGTTATCATTATTTTTACTGGTAACGAATTGTAAAGCCTCAATCACAATTTCAGGAATTGTAACCGATGCTTCAAACGGGCAGCTATTGCCTGGAGTATGTATTGTTGAAAAAGGTACAAGCAATGGTGTCATCAGCGATTTGAACGGAGCTTATTCCATAACCTTAAGTTCTGAAAATGCTGTGCTCCAGTTTACCTATGTTGGCTACGAAACTTTAGAAATGAAATTGCAGGGACGTACCACCATCAATGTGCAAATGAATCCGGAGATTATCGAATTAAATGAAGTTGCGGTAATCGGATATGGAACTGAATCGAGTGCTGATTCATATTATGCACCTGTAACTTCAGGAAGAGCACAAAAAATGAGATGTGCCACAACCGGTTACGATGTTGCCTATATACAGTACAATACCGAAGGATATTCTACCATCCATGAGAACGGATTTAAAGATGTAAAGATCAATCCTCTTTCTACCTTCTCTATCGATGTGGATGCAGCATCGTACAGCAATGTTCGACGCTATATAAATTATGGACAAAAACCACCGGTTGATGCTGTTCGAATTGAAGAAATGATCAATTATTTTAAATATGAGTATCCGCAACCTGTCGATGAGCATCCTTTTTCAATTAATTATGAACTTGCCGAATGTCCCTGGAATAAAGAACACAAATTGCTGCATATCGGTTTACAGGGGAAAATTATCCCGACTGACAATCTGCCTCCTTCAAATCTTGTATTCCTTCTCGATGTTTCAGGTTCGATGAGCGATGCAAATAAACTTCCCTTATTAAAAAGCGCTTTTCAGCTGTTGGTTGAACAACTTCGCAAGGAAGATCGTGTAGCAATTGTTGTGTATGCCGGTGCATCGGGAATAGTATTGCCATCAACACCCGGGAGTGAAAAAGATAAAATCATCGAATCGTTGCAACAACTGGAAGCAGGAGGTTCTACAGCTGGGGCAGCCGGACTGAAATTAGCATACCAGGTTGCTGAACAAAATTATATGGAAAATGGCAATAATCGTATTATTCTTGCTACCGATGGAGATTTCAATGTAGGGCAATCGAGCAATGCTGAGATGGAACGACTCATCGAGGTAGAAAGAGAAAAAGGAATTTCTATTTCAGTGCTGGGTTTTGGTATGGGTAATTATAAAGATGATAAGATGGAAATCATAGCCGATAAGGGGAATGGCAATTATGCATACATTGATAACATTCAGGAAGCCAAAAAAGTGTTTGTGAATGAGTTTGGAGGAACACTTTTCACCATTGCCAAAGATGTAAAGATCCAGATTGAATTTAATCCAGTGAAAGTGAAGGAATACCGGCTGGTGGGATATGAGAACCGGCTGCTGAATGAAGAAGATTTTGAGAACGATAAAATCGATGCTGGCGAGCTTGGATCAGGCCACACTGTTACTGCACTATACGAGATTGCGCTGACCAATGAAAAAGAACAAAATGAGAACAGGTTGAAATACCAGACTACAACGGTCAACGAGTTTGCAGTGAACAGCAACGAGCTGGTGAATATCAAATTACGGTATAAAAAACCCGACGGGTATAAGAGCGACCTGGTCGAGGCAGTTGTAATTGATAAATCTATACCTTATGTTCAAACTTCGAATAATTTCAGGTTTTCTGCTGCCGTGGCTGAATTCGGTATGCACCTGCGCAATTCGGAATTTAAAGGCAATACAACCATTGATTCAGTGCTGGAACTGGCACAAAATTCACGCGGAGACGATGAAGAAGGCTATAGGGGAGAATTCATCCGCCTGGTAAAATCAGCCGAGGTATTGAAATAATACGATCTGCTGTTTCTGGTTATATTCGTTCAAAAACTCTGTGCAATAGTGGCTCATAATATTGCACGGAGTTTTGATTTTTTGTGATACAGAATTCAGTTGTGTGTATCTGATTATTATTTACGCCAGCTTCATTCTATATTAAATTCATGAATGACTTTTTTAGTGAAATATCCTTTTGTATAACTTTTGTGTGGAACCGATCATACTAGTAGCGAAAGAGCGGAAATGGGAATCATGGACTGTTGTGTAATTAACTAGTTGAAGCATATATTGGTTGGTTTAACATCTTATTATTTAAATGATTGATTTATTGTGAAGAAATACAATAGGGCGGGTTTACCTGCCGCTAGGCATGGCAAGCTTCTTAACGGCTCAACCCGCCTAAGGCGGGCAAGCTTCTCAACTACTAAACTATTAAACTGCTCAACTACTCAACCGGTCGAAGCGATATTGCCTACAGGTCTTTCAATTCGTATCCGACATCAATTATGTAATTTTTATTCCCACAATGGTGATATCGTCTGTCTGTTCGTATTTCTCTCCGTAAGCGTTTTTCCAGTTCTCAATGTTTTCATCCAACAGTTCTTTCTGTTCAATCATGGATTTATGACAATTTTCTGTTAGCAGTTGCTTTAGATATTTGGAAAAAAACTTTTTACCCTTGGGGCCGCCAAATTGATCTTCGTAACCATCGGAAGCCAGATACAAAATATCACCTTTTTGAAGCTGGATTACATGATTTGTAAAAGGTTCCATGTCTTCATATATGGCAACAGGCATTCTGTTAGGTTTAATTTCTGTCAATTCTTTCGTGTTATTTGATAGTAAATATAAAGGATTGTAAGCTCCTGAATATTGTATTGTTTTGGTTTCCGGATCATAGGAAATAAGTACTATATCTATGCCGTCTTTTTGCTCACCTGTAATTCCTTTTTGCTGCAGGGATTGTATGATACTTGTACGTAACTCATCCAGAATCTGGCTTGCTGTATGAATGTGCTCCTGTGTAATTATTTGATTTAGGAACGACAGGCCCAGCATACTCATAAAGGCACCCGGTACGCCATGACCTGTACAATCGGCCACTGCTATCAGCAGTATCGTATTTCTTTTTCCGAAGAAATAAAAATCCCCGGAAACAATATCGCGGGGTTTATATAGAATGAAATAGTCATCAGTCGACAGCCGGCACTCTGCGGTAATTTCGTTAATATATTCAGTTGAAGGCAATACTGCGTTTTGTATTCGTTCTGCATACCGGATACTATCGGTTTGCTCTTCATGGATATGTTCGATATGCACTTTTTGTTCTTCAATCACACTTTTTTGCTTTCGGGTAATACGCAAGGAACGGAAAATATAACCGGCAAACATCAGCACCAGGAGTAACCCGATAATTACAAATCCGATAACCATCTTCTGCCGTCTGCTTTCTGCTTTTTGTTTTTCTATTTGAAGATTCGCAATTTCCATTTCCTTGCTATGAGCAATGCTGTCGGTGGCAGCCTTTTTCTCGTACTGGTATTGGAAATATTTCTTCTGAACCAGTTGTTGATTTTCTTCTTTGATAATGCTGTCGCGCATGGTTATATATTCACCAAAATACTGTCGCGACAGTTTGTAGTTACCCTGCCTGGTATAAATCTTATCCAAAAGTGCTGCGGCATCTCGGATATTGAATGTATAGCCCGTTTCTTTTGCGATGTTATATGCCCTTCTTGTGCAACTGAGAGCTTTTGTCGTTTCGTTCCTTCTTAAATAAATAGTTCCAATGCGGACCAAAGCAAAGGACATACTGCTTTTATCGCCGAGTTCTTCACTGAATTTTAAACTTTCATTGTAATATTCCAGGGCTTTTTTCATTAAGGAATCGCTCCCGACTCTGTCGTAACGGATCATCACCACAGCCTGCTCATCGTATGTTTGCCCGATGTTGATTAACGTCTCAGCGATCGTGTTTTTATCGCCAGTTTCTTCACTGAGTTGTAAACTTTTATAATAATATTCCAGAGCTTTTTTGGTTAAAGAATTGCTACCGGCACTATCGTAAGGAACCATTGCTTCAGCCTGATCGATATAAACATTCCCGATATTGGTTAAAGTACCTGGAATAATGCTTTTGTCTCCTAATTCTTCCTGGAATTTTAAACTTTTGTAGTAATATTCAAGGGCTGCAGGAAAGTCTTGCTGATATTCATAAATTGTACCGATATTGCTTAGAGCAACGGAAATAGCTTTTTTGTCGCCGAGTTCTTCGCTGAGTTTTAAACATTTGCTGTAATATTCCAGGGCATTAGGCATGTCGCCCTGATAGGAATATGTAATCCCGATGTTATTTAAGGTTTTAATAATACTGCTTTTGTCACCGAGCTCTTCCTGAACTTTCAGGTTTTTGTTGTAATATTCCAGGGCTTTAGGAATATCGTCCATGTCGGCATACATAATTCCGATGTTATTCAACGAACGCGATATATTGTTTTTATCACCGGTTTCTTCACTGAGTTTTAGACTTTTTTTATAATAATCAATGGCTTTCTGAATATCGCCCTGGTAATAATATGTATTTCCAATGCTGAGTAAGGAAGCAGAAATGCCGCTTTTATCACCGATTTCTTCACGAAGTTTTAAACTTTCATTAAAATACTCCAGGGCTTTGGGAAAGTCATACCGATTCGTATACAGGTTACCCTTTCTGTGAAGGTTATTGGCAAGAAATTTTAAACAGGTATTTTTTATGCCGGCAGGAGGATTTGCAGCAAGGTTTTTCTGTGCAAGGGTTTCGATCTGTTCATTATAACCTGTGCTTATTGAGTCATTGGTTTCAGCATTGGCCAATACATCGAGAATACGCAGTCGTGTGGTATCGTGTGTGGCAGCTTCCAGGAGGATTTTCAGGGAATCCAGCTCACGATTTTGAATTGAATCGGCCTGTCCGGTAACTTGAATTCCCTGTAAGGAATGTATGGTTTTAGATCTTGTTTTTACAGGATGTTTCCCTGGCTTGCCGGAACATTGGATAAACAGAAAGGTCGAAATGCATACTGAGAAAGGTAGGATGAAAGACAGATATCGGATTATTTTATAGTTGTTCATCAAAACAGAATTTTCTGAAATTGGTTTTAAAACTAAGAAATTACTGGAAATCGAAAAAAATTAGTTCGAAACCGGGTGCTTGTTACTGGTGACTGGTGACTGGTGACTGGTGACTGGTGAGTGGTAACTGGTGATTTATAACTTGTTACTTATCACTTGTGCCTTGTTTCTTATTGTTTTTATTTCACCAATGTATCGGGATAATCAACTTCTAAACTTCTCAACATCTTAACATTTAAACTATTCAGCTATTCAACCGGGCGGAGTGAACTCACTGAAGGTAATTATTCAATAACTCAATCAGCCAATTACCCAATTCAACAATTACAAATAACAGGCAATATAACCTTTACCCTCAACGTAAGTACAACCTATCCTGCAGCTAAGCGGGAGTTTATACCGGTGAGGACTCTGTTACTTTATATTGCTGCTATTTAACATGTTTATGATAAATTTTAAGTAACTACTAAAATGACCTTTCACTTTTAGCTGCGAGTTTGAATTTTTCTTACCTTTCAGAACACGTAAAAACAAACATCCTATGAAAAAATATGTATTTCTGGCATCATGCTTTGCCTTGTTTTCATTAGTCCTGTGGGCACAGGATATTGAAGGATCAAAGGATCATCCGTTGTTTAACCGTATGCCGGGTTTTACCATTACCGATTACAGTTATGAGGAGTTCGGATCGGAGGAATTTTACGATGAGAATGAGAATGATGTAACTGTCGAGGGTGAAAAAACCTATATTTATTACGAGAGTGAAGAGCTGGTGGCACCCTTAAAGATCATCCGTAACTATGCCAATGCCGCGAGAGAAATCGGGGGGAAAGCGGTTGAAATTACAGGGAACCGGGTTTTTATCAATATTAAGAAGAATGGTAAAGAAATATGGGCGGACATTAATGCAGGGGATTATTATTATTATATGACCATTGTTGAAAAGGCTGATGTGAAACAGGAAATTACAGCGAACGATATACTAAAAGATCTGAATACTACGGGTAAAGCGATCTTATACATTAATTTTGATTCAGGAAAATCGACTATAAAAGAAGAATCGAAGCCTGTTATCGAACAGATTTCGCAGCTTCTTCACAACCACCTTGAGATCAATCTGAGCATTGAAGGTCATACTGACGACCAAGGTGATAATACATTCAACCAGAAATTATCCGAAAGCAGGGCTAAAGCCGTAATGGATGCAATCGTTGCTAAAGGCATAGGAAGCGACAGACTCAGTAGCAAGGGTTTTGGTGAAGATAAACCTATTGCCGATAATACCACCGAAGAAAGCAGGGCAAAAAACCGCCGGGTTGAATTGCTTAAGAAATAGAACCTATTCGGACTGTTTTTTTCAGGATCTGAGATATCAGACAGAGGGCGATAGGAGGGTTCAGAGGAGCAATCAGGTGGAGTAGATCAGATATTGTATAGTTACCATAGACGTGTTAGTGCATAGTCTCTTCTGCGAAGGAAGGTAGCTACAGAGTGATGTCTGCCCGAGTGAAGTCGTTCGGAGAGGGGGGGAATTTACCATCGAAAGGGATTAAACTAACTTTTACTAGCAACGAAGACAGGAGTCCGATTTTCAATCGCACTTCACCATTCGGAGTCGAGTTAAAAATATTCGAAATATTATTCCCACCATTCACCAATGAAAAATATTTTAGAATCATCTATTGAGAAAATTGCTGAATGAGATAAGAATAAAGGTTGATAGTAATCTGGTATAATATTATGAACATCAGTTCCATCGGCATTCATCATGTACATATCATATTTCCCTTCGTCAGCTATGGCTGACACAATGTAGACAATTTTATTTCCCGAATGCGACCAGCTTGCCAACCCTTGGGTATATCCGTTGTCTGTTATGGCTGTTTCTCCAGAACCATCATTATTAATAACATAGAGATCATAATTACCGTGAGGACTAACATCGTCTGTTAATCTCTCAAAAACAATTCTTGAACCATCAGGACTTAACCGGGGATCATAATCTCCAAAAGGAAGATTAGCATTGCCCCATTGCCCGGCGTTGGACGGATTGGTAATCTGAAATGGATCCAGACCATCATCATTTACAATCCATATCTGGCTGTTTCTGGTAAAACAAATTTTGTCTCCGATCCAATGAATATCAGCGTCATTAGTGCCTGAATCATAAAGTTTTTCTGTATTGCTGCCATCAGCATCCATTACATATATATCCAGATCAATTTCTCGCTTTGACAGGAAAGCTATTCTTGAACCGTCAGGTGACCATGAAGGATAAACATCTAAATAATTATTATCAGTAAGTCTTTCCAGATTGCTGCCATCGATTGCCATTGTGAATATTTCTTCATAATTGTCGCCGGTTCCCCCCGTGGTTTTGGAAAAAACGAAGTTGTTACCTTCATGATCTAGTTGAAGGCCGGAAACTTTTTCTGAGTTGCTATAAATCAACAGAGTAATATTAGTGGTAAGATCTAGCTCATATACTCCCCATCTTCCTTCATGGGGTACAGTTTTTTCTTCAGTGGAATTGGATTCATCACAACCACCAATTAAAATAACTATAATGAAAAAAATAAAAAGAATAATTTGATTTTCTTCGTACTTTATTTTCATGATAACCCCCCTATATAGTTTAAATAAATTAATTAACAAGACATCGTTTTGCATGTTTTCCACAGTTTATTCTTGTATAACTATCTTGTTATACTCTAATCCATATTTTATTTCTGTTACGGAATTGTTAGGGTCAAATACTCGCTTACCATCAACATAAAATATGTAATAATTTTCTCCGGGAGGTAATTTGAATTCTCCTACCCATTGGTCTTCTTCTTTGATCAAAAAGTTGAGCAACTTATAATCCGTTAATCCATTTATCGTCAGACCATCAATAAATACATAGCTTGCATCATTATATCCGTTTAATTCAAATCGAATATTTGTTCCATCTTCAAAGATGCCCTGCATGCGACTGTAATATCTTTTAAAAAAGGTATTTTCCAGGTTCTGGATTAAATAGGAATTCAGTACTTCTAGAGCTTCTTTTTTTCTATCCAGACAATACAAAGCGATAACGTTGGTGACATAAAAAAACGCGATGACTTCTTTTTGTGTTTTGAGCCATGTCTCTAAAATGGGATAAGCATTAAAATCACATTCTATAACGATTAAATCTGGGAACACCATTTGTAAAATCTCATTCTTTCTTTCTTCAGTTAAGTTAAAGTTATCCAATTTTTCAAGATATAACGCATCAATGCTTCCGTGGGCAATTTTGTCCCATTGGTAACGGATGCAGAAGGTAAGCAGCTTTACTATACAAACCCTGAATTTCCCCAATTGCTTTCGGAAGATCAAATAACTCTGACATTTGTAGGCTAAGATAAACCGGGGAACCTGATCTGGCTTGGCAGGATAGCACTTGAATAATATGTACCGGAGATATTTTGGCTTTCTAGTATTGTTAGTCGAAGGTTTACCCGCCAGAGGCGGACAAGTTTACCCACCTTTGGTGGGCCTGCCTATGGCTGGTTTACCAGCGGCATAGACTCCCGCCACAGGCGTGAGTCTATGCCGAGCTGGGGAAACATAGTCTTTTTATGTACAGGATTGTTTTTCAATCAAACAAAGTATTATTCGATTAAAAATTTCATTGCTTTAGTAAATGTTTCACCCTGAATATGAAGTATGTATATTGAGTAAGGAAGTTCTTGCTCTTTCAATCCGTTAAGATGCCAAACTAACTGATTACTACCCTGCTCCATTTCACCCGAAAAAAGTTGCCTGATTATTTGCCCGGTGCAACTATAAATAGATACGCTGATATATTCAGTATGATCAAGGTTAATTGTTAAGCAAAGATTCTCTGTTACAGGATTCGGGAAAACAATTATACCGTCGTTACTGGTTTGGGTTTCTATAGTACTTTCTGATGGTTCATCAACGAATATTGTTATCAGATTTTCAGAAAATGCGCAGTTGTTGTAACCTCTGATAATTAATTCATAAATCGGTGTTGTCTCATGATTCATGCCCTGACTATTATAAACCCGAATAATCCCGCTTAAAGAATCAAGGGAAAAGGTATTACCGGCATTTCCTCCTATAATTTTAAAATAAAGAACATTCGTACCTGTTACAGTATGAACAATAGTATTATTCTCAACATTTTCATCAATATGAATTGTTGCGTTTTCAATTGTTGGCGCCAAAATTTCCGATACAAATTCGAAAGCCCCGATATCAATGGTATCGCTCATACAATCAACCCTTGGAGAGCCAGTCAAGTCAGTTACGCTATAAAGTAAATCAGGATTACCGGAATTAATGCAGGGCGATAGTGCCTGTAATGACCAGTCGGCTGAGAGACCGTTAAATACTATTCCAGCTGCGGTCGAGGGTTCTGTAAACAGCGGATCGTTGTTAATATTGCCTGCACCCGCAAAGCCACCTTCTATGTCGGAATAACTAACAATAACATCCCCTGCAATAGACGAATCAGCATTATTTGCCACATTTCCCCATACGATAGTATTTATAACAGTATCTGAATAAGAGACATTTAGTTCTGAAAATATTCCTCCTCCGGAATCGGCTGACAGGTTATTGCTGATGGTATTATTTAAAATATAGGTATTTGATAACTCGATAAAAATACCTCCTCCCTTAGTAACAGCAGAGTTGTTGCAAAAAAGGTTATTGTCGAGGAACGCATTATCAATATCCAGTAAATAGATACCTCCGCCATGACCGTCTGTAGAATTGTTTGATATAATTGAACTTCCGATAACTAAATTTTCGCCCGACTCGATATAAAGTCCTCCGCCATAACCTGAATTATTCTCCGATAATTGGCTTCCGATCAGGGTAAAATCTCCCTGCGCATAGATCCCGCCTCCCCAGCAGCAACCTGTTAACCTATTATGGTGAATTTTTGAATATAAAAGAGAGACATTTACACCCGGTGCCTGGTTGGTAATTAATACTCCTCCTCCCAGTGAACGGGCCCTACAAAAACGGATCTCTATTCCGTACAAATAAATTTTATTGAATCCCCATATATATAAACCACCTCCAGAGCTTTCAGGGCTTCCATTTGGCGCGGCACCATCGACAGATTTTCCATATTCAATGATACAATATACGAATTTGGAAGAATCGTTAGACGATAACGTATTTACAAACTGGATTCCTTGCCATCCTATATGAGTATCATTATAATAACCTGCCGTATCGCCGGCAGTAAAAATAATACTGTCATTTATCAATCCTTCAGCCAGTATTGTTCCCTGTACATCGAGCTTATAGTGACCCGTAAATTCAATCCGAACACCATGTTCAATAGTTAAGGTTGAATCATTGGGTATGGTGATATCGCCGTTAATATGATAGGGTGAATTTGATTTTAACCAGGTTCCGTAAATGTCACCGCCTGGAACATCGGTTTGAGCATGAGTAATCGAGGTATTGACACTTACTAATACTATAAAAAACAACTGGTTAAATTTTATCTTTTTTTTCATCGGGATTGTTTTTTAGGTTTATATTTTAAGACTTGAGAGGGTAATCAGAATTCTTATTTTATTGCCGGGTCCGCCTGAAACCAACTGTGAAATACCCTTCAAAATTTTAATTAAACTAAGTTATGAAAAATACTTGAGATCAACTTTATAGATTGCATGGCTTACTCGTTTTGTCATCTGAAAACCTTTATGCCTAATTATCAGTCGGGGAAAATTTGCCTGACGATGTCACAGATATCAGGTAGGCTGACCTTTATAAAGTTGAACTGGATTCCTTTTCCAACAGTAGCAAAGACGGGTAGGTGTTTCAGCATCCGTTTTATTTCAGACGATTCCGAACCTTGTGCGGGATGACTTCTATGGACTATTATCCGGGAGCCTTCGCATTGCGGTAGGGTGGCAGAGTTCACCATGTGACCGTTTGGAAGTCATACGGATTTGGTAACGGTTCAGTGGATTCATGTAAAATCAATAGTTATAAGACTACTACTTCTCTGATTTTAAAATTCTGCAGGGTATTCATGCAATTACTCGGATAAATTCCGTAACTTATTGTCAGTAACCAACCCATATAAAAATGAAAAAAAATACATTGCTGATTTCTTTGTTTTTGTCTGCCGGACTATACTGTTCCGGACAAAAATTATCTGTCGAAAACATATACGCGTTTGAAAGCCTGAACAAAAACTCGTATCTGGGTAATGTTGAGTATAATCAGAAGGACAAAACCACAAGGCTTTATTATGTAGCAAAAGACATGACCAAAACGGTTTTTACAACATACGTCTTTGATGATCAGCTCAATTTTATGGAAGAACAACGGGATGAATATTCAATCATCGATGCTTCAATAGAGGCAATAAACAGCGTTCGTGCAAAATATGACTGGTTTAACTACCGTGGTGAAGAATATACCCAGGAAGCCATATGGGTTCTGCCTACATGGAAAGGTGAGATAGTTGCCCGAAGGGTATTGTATACCTATAAGTATAGCTGGGCTATAGGGAACTATTACCGTACATTTAAAATGATGGAAAAACAAACCATCAGTGGTATCGACGGGGGCAGATTGTATCTGTACGACCGCATTGATAATTCGCTCGACGGGAGTGTCCTTTTGCTGGTGGGACTGAAGGCTGATCCGGGAGATAAAGAAAACAAATGGCAGGAGACCAGAAAGTTCCAGTTTATTAAAATCACCAACGATTTTAAAGCGATCCCGGGTGATATGATCGAATTCGAATTCAATATGGGAATAAGTTTCACAAAAGTGCTCTCTCAGAATGCAGTAATAATTGAAACTGAGGGTGGTGAAGGCGAAGGTAATATGATGAGTTATATGGAAAAATCAGCCGGGGATCTTGCCGATGGCGATGCGGTTCTGATCTTCACTCCGGTGAAATCGATGATGATCAAAAAGGGAATGAATCCCGATCCCGGAGCCCATACCATGATTATTCTGAACGCCGATGGGAAAATCCAAAGCCGTATCGATTATGAAACCCCGACAAGCGGATGGGTGGTTGAAGGTTATGCAATCGCACCTGGCGGAAACGATGTATACTATTTCGGTCCTGCAAAAGATGAATCTTATGTGAATTACCTAATGCCGGTAAATACTCCGTTCGGATCTTCCGAAGTGGTTGCCGATATAAAATGGAAAAATTTCCAGGTGATGAAGGTTAGCGGAGATAAAGTTGTATACCTGAATTCTACACCCCTGGCCGATTTCAAAGCAAAAGCAGTGAATCCTCCATCGCAGAGGCAATCGCCCGATTATGTCGGCAAAAACTTTGAGAAAAGCCTTGCCTATGTTACACCAGGTGGCGAGCTTATAATTTCCGGGCAAAAATACACAACTACTCAGGTGCCCGATCCTAATTCGAACGTGCAGGGCGCCACCATGACAGTGAAAGACGAATATACCGACCTTGTTATGTTCCATTTTGATGACCAGGGTGTGCTTAAGGCGCAATATGGAATTCGCCGCGATAAGAACAACAAATATTCAAAAGCAAATCTCACTCCCCAGGATGTGTATATTAATAGTAACGGTACCCTGCTGTACTGGATTTATGGAGAGATACAGGGAATGCGAAAAGGTTTCGAAATTGCTACCAGCATTGCAGGCTTCCAGGGTAGTATAGGAGTATCCAAGAAAAAATTACTTTACTATCCTGCTGTTTCGAGAATCGATCTTGCGAATGCTTCTGTGGGCGATTTTGTCCCATTGGGAACGGATGCAGAAGGTAAGCAACTCTACTATACAAATCCTGAATTTCCCCAATTGCTTTCGGAAGATCAGACGACCCTGACATTTGTGGGCGAGGATAAACCGGGAAACCTGATCTGGCTTGGCAGAATGGCACTTGAATAATAGGTACCGGGGATAATTTGGTTTTAATGTATTGTGAATCGCAGATTTATCCGCCAGAGGCGGACAAGTTTACCCACCTTTGGTGGGCCTGCCAAAGGCAGGCTACACCGAGCTGGGGGGTCAATTTACTTTTATTGATGATGTATTTTAATTTCTTCGTCACTGATTTTCAAGAACCTAGCAGCATTATTATAGAAAATATCACGTTTTTGCTCCTCAGTCAAGAAAACTGCAGATTCAATAGCATCAATAGCTAAGCCAATTGCCTCCGGCCACACCATCTGGTCAGATCCGAACATTAGTCGTTTTTCCAATCCCGCCCGGATCAAACCCCGGAGATACTCGTGGAATTCTTCCCGTGGGATGATCCAGTTGATCACTGCCAGGTCAGCGTATACTTGCGGATACACGGACATAATTGCTTTTGTTTCTTCTAAGTACGGCCAGCCTCCGTGCATTATGTAGAGTCGCAGCTTTGGATGTTTGACCAACACTTCTTCAAGAAGAATTGGATTGCCATACGTTACACGGAATTTAGGACAGCACGTGTAGGGCGTTCCCGCAGGCCCCAGACCCGTATGAATTCCGACCGGGATGTCCAATTCTTCAGCGAGGGTTAGGTATGGGTCGAACAGCGAATCGCTCAGAGGAAGTCCAACATTTTGGGCTACCAGTTCTCCTAATACTCCAAGTCGACCTGCAATAAATTGCTGCCGCAATTGTTCCACATCTGGCAGTGAAGTTACTTCATCGAAATGTACTCCCCCAATTATGCGATTTGGTTCTTCCGACTTCCAGCGATACACAACCTCCAGGGGTCCACTTGTGACAGCTTTAACGATGTTGTAACGGCGCATCTCCAAAAGCGTTAACTGCATAAGTTCCTCGTCACTTGCCGCACCAGATGATCTTCCTGTAACTGGATTGGGGACGCCTGATTCACCCATATACTTTGCCGGGAACGAGTGCATATGCATATCAATTATTGGCAGTTTACCATCCTGAGCCATTAAAAGGATACTAAACAGCAATGCGAAAAGGGTTATGATGATTTTCATATTTTTTTTATACTTGGTTATAAACGATCGGCATAAGTATAGTTGCCGACCTGCCTGCCAGTGTACCCGCCGAAGGAGGGCAGGCAGGTCTCAAAGCTCTATCTTATCAGGTTACAAATTACATTACATAAAAGTACAAAAGTTTCGCAAACTTAATAGCATAGCCGGAGCTTCGGCGGGCAGGCGTTTCAACATTAGCCACTTTATTAGGTCATGCTGAACCAGGTTCAGCATCGGCTTAATTTATCTGGTTTCCTTCCATCACCAACTTACTTATACAGGATAGTAAAATAGGGATAATTTGACTTTGTAGTATTGTTAGTCGGAGATTTACCCGCCGCAGGAGGGTTTACCCGCCAGAGTGCGGGTTTATCCGCCAGAGGCGGACAAGTTTACCCACCTTTGGTGGGCCTGCCTAAGGCTGGTTTAACTGCCATGCCTATAAGCAGGCTGGTTAACTTTTACCAGCGATAAAGATGAAGTCTACGCCGAGCGAGGCGGATCGTAAATGTGTCTGACAGCGAGGAAATGGGAACGTCAGGATTGCGCTACCCTATTTTGATTTTTTTAAACTTAGATTAGAATGTAACTGTTTTATCAGCCCATATAACAACATTTACACAATCAACCATTGTTGAAATGGGGCAGGTTTCTGTGCTGTCCAATTGACGTGATTTTAAACATGTGCCACAGGCAAGTATTTCTCCCCCTGCACTGACGAAGTTTTTCAGTTGTTCCTCTACATTGTATTTCTCGTGGGTCAATCCTTCGCATTCAACGGCTTCGCCCATTAAAAATACTTTTACTTCATGACCCTGTTTTTTAGCAGTTAAGGCGAAACGAAAAGCGTTCCATGCTTTTTCGTATTCTTTTGTTTCGAGAATAATTCCGATTTTCATTGAATATTGAATTTAAGGCTTGGTAATGATAATCCCAAAGTGATAAGGTTGCAAAATTAATTCTTTGTTTATTGCAAACCCTGCTTCAATAGACCATTCTTTACATTGTTCGGGGGTTGGGCGAATGTCCAACTTTGGGCCACGAGGTGTTTCAATATCACTTCGCCAATGAACAATACCAGCTTTTGACCCCGATTTGAGTATTCGAAATACTTCATTTAATATATGATTCGGGTTATCGTGATGCAGGATGTTAAATATCATTACATAATCAATTGAATTTTCGGAAAGTCCAGAGCCTTCTGCAATAAAATCCTTTAGATGCAATTCGATATTTTTTATATCCAGTTGGTCAATCTTGCCTTGCAATTGCTGAATCATTTCTTCGTCAATATCGAAGGCATGTATTTTACCTTTTACTAATTGCGATGCCGGAATTGAAAAAGTTCCGAAACCAGAACCTAAATCGACAATGGAATGAAAATCGGGTGTTACTTCCATTTGTTGTAAAATCAGATCTGGGTCGAAAAACTTCGACCACATTATCTCTTCGGGCATTCCGCTATCTCTGATTTTCATGTTATTCAGTTTCGCAATTATCACATGCACAAGTTTTGCCTTTTGCTTTATCAAAAGCTTCCTTGCCTTCGGTCAAGGAGAAATATATTAATCCAGCTGCTCCAATAGCATCGGCATAAGCAAATCCGGTAGTTTCATAAATAAGACTTGAAACCAACAATACAATGGACATATAAACGCAAATTTTTGTGCAATTGCTATCAGAAATAATAGGTTCAGAATTTAATTTTTTGCCTGTGTTCTTTTTAGCAGTCATAAGCCAAACCATCACAGCAATAGAGATTAAAGAAATGACTATACCCCAAAATGTTGTTTCAGGCTTATGTTTGTTGATAATGTTTATGATAATACCAGCTAATAGTCCGGCAGAAAGTAAATAAAAAGCCGTACCTGTTATTTTCAGGGCTTTAATTTCAAATTCATTTTTCTCACTATCTGGATTTTGTCTGATACGTAAAATCATTACTGCAATACCTATCCCTGACATTACTTCTATAAAGCTATCGACACCAAAGCCAAATAAAGTAAGAGTTTCATCATGATAACCCATTATCATTGATACAATACCTTCCGCTACATTATAAAATATAGTAAACAAACTTAATTGATAAGCCCTTCTGTACAATTTGTATTCTTGTTCCATGTTTTAATAATCAATTACTCTGACCGGCTCAAACAAAAGTGTTTATCTGATTGAGAAGGTAACAAACTGTCAAGGTTAAAGTTTGAGCTATTTTAATATTATCAACTCTGCAAATTCTCACAAACCTATCTACGAAGCAGGCGGAGGTAAGAAATGCAGTGTATGGCAGCCACTATACTAGGTCATGCTGAACTCTCGCCTGCTCCGCCATTCGGCGGATTCGGCGGGCAGGCCCGTCATTGTTTATACGCCTTGTTTGCGAACGGTTTATTTGGTTATATTTTATCACTTCAATACCTAAAAATTTACAACTGTCTTTTTCCCATTATATTTTACAACTTTATCAGGCTTTTCGAAGATTTCAATCCCTGTACCTTTATAAATGCCTACTAATACAATATAAAATGTTCGTTCTTTAAACATACCAGGAAAGGCTCCGTTACGGTCATTTATGGTTAGTACCTGTTGAATATTGTCCCATTTGAATGTGATTAAGGAATAAGCTCCTTTTTCGTAATTGTAATTGTCATTTTCATCCTCATATAATGTAAACTCCCCATCAGCACCAGAATAAACCCTGATTTCTACCGGATCGCTTTTTTCTGTTGAATATTGAATAAACGGACCGAGCGGAATTATAGAACCCGCACTGACAAATAATGGCATGGTTTCATAGGAAGCATCAGCCTTAATTAGCTGTCCACCCATGAACTGTTTGCCTGTCCAAAAATCAATCCATTTTGCTCCTTTTGGTAAATAGACATCACGAGTATAATCTGAAGAATCTTTTTTAACATTATCAGGAAGATAATATAAAGGTTCTACAACCGGACTTACCATAAATGATGGGCCAAACATATATTGATTATTGATATTGTAAGTAGCAGAATCGTTCATAAAGTCGAAGGGTAAGGCTCGCATGATAGTATAATTCTCGTTGGTGACTTTCCACGCCAG
>Ga0299912_10001083_pt1 | contig 22045 bp, 23 predicted proteins | sample RVTome_2_FD_207667 | JGI IMG/M metagenome (GOLD analysis project Ga0299912, IMG submission 207667) | Soil microbial communities from uranium-contaminated site in the Upper Colorado River Basin, Wyoming, United States - RVT95D214 (version 2) ... | reverse complement strand
TGAACGATGTGCACAGGATTTTTTCCTTGTTTTTGCGAGTTGGGCGATAAAGCCGCCCATCCCTGCCTACCCCGTTTCAACTCTGTGCCTCTGTGACTCTGTGGTGAACTGCTTTTTCTAGGTTAAATCGGCCTGGCGCCGTTGCGTCTTTGTGGTCAACCGGTTTTTCCGGGATAATGTCTTCCCTTTTGTGGTCGGAATTGCTCCGGCCTCGTTCCCCCGACAACCGACAGATGCACACACTGACCTCGATCATTCTGGCGAGCCTGCTTGGCGGCGTCCTTAGCGTATGCTGCGCCGCACTGTTCGCATTCACGGCGCGCGCCGCCTGGGTGCCGGTGCTGGTCAGTTACGCCATAGGCGCATTGTTGGGCGCGGCGTTTCTGGAAGTGCTGCCGCACGCCTTCGAGTCGGCCCGCAACATCCAGTCCATGGCGGCGACCGTGCTGGCCGGCATCCTGCTGTTTTTCGTCCTGGAAAAACTGGTGCTGTGGCGCCATTGCCACCACAACACCTGCGAGGCGCATGGCGCCGAGGAACACCACGATCCGGGCCAGCATCACGATCACGGCCGCAGCGGATTGATGATCATGGTGGGCGACACTTTCCACAATTTCGTCGACGGCATACTCATCGCTGCCGCTTTCCTGGCGGACACGCAGCTCGGTATCGTCACCGCTCTGGCCATCATCGCCCACGAGATTCCGCAGGAAGTGGGCGACTTCCTCATCCTGCTGCATTCCGGCTACAGCAAACGCCAGGCGCTGGTGTTCAATCTGGTGTCCAGCGTGGCCACCCTGATCGGCGGCATGCTCGCCTATTTCATGCTGCAATCGGTGCAGCAATGGGTGCCTTACACGCTCGGCATCGCCGCGGCGAGCATGATTTATGTGGCGGTGGCGGACCTGATACCCGGCCTGCACAAGCGCACCGAACTGGCGGCGACGCTGCAGCAGGTCTCGCTGATAGTGCTCGGCATCGGTTCCATCTGGCTGGTTCGGACTTTGCTGGGCGATGCGGTATAGCCGTGCGCGTTCGCAGCCGCAGGCATTGGAGGTGCGCCGCATGGCTGCCGCCGGTGGTATGATCCGTTCTGGTCTTGGTGTAACAAGGGGGAGCCGTGAACTTTTTCGAAGCGATCAACGCGCACATTGCCTGGAAACTGAAGCTGCAAAAATACATCGACGGGGTCAGCGAAGAAAAACTGAACCCCGACATCATTTGCCAGGACAATAAATGCAAACTCGGGCAATGGATTTATGGCGAGGGACAAGTATTGAAAGCCCAGCCGCTGTTCCAGGACTGCCGCGAAAAGCATGCCGATTTCCATAAATTTGCGGCGGAAGTGGTGCGCAAATGCGACTCCGGCGACAAGAGCCAGGCGCAGGTGATGCTGGACAGCCAGTACCGCGTGCTGTCGCGCAAAATCATCAAATCCTTGACGCAACTGCATATGGACCAGAAAGAGGAAGAGGCTTCCTAGCTGGCTTGAACGGCGCGCACAGCGCCCCCAAATACCCCGTTATCTTATGGCAACCATTCCCAAAGTAGGCTTCGTCTCGCTCGGCTGCCCCAAGGCGCTGGTGGACTCCGAACACATACTCACGCAATTGCGCGCCGAGGGCTATGCCATCTCGCCCAGCTATCGCGACGCCGATCTGGTCGTGGTCAACACCTGCGGCTTCATCGACGCGGCGGTGGAGGAATCGCTCGACGCCATCGGCGAAGCGCTGGCCGAGAACGGCAAGGTGATCGTCACCGGCTGTCTGGGCGCCAAGGGCGACGTGGTGAAAGTGGCGCATCCGCAAGTGCTCGCCGTGACCGGCCCGCACGCCGCGGCCGAGGTGATGGCGGCGGTGCATGAGCACCTGCCGCAGCCGCACGATCCCTACACCAGCCTGATCCCGCCGCAGGGCATCAAGCTCACGCCCCGGCACTACGCCTACGTGAAGATATCCGAAGGCTGCAACCATCGCTGCACCTTCTGCATCATCCCTTCGTTGCGCGGCGACCTGGTGAGCCGCCCGGTCGGCGAAGTGATGCAGGAGGCGGAGAACCTGATCAAGGCGGGGGTGCAGGAGTTGCTGGTCATCTCCCAGGACACCAGCGCCTACGGCGTCGACGTCAAATACCGCACCGGTTTCTGGCAGGGCAGGCCGCTCAAGGCGCGCATGACCGAACTCGCCGCCGCCATGGGCGAGCTGGGTGCCTGGGTGCGGCTGCACTACGTCTACCCGTATCCGCACGTGGACGAAGTGATCCCGCTCATGGCCGACGGCAAGATACTGCCTTACCTCGACGTGCCGTTCCAGCACGCCAGCCCCGCGGTGCTCAAGGCAATGAAGCGCCCGGCGGCTGCCGAGAACAATCTGGCGCGCGTCAAAGGCTGGCGCGAAATCTGCCCCGAACTCACCATCCGCAGCACCTTCGTCGTCGGCTTCCCCGGCGAGACGGAAGACGACTTCCAACGCCTGCTCGCGTTCCTGGAAGAAGCCCAACTCGACCGCGTCGGCTGCTTCACCTACTCCGCCGTGGAAGGCGCCAAAGCCAACGAACTGCCGGGCCACGTGCCGGAAGAGCTGAAAGAGGAAAGAAAAGCGCGCCTGATGGAACTGCAAGCACACATCAGCGCCGACCGCCTCGCCGCCAAGGTCGGCCAAACCATGACCGTGCTGGTCGACGAAGTGACGCCCGAAGGCGCCATCGCCCGCAGCGCCGCCGACGCCCCGGAAATCGACGGCGTGGTTCACATCCAGGACGCTGCGGGACTCAAGGTCGGGCAGTTCGTCGAGGTCGAGATCAGCGGTTCGGACGAGCACGATTTGTTCGCCTGAGGCGCGGTGCGCTGCCGCTGTTGCAATCGGACATCGCAGTTGGCGGTCGAGAACGAGCAACTCCTGTTTACCCCAGATTGTCCACTTTCCGTGGCAGCCAAGCATGTCGGTTCAAGCGAAGCGGAACCGACAACCCAAACGTGTTGAGTGTCGGTTCCAGCCAGCGGTCTTGAAGGGTTTCCCGGGAAATTGGCGCGTGTTGGATATTCAGTGCGACGGCCAGTGGAGGCCGCCCGTACCTCAATGTGTACCTCAATGGTAAAAGCCAATCGCAAAGAACGAACCATGTAACCAGACCCCTTTCGATCACGGCGAGGATGTCAATGCCTGTTGCTTTCCTTTACAACATTTTCCGCTGTTGCTATGATTTACAACATGCAAGCCACGCCGATCCTCGACGACCGCTACCCGCAAGGGGATAACGCCTTCGTCGCCGTGCGCGTGTTCCGGGTTCCGGCCCAAGTGCCCGGCAGCGCGCACGATCTGAAATACAGCCTGGCTTACGTGGTGGAGGGGGTGTGCGTGCTACGCTTCGACAACGAGGCCGGCAAGGGCGACCACTTCCACCGGGGCGAGATGGAGGTTCCCTACGCCTTCGCCTCGCTGGAGCAACTGCTGGCGGACTTTTGGACCGCCGTTGAAGACTGGAGACCGTGACATGAAAAACACCGTGACCATCGGCGTCGCTTCGCGCGACGAGATCAACGCCCGTTTCCTGCGCGCGATGACCACCGGCAAACGCGCGGCACCCTTCATCGGCTTTGCCGACGAGCGGGCGCTGTGGGGCACGCTGACGCCCCTGCGCTGGGACATCCTGAAGGCGATGACGGGCGCGGGGCCGCTGGCGCTGCGCGAGATCGCGCGGCGCGTGGGGCGCGACGTGCGCGGCGTGCATACCGACGTGCATGCGCTGCTGGCGGTGGGGCTGATCGAACGCGATGCGGACGGATTCCGCTTTCCGTACGACGCGGTGCATGTGGATTTCATGCTGCAGGTGGCGTAGCACGCGTAGGGCGGATTAGCGTAGCGTAATCCGCCGAATGGGGTCCACCATGCGGCGCAATGCCCTCTGGTTATTGCGCCCTACGCGGGCTTCGCGAGATCGATACCTACGGTGATAATGCTCATGACCTTCCCCTCATGGTGATTGATGAAAACAACCCTTTCCATCTTGGCACTTTTGATGCCGTCAGCGACAGCCTCGCCGCAGCCTCGGGACGGGGAAGTCCCTTTCATTCATTAGGTGGCGTATGTCCGGCGTGCCGCAAATAGACAACGGAAAGCAACATCACCAACCGATCAACGTCGTTCACATACCCGTTTTGCCGAGCGATACGCCATATGGCAACCTTCTGCTGAAAAGCATGAACATCGTTCGTCGCCTAGATAGGGTGAACGTCGAGGTAAGGCGTGTTTTCTCTTCGTATGTGCATCCGAAACGGCACAACCATCTAGACCCATCGCAGGATCTCCTTGAGCATCAGTTTTATGCCGAGCAGGTTGTCTACTGGCTAAGAAAAACAGCAGATGAATTGATATCTCTTGCCTACGTCCTCGGAGAGAGCAAGGCAACCGGCAGCTGGCCGCGTGAAATCAAGGTGGACTCAATCGCAGGTCTAAAGCACAACCCGCCATCTCATGTGCGAGAGCTATTTGCGCCGTACGAAGGTTACTTGTTCACTTTGAACGAGGTCTCGAACGCGTTTAAGCATTCCTTCATAAACACTGATATGACTGTGATGGGCTCCGAATATCCAGTCGTCTACGCCCTTGCGTTAGATAGAAACAAGTTGTCGAATGAGCCGCAGTTTTATGCTGTTAGGTTTGCCGACCTGGTTGAGAATTTCTCTAGGTTATACGGGCCGACCATGGAAACGCTTCAGGCTTGGGGGCATGCGGCGGCTAGTCACGGAAATTCGCCACCTAACCCCTCAATGCAGCCCCCCAGGTCAGAATAGTTGTCGCCCCGCCTGCCATACTGTTTTCGTTCAAAAGAAACCCTATCCAGATGGAATGAAATGAAGCCCCGGGAAAGCACACCCGTGCCGGCGCGGCAGAGTTATGGTTCCTGGGACAGGTTTCTACGCGCCGCTATACTCCGCCAACGGCTTCTTCCCCCGCCAGAACTTCCACAGCTCGTTCCGCTCCACGGTGAACTCACGGCAGCGCTCCCCGTCGACTGCAGCGATGGACAATTGAGCGACCTGGCCCTTTTTCAGCATGTCCGCCAGCGGCGCGAACCAGTCGCGCTCCAGTCGCTTCACCCCTTCCCGCCAGCCGTGCACATCGCCGTATTGCGCGGCGCCGCGCAGGCTGTCCAGCACGATCAGGTGTTCGCCGCCGTTCCCCGCGCTTGCACGCCATGCCGCGGCCGAGGTGGGCAGGGCGTTGCCAGGCGCCTTGACGGCGCGGGCCAGGCCGCGTGTCAGCGGCTCGTCCGCCCATACGCCGCCGAAGGGGCTTGCGACATCGGCCGGCAGCGTGCCGCCGCCCCATAGCCATACACTGTTGACCGGCATCTCGCCGCGGGCCTCGCGCGCTTCGTTGACCGGGTGGCTGTGCAGCAGCATCTGGATTTCATTGCTCAGCGTGTGCCAGCGCATGCCGTCGGGACCGGACGGAAGGTAGGCGTCGATGTGCTTGCCCGCGGTCTCGGCAAGGCTGTGCGTGCGCATGTCGGGGGGGGCGGCCAGGCGCAGATACCAGCGTTGCGGTAGCACGGGGTAGAAGATCAGCCCGTCGCTGTGGAAATGCCGGTTCAAGGCATCGGCAAGATGCTCCGCCTCGTCGCGGGAGAGGGCAAACGAAGCGCTGTCGGCAAGAATGATGCGGTCGCGCATCAACTGCAGGTGGACCGGGTCGGCGCGCAGCCAGTAGTGTTCTCCCGGTTCGCCGCCATCCGCCAGCAGGGTGAGGGGCGCCACCGGCCAGTCGTGCTGCCGTGTCACGTTGAAGGCGCGGCACAGCCAGGGTTCCATTCCGCCGCCCGCAGGGTTTTGTTCGCGCCCGCGTGCCAGCAGGGTTTCCAGCGCGGGCAGGGAGAGTCCGCGCAGAGCGGGGTCGTCGGCGGAGGTCGGGGGAATCAGGTTGGGGATGAGCAGGTGGCAGTGCATGGCGGGGCGCAATCGAGAGAGGGGCAGTTTGACACTGCGGCGGGTTGGCCCACAAATAGCGGGCCATGGGCTGTTCGCTACACGTACTCTACGAACCCGCCAACACTTCCGCCGCCCATTGGTTGAGGCTCTTGCCGTGGGCCTCTGCCATCGTCGCCGCATGTGCGTGCACCTCGGGGGGGATGCGTAGCATCAGTTTCCCTGAATAGGGCTTGTGCGGCCTGCGTCCAGTTGCTTTGCAATCCGCGATGTAATGGTCGATTGCCGCATGGAAACCGCTCGTCAACTCGGCCACGGTTTCGCCGTGGAAGGTGATAGCGTCCTCGATACCCAGCACGAATCCGACAAAGATATTGTCGCGTGGATCGAACTCGACGCGAGCTGTGTAGTTTTTGTAAGTCATGGCATTGTTCATGGCGTAATCTCCAATAACTGTAAGAAAGCGCGGACAGCCTCCACTTGGTATTTCTTGGCCTCCTTGCCGGGGTGCGGGCGATGAAGGTATTCGCGCTTGTCTTTGATTTCAAATACGATGCGAGAACCATCGCCTTCGCGCACTTCGCCACCCACCGCTACTACCAGCGCTTCAATCTCCGCGAACTTGATACCACTCCGGGTTGGATTGGCAAAGATGGCATTCAGAGTTTTTTGGTGCTTTGTTTTCACACCATGAACGATAGTGTATTTAATTATAAAGTGCAATCATTTACTGATATCACTCGCACAAAACCGTGGGAGATGACGAGGCCAGGTTTGCTTACGTCTATCGGCCCAATCCATGCTCGCCAATGGAATGAACAACCGGGGATAGAGTGCTGTTCCAGTGGCTTTTCAAGTTTGTTGCCGCTTAAGCCGTAATGGAGGTTCAACCTCTTTACACCGGCGGCTTTTGCGGCCGCGAGTGCGAGGAGGAGGGTTCCCGTCATGCCGCAGCGGGAACCGGCAGCGCAGTTTCGCGGTTCCCGGCTCAAGGAGGTATGAAGTGTCTCCCACTAAACGCTTATTTTCGGTTCTCGGCATTCTCGCATGCATCGCTGTGGGGTCGGCTCATGCCGGCGATACGGTAAAGCTTTCCGGTACGCGCTTCGAGATGGAGGTTCCCAAAGACTGGCAGCCCGGCTACAAGGATCTGGACGACAAGCTGTTGATGGTTTATTTCAAGGATGCCAAGACTGGCATGACGCTGGAAGGCGTGTACCTGCGCAAAGTCCAGCCGGCCACCTACAGCCTTGCCGATTTCAAGAGGTGGCGCATCGAGGCGGAAGGAAAGCGCTACGACGGCAAGGAACATACCGTGGTGAAGGAGGAGACGCTCAGCATCGGCGGCGTGGATGGCAACTACCTGCTGACCAGTTGGAAGGATGGCGGCAAGGAGTTCGAGAAGCACACCGCGCAATATCTCAAGGACGGCCGCCAGTACATGGTGGTGCTGCACGGGGCTAAGGGGAAGGTGGATAAGGGCGTGTTCGATCAGGCCGTGAGCAGTTTTGCTTTGGGCAAGGAGTAGTGAATCGCGCCGCGGCTTCCCGGCTGCGGCGCTCACCGGTCATCTCTGGACTCGATTGACCCCCAAGTTCAGCTCGTCATTCCGGGGCCGCATAGCGGAACCCGGAATCCAGGTGCGCTGCCTGGAGGTGCCGCTGGATTCCGGGTTCTGCCCTTCGGGCAGCCCCGGAATGACTGTATGTTTCAGTGGCGGAGCTGGGGGGGCTAATCAGGTCTCCGCATGGCTATCTCTTGTCGGCTTTCGCCACGCATTGCAGTATCGCGCGCCTTTGCGCGCTGTTGATGACGTCGGCCTCCTTTAAAGCGCCGATCTGGCGCGCAAGGCATTTTTCCGAATAGTCACCTTTCTGGGCGCACATCTGCAGCCGGTCCGCGATGCTGCAGCCGCGCTCCAGCACGGTGTTCGGCACGCGCGTGTCGCAGCCGCCGATCTTGACCGTTGCGTCCAGGTTGGACGCCGGGCACTGGTCGAGCTTGTTCGCCACGCCGTCGACGTCGGCGTCGGGGAACCAGCCGATGTCGCGCATTTGCGGCACGGTGAGGTCGAGGCTGTGCGTGAGCGAGTAGCTGGCGTTGGGTTCCATCAAGAGGTCGGGTGTGGCGATGGTGTCCCAGTGCGACACCGATGATCCGGGGTCGGTCGGGTCCGGGGTGTAGAGCAGGGGGTAGCCGGCCGCGTCGGCACCGGCCAGTACGGACATGTCGACGCCCAGGGTTGCCCTGACGCCGGATGCAAGCTTGGCCTTGATGGCGTTGCCGTCATTCAGGCTGATCCTGGCGGAGGGGATGGCGATGGATGGGTCGGCGCCGCCGAGGCCGCTGGGCGGTGTGCCGGGGACGTTGTCGGCCACCAGCACGGCGATGGCTCCGGCGTCCTGGGCGTTTTTCACCTTGACGGTGAAGGCGCAGGTGCCGCGGTCGACCAGCGCGATGTTGCCGCTGACGGCGGCGGCGTTGCTCAGCGCCGTGCAGGCGTCGCTGGGCGAAACGGCACCGCCGTCGGCCAGCACCACGCGGCCGCTGACGCCGGGGGCGGAGAGCGCCGGGCCGAAGGCGGCCGGGCCTACCGGATAGTTGCCGGCGATGGCCGCTGGGGCGCTCACGCCGAGCAGGGGCGTGCCCGGCGTGAGGTAGTCGCGGGCGGCCTTTTTCGCGTTGCGGCCATCCCACACCACGTTGCGCGCATTGACCGCGGAGGCGGCCCGTTCGGCGTCGCTCATGAGGTGCCAGTTGGTGCCGCTGCCGTTGTCGTGGATGTGCCTGGTGAATATGTCGGCGATGGGCGGTTCGCCGATCATGGCGCCGGTGGTCTCGTCGACGAAGCTGATGAAACCCAGCCCGTGCCCGAACTCGTGCAGCAGCACCGTGACCAGGTCGATGTCCGGCCCGTGGTTGTTGTCCAGGCCGTAATACCAGTTGAGGCCGGCGAGGCAGCCGGGCTTGCCCAGGTCGCCGTTGAACGCGGCGCCCATGTCGTCGGCGTCGCTTCCCGGCGCGCCCGGCGCCAGGTCGGTCAGGGCGAGCTTGTTGGCGAGCGCACCGGGGTACCAGGTGTCGGCGAACTCGGCGCCGGGGAAGTCGGAAAATATCACCATGGGCCCGGCGGCTCCGAGCACGCCGGAACTGTCGCTGCACGGCAGCGGCGAGAAGCTCGCCTGGATGCGGATTTCCACGGCGCTGTCGAGGCTCTTGCCCCAGATGTCGGCGGCGGCGCGGAAGGCGATCAGGCGCTGTTCCCCCAGCGTCGTGCCGGGGTTGCCGCCGACGGGGGCGGCCGGGGTGGGGTCGTTGAAGCCCGTTCCCGGCGCGTCGGTATTGACGATGGCGATGTTGGCATTGGCTGAAACCGACGCCGTCACAACGGACAGCAAAGCGGCCAGCAGGAGGCGGAGTGCGCAGGATGGTAATTGCAGCATGGCTCTACTCCTTTTCCAGTGGCGCTGCGGTCGCGTCCGAACGCAGAAACGCGCCGGCGCTCTTCAGGTCGGCGACGCAGGCCTGCGACAGCGCCCCGTTGGCGCCGATGCGGGCAACGGAGACGTTCCAGAAGCGTCCCTGCAGGTTGACCGAGCGCATTCCGGTCGGGTGGCTCGTGACCTGTAGCCCCTGCGGGGAGCGGTTAAGCAGCTTGGCTTGGGACTGCGACAGTTCGCGCAGTTCGTCTTCGGTGGGAGGGCGCAACTGGCGCGTTTTCGGGTCGATGAAGGCGCGCAGGCGGGCGCTGTCTACGCCCAGCCGGGCAGCGGCGCTCTGCTCCGGGTGTTCGCCCTGCACGACTCTGGACTGGAACGCGGGTTCGTCGTCCGCCGCCTGCGCGACAGCAGCGGGCAACAGGCAGGCAACAAGGATCAGCGATTTCAGAATGGAGCTGTCGGAGCAGGTGCGCAAGGCTTGCGGAGCAGGCCGCTTGGGTTCGTCGATGCAGGTCATTGGTTTTTCTCCCTTGGTCAAAGTTCGGGCCATACCCGGGCGATGCCAAAGCACAACCTGTGCCAGGGAACTCGGTGCGGGCAGCCCATTGAAGCGCCGGGGAAAAAGGCCTTCCTGGCCGATCGCCCGTGGGTCCGGCGCAACCCGTCCGGGAGCCGGGGCATGTCCCTGGGAACGGCCGCAGATCGAAGGATGGGAGAGGGTAGAAACAGACCCACTGGCGGGTCGGTTTCTACCCTTGTTGCTGCAACTCCGTGGCTAACGGTCATGGCAATGGCCACCCTGGGAAATGAAATTCCCCATGACTGTTTCCCTCTCTCCTAACTCTCTCCCGCGAGCGGGAGAGAGGGACGCTGGCTCGCTTCGCGAGTGTCACGTTACATTGGAAAGTTTGGCGGGTCGATGGGCTTGTGGCACACTTGCGCTTTGTTTTCGGATTCAGGTTTCGTGCGACCCTACGAGCTTTTCATCGGCCTGCGCTACACCCGCGCCAAGCGGCGCAACCACTTCATCTCCTTCATCTCGTTGATCTCCATGCTGGGCATTGCGCTGGGCGTGGCCGCGCTGATCGTGGTGCTGTCGGTGATGAACGGTTTCCAGGAGGAGCTGCGCTCGCGCATCCTCGGCGTGGCGGCCCACGTCCAGATCAGCGGCGCCGACAATACGCTGGCCGACTGGCGCACCGCGGCCGCCGAGGCGGCGCGGCATCCGCAGGTGCAGGCGGCGGCACCCTACGTCATGGCGCAGGGCTTGCTGTCGTTCGACCAGACGGTGCAGGGCGCCATCATACGCGGCATCCTCCCGGCCGAAGAAGCAGGCGTTTCCGAGATTGCCGGCCACATGAAGGACGGGCGTCTGGACGAACTGCGTGCCGGAGAATTCGGCATCGTGCTGGGGTCGGAACTGGCGCGGGCGCTGGGCGCGCGGCGCGGCGACAAGGTGGTGCTGATCGCGCCGCAGGGACAGGTTACGCCGGCCGGAGTCATGCCGCGCCTGAAGCAGTTCCGCGTCACCGGCATCTTCGAAGTGGGCATGTACGAGTACGACAACGGTCTCGCCCTGATCCACATGGAAGACGCGCAGAAACTCTACCGCATGGGCGACCGCGTCTCCGGGGTGCGGCTCAAGCTGGCCGATCTTTACCAGGCGCCGCGGGTGTCGCGCGAGCTCACGCGCATGCTCACCATGGACGCCTACATCACCGACTGGACGCGCCAGCACGCCAACTTCTTCCGCGCCGTGCAGATCGAGAAGAACGTCATGTTCATCATCCTGCTGCTGATCGTCGCGGTGGCCGCGTTCAACATCGTCTCCACGCTGGTCATGGCGGTCACCGACAAGCAGGCCGACATCGCCATCCTGCGCACCCTGGGCGCTTCCCCTGCGAGCATCCTGAAAATCTTCATCGTGCAGGGCGCGCTGATCGGCTTCATCGGCACGCTCATCGGCGTGGCCGGCGGCGTCGCGCTGGCGCTCAACGTGAGCGTGGTGGTCCCGGCCATCGAGCGCGCTTTCGGCATCCAGTTCCTGGCCAAGGACGTTTATTACATCAGCGAACTGCCTTCCAAACTGGAGATGCACGACGTCACCGTGATCGTGGCGGTTTCGCTGGTACTCAGCCTGCTGGCGACGCTGTACCCGAGCTACCGCGCATCGCGCACCAATCCCGCGGAGGCGCTGCGCTATGAATAGCCCCGTCGTATCGCAATCGGTTCTCTCCTGCCGCGACCTGCACAAGGTCTACAAACTGGGCAGCGTGGAAGTTCCCGTGCTGTGCGGGGTGAGCCTGGACATCATGCGCGGCGAGACGGTCGCCATCGTCGGCGCTTCCGGTTCCGGCAAGAGCACCCTGCTGCACCTGCTGGGCGGGCTGGACGCGGCCACCGGCGGCACGGTCGAGATCATGGGGCGCGACATCCGCAAAATGCGCGAGGCCGAGGTCGGCGAGCTGCGCAACCGCGCGCTCGGCTTCGTCTATCAGTTCCACCACCTGCTGATGGAATTCACCGCGCTGGAAAACGTCGCCATGCCGCTCCTTATCCGGCACATGCAAAAGGCCGAGGCGTATGCCCAGGCCGCGCAGATGCTGCAGGAAGTAGGGCTGGGCCACCGCCTCAAGCACACCCCCGGCGAACTCTCCGGCGGCGAACGCCAGCGCGCCGCCATGGCCCGCGCCCTGGTCACCAAGCCCGCCTGCGTGCTCGCCGACGAGCCCACCGGCAACCTCGACCGCCACACCGCGCACGGCATCCAGGACCTGATGATGGAGCTCAACCGCAGCCACGGCACCAGCTTCCTGGTGGTCACCCACGACCCCGAACTCGCGGGCCGGATGCAGCGCGTGCTGCATCTGGTGGACGGGGTGTTGCAGGGCTAATTCCATTTCCAAATCAAGCGCGCACTTTGTTGGCGTGCCTTGTCGTACTACTCGTACTGCCTGCGGCCCGCCGTCGCGTTCACGCTTGATTTTGAAATGGAATAACGCGGCCGTTGTCCGGCCACTTTGAAGCGCACATCGTGCGCCGTGGGGTGGTGCAAGCGGGGGCGTCAGCGTCGGCTCAAAAGAACAAAAGGGAACGCTACCCTTTGAATGGCCGACGCGGCAGCCCGTAGGCTGGGCTGAGCCCGCGAAGCCCAGCACATGGCGTGGCTCGACGTTGGGCTTCCTATGTCAGCCCAACCTGCTCGGGCTAAAGCCCCGCCGGGTCACGGCGCGCGCATAGGCGATGGCCCCGAGTCCGAGCAGCAGCAGGAAGACCGTGCCCGGTTCCGGTATGCCCAAGGCGCGGGCCATGCCGCTGGCCAGGATTTGATGCATTTGCGCGGTGGGATGGATGCCGTCCCAGAACAGATACTGGTCCGGGTTGGCGCAGATCGTGCCGCCGCCGCTGAAGTTGAGGTCGTCGCCGGTGTAGCAGCGGTCGGCCACGTTGCTTATGCCGAAATCCCCCGGATGGTCTACCACATCCTGCAGCACGGAAAACGTATCGAAGCGCGTGATGTCGATGCCCAAATTGAACTGCAAGGCGTCGAGCTTGTTCGCTAGTGCGTTGTTGAACAGCAGCGCCAGGTTGGTCGCGATGGCCGAAACCGCCGCGCTGCCCAGTTCGCTCACGCGCGGAACCAGCGCCAGATTGGGCGTGTTGGGCACGAGGAACTTCAGCGCCCCGTCCGCAGCCAGGCTTTGCACCGCGCTCCCGATGTTGTCCGCCGCGGCGAGTGCCATGCTTTGGCCGGCAGCCAAGCCGCTTGAGAGGCTTGCACTGATCGCATCCTGGATATCGTTGGCGCCGCCAAACACGACATACAGGGCGTTCGGGTCCGCCGGCGGCAGGCCGCCGACAAAGCCATTCACCTGGCCGAGGATGCCGAAATTCGAACCGAGGAAATGGGAGTTGGTGCGCGCCCCGCCGAATGCATAGTCCGCTCCGCCCGCCAGCGATGGCGCATTGCTCAATCCCAGACGAACGGCCAGGTCGTCGGCGTAGTTCGGCCCGTTGCTGAAACGCCCGGCGAAATAAGGCGCGCCAGGAATCGCTCCACCGGTCCCAAGCGAGACGTTGCCGGCATCGGACAGGCTATCGCCGAACACGACCAGGCTGCTGTAAGGCATGGCCCAGGCGCCGAACGGCGCCAGCAAAGACAATAACAGCCAACTGCGCGTGAAAAACCGTTTCATGTGTATATCCCCCCCGAGATGGTTTGAATGGCGTGCCGTTGAACGACACTGACCAAAACATAGCAGGCAAAACGCGGTCTCGCCAATTCACGGCGCACGGCGCGCCGATCGTTGCGGAAAAGGAGACGTTGCCCCTTCCGTTCCGTTGCAAAAAGCCATTCGAAGCGGCCCCCGTTAGTGGTGCTACTATTCACTTTTTTGTACGACCTTGGGCGACCCGCTCAAGACTCGCGCGCGGATTATTACCTCGCCAACCCTGCAAACTCAGGAGCAAACATGATCAAACTCTATCGCTTCGACTACAGCCCTTACGCGCGCAAGGTGCAAATGCTGCTGGACCTGATGGGTGTGCCCTACCAAACCGTGGACGTGCCCTACGGCGACCGTACCGAACTGGCGGAGCTGACCGGGGGCTACATCTTGGTCCCGGTGCTGGTCAATGATGGCGGCCGGGCCGTGTTCGACTCGCGCAATATTTGCCGTGAGCTGGTGGCGGAGCAAGCCGGGCGTTGGCTCGTCCCGGCGGGTTTGGAGGGGCCGGTGTGGGCCTATACCGATTGGTGCGACGCTGTGCTCGAAGACGTGATGTTCCGCATCGCATCGCCCTTGCTGCGCACCCGCTTTCCCCGTGCCGCGGATCGGGCACTGTATGTGTTCGTCAAGGAGCGCAAGTTCGGAACCGGCTGCGTCGATCAGTGGGAACGCGACCACGACGCGCTGATCGGCAAGGCAACGGACATGCTGCAGCCCACCCTGCAAACCCTCTCCACCCGGCCGTTCCTGTTCGGTGAGCGCCCGACCCTGGCCGACGCCGCGCTGTATGGCGAGTTCGCCATGCTGCGGGCGGCCGATGCTGGTCTGCCGGGGCGCATTTCGCCGGCGTTTGTGGAATGGATGGGGAGGCTGGAGAGCAGCGCCGCAAAAGGGGATATGGCCCTCTGATGGGTGGATGGGTGGCGTCCCAATAGCATGACCCTAACCGACCGGGATTATTGTCATGTGCAATCGCGCGGCGTATAGTCCTGTCTTACTGCGTCTTACAATCAGAGGTGCCGAATGGAAACAACCCGGCTATCCAGCAAGGGGCAGGTGATTCTCCCCAAATCCGTTCGGGAGTCGCATCACTGGGTGCCTGGCACTGAATTTGTGGTTGAGGACACACCGGATGGTGTGCTGCTTCGGCCAGCCAAATCCTTCAAACCCACGCGCCTGGAAGATGTGATCGGCTGCACGGGCTACCAAGGCCCGGCGAAAACGCTGGAAGAAATGGAAGAGGCCATCGCAAAGGGTGTCAAGGCGCGCCATGCTCGCGGTTGATACCAACCTCGTCGTCAGGCTGCTCGTCAACGACGACGCGGTACAAACGCGCCGCGCGGCGGCGTTGTTTGCCACCGAACAGATTCTTATCTCGAAGACCGTGCTGCTTGAATCGGAATGGGTATTGCGCTTTTCGTATGAGCTGCCACCGAAAGTCATCCTGCAGGCTTTGCGCAATATCGTCGGCTTGCCGAATGTCATGGTTGGGCAGCAACGTGAAGTCGCTGAGGCGCTCGATGGTTTCGAACGTGGACTCGACTTTGCCGATGCGCTACACCTCGCCAGCAGCCGCCGCGCCGGGAGGTTTGCCACTTTCGACAAGAAGCTGATTAAGCGGGCTGAGAAACTGACGGATATTGAATTGGTGCTGGCGTAGTACTGATGGTGTGGGCTGGTGCTGTAGATTTGTTTTGTGTGCGTGGAACGCACACTACATGCTACGACTCTAGACCTGACCATGATGTTCGATCCCGATGTTCCGTGTAGCTCAACTCCGAAACTACGATGCTGGAAAGGTACACCGGCTCGCCGGGGTCGATGGATTCGAGCTTTGCCAGGATGCTCTGCTGTTTGAGCGTATCGCGGTCGGTCATCAGGTAGATGCAGGTGTCGATATCCAGCATGTGGCTCATCGAGGCCAATCCCTCGTGTCAAAGCCCTCCGGCTGGTTCCGTTCGAACGAGCCCTTGAACTTGCCGAGGCATGCCTTGACGTGTTGCCAGCGGCCGGCTGTCTTTGGTATGAGGACGATGTTATCCCCGTTGCGCTTGATGAAAACCTCGTCTTCCTGGAAGCGGAATTCCTTGGGCAAGCGTACTGCCTGGCTATTACCCTGTTTGAATACTTTGGCTGTTTTCATGGCTGTGTATTCCTCGATTGCGTGTATACGCATAAGATACGCCAGAACTGTACCGCGCCAAGTTACCGCTCCGCCTCACGCCAATACCGCCGCTCCACCTCCCGCCATCCCTGCACCGTAACCCCACGCGCATCGGCAAAACGCAACTGCACCGCCCCGCTGCGGTCGGTGCGATAAAGCCGGCTGCCCTGCGCCTCGTAGCGCTGCACCACGGCCTCCTTGGGGTGTCCGAAGCGGTTGCGGTAGCCCACTGTGAAGATGGTCACGGCAGGGTTTACCTGGCGGATGAATTCCTCGGTGGACGAGGTTTTGCTGCCGTGGTGGGGTGCGATCAGGACGGTGGCGGGGAGGCTGTGCGGCGCGCGTTGCAGCAGCTCCACTTCGGAGACGCGTTCGATGTCGGTGGGCAGCAGGGCGCTGCCGTAGCGCGAGGTGATTTTCAGCACGCAGCCGCGGGCGTTGTCTTTTAGCCCTTGCTCGGCGTAGCTTGCCAGCGTGGGATGCAGCACGTCGAAGCGCACGCCGTCCCAGGTCCAGGTCTGGCCCGCGTAGCAGCGCAGCTTGCGTGCCGCATGCAATTGCGCGGGGTGGAATTCCGGCAGCGACGAGGCCAGCCAGCCGGTGGGGATGCCGTTCAGCACGGATACGGCGCCGCCGCTGTGGTCGGCGTCGTCGTGGGAGACGATCATGCCGTCCAGCCGCCGCACTCCGGCTGCGCGCAGGAACGGCAGCAGGATGCGGTTGCCGCTGTCCGCCTCGCGGCTGAAAGCGGGGCCGGTGTCGTAGAGCAGCGCGTGGTGCTCGGTGCGCGCCACCACCGCGAGGCCTTGCCCCACGTCCAGCACGTCGAGCCAGAGAGCGCCCGTTGCCGGCTGCGGCGGCAGCACCAGGAATAGCGGCAGCAGCGGCACGGCGCCCAGCCAGCGCGCCGGGAAGCCGCGCGGCAAGAGCATCCAGACGATGCCCAGCAGTGCAGCAAGCACCGTCCACGCGGGCGGTGCGTGCTGCTGCCACACGGCATCCGGCAGCCCGGCCAGCCAGGTGAGCAGCGCCATGCACCAGCCCATGATTTCGTGCGCCAACAACAGCAGGAAGCCCAAGGGCGGCACCGCGCCGAGCAGGGTGAGCGGCACCACCACCAGGCTGATGACGGGAATGGCGAAGGCGTTGGCGATGGGCGAGATGACGGACACCTGCTGGAACAGCGCCAGCAGCAATGGCGCCAGGCCCAGCGTCACCGCCCATTGCACCTGTGCCGTTTCCACCAGCCAGTGCGGCCGGGAAATCCGCCCCACGCTGACGTAGAGCATCGCCGCCACCGCGCCGAAGGACAGCCAGAAGCCCGGCGCCAGCACCGCCCACGGGTCGAGCAGCACCACGGCCAGCAGCGCCAGTACCAGCACGCGCGACGCCGAGGCGATGCGCCCCATCCACAGCGCGACCGCCACCACCGCGAGCATGTACAGGGTGCGCTGCGCCGGCACGGCGAAGCCCGCCAGCAACACGTAGGCGAGCGCCGTGAGCGCGCCGGCCAGGGCTGCCGCCTTGCGCGCAGGCAGCCGCTGGGCGAGCCGGTGGTTGCGCCGCCACAGCCAGTAGGTGAGCGAGAACAGCAACCCCGCCACCATGGTGACGTGCAGGCCGGAAATGCTGACCAGATGATTCACGCCGGTGCGCAGGAACACCTGCCATTGCTGTTGCGGAATCCCGCCCTGGTCGCCCATGGCCAGGGCTTTGAGCACCGGGGCGTAGGGGCGGTCGCCGAGCACCTCGCGGAAACGTTCGGCGATGCGTTCGCGGGCGTATTCCACCAGGTAGCCGGGGTGCGGAACGAGCGTATCGAGGCGGCGGTTGGTGTCTTCCTTGCGCACATAGCCGGTGGCGCGGACGTTGCGCTCCAGCATCCAGGCCTCGAAGTCGAAGCCGTCGGGATTGGCGTTGCCGTGCGGGCGCTTGAGCCGCACCGTGAGCTGCCAGCGCTCGCCGGCGTGGATTACGGCGGGCCGGGCGCTGGGCGCCGGGGTTTCGCGGTAGCCGAAGGCATACCAGCTCAGTTGCACATGGCGCGGCACTACGGCGCCGGGCGTGGCGACTTTTTCCACGTCGAACTCGAAGCGGCTGCCGCGCTCGCTCTCCTGCGGCAGCGCGGCGACCACGCCGGTGAGCTGGATGTCATTGCCCTCCCACTCGGTCGGCAAGGCGTCTGCGAGGCGCATCTGGGCGAAGCCAGCGGCCCAGAAGAACCCGGCTCCGAGGAACAGCGCCTTGAGCAACACCTCGCGCGTGAAGGTCAAGGCGAAGCCGTGCCCCCGCGGCAGCCGCCACGCCAGCAGCAGCGGTGCCAGCACCCCGGCCCAGACCAACTGGGGCAGCGCTGCCTGCTGCTGCAACAGCCAGACGCCGAGGACGAAAACGAGTATGTTGCCGCGCATGGTTAGCGAAGAAATCCGTCTGTGTCCGCAATGCGGGAAAATGAAACCTGCGTAGCGTGCGCTGTGCGCGCGAGCTTATTCACAACGTGCGCATAGCGCACGCTACCTGAGAGTGGTCGGCGATTTTTTGTCATTCCGAGGTGCACGGCACCAAAGAATCCCGCTGGCCTTCAGGCAGGCGAGACCCTGCGCTACGCTCAGGGCGGCAAGAGGGGTGCTCAGCCATCTCTTCCCGTCGCTTTGTTCTGTCGCCGCCGCAGCAGCTTCAACCCCTCGAACCAGAGTATCCCGCCCACGCCCGCGACCAGGCACAACGCCAGGTCATCCGGGTGCAGCGCGGCAAAGTGGAACAGCTCGCGCAGGGCCGGAACGCTCAGCACCAGTCCCAGAAACGCAGTGGCGCCGCCCAGCACCCACCACAGCGCGGCGTTGGGGGTGGAGAGGGTGGCGAGTATGGTGCGCGACCAGGAGCGGTTGGTGAGGATGAGGGCGAGGTTGGCGACGACCAGGGTGGTGAAGGTGAGGGCGCGCGCTTCTTCCGCGCTGCGTCCGCGGTAGAGGGCGATGGCGAATACGGCGAGCACGATGACCAGCACGCTCAGGCCTTGCAGCAGCGCAAGCCACACCGTGCGGCCGCCGAACAGGGGCGCGCTGGGCTGGCGCGGGGGGCGGCGCATGATGTCGGACTCTTCCGGCTCGGCCTCGAAGACGATGGAGCAGGCGGGATCGATGATCAGCTCCAGAAAGGCGATGTGCACCGGTGTGAACACCACCGGCCAGCCGAACAGCAGCGGAACCAGGGCGACCCCGGCAATCGGCACGTGCACCGCGAGCACGAACGACATGGCTTTTTTCATGTTGTCGAAGATGCGGCGGCCGAGCCGCACCGCGCCGACGATGGAGGCGAAGTCGTCGTCCAGCAGCACCAGCGCCGCCGCCTCGCGCGCCACGTCGGTGCCGCGCCCGCCCATGGCGATGCCGATGTGGGCGGCCTTGAGCGCAGGCGCGTCGTTGACGCCGTCGCCGGTCATCGCCACCACTTCCCCGTTGGCCTTGAAGGCGTTTACCAGTCGCAGCTTCTGCTCGGGCACGACGCGGGCGAAAACGGCGACGTTCTCGATGCGGGTGCGCAGTTCCGCGTCGTTCAGTTGTTCCAGTTCAGGGCCGGTGAGCACCTCGCCGCCCGGATCGAACCCAGCCTGTGCCGCGACGGCGCGTGCCGTGCCGGGGTAGTCGCCGGTGATCATCACCACGCGGATGCCGGCGCTGCGGCATAGCGCGAGCGCTTGCGGGACGGTCGGCCGCACCGGATCGGCGAGGCCGATGAGTCCCAGAAACTCGAATTCGAAATCGTGCTGTATGGCCGGCCACTGCGCGCCGCGGTAGGTGGACCGGGCCATGGCCAGCACGCGCAGGCCCTGGTCGGCGAGCTTGCCCACCTCTAGCGCCAGTTTTTGTGACTCGTCCGAGCCCAGGTGGCACAGGTCGAAAATCGCTTCCGGCGCGCCTTTCGCCGCCACCACGTATTCGTCGCGGCCGGTCGCTTTCCACACGTGCGACATGGCGAGCATCTGCGGCGTCAGGGAATATTCCTGCACCAGGGTCCAGTCGTCGTGCAGGTGTTCGGTGTGTTCCAGATAGTGCAGCCCAAGCTGGCGGAACGCCTTTTCCATGGGGTCGAAAGGCTCAACTTCGGAAGCCAGGATACTGAATTCGACCAGTTCGTGGAAGCGCTCCGGCAGCTCGTTGGGCCTGGAATAGTCCACCGCATGCGATGCGCCCCCCGCGAACAGGGTGGCGACCGTCATGCGGTTCTGCGTGAGCGTGCCGGTCTTGTCCACGCACAGCACGGTGGCAGCACCCAGCGCCTCGATCGCGGGCACGCGCCGGGTCAGCACGTTGTGCCGGGAAATGCGCCACGCGCCCAGCGCCAGGAATACGGTGAGCACCACCGGGAACTCTTCCGGAAGCGTCGCCATGGCCAGCGTGATTCCGGCCAGCACGCCGTCGAGCCAGTGCCCTCGGGTGACGCCGTAGAGCACCACCACCAGGGCGCACAGCGATAGCCCGACAACGGCAAGATTGCGCACCAGTCGCCGGACCTCTTGCTGCAACGGGGTGGCCTCCTGCTCGACCTCGCGCAGCGCCTTGCCTATCCTGCCGATCTCCGAGTGCAAGCCGGTGGCGCGCGCCTCGGCGACGCCTTGCCCCGCCACCAGCACGGTGCCGGAATACACGAAAGGCAGGTCGTCGCCGCCGGGACGGCCCATCTCCGACACGCCATCCCACGACGCCTTGCGCACCGGCACCGATTCGCCGGTCAGGAGCGACTCGTCCGCCGCCAGATCGTTGGCGGACAGCAGCACGGCATCCGCCGGCACGCGGTCGCCTTCGGCCAGCAGCAGGATGTCGCCGCGCACCACTTCGCGCCCCGGAATGCGCCGCTGCTCGCCGTCGCGCAGCACCAGGGCGCGCGGGCTGGTGAGGTCGCGCAGTGCCTCCAGCACGCGCTCGGTCTTGCGCGCCTGGTAGATGGCGATGCCCATCACCACGAACACAAAGCCCAGCAGCATCGCCGCCTCGCCCTTGTCGCCGAGGATCAGGTAGATGGCCCCTGCCGCCACCAGCAGCAGGAACATGGGCTCCCGCGCCACCTCCAGCGCAATGGCTAAAACGCCGCGCGTGCGCGTGCCGGGGAGCTCGTTGGGGCCTTCCTGTTGGAGCCTGGCCGCGGCCTCGCTGTGGGACAGGCCGGTCAGGGTGCCGATGTCGGGTGTGGTGGGTGTGATGACGCTTCTCCGCTACGGCGTTTGAGGGTGTTAACAGGCTGTTGAAAAACGCGAAAATGCATAGTCTTCCGTCATTCCGGCGCAAGCCGGAATCCAGTAACGCGTTGATTATTCTTGGAGGCCGTTGCCTGGACACCGGCTTGCGCCGGTGTGACGGTGGCCTTTCCGGTTCGATATCCGAGTTTTTCAACGGCCTGTTAAGCTATAACATTAGCTCTGCTATTCCGACTGGATCGAAACCCCGTGCCCAGAAAGTATTTCAGGAAATTCCTCCCGAGTCACCAGAGCATGGCGAATCACCGGCTGATCCGGTTGTTCGGCCCGGTGCTGCACCACCCCAATCTGTGGCATCTGCATCGCCGCTCCGTGGCGGGCGGCGTGGCGGTGGGGTTGTTCACCGGGCTTTTCCCCGGCCCCGTGCAAATGCTGTCGGCGGCCATCGGCGCCGTTATTTTTCGCGTCAATCTGCCGGTGGCGGTTTTCACCACGTTCTACACCAACCCGTTCACCTTCGTGCCGCTGTATTTCGTCGCCTACAAGATCGGTTCTTTCGTCACGGGGCGGAGCAACAACATGCCGGATTTGCGCGCAGAGCTGAAAGCGGAAGGCATCCTCGACTGGTTCCCCGCGCTGTTCCACTGGGTCGCGTCGCTGGGCAAGCCGCTGCTGATCGGGGTGCCGATGCTGGGTGCCATGCTCTCGTTGGGCGGCTACTTCCTGGTGCGCGGCCTGTGGCGGCTGTATGTGGTGCTGCAATGGCGCAGGCGCGGCCGCAAGCGGGGGGCGGCTGGTGCGTGAACACGTCGATAGCGAAGCATGCGCCGCCGTCATGTAGGTTGGGTTAGCGGATCTATCGCGTAACCCAACAAACCCAATCTTCAACATCAACCGATGGGCAGCGCAGTTTACGACGGCGCTTAGGAGGATGATTGGGTTTGTTGGGTTACGGCGCAAAAGGCCGCGCCTAACCCAACCTTGTATGATCGAATTTAATGAAATGTTGTTGAGGAGGTTAAGTAAGATTACACGCTTCACAGGGGAGGCCGTCCCAACCTGAGGACTGGTTTTCAACCAGAGCCTGTTTGT
>Ga0299912_10001082_pt1 | contig 22051 bp, 9 predicted proteins | sample RVTome_2_FD_207667 | JGI IMG/M metagenome (GOLD analysis project Ga0299912, IMG submission 207667) | Soil microbial communities from uranium-contaminated site in the Upper Colorado River Basin, Wyoming, United States - RVT95D214 (version 2) ... | reverse complement strand
GATGTCGAGGTTTATTCGCTGGCTTATCCAGCGGCTGAGTACGTTGAAGGCGAAAATATTGTCGGCCTGGCTTCTTTGGATGACACGCTGATCACATATTCGACGTTATGGTCACCAAGCGGTGTAGACAATTATTCAATCACCAGCTTCGTTACTATGTCTGGCGACGCGGATAATTCCAATGACACGACTACAGCCTTAATCACCTGCTATCCACACTTCCCGACGGGCGGTCCGGATGCCGCTTATTATTCCTGGGATGATAATATCACCGGTTCAGGCACCGCCTTTAACTGGTATGATATATCATCAAGGGCTCAGGTAACCTGGAATGGAACCGGCGATGACCGCACTACTTCAGGTATCGACTTAGGATTCAGTTTTTATTTCTATGGCAATAGCTATACTCGCATTTTCTTGGGCGAGAATGGGTTTGCCTCGTTCGACACACTTATATCAGGTTATCTTACTAATGCTACTATGCCCAGCACCGGCGTTCCGCAAAACCTTATTGCTTGGTTATGGGATGACCTTAAAGCGGATGTCGGTACGGCTTACTATGCTACCGTTGACTATGACTCCGATTCCGATGCCGAATTCATTGTCCAGTTCAATGGCTGGAAATACTATTCTTCATCCATTAATTCCACTATTCAAGCTCAATTCATCCTGGATCCAACCGATAATTCTATCATATTCCAGTACAACCAACATGGTCCCCAATTCGGTTCATACACGGTCGGTATAGAAAACGCAGCCGGGGATATAGGCTTGCTGTACTATTATTACAGCTCAAGCACTGTCTTCACCAACCATCCCGGCAATTCCGCTTTGCCCGGTTTGGCTATTACCTATACTTACGATCCGCCGCAGATAGACGGCGCGCTGACTTCAATCGATATACCTGCCGACGGCAGCGCTTATCTGGTTGGCGAAAGTTTCACACCAACCGTCACGATTTCGGCTCTCGGTAATGATTCGTTCACGGCACAGGTAACATTAAGGATTTATGATGATACCCAAGCCCTGGTTTATGATGAAACCGAAACCTCCGCGACCGTGCCCGGACAAGGTTCGATTCAGCACGCTTTCGCGACCGATTATGATGTCGATACCGAAGGTGCTTTTGACGTTGAAGCGTTTGTCGTGGTAACTTTGGATGCCAATAACGCCAATGATTCGCTGACCGGCGATTTCGACGCTAATCTGCATTATAGTGAAGGCGGCCCTGACGCATATGGCTATAGGTTTATCGATAACATCTCATTCGATACCGGCCTCGATTTGCCGCCGGCGCCGACTTTCAGCTATGTAGACATTCATACTACAGGTGATACCCTTAGATCCGGCGATGACAATTATAGAGGGCCAATTACGCTTGGTTTCGATTTCAATTTCTATGGCACCAACTATTCACAGTTCTATCTCAGCACTAATGGTTTTATCACTTTTGATGCCATCAGCAGCAGTTATTATTCAAACTACTGTTTGCCTTATTCTTCCTTGCCTTATAAGGCAATTTACGCATTCTGGGATGATTTAAATGTCAGATATGCTCTCGATGGAGGCGCGATCTACGGCCAGTATTTTGATGCCGATGTCGATTACTATGTCATCCAGTTCTACAATGCATCACGCCTTAGCTATTATGGCGATCCGATGGATTTTGAAATCATCCTGTACGCGGATGGTAATATCCTCATGCAGTATCTTGATACTAACGATTTAACCTATGGTCATGGTCAGAGCGCTACGGTTGGTATTGAGAATAATACCTTAACCTCAGGTCTTGACTATGAATGCAATGGCGATCCCGCAGGCAATCTCCTGAACGATAGCCTGGCAATTCTGTTCTACTATTATCAGCCAGCGATTGACCCGGTGATGGTTTCAATCGACGCGCCGCTTGTTGGCGAAGTTGGCACCGAAACATTCCCGGCTGTTACTGTCAAGAACAACGGTACCAGCGCGACCACGATGGATGTCACAGTTAAGATAGTTGATCCATCGCTTACGCCGCCGGCCGATACGGTTTACAGTCAGACTGAAACCACTGTTTCGATTGACGCCCTGACTACGCAACAGCATGTCTTTGCCACCGGTTGGACTCCGGCCTCATCAGGCAGTCATACTGTTCTGGCTTCGGTTTACGTACTCGATGATGAGTTTGATAATAACAACGATGCGCAAACCGGTATTACTGTCTATGATACTATTGAAGATTTTGAAACCGGTAATGCCAATCTTATCGCTTCAGGCGACTGGGAATATGGCACTCCCACCGGCGGTTATCCTGCCAGCGCTCACTCCGGGACTAATTGCTGGGGAACAAAATTGAATGGCTCAGCTCTAACTACGAATACCATATCCAACCTTGATTTCGAGGTCGAGATAACGAGCGCCGATCCATCGCTAACCTTCTGGGAATGGTACGATGGTTCCTCTTCCTATTATTTCAGAATCCTGATCGATGATGGAAGCGGCTATACCCAAATCGCTCAATGGACAGGCATCAACGAGTACTGGCAAACCTATACGATTGACCTGTCTGCCTACATCGGTGTTGTCGACGTACGCCTTCAAGTACAAACCGGCACTTATACTTATGACTACTACGAGGGCTGGTATGTCGATGATTTCGGCTTCGTAGATTGTGAATTGTACTTCCCGGACTACGATGTTGAAGTCGTTTCTATCGACGCGCCGACCGGTTATTTAAGCGGCGGCGAAACCTATGATGTGGTTGCCACTATCAAAAATAACGGCTTGAATACCGTAACGTTTGATGTTGACGCTTTTGATAATCACGGCTTTACGAACACCCAAAGCGTAACCGATCTGGAATTTCTGCAAACAACCCAGGTATTATTGCCGGGTTGGACAGTTACCGCTTGTTCATCTTATACTCTTACCGTAGCTACGGATTTGTTAGACGATGAAGTCGCCGATAACGACACGCTGGCGGCCGATTACCTGACCATCCCGACTTACAACAAAGTTGGTCAATACGATGATAATATTGCCGTTACTTTCACTCGTCTTACCCTTCCCGAGGCTGTGATTGCCAACCAGTTTGAGGTCCCCTACCAGGGCACGGAACTATCGGCTATTGGTTTTGTCTTCACTCAGGATGGTGAAAACGACACGGTTAATGTTTATCTATTCCTTGATGACAATGACGACGGTTTACCGGATACAATTCCAGCTTATACCGAAAGGATTGTGAGAGCCGGTTATGGCGAAACAATGTGGCTTATCGGTTGCGGCGTGACCCCAGTCATTATTGATTGCGAATCGTTCTGGGCCGGCTGGTCCCTGATTGATACCGTTGTAGCCCAAAACTTAACCACGATGGCTATCGATAATACCAACAATTTCGGTATGGGCTGGATAAGATGGCGCGATAACATATCCCTTCCATGGGGCTGGTTCCCCTGGAATTCAACCAGCGATGGTGATAACATGATTCGCGCTTACTACGATATCGATGAAGCAACCGCCCCGATAGCTTCGGTTACCCCCGATGCGGTTGAAGGCGCGACCGATCCCGGCACTATCTACACAGGCACGTCAACTTTGGAAAACACAGTTGCCATAGGCTGTGACCTTGACTACACCGTTTCATTGCGGCAGTTTGTTTCCGGCCTGGTAACAGGCAATCAGGATCGCGGCGAGCCAATTGCTTGGGCCAAGGCCAATGACAAAACTGATTTGCTTGAAGTGATTGCAGACAAGGCCGAAAACACTGTCCCGGTTTATCCGCCAATGACTTTAGCTACCGGCGGCCCGGATGCGTCTGGTTATACCTGGAAAGATTCCAACGAACCAGAGGGGCCGACATATGGCTGGCTTGATATTTCCACTATTGGTACTGAAATCGGCTGGCCAAGCGCTACGGATTCTCTTGACGATCAAATAGTCACAATCCCAATGGGCATGACATTCAATTTCTATGACGTTGACTATACAAATATTGTCGTTTCTACCAACGGTTGGGCTTCGTTCTTGGCGCAAACAAACTCCTATTATACGGATGCCGCGATTCCATCATCTGCTAATCCAAACGCGCTATTGGCTGTTTACTGGGATGATCTCGAGGGCCAATACCCGGCCGGGACTTATGGCAAAGTTTTCCACTACTATGATGCGACTGAAAACCGTTTTATTGTGTCTTGGACCAACTGGCATCATTTAACTAATTCGGAAAACATAAACTTCCAATTAATTCTCGATGCCGACGATAACACCGTTAGGTATCAATACGCCTCAGTGCATTCATCCCAAACCGATTACGCAGTTGGAATAGAGAATGCCAATGGTACTGTAGGTTTGCAAGTCGCTCGGAATCAAGCTTATTTAGCTGCTAATAAAGCCGTCCAGTTCTTACCGCCGCCGACCTGGCTGTCAACCGATCTCGTTGACGGTTCATTGATAGCGGGTGGCTCACTACCATTTGATATCTATATGGATGCCACCGACCTCGATTGCGGATTCTATCACGGCGCGGTCATTATCAACAGCAACGACCCTATTAATCCGGTCGCTACGGTTGATGTTCAATTTACGGTTGGCAGCAACCTCGGCGGTACTGTTACCGACGCTTCTGAAGCTCCGCTTGAGGGCGTACTGGTCGAGATCATGGATGGTGTGACACTGGTCGCTTCGGATAATACCGATATTAACGGTATCTACGATATCACCTGTTTTGCCGGCGGAACCTATATGGTCAACTTCTTCAAGACCGGCTATTATGACGCTCAAGCCGAGGTCACGATAGCTATCGGCGATACCGAAACACAGGATATGGTTTTGAACGCAGTCTCAAGCTACAGCGGGCTAGTTACTGATTTCTATACTACTCCACTTCCTGATGTTCATGTCTGGGTTGAAGCGGCTCCTATGCTCGCGGTTAGCAAGAACTTAAGCAAAGGCAAGGCTGTCAGCGTTCCCGTTCTGACCAAAATATCCGGTAATGTTAAAAAGGATTTCTCGAATATCGGTGAGCCTGTTCGGGCTGACAATATCGATCAAATCCAACCTGTTGAGTTTGATCCGCCGATGATTGACGCTGAGTACTGCGATATAGTGCTTGGCGGCGCTTATCTTGGCGGTTACGATGGTGCGGTCTGGGGACTCGAATCGTGGGCCGTATTCCAGGATCCGGCAACTTGCGCATTAACCGAAACCTATCCTTATCAAGTTTACAGCTTGATGTTCTCCCTACAGAACACCAGCGGAGTTGATCAGCAACTCGACTTCACGGTTGCGATTCATGAAGCCAACATGGAAAATCCATCCTGCCCCACAATTGGCGACGCGGTATATGTCAGCGATCCCTATTCCTTTGTTCTGTTAAACGGATATGTTTGGAGTTTGGGTGATTTCCCGGTGAACGCGATAGTCAATGGACCATACTTCATGGTTGTTAATATCACCAGCGATCATTCCGCCGCCCCTATGGGTTGGCCGGTCGGCGCTAACGCCGCGACGCCATGCGTTGCTTATAATAATTCCGGCACAGGCTGGGATGATTTGTCAGCTTATTTCGCCTACAATCCTGTTGATTGGTGGCATTCGCAGGGTTTCAACACTTCCGCGGATAATATCGTGACGGACACTTGGACCGATGTCAATGGTGAATACGCGCTAGCGCTTGAACCCGGTGATTACGTTGTTCATTTCGATACCACCGGCTGGAATTCTCATATCACCGATCCGTTTACGATTGAAACAGGCGAGACAATAACCCCGGGAACCGTAGTTATGCGCCGTCCTGGTTCGCTATCCGGAACGGTTGAGGATGAAGCCGGTCCACTGGCAAACGTTCATGTCACGGTAGATAATGGATTACGGACGATAATCGGGCAAGATTATACCGACGCATTCGGTTATTATTCAATTTCAAACATCTACGATGGTGACTATACAATAACATTCACCCTCAGCACTTACGAAACGATAGTGCTTACTGGACAGCATATTAACGACGGTCAGGCAGTGGTCATCGATCAGGTGATGGTCTCGGATGTCGTAACAATCTACGATATTCAGTTCAATAACACCATAGTAGGCAGCACCGATCCAGATACTTGTTACCCTTCACCGTACTTTAATGACGATGTTATCGTAACCGGCACTGTGGTAGCGATACAGCAAGATACTTCGACGACTACTCCTCACCCCTACTACTATATTCAGGATTGCGCGACTGCTGATTGGAATGGTGTCTACGTTTATGATGACACACAGGTCGGTATGCAGCTTGGCGATAACGTGACATTAAAGGCTGATGTCGATGAATACTACGGCCTCACCGAGCTGAAGAATGTTACGGAATTCGTTATCAACTCTACTGGTAGCCCGCTATGCACGCTGACAGTGACCAACTCTGATTTATTATGGGAATGCGATCCAGTCGCGGCCGATGGTGAAAACCTCGAAGGCATGTTAGTTAAAATTGTTGATGCCTACCTGTCATCGACGGCCAGCGGCGGCAGAGCCTGGATAAGAACCGCGGGCGCCACCGATTCGGTCGAAGTTGATGATGACCTGTACAATAAAGGTCTCGATAAGCCCGAACCGTGGGAAGTTGGCGCGACCTATCCTTACATTATGGGTATGGTTCAATACTCCTATGGCAATTACGAATTCTGGCCTCGTTTTGCTTCGGACGTAGCGGCACTCGGCTTTGCCTATGTGCCCGGCGATGTCAACATGTCCGAGGGTGGCTGGCCGCCGGCACCGCTTAGCAATGACGTTACCTATCTGGTCAACGCTTTCCGCGGCCTGCCTTCCAGCACAGCTTGCAATTTCGATGGCTTCTGGGCTTCGGCTGATCCTAATGGCGATTGCGCAATGCTCAGCAATGATGTGACCTTCCTGGTGAATTTCTTCAGAGGTCTGAACACTTTGGATTTCTGTCCGGATTATCCTCCGCTTTGGCTTACTCCGGGTGAAGCACCAGAAACGAAACCTGACGGCTGGCCGTTCTGCGATCCTCCTATAGTGACTGGAAAAGTAATACCAACCTCATCTCCGAAATAAGACACTCTGGCTCTAATTTGGCCGCTCCGCTTATTGCGGAGCGGCCAGGCTCTTTGACAACTTAACACGACCTTACTGAAAGCCCCCTTTTGTTCTTTGATCTCATCTTGTTAGATATGATTAGTAAGCATGATTATCTTGAGAATTGCGTTAGTTACAAATGAGAAACGGACATATAGACAGCTTTTCGCGATATTTAGTTTTCATAAAGAGTAACTTTATGAAAAAGATATTCGTATGATGATTAGCGAAATATTTTAACGCTTTGGCGATATCTGTCACGCGGCGGATTGTTTGACCAGGCTTAATTTTATAAAGATTATAACAGATGAAAATTAATAGGTAGTAACACTGATGAAGATCAGAATAGTGAAAGGCGGCAAAGAATGAGAAGTAAGCTAATGATCTGCTTGGTGATTTTAGTTATGTCCGGGCCGACTCTGGCTCAACCCGTGTTGGAAATTAGCCCGGACCCTTTGAAATTTGGATTTATTTCGGTTGGAGGAATTCAGCAGCGGACTCTATTGTTTCGTAATGCTGGCGATCAGGCGCTTATTTTGGAGTCCTGTCAAATTCAGGCTCCATTTTATATCAATCCGTTAAACGGTATGACGATCGGGCCTAATGACAGCAGTCAGGTAACGGTATTTTTCTCACCCGACGATGAAATCAATTATAATTTTGATATTGTAGTTTATTCCAACGCTGAAAACCCTAACTACACGCTGAATACAACAGGTAACGGAACCAGGGTTTATCAACCTGGGGAAATGATTTGGTCGTTTCAGCATATTGAAAATGTAGTCTGTGTCGCGGCCGGGGATGATTATAACGGTGATGGCATCCAGGAAGTCGTGGCCGAAAGTTACGATAGCGGCGCCGAGGGTGATCCCCTGGTTTGTCTTTCAGGATCAGGAAATGCATCGCCCGAAGTAATCTGGTCGGTTCATCCTCAAGGAGGCCCATCGAACTCAGGCGGATATGGCGATCAGTGCCTGGCCAGGATCGATGATTTAAACGGCGATGGCTATGATGATATCATCCGCGGCACCTCTTGGGGAGGCCGAACGATATTCGCTATCGACGGTTTGACAGGCAACACGATCTGGGCTTACAACACATACGAACATCTGCCCTCCGGCTGGATTTATTCGGTTGCGCAGCTAAATGATGTCACCGGAGATGGCGTTCCGGAAGTCTTGGCGGGCGTGGGCAGTGATGGCGACAGGACTTTATGCTTCAACGGTTCTAATGGAGATTTAATCTGGCATTACGATGCCGATGATGCTGTTTCTTCCGTAGCCAGCCTTCAGGATATTAACAGTGATGGTTATGATGACGCCGTTTTCGCGGCCATGGATTATGGTCGGATGTTTTATTGTGTATCGGGAGCGTCATCGGGAATTGCCACACCGATTTGGATGTTTAATATCGGCGAAAGCACATTTTCTCTCACTACTATTAAAGATATCAATGATGATGGTTATGATGATGTTATAGCCGGAACCTGGGGCAGGGGCCTTATGGCTTTTTCCGGTCATAGGGCGGGCCAGGGCGTGATACTCTGGGAAATCCCCATAAGCACCTACATCATGAAAGTCGTAAGCTGTCCGGATGTCGATGGCGATGGTTATGACGATATTATTTTGGCTTCATGGTCAAGCTACGTCGAGGTTTATTCCGGCGTTGACGGCTCATTGATCTGGCGCTTTTTCTGCGGCGATGATGTTTGGGCGGTGGACTATCTCGAGGATATTACCGGTGATGAAATACCGGAGATTATCGCCGGCTCGTTTACTCACAACGTTTATGTTGTCGATGGCGCGAGAGGTCAGGAACTCTGGCGATTCCAGGCCGGGGCCAAGCCGTTTTCGGTGCGCCGTATCAGCGATGTCAACGGTGATGGTTACGATGATGTTATAGCCGGCACCCAATATTTGGATAATGCCGGCGGCGAAGTTTTCGTTATCTCCGGCGGTCAGGTTGATTCTGTTTCAATTGATGACGAACTGCCGCAAATTCTGCCCCAAGACTATATCGTCGCGGCGAATTATCCCAATCCGTTCAACAGTACAACAATCATCAATTTCAGCCTGTACCAAGAGGGAGATTTCAAAGTGTCAATTTATGATATTACCGGCCGTCTCGTGGATGAAAAGTTAGGAACAGGCCGGCCCGGAAAAAACAAGGTTATCTGGGATTTATCCGGGGAAAATGAGATAGTCAGCGGCATATATATCTATACGGTTGAAGCCGGATCAAAGACCGGGAAAGGTAAAATGACTTTTCTGAAATAGGATTTCGAATGTAATTCTGCGGCTGCCCGCGATCTAACCGGGCGGCCGCGTTAGAAGTCGTATTATAACAACCAGTGCAATTGCTAAATAGAAAGGTGGTTACTCGGCGAAAAGGTGAAGATTTCATTAGCTACTATGAATAAAGCCGCCGGCAAAAATTCCGCCTTTTCTCATCGCGGGATTTCAAGCGACTTGATTCATTGAGAATACGTTTTTTCTTCACGATGAAATGAACAGCAAGATGATTTTCTTCGAAGAGTAATTCTTCGACGGTAGGGTATTTTAAAACAAGTAGTATTATTAACCAAAATTTCCTGAAAAGTAAGGAGGAAAGTTTGAGAGTCTTTACAATTGGAGCGCTAATTTGCTTATTGGTAATGTCATCATTCCAATTCGCAGCAGCCGAATGGACCGGCGCGACTGCCGACCAGTTCATTAGCTATGTCCCGGAAAATGACAAAATCTATTGTCCGGCACTGGCGGTAGGCCCGGCGCCGGATTATACGTTATACGCTATCTGGGCTCAGGAGCCGTCAATTTTATCCGGTTACGAGATTTACTTCTCAAAATCGACCGATGGCGGCACTACCTGGACCGGGACAACCGCTGACCAAAGAATCAGCGCTTATGACGGCGATGGGGTATATAATGGCGGCATATACGGCGCGCGCAGAACAGATATTGCCGTTAATAGCGTGGGGTACATCTATGTGGTCTGGCCGGAATATTATATAACCGCCAATTTCGATACCACCCAGGAAATCATGATGGTGATGTCGACCGACGGCGGATCTACCTGGATTCATTCCGATACCGATTTCCCGGTCAGCGATACCAATTCAATCGACGGACCTTCACTCGAATCGACAAATACTCCCAATATCGCGATCGATAGTAATGATGATATCCACGTCATCTGGAATCAAAAATATCCCCTGGTCAGCACCGGTAAAGCGGAAATTTACTATTCCCGGTCAACGGATAATGGCACCACCTGGACCGGCCGGGCGGCGGATAATATGATTTCGAACAACAATGGCTACAGCTCTTTTTCATCTGATATCGATGTCGGCCCCGATAATAAAATTCACTGTGTCTGGGTAGAATGGATTGCCACTGCCGATCAGAGAGTCGAATATGGGGTTTCAACCAATGGCGGTTTGACTTTTTCCAGCGAAACCATGGATAGTGTCATCTCTTATGGCTCCCACTCTTCCAGCTTATATTATCCCAGAGTCAAGGCCAAGCCGTTTGTTGGACATCTGCATGTAATCTATTGTCAAAATGATACGGTTACATATGTCGGAACTACGAACGGCGGTGCGACCTGGTATGAGAACGAGGTATATGGCGGCAGCACATATGACATGGCCGGACCTGATATAGCGGTTACCACTACCGGCACGATGGTGGCGATAATCGATGAAGAAGACCCTGAATCTTGGGATTGGAGTTCACCCAATAAGCAGATATTCGCCCGCTATTCTTTCGATTATGGGCAGACATGGTCGGCGGCTCTCCAACCGGTATCGAATTTTGACGAAACAGCGGTTTTTGACAGGACTTATATCCCCTCGGTTTTAATTACCAATACGGATGTTTTACATTGCCTTTATTCGACGAATAAAAACCCCGCAAGCAACAGCTATCAGGAAATGGCGTACAGCCGCAATGATGAATTGGGAATATTGCCCGGATCAATCGAAGGAACAGTAACCGAACTCGATGGAATAACGCCAATCCAAGACGTTGAAGTTACAGTTCTGGATGATGAAGAGACTGTTGTCGCCACTGATTTTACCAACGCTTTCGGTGACTACGAATTTGGTTTTGGGCTTGAACCAGGTTTTTACACGGTCGAGTTTAAGAAATATACCCACCATGATACTTCAGAAACAAATGTTGAGGTTCCGGTCAATACAATAGTCACAATTGATATGTCGATGCGGCCTAAGGTTCAGGGTCTGGTCAGCGGTACTGTCTATGAGGAGACAGGTACAAATCCACTGGCAGACGTGATAGTGGTGGCCGTTGATCAGTCGGCCGTAGAATGGGGTAGAGATACATCTGACGTGAGTGGATATTATGAACTTATACTCTGGGCGGATACTTACGATATATCGTTCACGGATGAAAGTGAACTGTTTAATGATACCACAATCAACGATGTGGCTGTGCCTGATGGCGGTTCAGTCGACCTGGACGTGAATATGAATTGGGCTATCCCGGCGGATGATGTTGGTCCTGTTACGATTAATGAACCCGCCGGATTTATGATAATCGGCCAGCCCTATACGCCTGCAGTTACCGTCGAAAATTTTGGCTACCAGGATCAAACCTTTGATCTTAATTTTATTATTCAAGACGCGAGTTTGGTCGAAGTTTACAACGAAACTTATTCAGGCGCCTCCGTCGATAGTCTTGGCACGGTTCAGGTAGTTTTTAGCGTAGATTATACGCCTCTGGTAGCTGGTGTTTATCAAATCACTACTACTGTAATTAACACGGGCGATGAAAACACCGGCAATAATACAATGGTAACGCCAATTACCGCCTATGCTCATCAAAGTATCGGCGGCCCTGACGACTATGGCTATTCATACAGAGATAACTTGGCTCCCTGCGGCCCTGAATTCAACTGGATCGATATCTCCGCATCGGGCACCCAACTTCTACCGACTAGCCATTATTTTATGTCGGGTGAATTACCGATCGGTTTCAGTTTTGAATTTTACGGAGTAACGTACACGTCGATGTGGGTTAACTCACATGGCGCCTTGCATATTGGCGTGCGCGATACCTGGCTTATGACTAATGATTGCCCAATTCCCGACGCCACTACGCCCGTTGCGCCAATGCTATTGCCCTGGTGGGACGGCAAAGAAGTTCAATATGAAATCGGCCAGGGTGTTTATTATCAATATTTCGATGAACCCACCAACGACTACACAGTCATCCAATGGAACGCGTCGACTTATGGCCGCGACGACACTACCGAATTCGAAGTAATCCTGTATGAAAACGGCCGAATTTTATTCCAGTACAACAAGGTTTCTCCGACTATTACCGGAGGTATGGGCCAACTGGCTACGGTTGGACTGGAATACGATGCTCCGCCGCTTTTATACGGTATCAGTTACCTCTGTAATGATGACAATCCCGGCAACCGGCTGTTCGCGGGTTTGGCTATCGAGTGGGTAACCGATATCGGCGAACCCGGATCGATAAGTGGTGTTGTCACAGACGCTGACACGGACCTACCGATTGAAGGCGTTTATGTTGAGGTTAATGACGCCGGGGTACATGATTTCACCAATAGCCTGGGCGAATATTCGCTGCCCGGACTTTACGCCTGCGATTATAGCATTTCGTTCTCGCATGTCGATTATCCCGACACAACCGTTACCGGAGTAACGGTTGTAGCAAACGCTAACACAACCTTGAATGTCGAGATGCGACAACCTCTATTATGCTATCCCTACTTGCCGGGCGACGCCAACATGTATTTTTACACCTGGCCGCCCGCCTATCTCAGTGGCGATGTGACCTATTTAGTTAACTTCTTCAGGGGTCTGCCGAGCAGCGTGCCGTGCAAGATGTATAACCCACTTGCCCCGTCTCCGGACCCCGGACAATGCTTCTGGGCATCTGCCGATGTTAATGGCAGTTGTACTTTAATCGGCGCCGATGTTACCAAGCTGGTCAACGTCTTCAGAGGTATTACTACGCCCGATTATTGCCCTAACTATGTACCTTGCTGGCCGACACCCGCTGATCTTCCGGAAGAACCGCAGGCCGACTGGCCTAATTGCGAAGATCCATGCCCACCGACAACGGTGACAGGAGAAAGAGTTATTGATACTCCTGATCTTGGCGGGAAATAGCAATTAGACTTATAGGATTCAGCGCGTAGCTAACCCGGTTAGCTATCCAAATACTGGAGAGGCGCCTGACAAGGCGCCTCTTTGATTGTTGACAAAGTATCTAAATTTCTTAATTGTTAATTTGGCGTCAAATATCGGGATTGGAACGTCCCGACTATTAAAGGGATAAGAAATTAATGATAAAATTGACAATCCCTGACGTTCCGGTCGGGGTTTTTGTCGAGGGCTTCAGGCAGAATAACAGAACTACCTTCTATGGCGTGATTAGCTACCGCCGAAAAAGTGATTAAGCAATTTGCAATCAAGAGATTTATATAGTACTAGCGATTAAAAATATTGCCGGAAATAGAGATTTTCAAGTTTAAAACCGCGTAAAATGATACCTCATAGAATCAGCTATCAGAAGCAGAATTATTTATAATACCGCGTGAGAGTTTACTTGAAAAAATCCGACACAAACAGAATAAAATATACAGCGTTTTAAACATACCAGGGCGTTGGGTTCATCTTTTCGTTTTGTTCAAGATTAACCCGCCTTACTGTCTAAAACTGTATCGGCGGTTCGAAACGCTCGTATGAGATAGCCTTATCAGGCCATATCGCGCCCTAAAAACCTTTGAGTATCTGTATCAATGTGTCGAATCGTTGTTTGCCTGTCATGGGATCGGTCCAGGGATTGGCAATGACAAGGCGTACCGTACTTCCTTCCTCATCTTTCGTGTATAAGGCGGTGTTCGAATCGGAGCTAAGGCAAACAAGCCCGCCGAGTTTTTCATAATAAGCGATAACCTTGTTTAAACTTTCCTGAGTTCTGTAACAATATTCTTCTACACCTAAAATATCCTTAGCGTATTTCGTTTGTTCGGCATCCAGCTGCGCTCCCGGATAAATTTTGACGGTAAAATGCTCAAATGTTTTAGCGGAACCTGACTCACCGGAAGCGCCGCCGCTTTTCTTAACCAGTTCGACTCTACGGTTTTTCGCCCGGCCTTCCTCGGAGCTGTTATCGGCAACGGGTTTATCCTGACCATGGCCTAAAGTGCTCAGGCGCCCGGCCTCGATACCCAGTTCGACAATTGCGGTCTTAACTGACTTGGCCCGATTCTCTGACAATGCCTGATTTGATTTCGAATCTCCAATATTGTCCGTATGGCCCTCGACGCTCAACTCGAGGCCCGTATTGGCCATCATCATTTGCGCGATTTGTTCGATAATAGGTCTTGAGTCTGGCCGAATAGTCGCCTTGCCGGTATCGAAATTAATATACAGAGCGACACGACCATCAGTGTTTAAAGCGTCAAGTATGGAGCTTGCCGTGACATCCTGGGTCATCGATTCTTTGGCAACAACGGTGAGATAATAATCACCGCCGCCATTAAACGGCACGACTTCGACCCATAGCTCACTGCCGCCCTTCACTACTTTTCCTACCATCATACGAGAGCCGCTATTCTCTGCGCATTCGATGTTTTCGCAAGTCCCATCGAAGATAATGGTCCCGCCCATGTTTTTAACCGCATTAGCGTAGTTGCGCGCAATTTGAAGTTCGCTGGCCGGCTCATCACCTTCTACAAACGTATAGCCACGGAACATTTTCTTGCCTTCTATGGTGGTGCAGTCTTTGCCGTTGTAGAAATTGTACTCATCAAACTTGCGGTCTTCATCCGCAGTAATTCTATAATCCGGCATCCCTGAAAAGTAGGGCGTGTCCTTGGCTGTTGGCGCTTCTTCTTCCTCATCCTGCGCCAGGGCAGAGACCGACGCCAACACAAGCATCAATGCAAGCGTTACCGCTGAAAGCAATTTGAAAAACCTCATTTGCTCCTCCATGTTTTTTTGATTTATCCTGAATTAATCTTCAATCATTTTCTATTTTCATTCCACGTTTTCCTAAAATTTAATCGGCTTGCTCAAGCGCCGCCCCCTGTCAATCTCCAAGTAACTGAATCGATGTAGTGGATTGCTCCTCTCCCGTCCTGGAATCGAGCCAATGACTTGAAATAGAAATTGTAATCATTCTTCCATCCACATCCTTCATAAAAACGGCGGCGGTTTCGTCTGCGCCAAGATTCATAAACCCTTCGAGCTTTTCGTAAAAGGCGCTGACTTTTTTAAAATCGTCCTGGGTTACGTAAATAAAAGCGTCGAGGCCTGAAATATTCCTGGCGAATTTTGTTTGCTCGTCATTTAACTTAGCTCCCGGATAAACCTTGATGCCGAAATGCTCATCCGCCTGGACGGCGGGAGGGAAAATAGATTTCACCACCAATTCGACCCGGCTATTCTTAGTCTGACTATGACCTATGGCGCTCAAACGGTTGGCATCGATGCCTTGGGCGACAATCGCCGCCTTAACCGCCTTGGCGCGATTTTCAGAGAGCTTCCGGCTCGATTCCTGGTTGCCTGTATTATCAGTGTAGCATTCAATTATCAATTCGAGGGCAGGATTGACATTCATTATTTGGACAATCACATCAACAACGGATTTGGAGTTCGGCGGAAGAGCCGCTTTGTCGTTATCGAAATTTATATCAAGGGTGACGCCGCCTTCATAATATAACGACCTAAGCATGACCATTGTAGGGGTTTCCAGTTCTGACGAATACTCGGCGCCCGCTACCGACGGTTCTTCAGCGAGTGCGGCCGCCGATACTAATCCATGCAGCAAAACAACCGCCCCAAGCAAAAATTTTAGAAATCTCATAACTCTTTCCTTCAATCCTTTCATACCTCGAATGATTTTTCACCAGCCTTCATTATCCTCGATTACTCTCCAACAGTTCCGATAATTTCTCCTGCCCTTTGGATTGCGGGAGAGCACTGACCAAGCGAATCACTCATGCTTTTAAATTCATTCCCGAATTGCGTATATCTTACTTTCAAATCGTTCATAAGCGGCATAAATCCACGAAACGCCTCCACCCTTTGAGTTTCGGGAAGCGTTAGCGCCTGTTCCATGTTTTCGAATAACTGGACGGTAGTATCATTGGTGATTTCCATTGGCCGGACGCTGTTCCGGTTGAAATCTTCAAGGCAGGGTACCAGGCTGCCTATATCCCGACCGATCATTTCAAAGCCATCGGAGCTATTGCCCCAGCCTGACTGGTCCCAGCGACTACAACCGCAATCGATAGGAAATCCTCCACCTCCTCCGGGATACGGCGTCGGCTGGGGCGGCTCGACAATAATATCATCGTCATCCGGCGCGGTTGGTTCATCTTCTCCCGTTGGTTCAATGGGTTCTGGGTCGGTCGGTGGTAGCTCGGTTGGTTGAGGAGTCGGCGGTTGTGGATCCGTGGGTGGCGGCTCGGTCGGTTGATGCTCGGCTGGTTCGCTTTCATCATCCTCATAATCATCACAGATAGCTGTCCGCCTATGATGAATTTCATTCCACTCGTTTGTAAGTTCTCTACGTCTCTGATAGGCTTCTTTAAGAGCTTCTGTCGCAGCTTTCATGACATCCATACCATGACCAACCTCAAGTCCGGCTTCGCCGTACTCAATCAGGTCATTTATAATCCCCATAGTTAACTTTTTCGCGAGATTGATTTGATTTTTTATATACATGTCTTTTATCGACCAGCGTCCCGACCAGGTTCCTTCCTCGGTTAAGTCGTAGATTTCTCCAAGGAAATCCGCAATGTCACCCATGGTCCCTTCGCCTGCCGCCGAGGTAAATACCCCCAGCGCTTTAACGGCCATAGTCGTTAAAAGCCTATCCTTTTCCCGCAGTACCCGCTGTAATTCAGGATCGTTAATTATGCTCTTAATTTGATTCTTGATTTCATTTAACTGCTCCTCGAGTTCTTTCATCTGATCCCTTAGTTTCTGAATCGTCTCTTTATCGCAGGGAACAACCTCGATCGCAATTATATGTTCATCCTTATCACCGCAAGGGGTTTTACCTTGGGCCGTGGTCGTCCCTTCGCTGACCCCCTTAATTGAAATACCCGATCCGAGGTTATCGACAGTGGCAACTCCGGGGTCGGCGGTTGGAAAACTAAGGAGTCCCACATCAGGGGGGTCCTGAACGGTTGGAACCTGTACCGCTGGCTTGGCTGCCCCCGTCTCGTCATAGAGTCCAATCTGAGGGATTTCAGCGCCCCCGTTAACCGACAACAGTTCCACTACGCTGCCCGGCAAGGTTGCCTCGACTTTCTTGCCTTTTTTCGGCTGGTATTCCACGCGTATCGTAGCATGCCCGGCAGACTTGCCGGTTACCGTAGCAGTAGAACCGGAGCCGGAGATAGAAAAAATATCGGCGGGTTCACAGGTCCAGGTATAGGTTCCGCCTTCGGGCTTGGCGGTGGCCGTAATCTCCGCGGCTACGCCGATCATGATATTGGCACAGCCGGCCAGCGTGACTTTCGTTTCGTCGGGAGGGCGGGAACGCAAGGTCATGCGGCCCTGCCCCCCAAGCGGACATTCGAAAAAGGTTGAATATCGAATATCATAAGTGTAGCTTTTCTCAAAGTCTCCCTGCAGGTCTTTGCGCGTGAGAAATATAGTAAAACTATCCGGGACCTCTATGCTGCTTGAAAACCAATGTCCATAGTTCATTTCTGATTCGGTTCTCTCTATGTTCGGGCCGGATGTAACACATATGCCAAGATCAAATGTATCAAAGTTAAGCTCACTATAACCATTATCGAGATTGAATAGGAGCTTTATTGTAGTGCTGGCGGCCGGATTGGTTCGACAAGCGCATGTCAATACTGTACTGCCATCATTTTCATCTATTCTGGTACATGTTTCTACGTTCAGGGTAAAAGGCAAATCATCGCCAACAAAACCAATAAGCGACGTGTCGTCGTATACCAGCGGTTCGAGCAATCCTTCTATATGAAAGGAAAGCCGTCCGCCCCGATAAGACGTTTCATCCTGTTCAAGCCTGCCCTGCACATCCCATTGAAACCATATTCGCTCGTCATCTTTTCCGATAAGCGGTTCTATGACAGGTTGGGCCAAGCTTTCGGCGGCAAAAATCCCAATAAGAGCGCCGGCACAAACCAAAATCCATAATTTCAGCTTCATAACTCGATCCTTTCGGTTTTCACCAACCCCCCTTACCGATTTTCCGGATAAACGGTAATGGGAGCTAAACATCGCCGAAATTGTTTACCATAAATAACACATCAAGACAACGGGAAAATATGATTAAATGGGGTGAATTCCGGATATTAAAAATTAGATTTTACGCTATTGCCTGCCCATCAATCAAAATAATGGTAACCCAAACCTCGCACTTACATAATTTCTGTGAACATCCTGTGCCCTATTTGACCATAAAATCCGGTGACTAAGTGCCTGGCAAATATTGCGAGTCTGTGCCGGAAAATGATAGATTGCCCGTCGGTATGTTTGGCCGGGCATATCGCGATAACTTTATTAGCCCCCAGGAAGATGGAAACCCGCTCAGGCGTTTGGCCGGAAATAGTTGGCCAACGGCGCATAATTTTTAAAAAACATCATTAATAACCGTTCCGCGCAACTATTCTATTTACAAGCCCCACTCAATTGCATATTATTAGATCGAGGGATGATAACGAACACCCCAACACAGTCGGGGAACCCGGCTAAATGATATGGGGTTATGCTGTCTATGATTGGACAGGTCGCGGGAGAGATACTTTAGTAACAAACGAGGGAAATATGGAAGTTGAAAAGGCCATAAAAACCGCTATAGATTATGAAATGAAGGTGCGGGATGTTTACGCGTCGGCAGTGGCAAACAGCAAAAACGAAACCGCCAAGCGCGTATTCAAACAATTAGCCAAAGAGGAACAAGGGCATATCGATTACCTGGAAAGCCGTCTAACAGAATGGAAGAGAACCGGTAAGCTTAAAACCAAGACACTTGAAACAACCATTCCCACTAAAGGCGCTATCGAGGATGGGGTGAAGAAGCTCGAAAGTAAAATGAAAGAGGCTGATAAGTTTGGCGAAGCCCAGATGTTGACCAAGGCCCTTGATGTCGAGATCGAAACCAGCAAATTCTACGAGCAAATGGTGGATCAGCTGGAAGCCGAGCCGCAGCGCATGTTTAAGCGGTTTCTGGAAATCGAGGAAGGCCATCTGGCGATCGTGCAGGCTGAACTGGATTCTCTCAACGGTACCGGTTTCTGGTTCGATTTCCGTGAGTTCAACCTAGAATCCGAAGGCTAAATTTCAACCCGGTGCGGGGACGTCATATAGATCAATGCCCTTAGATTACGATTATTTTGAAATGGGAATTTAAGTCGAATTAAGGAGCGGGCTATGGGTGAGAATCAACGAATACTCGATGGTTTGATGAAAGCCATGCAGGCTGAGGTCGATGGCCATAATTTTTATAAAATGGCCGCCAATAGCGCCGAGGACGAAAAGGGCAAAGAAGTTTTTAGGGCGTTGGCTCAAGACGAGGTCGAGCATTACATATTTTTAAAAGCTCAGTATGATTCTTTTCTGAAGAACGGTAAGGCTGACACGACCGTGTCCTTGGGCAAACCGTCGCAATCGGCGGATAGCCCGATTTTTTCGGAGGGTTTTCGGGCCCGTCTGGCGGAAGCTCATTATGAAATGACCGCGCTATCGATCGGGGTTCAGCTTGAGCAATCGGCCATCAAATTTTATAATCAGGAAGCCGCGGCTGTTTCCAATCCGGTGGTCAAGAAATTTTACATCGAACTTGCCGCCTGGGAGGAAACTCACCATCGGCGACTTTTAAAACAGCAGCAAGAACTCACGGAAGACTACTGGCAAAAAGGCGGTTTCTATCCGTTCTAAGGCTTATAATCGCAAAACCTTAAATGAGTGGTGAAAAATATATTATTAAAATTGTGAATAGCTTTTCTTTAAAGCCCGTAGGGGCACAGCATGCTGTGCCCCTACGGGTCGTGATGTCAAATATAAATGTATTAATGCATGATTAATAACAAAAAGACTTTTTCAATGTGCCCTTTAATATTATGATTTTAGTTGGCGAATTGAGGTATCGTTAGGAGGTTGCAGATGGACGGTGTGTCCTGGTTTACTGATCTGAATCCCGTAACGCAGGCATTATTAGCTACGTGTTTTACCTGGTTTGTTACCGCCGCCGGCGCGGCCATGGTATTTCTTTCCAGAGAATTTACTCGCAAGACTCTCGATTCGATGCTGGGTTTTGCCGCCGGCGTAATGATCGCCGCCAGCTATTGGTCGCTTCTGGCGCCGGCTATTGAGATGTCGGAGGGCAAGTGGCTCCCGGCCTGGATTCCGGCTACCGTCGGCTTTTTGCTTGGCGCGGCCTTCCTTCGCCTGGTTGACCGATTATTGCCGCATTTCCATCCCCGGCAGAAAGAAACCGAAGGTATCAGCACTCACTGGAAACGAACCACGCTTTTGGTTTTGGCTATTACGCTTCACAATATTCCCGAGGGGCTGGCGGTAGGCGTGGCTTTCGGCGCGGCCGCGGCCGGTTTTGAATCGGCGACGTTGGCCGGGGCGGTGGCTTTGGCTATCGGTATCGGCATTCAAAATTTCCCGGAAGGCACGGCGGTATCTATTCCCTTACGCCGGGAGGCGGTATCACGAGGGAAAGCTTTCTGGTATGGCCAGCTTTCCGGTGTAGTGGAACCTATCGCCGGAGTACTGGGCGCGGCATTAGTTATAGTCGCTCAGCCGATTCTTCCCTATGCCCTGGCATTTGCCGCCGGAGCCATGATTTTTGTCGTGGTTGAGGAACTCATTCCCGAATCGCAAGTCGGCGGCCATTCGCATGCCGCGACCATGGGGGCGATGCTGGGTTTCGCGGTGATGATGACGCTCGATGTCGCGTTGGGGTAGAAATTACTGAGATCAATTCATAACAATAATTTTAATAGCTAAACGACAGGCTAAATAGCATGGCCGAAAGCAATCAGCTTTCTGGGGGGATGCGCTCCCGCAAGGAAGCTATTATTAAAATCCTTCTTGCGCGAGATTTTACTGAGCTAAAGCTATGGGCGCAACAAACCCGCAATCCCCTGCGCGTCATGAATTCGCTGCTATTCGATAACAATCCCTTGATCTGCTATCGCGCGCTGGAGGGACTGGGTATAATCGCGGCTTTGGAGGCTAAAGATAATCTGGAAGGTTTGCGCAAGCTGATCCGCAGCTTTTTCTGGATGATGAACGATGAATCGGGCAATGTCGGCTGGTACGCGCCAGAGGCTATCGGCGAGATTTTACGCAATGTCCCGGAATTGATCGCTGAATACGGTCACATGTTGCCGCCGTTTCTGATCGAGGAGCCATTCGAGAAAGGCACCCGTATCGCGATTGCCCGGGTAGCTGAAATCGATAAGGCGTGTTTCGACAAGCCTGTAATCAAGAAACTGATTCAGACGCTCAACGACCCTGCCCCGAACATCCGCGGAACTTCAATTATCGCGCTGAAAGCGTTGGGGGCGGAAGAGGCAAGGGAGCAGGTAAGAGCTTTAGCTGATGATAATGCTATATTTAATTCATATAATTTTGTTACGGGCGAAATAGACCAAATAACGATCGGCAAATTGGCAAGTGATATTTAATTGTATTTGGCTTGCGGGATGACCGTAGCAAGGCGTGATCTGCCTGCCAGGTACCGTCAGGTCGCGTCTTCACGGGCACGACCTGAAGGAGCCGCTTTTTACTCTTTTTGCTTATTTACTTTTACCCCTTGTTAGGCTGCCTTTAAATCTGACGTGCAGTGCGGGCACTTTATCGCCTTTAGCGGAACGCTGGAAAAGCAGAAAGGGCATTCTTTGGTTGTCGGCTCGGCCGCTTTGGCTTCCTCTTTTTTCTTCAAGCGATTGATATTTTTAATAACCATGAAAATCGCGAAAGCGA
>Ga0299912_10001081_pt1 | contig 22058 bp, 20 predicted proteins | sample RVTome_2_FD_207667 | JGI IMG/M metagenome (GOLD analysis project Ga0299912, IMG submission 207667) | Soil microbial communities from uranium-contaminated site in the Upper Colorado River Basin, Wyoming, United States - RVT95D214 (version 2) ... | reverse complement strand
TCCAGGCTGTTAAGAAGATGAGGGATGAAAAGAAATTCATCTGCGGCGAGGAGATCTCGGGCGAGGTCCCCTTATATATCGGTGCTGTGGCCAACCCCTTCGCTGACCCCTTTGAGTTCCGAGTGACGAGGCTGGGTAAGAAGGTTAAGGCGGGGGCCGATTTCATTCAAACTCAGGTGGTCTTCGATGTTGACAGGTTTAAGCGATTCATGAAGATGGTAACGGACCGCGGACTTGATAAGCAGGTACATATTTTGGCGGGGGTGGTGCCGATGAGGTCTGTGGGCGCCGCGCGCGCCATGAGAGACTATGTGGCTGGGGTAACTGTTCCCGACGAGATCTTCACTAGGATGGAGAACGCCAAGGAGGCACGAGAGGAGGGGGTGAATATCTGTCTGGATATCATAGAGGAGCTAAAGGACATCCCCGGCGTCCACGGAGTTCATATCATGGCTGTAGCTTGGGAGGAAATTGTCCCCACTATCGTGGAAAGGGCTGGTCTCTTACCTAGGCCATTGCTATAATAGAGGAGGGTAACATGGAGAAGAGTAAAAAGATCTTGGTTGTTGATGATGATCCGGATATCAGGGAGGCCGTGAGCGCGGTACTGGAATCTCAGGATTACGAGGTGATCACAGCTTGCGACGGTGAAGAAGGTTTAACCAAGCTGAGAGAGGAGAGGCCCGACCTCATGATCCTGGACCTTTTAATGCCTCACATGGATGGCTTTGCCGTTTGCAAAGAGTTGAAAGATCCTCGCTGGGCTAAATATGCTAACATTCCCATCCTAGTTCTTACCTCCGTGCGAGAGGAGGCAGCCCGGCGCCGATATGAGCTGGAAACAGGGCTGGAGTTGGGAGTCGACGATTATGTAGAGAAACCAATTCCTCCCGCCACTCTGCTTCATAGAGTGGAGATGCTACTGAAGAAAAAGGTGGAGGTTTGAGTCATCACGATTTAGAGATTTGTATATAGAAAGGATGAAAGTAGTGGAAAAACAAGCAAAGGTTCTCCTCATCGACGATGACCCTGACTTTGTGGAAGCAACAAAGATCGTTTTGGAGAGTAAACCCTTTCAAGTAGTTACCGCGCTGGATGGCGATGAGGGTCTAAGAAAAGCGAGAGAGGAAAAACCTGACGTAATTATTCTAGACGTTATCATGCCTACGAAAGATGGGTTCGATGTCTGCGTGCAGCTCAAGAAGGAGCCGGAACTAGCAGATATACCGGTGATAATGTTGACGAGCTTTTCCCAGAGGGTTGGTGACACCTCTATTTCCGTCAGCAAAGGGTTGACCATAGAGGCCGAAGACTATATTGATAAGCCAGTAAACCCCAATGAATTGATAAGACGAGTAGAGAGACTATTGAAGAAAACAGATTAGCGACCAGCTAAAGGATCATCGTCTGGCCGCTGCTTATGATAAGCCGTTGGGTGTTTCTTAACCTAGAGCTGATGACTCGCATCAAACCCTTCATTATTTCGTAGCCGATACCGGGCTCATCGTCCATAAGGTTAGTGAGTTCTTTTCCTTTGATAGTAATAACTCGGCACCGTTCCACACAAATGGCTGAATGGGTAAGGATATGTGGCACTACAAGAGCCGACCAGCCGAAGACACCCCCTTTTGTTACCGTCTCCACGACAGCGGCAGGCAAAGGATAGGGCCCCACCTCCATCGTTAGGTTTACCTTACCCTCATCGAGGAGATACAGATTCTCGGCCACGTCCCCCTCTTCAAAAATGGTTTCCCCAATTTGATATGCTTCCTCACGAGAGGAGGGCAGATTTGCTATTTTTGCCAAGTCACCGTCCGTCAGCCCCAAAAGAACGTCGCATCTCTTCAGCGCGGCCAAGACTGCCATTTTTTGCGTCGCTCCCCCTTGTGGTAGTGATCTCCTTCAATAACCAAGGGTGTATTATACGTCAGATTTAGCTGGCAGTCAAAATTAGTAGCGGGTTTCTCTGAGGGTTGGCCGCGAACCCTGTTGATCCCTTGCCCCTGCAGCATCACAAGCATATAATAGCGAGTAGGTAAAGGCTTACCCCGATTCCATGAGGTGAAAGGTGGGAAACATGGCTGACACGAAAAAGGCAGATTCTTTGAACTTGGACATCTACTTCGACTATATTTGACCATACGTTTACCGGGCAGCAGGTTGGCTGCTCAGGGTGAAGGATAGCTTGGGGCCAAGGTTAACTATCAATTGGAGGTATTTTAGTCTAGAGCAGGTTAATAATCAGCAAGGGCCCCAATGGAAGCTTTGGGAGCAACCCGAAGACTATGCCAGCCGTGGGCTGCGTGCCTTCTGGGCCGCCGAGGCCGCTCGATGTCAGGGTGAGGCCGCTTTCGAACGCTTCCACATCGCCTTGCTGAGAGCGAGACACGAGCAACGTCGAGACATAGCTGATGTAAATACATTAGCACAGGTGGCCGAAGGTGTGGGCTTGGAGACGGCTCAATTCCGACAGGATCTCGCAGACAGACGCCTATTGGCTAAGCTGGTAGAGGATCATACCTTTGCTGTGGAAAACCTGGGCGTTTTTGGCACTCCCACTCTCGTCTTTCCAGAAAGCCAAGCCATTTTCCTGAAGATGTCGCTGCCACCGTCTCCGGAGGAGTCCCTCTCCGTATTCACGGAACTGCATCATCTGGCAGACCGAAGGCGGTACATTCAGGAAGTAAAGAGACCCCAGCGCCCGAAGGCGTAAAGAGTGATTCCTCTAGCGCTTTGCTCAAGTTCAAGCAGTAGATGGAAAGTGTCATAACTTTTCAACCTTTTTATCCTCTTTTTTATGACTTTTTTAACCTCTTTGCGGTTAACTATTGTAGGTGAACAACTTGCCAGGGAGCTTGCTTCACCATAGACTAAGGTCACGTTAGCCACGATGTCCCGACTCCGCAGGGACTCGGAGGAATCGGGGTGAGAAGGAGTTGAGTTCCTTCACCGACATGTCACATGGCCAGGTTGTCTAGAACCCAAGCTTTTTGCTGGGAGGGTGATTATATGAAGAGGTTTATAAGCATATGGAGATTAGCTATCATTGCGCTGGCACTGATATTGGCGCTAATGGTAGCAGGTTGCAGCAACGGCAAAGCCGGTGAAAGTAAGGGCCCTATCACTATCGGGTCGAAGATCGATACTGAGGGAGCGCTATTATCGCAAATGATAATAGCCATGCTCAGGGAAAATGGCTTCCAAGCGATAGATAAGTCAGAGTTTGGGCCAACCCAAGTAGTGCGGAAAGCGATCCTAAGCGGCGAAATAGATATGTATCCGGAGTATACGGGAAATGGCGCCTTCTTCTTCGATGAGACCGAATCAGAAGTCTGGAAAGACGCGCAGAAAGGCTACGAAAGGGTGAAACAGCTTGACCAGGAGACCAATAAGATCATATGGCTAAAACCTGCTCCAGCCAACAATACCTGGGCCATCGCGATACCGAAAACCCTGGCTGACAAGGAAAGAATAAGAACCTTAGACGATTTCGCCACCTATGTGAATCGGGGTGGCTATGTAAAGCTGATCGGCTCTGAGGAATTCGTGACCAGCCCTGTGGCTTTGCCCGCATTCCAGAAGGCATACGGGTTTAGCCTCAAGCAAGATCAGCTTGTTACTCTGTCAGGGGGCAATACCGCTCAGACGGAGAAGGCGGCGGCCGAAGGCACGGACGGAGTAAATGCGGCCATGGCGTATGGGACAGATGGTTCATTGACTGCACTGAAACTCGTTGTATTGGAGGATACTAGGGGCGTGCAGCCTGTATACGAGCCAGCGCCTATTGTTCGTCAGGAGGTCTTCGATAAATACCCAGAGATCGAAGGTATCCTCGGCCCGGTTTTCAATTCTCTGGATCTAGTGACTCTACAGACCCTCAATGCCAAGATCGCATTCGAAGGCCAGAACGCAGCCGATGTGGCCAAGAGCTACCTTGCTTCCAAGGGATTCTTGAAATAAGGTCTGAGCGCAAAGTATTAATATGCCTCGCCGATGGGTCAACTATGATAGTGTAGCCATCACTGGGTCCTCAATTGGTCTCTTATCGTTGCTGCTCGGCTGGCTAACACTGAAGCCTAATCGACTTGCGGCTGGCAATATCCTTAGCTTGCCCGAAAGCCTAGGCTGGTGGAAAGCATCGGTTATCGTTTTTCTATGGCTCACCTGTTTTGTCCTAAGCTTTACATCAAAGGGAAGAGTACGCGCTGTAATCCTGGGTAGTGCGGCAAACCTAATTATCATCCTCATTTTCGTCTTCGCAGGACTTGCAGGCAGCACACTCATTGAGGGAGAGGGACCCTTCGCCCGTGTATCCCTCGGTGCCGGCATTTGGGCAACCATCGTAGGAACATATATGGTGATATTCACCGCGCGCCGAAGATTGCAGAACTCGCCCATCTTACAAATTCTGATCGCCTGGAGTGGGGTAGCAACAGTGGGATTCCTGCTCCTGTTTGGAAGATTGAATAACCTATCAGTGGTCCAGGAGTTTCTAGGTCGCCAGGAGCGTTTCCTGCAAGAGCTAACAAACCACATTCTCCTGTTCGGGGGTAGTGTGGTGACAGGCACCTTACTGGGCATTCCCCTCGGCATATGGGCCGCGAGAAGCAGGAAAGCTGAAAAACCTGTATTCTTTCTTGCCAATGTCACCCAGACCATACCGAGTCTGGCCCTTTTCGGATTGCTCATTGCGCCGCTATCCTCGCTGTCCTTAGCATTCCCCTTTCTGCGCGAGTTGGGCATCAGAGGGGTGGGGGCAACACCAGCTATTATAGCTCTGATCATCTACTCTCTGCTTCCTATTGTTAGAAATACTTATGTGAGCCTACGCCAGCTCGACCCCGGAGTCCTGGATGCGGGACTTGGAATGGGTATGAACCGCCTTCAGATGTTCCTCAGGTTGGAGGCACCCTTGTCTGCCCCGCTTGTTTTAGAAGGGGTTCGAACTGCATCTGTACAAGCCGTAGGTAACACTGCCGTGGCTGCCCTTATAGGGGCAGGAGGGTTAGGGCACTTTATCTTCCAAGGGCTGGGACAAGCAGCGCCTGATCTCATTATCCTCGGGGCTATGCCTATTATCGTCTTGGCCTTGATTGTAGATGCAGTAATGCGTGTTTTTGTTAGAGCGGCCACGCCCAAGGGGCTGGCATTAGAAAGCCGATGATACGTCTCGAACATGTAGTTAAATACTATGGAGAGACCATTGCCGTCGATGACCTTTCCCTGGAAGTAGGCGAAGGTGAGGTCTGCGTGCTCATTGGGCCGTCCGGGTGTGGTAAGACCACAACCTTACGGATGATTAACCGCCTAATCGAACCGACTTCCGGCCGGATTTTCATCGATGGCACGGACACCAGCAAAATCAAGCCGGAACTGTTGCGCCGCTCCATTGGATATGCCATCCAAAGCGTTGGCCTTTTCCCTCACATGACCGTAGCCGCTAACATCGGCGTTGTGCCAGAGCTCGTGCACTGGGATAAGAGCCGAATTGCCGGCAGGATCGAGGAACTACTGGTACTGGTGGGCCTTAATCCAAAGGAATACGCACAGAAGTATCCGAACCAGCTTTCCGGCGGGGAAGCCCAGCGCATCGGTGTGGCCCGGGCGCTTGCTGCGGATCCACCTATACTACTGATGGATGAGCCTTTTGGTGCGGTAGATCCCCTCACGCGGGAGAAGCTTCAAGCGCAATTTGTTCGTATCCAACAGGAGTTGAAGAAGACCGTTGTTTTGGTAACGCACGACCTCGATGAAGCTATTCGATTAGCAGACCGGATTGCGGTGATGGAGTTGGGTAAGATAGCCCAATATGATACCCCAGAGGCAGTATTATCAAAACCGGTAAACAAATTCGTTCACGATTTCGTGGGTACGGATCGGGCGCTCAAGCGGCTGTCGCGTATCAACATTCAAGATGTCGTAAGGCCCGCTCCCTCAATCGCCGTTAGCGCATCTCTGGAAGATTTGGCATCGGCTCTCGAGGGTGCTCAATACGTCTGGGTAGTAGCGGAAGATGGGCGTCTCATGGGTTGGATAAGCAGAACAAGCTTATCGAGGGCCACATCGGTCAAGCAAGCTGTCGTTAAGGGAAATGTCGAGGAAATCGCCATCTTGAATACTGCCACCCTTCGAGAGGCCCTTTCACGTATGCTCGGCCAGGGGTTTAATTCAATCCCCGTGGTTGATGGGAATGGGCACCTTTTAGGCGAAGTGTCGCTCCACGACGTGGAGGCAAGGACTGCGGAGGTAGGGGCCTAATCCATGAACAATCAAAGGATAGTACGCTGGGCTTTGCTGGTTGCGGTGATCGGCCTGTTCATTGCGCTAATAGCCGATATGAGGTTATTGGAAGCCGCCCTTCGCTTCTTCTTCCCACAAGAATCGAGAGTTTTGCATCCTCGCGCCAGCCTGTTGCTACTTGTCTGGGAACATCTTCAACTTGTCGGTGTGTCAAGTGGGTTGACCCTAGTCATAGGTTTACCGCTGGGCATATGGGTGACCCGTTCCAGCGGGAGGAACTTCTTGCCAATAGTCACCGATCTTACCTCCTTTGGCCAGACGTTCCCCCCGGTTGCCGTCCTGGCACTTGCGGTGCCCGTGCTGGGATTTGGGCTATTACCCACGGTATTCGCTCTCTTCCTCTATGGGTTACTCCCCGTTGTCCGTAACACCGTTGCCGGCTTACAAACTGTCCCCCCGCACCTCCTGGATGCAGCCTACGGCATGGGGATGAGCCGGACTCAGGCGCTATTCAAAGTGGAAATCCCCCTCGCGGCCAGGGTCATCCTCGCCGGTGTGCGTATATCTGTAGTCATCAACATTGGGACAGCCATGGTAGGCGCTGCCATCGGGGCTGGCGGACTTGGCTCCCCCATTATTGCTGGGCTGGTGCAAGACAACCTGGCTTTTATCATCGAAGGGGCTTTGCCCGCCGGTATCCTGGCAGTGCTGGTTGATCAACTGCTGGCTGGCATAGAGGGGCTTTTCGCCTATGCACCCGATAAACCCATTGGCTAAATGCTTGTAACGGTACACAGATCGGGGATGAGCATATCGAGGCTTAATACTCTTTGCCCCGATGTAATCGGCGCTTGGGCTCATCGGGTATTGTATACCCCGATTTCATCGGGGTATCGAGATTGCAGGTGCGCGGAAGCACTCGTATCGGGTCATAAAGTAGCAGATTGGTGAGAGATTTGGTATGATGCATATGCGGCTGGAGGCTCGGAGATTATGCCCTACTTCAAAGACGACAATGTGTCCGTCCCTCACCATCGTATCGATACCCCGATGAAGTCGGGGCGATATTGGTTCGAAATAGGCCCTATCCGGCCGCCTAGCGAGGGGCGGGATCACTCACTCCTCATCCGGGTGACGCGCAACTGCCCCTGGAATAGATGCCTATTCTGCAACACCTACAAGGCAGTGAAGTTCCAATATCGCAGCGTGGAAGAGGTCAAGGAAGACATCGCCGCAGCGCGGGCGCTGGCAGAGGAGCTGAAAGCGACCTCTTGGCGTTTGGGTCTAGCGGGCAGTATTAACGGTGCTGTAGTCGAGGCTATGGTGAACGGCTCTCCTGAGCTCTACGATAGGGACTCCGTTGACGTCGATGTACTGGAGTTACGACTGCAAAGCCTGGTCAACGTCACTAACTGGCTAGCTTCGGGTGGCCGTACCGTCTTCCTTCAAGATGCTAACACCCTCATCATGCGCACCCCGGAGCTATTGGAGGTGATCAAATACCTTAAGGCAAGCCTGCCCAGCATAGAGCGGGTCACCTCCTATGCAAGGGCTAAGACCGCAGCCCAGAGAACGCTGGCAGAGCTGAAGGGATTACACGAGGCTGGCCTCTCCCGTCTGCACATCGGTCTGGAATCAGGTGCCGATGAGGTTCTGGAGTACATGCAGAAAGGGGTGACTACTGAGCAGCACATCAGGGGAGGTAGGAAGGTAGTGGAGTCGGGTATATCCCTCTCGGAATACATGATGCCGGGACTGGGGGGGAGGCGATGGTCGAGGAGACACGCCTTGGAGTCGGCCCGTGTACTCAACGAGATAGATCCGGACTTCATTCGATTGAGGAGCCTGGTGGTTAGTCGAGGGTCCCCGCTTTCTGAACGCCTGGAGGGGGGTGACTTCCAAGTCCTGGACGAAGACGAAGTGGTGGCGGAGATCGGCCTCTTCATCGAGAGCCTAAACTGTCGCTCATATCTAGCCAGTGATCAGATGGCTAACCTCCTCTGGGAGGTGGAGGGCCAGCTCCCTCAAGACAAGCAAGCCATGCTTGACACCATCACTCAATACCTATCAAACAGTCCCTTAGAGAGATTAAAGTTCCGCCTGGAAAGAAGGCTCAGCTCCTATGTCAGCGTGTACGGTGGCTTGAGCGCAGAGATGAAGGCTCGGGTGGAAACAGCCGTATATGCTCTCCAGAGAGAAGCGCCTGATGCGCAAGCTAAGGCGGAGGCCTCTATCGCAATTCTGAAACAAGGGTTTGTTTAGGCAAAGCGCGAAATGAAGGGGAGACGAAATGATATATGCCGCACGGTTTTCGTTTCGCCTCTCTCTACTTGCAAGATAAACAAGAGGGGCTAACATGATGACTAATACAGGAAGAGACTTAGAGAAATACAAAACGGCGGTAATCCTTAGGGATGGCTCTACCTTGCATCTCCGACCCATCCAGCGAGAGGACGAGGAAAGGATGCTCGCCCTTTTCTACCGTTTGAGCCCCCAAGCCGTCTATTTCAGGTTCCACCACGTCTTGACCCAGATGTCAAGAGAGGAAGTAAGGCGTTTTTGCGCCGTTGATTATGATAACTCTTTTGCCTTGGTCGCCACTATCGGAGAGGACGCAGAAGAGAAAATCATCGCTGTCGGGCGTTACGCACGTCTTCCCAAAGGAGACACCGCCGAGGTTGCCTTTGTGGTCGAGGACGCATATCAGGGAAAGGGGATCGGAACGCATCTTCTGGAGCAATTGGCGAAGATAGCGCGAGAGAAGGGTATTCGTCATTTTGAAGGGGAGGTGCTCGCGGAAAATCGCCAGATGTTGCAAGTCATGAAAGACAGCGGCTTCAAGGTGGCCCAGGAGCTAGATTACGGAGTTTATCAGGTGGTTTTAGATATAGCTCCTACCTCGATAGTCGAGGAAAAGTCTGCCGAACGAGAAAAGATTGCCACTATAGCTTCGCTAAGATCCTTCCTCAATCCCCATTCCATAGCTGTCATCGGAGCCTCACGGAGACCATGGACCATAGGCAGCATCATCTTCCACAACATCCTGTACCAAAGATTCAATGGTATTGTTTATCCGGTCAATCCCAATGCTGAATTTGTGGAGTCCGTGAAGGCATACCCGTCCATTCTCGATATACCGGGGGACGTGGACCTGGCGATAGTAGTTGTCCCGGCGGAAGCTGTCCATCAGGTGGTGGAGCAGTGCGGGCGGAAGCATGTGCGCGGCATCGTGGTCATATCGGCTGGTTTCGGGGAAAGTGGACCAGAGGGATCAAACAGGGAAAGCAGGCTTCTCGAGACTGTACGCAGCTACGGAATGCGCCTCGTGGGCCCAAACTGCATGGGGATCATTAATACCGACCCCAAAGTCAGCTTGAATGCTACCTTCTCACTAACCTTTCCTCCTGCCGGGAACATCGCCTTGTGCACTCAAAGCGGTGCCCTCGGACTGGCCATTCTCCAATATACGCAGAGCCTGAATATCGGTCTCTCTACTTTCGTCAGCATAGGCAATCGAGCCGACATCTCTAGTAACGATCTATTGCAGTATTGGGAAGGTGACCCCGCCACCGATGTTATCCTGCTCTATTTGGAGTCTTTCGGCAATCCCTGGAAGTTCGCTCGCATAGCGCGCAGTGTAACAGTTAGTAAACCGATAGTAGCGGTGAAAAGCGGACGTACTCCAGCGGGGTCCAGGGCCGCTGCGTCTCATACTGGGGCGCTCGCTAGTACGGAGGTGGCTTCTGATGCACTATTCAGACAAGCGGGGATGATCAGGGTTGACACATTAGAAGAACTTTTCGACATGGCCAACTTGTTATCCCATCAGCCCCTGCCTCAGGGAAGAAGGGTAGCTATTCTTACCAACGGCGGTGGCCCCGCCATCATGACCGCTGACGCCTGTGTTGAACGGGGCCTGGAATTGCCAACCCTTTCCAATGGGACTGTCGCCGAGCTTGGGAAATTCCTGCCACCCCGTGCTAGCCTGAACAACCCTGTCGATATGACCGCCGAAGCGACCGCCGAAAACTACAGCCTGGCCGCTCAACTGTTGGCAGAGGATGATAGTGTAGACATCGTGATTGTCATCTTCATTCCTCCCATAGCCGTGCTAACAGAAGCAGTGGCCGCCGCCATTCGAGAGGTCGTGCCCCTATTCCGGCAGCGTGGCAAAACGCTCGTAGCCTCCTTTATGGGTTCGCGAGGTGCTCCTAAGGAGTTGCGTTCCCCGGAAGCAGGATATGTTCCCTGTTTTAACTTCCCAGAAGCTACTGCTGCCGCGCTAGCCAGGGCATGCGAATACTGCGATTGGCTGAAGAGGCCCAAGGGGGAAATTCCAGAGTGGGATGGTATTGACAAAAAGAGAGCCGAACAGCTCATAGAATCGGCTTTGGCACAAAGCAGCGTTCGGCCTCTCTGGCTCGATTCTGTCTCTGTCATGGGGCTTCTGGAAGCGTATGGCATTAAGGTTGTACCATCAAAGGCCGCCTCCAGCGTTGCCGAGGCGGTGCAACTTGCCAAAACGCTGCGCTTCCCCGTAGCGGTGAAGCTTCTATCCGACACCATAACCCATAAGACCGAGGTTGGTGGTGTGGCCCTAGACATTCGCTCCGGCAGCGGAGTAGAGCGGGCCTTTATCCAAATAAGGGATAGACTAGCCGGTCTGGGGCGAGAAGAGGAAATGCAGGGCGTGATGGTACAGAAGATGATATCGGGAGGAACGGAGGTAATCGTGGGGGTAACCCAGGATCCCTCTTTTGGCCCCCTGATCCTCTTCGGAACCGGTGGCATTTATGCCGAGTTATTCAAAGATGTTGTCTCTCGCATTCACCCTTTGACGGATATCGACGCCCAGGAGATGGTGCGTTCCGTCAAGGCTTATCAACTCCTCCAAGGGTGGCGAGGAGCACCGCCCTCTGACATAAAAGCCCTTGAGGAACTACTACTGAGGGTCTCTGTGATGGTGGAAGACCTGCCCCAAATCAGGGAGCTAGACCTAAATCCCGTGAAGGTACTTGAGCAAGGCCATGGCTATGTGGTCGTTGACGCCAGGATTATGCTGTCCTAACTAATCTTGCCCTAGCCAAAAGCTTAGATTATGACCTGCTCCTCGGTCAGTCGGGCAATCTCCTCCTCCGATAGGCCCAATAGCTCGCGAAAAACGTAGTCATTATGCTCACCGATGCGGGGAGCCCGCTGATAAACGATGTCGGGAAGGGCGCTCAACCTCCAGGGTGCCCTGCTGTTCAGCCCCTTCTCCACCTCGGGGTTAGGGTGGTCGAGTTCGACAAAGAAGCCTCGCTGATGTAGCTGGCGGTCATTCACCAGCTCCTCGACATTTACCGAGGGCCCTGCCGCTACTCCCGCCCTTTGCAATATCTCCATGACTTCGTAGTGGGTGTAGTCCTTCGTCCAACTATTCACTAGCTTGTCCAATTCCTCTTGGTTGGCCCAGCGACTATAGCCATCGGCGAACTTATCGTCCTTTGTCCACGCCGGCTCCCCGATGGCTTGGCAAAAGGCCTTCCATTCCTCCTCATTGGACACGGCGATGGCCACCCATTTGTCCTCCCCCTGGCAGCGATAGCAGCCATGGGGGGCCATGAAATCGTCGCGATTCCCTTGTCGCTGTCGCAACCTACCGTTCATTACATAATCCATAACTCCTTGCGAGATGCTATTGACCATCGTTTCAGTCATAGAGAGGTCTATATACTGGCCCTCGCCGGTCTTGGAGCGGTGGTACAAGGCTGCTAAGATGGCGAAAGCCCCGTGCGTTCCCGTTATTAGATCACCATAGTTCCCACCGGGGTCCTTGGGAGGACCGCCTTGGTACCCTGTCAGGGAGTCAGCGCCGGAAAGAGCCTGGGATTGGATGGCATAGCCCGAAATGTTTTTTCGAGGCCCTTGCCTGCCGGCAACGGAAGTGGAGAGCATGATAATGTCCGGTCTTATCTCCTTCAAAGCGGAGTAACCCAAGCCGAGGCGTTCCATGGTGCCGGTGCTAAAGTTCTCCGTGACTACATCGCTGATCTTGATGATCTCCTTGACCAGCGCCACCCCCTGCGGATTTCTTAGATTGAGGCTGCAACACTTCTTGCAAGAGTTCATCCAGCCGAAGTCGTTGCTCTTGACCAACTGCGGATCTACACTTGTTGATTGTTGAGCTGCGGATTGTTGTGCCCTCCGCGTCACATCGGGGCGCTGGCTGCTCTCGATCTTGATCACCTCAGCCCCCATCATGGCCAACAGCATAGTGGCAAAGGGCCCGGCCCATACCCAGGTAAAATCACAAATCCTTGTTCCCTCCAAGGGAAGCTTAGCCATCTCAATTCCCCCTTCGTACTAGTTTAAATCACTCCTGCCGATCTTAGCCTAATGAGCTGTTCTTTGGAGTAACCCAGCCGTCCACAGTATATGTCCTCATTGTGCTGGCCCAAAAGCGGAGCCGGGCGAGATGCTCGCCAAGGCGTTTTGGAGAATACATAAGGGCCCCTCGGATAACGTAGCTTACCGACTTTAGGGTGGTCGATGTCCACAAAGAAATCACGGGCCGCGAAATGATCCCAATCCACCGCCTCATTAACATCCTGAACAGGGACGCCAGGGAAGTCTGCTCCCTGAATCAAGTCGGCGACCTCCTCTTTCGTGTGCTGCCTGGTCCACTCTCCTATAACACGGGTCAACTCCTCTCCGTGTTCGCGCCGGCCGGCGGCATCTTTGAACCGCTCGTCCTGGGCCAACTCAGAGCCACCGATCATCTCCAATAATCGTTGCCAGTGGTCCTCTTGGATAGGAGCGAAGCTAATGTACCCGTTGCTACAAGCCAAGATGCGCTCCACTCCCGCTGGCCGGCGTGCCTCTCTACTCCTGCCCTGAGTCGTCTTTGTGTATGAATACGCACTAAAGGCACTCCGGAAGAAGGAAGCCACCGCCTCCTGCTCCGAGACATCCACCTGCTGTCCGAGGCCAGTTGCCTCGCGATAAAAGACGGCCACCATGGTGGCCACCGCCGCTGTTGTCCCGGTGCAGAAGTCAGCCAGTTGCCCCCCTGCTTTTAGAGGTGGGTACTGCTCTACAGCTTCTACAACAGGTGGGGTAATGTATCCCAATCCACCTATGTGATAGCTGATGAGCTCGGTGGCTTTGTAGTCTCGATAAGGGCCGCTCTGTCCAAAAGGCGTTATCGAGGTCATGATAAGCCGAGGATTGATCCCCTTCAGGCTTTCATACTGAAGGCCACATTCCTCCATGATGGACGGGGGATTGTTCTCCACCAACACGTCTGCTTCCTTCACCAGCTTATGTAAGATCTCTCTCCCCGTTTTGCTCTTTAGGCTCAGCGTCACCCCCAGCTTGTTGGTGTTGAGGTAGAGAAAAAGACCACTGCGCTCAGGGTCAGCCTTATCGTGGAGGAAGGGCTCCCGCCTCCTCGCCTCATCCCCCACGCCGGGCTCCTCCACCTTTATCACCTCTGCCCCTAAGTCCGCCAACAGCTTGGCACAATAGGGCCCAGAGACCAGGTGGCCCAGCTCCACTATTTTTAGGCCAGAAAGGGCTCCGTTTTGCATAGCACACTCCTAACCCTAGACTCGTGTTCAAGAAGACGATGGAATCTTGTCCCGCCTGAGTTCGGCTCACAGCTAGAATCGATTCAAGTGAGAGACCAGGCCAAGACAGGGTGAGGCGTTCAGCGGCTCTCCCCCATGGCAATAATCATACGACCCTGGTACTTGACTGTCAACGTCCCTGGAATCCAAATCGTGCCTCAGTCTTCACTTTTAATGAGAAACACTAAAACAGTGCTGAAAAGAGCCATTATGGCTAGAACCCCCTTGACAAGCGTTGTCAAACGTGATATACCATCGCAATTTGATGTAAGTGTTTATCGGTCTCCTTCCCTTGAGTTGTCATCTGCGAATAGTCGAGGTTTACTATCCGTCGATTAGAAAGGAAGGCAGCTAGAGTGGAGAAGGACCGAGGGGAGGTGGTGAGTACCGAGGACCTGTCCGTGACTGAAACGGATTCATAAGTCTGATGGAAAGGAGCGTGAACATGCATAAAAGAAGAACATTGCTTGTTGTAGGGCTTTTGGGTTTGGCGATCCTGTTAGTGGCCTCCATGTTGCTATCAGTGGCGTGTACTAGAGAGGCAGCAGCAACGGCGACGCCGACGAAAGCTGCGGCAACGGCGACAAAAGCGGCGGTAACAGGAACGCCTGCGACGGCAACGCCCACGAAAGCTGCGGCAACGGCAACGAAGGCTGCGGCAACGGCAACGCCGACGAAACCCGCGGCAACGGCGACCAAGGCGCCTTAATAGCGCCAGATCGCTCATCAGATCTACGATAGTCCTTCCGAGAAGGACGCTATCGCCTAAGTTGTGCAGTTTCGGGTGCCGGGTAAACGGACAGGCAAGACCCTAAAAACCCAGGCGGCCGAACAAGTACAACAAAACAGGGAGAAGCGACTCTATATCAGCGGGCAACGCGCTATATCCTACAGAAGGGGAGCGCCTTGCTGCTGAGGATGGTTAGCTTCTCCCTTTTGCTTTTGATGAACGTGAGATCCTCCACCGATCTGTTGAAGGGGCGGGTTTCAAACCCGCCCGTACTTAGGGATGCAGATAATACTGTTCTTGCTGTCTAAAGGGCATATTAGGGCTCACAGCCTGCGTTTGTTCAGATAGATTAGTGACACTATAATAGTGTTACTATGAAGATAAGAAAGGCAGTAGTCTCAGGAGTTTCCCATCTGGCTGGGCTGGGCCTTGAGCTATCCAAAGAGGCCAAGCAAAGACTGAAGTGGTTTGACTATTATGAGAGCAACGGTCGTAATGCTCGTCTTACCTGTCGCCACTTCGGCATCTCTCCACCCACGTTCTACCGCTGGAGGGAGCGCTACGATCCTAAGCACTTAGCCAGTCTGGAAGCTCGCTCCCACCGTCCTAAGCAGGTGAGGCAGCCCACCTATTCGGCGGAGTTGGTGGAAGCAGTGCTCAAATTAAGGGAACAATATCCTCGCTGGGGTCGAGATAAGCTGGTGGTGCTAGTACACGAAGATGGCTACCAAGTATCAGCCTCTACGGTGGGCCGGATACTACGGCGTTTGAAAGATAGAGGGGTGTTAAAGGAGCCGATAGCTAACCATATCTCGGCGAGGAAACGGCCCCGCAGACGTCCTTATGCCACGAGGAAGCCGAAGGGCTATGAGATCACCCAGAGGGGGGATATGGTACAGCTAGATACGCTGGATGTCAGGCCTTTACCGGGGGTGCTCCTTAAGCACTTTACTGCCCATGATGTGATCTCCAAATGGAATGTGCTGAGTGTGCATAGTCGAGCCTCAGCCAGCACAGCAGCCCGTTTTCTGGATATGCTGGCGGCGAGGATGCCTTTCCCGGTGAAGGCGATTCAGGTAGACGGTCCTTCCAGGGAAGGATGAATTTGAGGCCCTCTTTGAGGAAGAATGCGAGAGGAGGGGTATGCGGCTATTTGTTTTACCACCGCGCTCACCCAAACTAAACGGCGGTGTAGAGCGCGCTCACCGCACTCATACTGAGGAGTTTTATGAAGTGACCGATAGCTCCTTCGATCTTGCCGAACTGCAAGGGCAGCTTCTAGAATGGGAGCGGATTTACAATACCGTCCGGCCCCATCAAGCCTTGGGTTACCTCACTCCCCTTCAGTTCTTGGAACAGCAAAAAGATCGTCAAAGAAGGGAGGTCAGGTGTCACTAATCATATGAACGAGCACACGGGCTTGACAAATGCGGTAACGCGGAATTATAATCTCTTCTGTAGGCTTATGCTATTGTCTTCTTCTGATTTATAAGGGGGGTGTGGTGCGTTTAGCGAATTTAACGCTATGAAGGGGGTGCCCCATGCGGGCGGCAAGGTCGACAGCGAAAGGCTATGTCTTCGCTAGATGGTTGATGCTTAGCCCCCTAGGCAGAAATATCATGCGGAAGGCGGTCTCATTGTACAAACAACATTGAGGCCGCCTTCGCCTTTTTGTCACTATATCAGCCGCTAGAAAGGAGAGTAAGTTGGAAAAGAAGGTGCTACAACTCAAGGAGGGGCTATTCCATGTCCCTACTTCGTCAGACGACGAGCCCTACCTCATCGGAAGTAAGTGCCATGTGTGTGGCTACGTCGCTTTCCCCAGAAAGGTCATCTGCCCCGCCTGCGTCCGGGATGATACTATGGAGGAGACCCCCGTCGGTAAACGGGCTAGTATCGTCTCCTTCTCCCTCATGGGCCAGGCCCCTAAAGGCTTCACCGCTCCCTACATCCAGGCTATGGTCAGATTGGAGGAGGGCATTACTATCGCCACCACCCTCACCGATTGCGAACTCAAAGAGGACGCTGTGGAGGTGGGGCAGCCGGTGGAACTGGTTATCACGAAGATCAAGGTGGACGACCAGGGCAACGATATCATCGCCTGGAAGTATCGCCCAATTGCTAAGAAATAGCCGAATTTCTAGAGTAGTAGAGTGAAGGAGGTCGAATTATGAGAGAAGTAGCCATTATCGGGGTGGGAATGCACAAGTTCGGCAAGTTCCCTAGTGAAAGCCTCAAGGACCTGGGACGCGTCGCCGTATGGAATGCCATTCACGATGCTAATGTAGAGGCGCGTGATATTCAGACGGCCTTCGTGGGTAATGCCGCAGCAGGCTTGCTCACAGGTCAGGAAATGGTACGAGGCCAGGTGATACTTAATGATGCGTGTCTTTTCAACATACCAGTTACCAACGTGGAGGGGGCTTGCGCTTCGGCCCTCCTCGCCCTGCGCGAGGCTTGGGTGTGGGTAGGATCTGGAATGTGCGACGTCGCCCTCGCGCTCGGTGTGGAAAAGATGTACGTCGACGATACGGCCAAATCACTTGCCGCCCTAAGTGCCGCTACCGACATGGAGTCCGTGGGCAGCATCGGCTACCAGTTCAGCGGTGGCTATGCCCAGGGTATCCAGCAAAGTATGCGGCGCTACGGTTGGACCAGAGAGGACCTGGCTCTGGTGGCAGTAAAGAATAAGTACAACGGCTCCCTGAACCCTTATGCCCAGTACCAGACGCCCATGACGGTGGAGGAGGTGCTGAACTCCCGGGTGGTGGCTTACCCCGTCACTTTGTTCATGACCGCGCCCATCGGCGATGGGGCGGCCGCGGCTATCGTCTGCGCTAAAGAGATGGCCTCAAAGTTCACCTCTAAGCTCCCCATCATCATTAAGGCCATGGCTGTGCACTCTGCAGGGTTTCGGGACTACCGAGAGCCGTTCCGAGAGCCAGACCCCGGTACGCGTGGGGTGCCAAGCCTGTCAGCTAGGGAAGCTTACGAGGCCGTGGGCATCGGCCCCGAGGATGTGGATTTGGCCGAGGTCCACGACGCTATGACCCCTGCTGAGCTTAGCACTTATGCCTCCTTGGGCTTCTGCAAGCCAGGTGAGGGGAACATCCTCATCCGCGAAGGCCGCACCAGCCTCACCGGCGATATCCCGGTGAATACCAGTGGTGGCCTATCGGCTCGAGGTCACCCCATTGGGGCTACCGGACTAGCTCAGACGGCCGAGATCGTGTGGCAGCTCCGCGGCGAGGCAGGCGCCCGCCAGATACCAGGCAAAAGTGGCAAGGGTCCTAGGATAGGTCTCATCGAGAACAACGGTGGCACGGTGGGTGCAGGCCCTGCGGTTAGCTCCGTGAGCATCTTCATGCGCGAGTAGCCTGAAGCACGTTCTCAGATTAGAGGCGAAATATCGGCGTGTAATACTTAAAGGAGGTTTGTACGTTGGCTGAGGAGTTTAAGCACCTTTTCACGCCGTTGAAGATCGGGACAACGACAGTGAGGAACAGGATCGTGAGCACGGCCCACCACACGAGTATCGGCCGCGACTTAATACCGATGGGCACCATGATCCCAAATGACGCCCTCATCGCCTATTGGGCCTCCAAGGCCAAGGGCGGCATAGGCTTGATTGTTACCCAAGTCCACTCCGTCTATCCTTCCTCTTTCCGCTTTCCTGGAGCGGTAGAGGGGTTCAGGAAGGCGGGGGATGAGGTTCACAAGTATGGAGCTAAGATTTTCGCCCAACTGTGGCATGGCGGCAATCAAACCGGGGCGGTAAGCAGGAACCCCTGGTCGGCTTCCACGGTTCCTGCCCCGCAAGGTTGGTATGTCCCGCATGAGATGACGGTTGAGGAGATTAAGGAGGTCATTGCCGGCTACGCCGATGGTGCAGTCGTCTCTAAGGAGGCTGGCCTGGACGGAGCCGAGATCCACGGTGCTCACGGCTACCTCATCACTCAGTTCCTTTCCCCCCTCACTAACCGCAGAACTGACGAATACGGTGGCAGCCTGGAAAAGCGCGCCCGCTTCGCGTGCGAGATCATAGATGCGGTACGCGCCGCTGTGGGGCTGGACTTCACGGTCGGCATGAGAATCAGTGCTGATGAGTTCACCGAGGGTGGCTATACCCTCGAGGACATGCTCAAGATGGTACCCCTGTTCACCAGAGACAATAAGCTCGATTACCTCAGCGTTAGCGGTGGGGTTTATCGATCTATGGCTTCGATCATCGCACCGATGTACTACCCACTGGGCTATATGGTGTACCTCGCTGCCGCTGTTAAGGAAATCGTGGATATCCCGGTCTTCGCCGTGGGCCGGATCAACGACCCGCTCATCGCCGAGGAGATATTGGCCAACAATCAGGCGGATATGGTGGCCATGACACGCGCCAACATCTGCGACCCGGAGCTTTCTAACAAGGCCCGCGAGGGTCGTCTAGACGAGATCCGCAAGTGCATGGGCTGTAACGAGGGTTGCTGGGGAAGGGAAGTACTTAACCAAGTGGTGACCTGTGCCATCAACCCGGTGGTGGGGCGCGAGCTGGTGCCCGGCTGGCTGGAGCTGATCCCGGCCGAAAAGAAAAAGAAGGTCATGGTTATCGGCGGTGGACCGGGCGGCTGCGAGGCCGCTAGAGTCGCCGCGGCGCGCGGCCATTCCGTCGCCCTCTATGATAAGAACGCTGAGCTGGGCGGCCTGGTCAATGTCGCGCGATTGGCCCCTGGTCAGGAGGGCTTCCAGGATATCGCCCGCTGGCACACCTATCAACTGAAGCAACTGAACGTTGACGTGCACCTGAACACTGAGGTCACCTCCGATATGATCAAGGCCCAAAAGCCCGACGCTGTGGTGGTGGCTACCGGCTCCTACCCCCTTATCCCCGAGTTCCCCGGCGTCGGCCAAGATAATGTGGTTGAGGCCAGGGATGTCCTCACCGGTAAGGCTAACGCGGGCGAGAGGGTCGTTGTCCTCGCCGGCAATCACCATATACAGCCCCTCAGCGTCGCCGACTTCCTGGCTAGCCGGGGTAGAAAGGTGGAGATCGTCACCGAGGAGTACCACGCTGGTTTACAGGTGGAGCCCGACACCCTTATGGCTGCGTACACCCGTCTCTACCAGCAGGGGGTTATCATTACCCCCTGTACCGCAGTGAGGAAGATCGACGGCAATGTCGTTACCCTAGCCAATATCTACAGCGGCCAGGAGCGCCAGGTGGAGGTGGACACCCTGGTCCTGGCCTGCGGCGGCAGAGAGAACAATGGCCTCTACTATGAGTTAAGAGGTCAGGTGCCCGAGCTATACCGGATAGGCGATTGCAATGGAGTTCGTAGGATATTGGATGCCGTTTTGGAGGGCGCTACCGTAGGCAGACGACTGTAACCACATGGTTGGACTGGTGACATGAGCGGAAGGGATTGTAATAGTATCCTTGTCCATAGCGGTGTCTGGGTATTAGTTGAGTGGCAGGATGAAGAGCCACTAAAGGTCTCCTTGGAGCTATTGTCTGAAGGGTTGAAGATAGGGGAGAGCTTGGGTGAGCCCGTCTGTACGGTGGTCGTGGGGTACAACATACCCAAGCGAGTGTATGAGGTCGCCGATTGCGGAGCGGAAACAATATATTTACTTGAAGACCCGTTGCTCGCCGTCTATCAGCCGGAATTCTATGCCGACGCTCTTTCCAGCCTGGTTGAGCGTGAAAGACCTAAGCTGATTCTATGCGGTGACACCCTTTTAGGCAGGGATATTGCTCCTCGGCTCGCGGCAAAATTGGGGACTGGCCTGATCACCGATTGTGTTGACATAAAGTTGGACGAATCGGGGGTATTTTACTTCACCAAGCCTATTCATAGTGGTAAGGTGGCCGCCACTTTCATTTGTCCCAGGGCGAGGCCGCAAATGGTTACCATGAAGCCGGGCGTGAAGGAAGCAAGCAACCAAAGTGCGAGCGGGCAGGCAAAGGTTGTCAGGGCTACGTCTGGGCTGAGCAATGATGGATCAAGAGTGAGGGTGACAGGTTTCTTAAAGGGCGATCCTAGAGCCCTTAGCCTGCAAGAGGCCGACATAATCGTTGCGGGTGGCCGAGGGGTGGGCAGCGCTCAGAACTTTCGGCTATTGGAGGAATTAGCTGACGTCCTGGGCGCAACTATCGCTGCCTCTCGTATGGCTGTGGACGCCGGATGGGTGCCGAAGGATAAACTGGTCGGCCAGACCGGGAAGACCGTTGCGCCAAAGCTGTATATCGCCTGTGGTATATCGGGGGCCTCCCAGCATGTCTTGGGGATGAAAGACTCCGGCACCATAGTTGCCATCAACAGCGACCCGCAAGCACCTATCTTCAAAGTGGCAGACGTTAAGATAGCGGGCGATTTGCTGAGGGTGGTACCAGCCCTGACATCCAAGCTGAGGGAATTGGCGAAAAGAGCCGATGTCAAAGGGGCTGGCAAGATCGCCGCCGCCTTGACGCAGCTTTGATATTATTAACCAGAACGGGGGCAGCATTGAATATAGTGGTATGCATAAAGCAAGTGCTTGATACGCAAGGGCCCATCAACGTAGATAATGCGGGGGAGATCGAGGGCCTGCGCCTTTCCTCCATCGTTAACCCTTGCGATCTGGTTGCCGTCGAGGAGGCCCTGCAACTAAAAGAGCGATACGGCTTTGAGCAGGTTATCGTCGTGTCCATGGGCAGCCCCTCGGCTGAGGAGGCCCTGCGCGAGTGTCTAGCTATGGGCGCCGATAAGGCCGTGCTCATTTGCGACCCTGCCTGCCAAGACTCCGACAGTTGTGCCACTGCTCTCACCCTTGCCAAAGCAATCGACCATATCGGGGCTGATCTCGTCTTATGCGGCCAGAAGGCGATAGACACAGAGGCAGGACAAGTAGGGTTCATCCTCGCCCAAATGCTCAACATCCCGATGGTCTCAGCGGTCACCAGAGTAGGGATTACCCCCGACCTCAAGCAAGCCATAGTCCATAGGAAATTGGAAAAGGGCAACAGAGAAATTGTAGAGGCCTCGCTGCCCGCTCTGCTCGCCGTGGAGGTAGGGCTCAACAGCCCCAGACATCCCGATCTGCGAAGAGTGATAGCGGCGCAAAGAGCGAAAATCGAAAAACATGACTGCGAAACCCTCGGTATCAATCTGGAGGAGGTGGGAGCACAGGGTTCCAAGGTCACTATGATTAAGAGGTCTCGTCCTCGACCTAAACCCAAAAAGGTGTTCACTCCTGATAGCAAGCTCTCGGCAGCAGAGCGAATGAGGCTGGTTATGTCAGGAGGCGTTAAGGAGAAAAAGGGGGATATGTTAGAAGGTGACCCCGAGGACATAGCTGCTCAATTGGTACGATTCTTTCTTGAGCAGAAGATCATCGCTGGCTAGAGTAGGTTCATAAACGTCCTAGAAAGGAGAAGAGAATGGGTGGACCCTTGGCGGGTTACAGAATCTTGGATTTCACCCAGTTTTATCAGGGGCCCCGTGGCA
>Ga0299912_10001080_pt1 | contig 22091 bp, 20 predicted proteins | sample RVTome_2_FD_207667 | JGI IMG/M metagenome (GOLD analysis project Ga0299912, IMG submission 207667) | Soil microbial communities from uranium-contaminated site in the Upper Colorado River Basin, Wyoming, United States - RVT95D214 (version 2) ... | reverse complement strand
GACGCGGTACATCGGCTGCGGCGGCACCGGCTTCCTGTTCGGTCGCCACGGCTGTCGGCACTTCTTCTTCGCTGACCGGGCGCGGCTGGCGGGGTGGGCGGGGCTGCTGCGGCTGGGCGTTGCGCTGCTGCTGACGGCCCTTGTCACGGCCGCGTTCTCCGCGTTCTCCGCGTTCTCCGCGTTCTCCGCGTTCTCCGCGCTCGCCGCGCTCGCCGCGTTCACCACGTTCCGTGCGTTCTCCACGCTCCCCGCGGCCTTCGCCCTGGTTGCGGCGTGACGATTGCTGGGTGCGCTCGCGGCGCGGTTCGGCACGGGCCGGCTTTTCTTCCTCGACGGGCTTTTCCGCCGCACCGAACAGGCTGCCGAACAGACGACGCAGCAGGCCGGGCTGGCTGGGGGCGGCTTCGGCGATGGCGCCCACCGGGCTTGGCGCGGCGGCCGGGATTACGGATTTCACCGCCGGCTCCTCGGCGCGCAGCTTGGGCGTTTCGCCGGTGGCTTCGGTGGTTTCTTCCGGCCGGGTGATGAGTTCATAGCTGGGACGGGGACGCGGCGTCAGCTCCATGTCGTCGCTGCGGATGCGCTCCACCTCGTAGGCCGGGGTGTCCAGATGCGGGTTGGGCACCAGCACCACCTGCACGTTCTGGCGCTCCTCGATGGCGTTGAGCACGTGGCGCTTCTCGTTGAGCAGGAAGCTGGCCACCGATACCGGCAGCTGCGCCAGTACCTTGCCGGTTTTGTCCTTCATGGCCTCTTCCTCGATGATACGGAGGATGGAGAGGGCAAGGGATTCGACGCCGCGAATGGTGCCCTGGCCGCGGCAACGGGGGCAGACCACCTGGCTGGACTCACCCAGGGACGGACGCAGACGCTGACGCGACATTTCCAGCAGGCCGAAGCGGGAGATGCGGCCCACCTGGACGCGGGCGCGGTCCTGCTTGAGGGCGTCGCGCAGGCGGTTTTCCACCTCGCGCTGATTCTTGGCCGGCGTCATGTCGATGAAGTCGATGACGATCAGGCCGCCCAGGTCGCGCAGGCGCAACTGGCGGGCTACTTCGTCGGCCGCTTCCAGGTTGGTGTTGAGGGCGGTTTCCTCGATGTCGCCGCCCTTGGTGGCGCGGGCCGAGTTGATGTCGATGGAGATCAGCGCCTCAGTGTGGTCGATGACCAGGGCCCCGCCGGAGGGCAGCTGCACCTCACGGGTAAAGGCGGACTCGATCTGGGATTCGATCTGGTAGCGGGTGAACAGCGGCACCTTGTCCTGATACAGCTTGAGCTTGTTCAGGTGCTGCGGCATCACCTGCTTCATGAAGTCGCGGCCCTGCTCGAACACGCCGGGCTCGTCCACCAGGATTTCGTTGATGTCGTTGCGCAGGTAGTCGCGGATGGCGCGGATGATGACGTTGCTTTCCTGGTAGATCAGGAAGGGCGCCTGGCGTTCCTGGGCGGCGGACTCGATGGAACTCCACACCTGGAGCAGGTAGTCCATGTCCCACTGCAGTTCTTCGGCGCTCTTGCCCACGCCGGCGGTACGGATGATCAGCCCCATGTCCTCGGGAATGGTGAGCTGGCTCATGGTGTCGCGCATTTCGCTGCGGTCTTCGCCCTCGATGCGGCGTGACACGCCGCCGGCGCGCGGGTTGTTGGGCATCAGGACCAGGTAGCGGCCGGCCAGGCTGATGAAGGTGGTGAGGGCGGCGCCTTTGTTGCCGCGCTCTTCCTTCTCCACCTGCACGACCACTTCCTGGCCTTCGCGCAGCACGTCCTTGATGTTGACGCGGCCGGACAGGTCGGCATCGGCCTTGAAGTAGCTGCGGGAGATTTCCTTGAGGGGGAGGAAGCCGTGGCGCTGGGCACCGTAATCAATGAAGGCGGCTTCCAGGCTGGGCTCAACGCGGGTGATGCGCCCTTTGTAAATATTTGATTTCTTTTGGGCTCTGGCCGTGCTTTCGATATCCAGATCGTACAGACGCTGGCCGTCGACCAGCGCCACACGCAACTCTTCGGGCTGAGTTGCGTTAATCAGCATGCGTTTCATGTCGTTGTCTCTCGGGCGCTCAACCTCCATCCGGGCACAGGCACAGCTCTCGGGAGCCGGGAGTGGCGGCGGGCCTCCGCGTTGCGGGGCTCCGGCTCGCTCACCCGGTTCCGGTCAGGCCTGTATCCGGTTGCGGGAGCGCTTACTTGTTTGGGTGACGGGTTACGCCCGCCACTGCATCTTTTAACCCTTCCTCCGGCCAGTCCGGGGAGGGGACCAAATTAACCTTGCGTCCGACAGGGACGCCGCCATGGAGTGCAGCGCGCGGTCTGGCTTGAATAGTGCGTGCGGCTGCATGAACGGCAGCGTGCAACTATATCAGCGATGCAAAGATGCATCAATCACCGGTGCGAATTGGTATCATTCGCTTATGAATCAGTCAGATCAACCCAGTGCCAGGATCATCCAAGTGGCGGCCGGAGACGAAGGCCAGCGTATCGACAATTACCTCATGACCCAGCTCAAAGGGGTGCCGAAAAGTCGCATCTATCGCATCCTGCGCACCGGCGAGGTACGGGTCAATAGCGGCCGAATCAAGCCGACTTATCGCATAAAGGCCGGAGATGCCGTCCGTATCCCGCCGCTGCGCATGGCCGAGGCGGAGGCGCCGACCCGGCCGGGCGATCGGGTGCTGGAGCGGGTCAATGACAGCATCATCTACGAAGACAAGGGCCTGCTGGTGGTGAACAAACCCTCCGGTCTCGCGGTCCATGGCGGCAGCGGGCTCAGTTACGGCCTCATCGAGGCCCTGCGGGCTCTGCGCCCGGAGGCGCCGTTCCTGGAACTGGGTCACCGCCTCGACCGCGATACGTCGGGCTGCATCGTCATTGCCAAGAAGCGCAGCGTGCTGCGCGCCTTCCATGAACTGCTGCGCGAGGGCGGCAGCGACAAGCGCTACCTGGCCCTGCTCAAGGGGCGCTGGCAGGGGGGCGAGCGGCGGGTGGAGGCACGCCTGCTGAAGAACGTGACCCAGTCCGGGGAGCGCATGGTCAAGGTGGCGGCCGACGGCAAGGAGGCATTGACCATCTTCCGCCCCGTCGCCATATATAAAGACGCCACCCTGGTGGAGGCGGAACTCATTACCGGGCGCACCCACCAGGTGCGCGTGCATGCGGCCCATATCCGCCATCCCATCGCGGGTGACGACAAGTACGGTGACGAGGCCTTTAACCGGCGCATGGCCGAGGTCGGACTGAAGCGGCTGTTCCTTCATGCCAGCGCCCTCAATTTCACCCTGCCGGAGAGCGGGCAGGAGATCAGCGTGAGCGCGCCCCTGGGCGACGAGTTGCGTGCGGTCATCGACAGACTGGAAGCGGAGTGATGCGTAGATTCGAACTGTTGGTATTTGACTGGGACGGCACCCTGATGGACTCGGAGGCCCGTATCGTGGCCTGCCTGCAGGGGGCCATCAGCGATTTAAGCCTGCCGCACCGGGAAGTGTCTGCACTGCGCAACATCATCGGGCTGGGGCTGGCGGAGGCCGTCGAGACCCTGTTTCCCGGCAGCGACGCCGCGACGCTGCAGGCCGTGGTGGAGCGCTACCGCCATCACTTTCTGGTGGCCGACCCCACGCCGTCGACCCTGTTCGAGGGGGCCGCCGAGACCCTGTACGCCCTGGCGGCGGAGGGCTACCTGCTGGCGGTGGCCACGGGCAAGGGGCGGCGCGGGCTGGACAAGGTACTGGAGGAGACCGGTCTCGGTCCGCTGTTCCATGCCACCCGCTGCGCCGACGAAACCTGCTCCAAGCCCCACCCGCAGATGCTGCTGGAACTGATGGACCATCTCGGCGCCGAGCCGCAGGCCACGCTGATGATCGGCGATACCGAATATGACATGGAGATGGCGCGCAATGCGCACACCGCCGCACTGGGCGTAAGCTATGGCGTGCATCATCCGGAGCGTCTGCTCAGGCATGAACCGCTGGGTTGCCTGGATCGCATCGGCGATCTGCCGGCCTGGCTGAATGCGAAGGACGACATTCAAGATTCAAAATTCAAGGTTGAAAGGCAAAAACAAGCCGATCAATCCTTTGCGGAATCTTGAATCTTGAATCTTGAATCTTGAATCTTGAATCTGAATCAGGTTTTCCCCACTCATGGACCCTGTAAAAATGGAACCGAACGAAGAGAACAAGCTGGAAAAGGAAATCGCTTGGGAGCGTGAGCTGGTCAACCGGCTGGCTTTTGCCTCGCTCAACGAGCAGCGCCGCGCACGGCGCTGGAGCATCGTGTTCAAGTCCCTGCTGTTCGTCTATCTGTTCGCACTGCTGCTGGTGATAGTGCCGGACCAGCTGGGCGGCGGCAGCGTTTCCATCGGCCGCCACACTGCGCTGGTCGAGGTGAAGGGCGTCATCGCCGACGGCACCGACGCCAGCGCCGACAACATCGTCACCGGGCTGCGCAATGCCTTTGCCGACAAGAATACCGTCGGTGTCATTCTGCGCATCAACAGTCCCGGCGGCAGCCCCGTGCAGTCCGGCTACGTCTACGACGAGATCAAGCGGCTGCGCGAGATGCATCCCGCCATTCCCCTGTATGCCGTGGTGAGCGATATGTGCGCCTCCGGCGGCTACTACATCGCCGCGGCGGCGGATTCCATCTATGCCAACAAGGCCAGTGTGGTCGGCTCCATCGGCGTGTTGATGAACGGCTTCGGTTTCGTCGGCACCATGGACAAGCTGGGGGTGGAGCGTCGCCTGCTCACCGCCGGCGAGCACAAGGGCTTTCTCGACCCCTTCTCGCCGTCGCGCCCCGAGGATGTGGAGCACATCAAGAGTCTGCTGGGCGACATCCACCAGCAGTTCATCACGGCGGTCAAGCAAGGGCGGGGCGAGCGCCTGAAGGAAGACCCGCAGTTGTTCAGCGGCCTGGTGTGGACCGGGGAGCAGGGCATGGCGCTGGGATTGGTGGACGGTCTGGCCAGTGCCAGCCAGGTGGCACGCGACGTCATCGGCGCCGAGGATATCGTGGACTTTACGCCGCGCCCCCGCTACTTCGAGCGCCTTGCCGCCAGCCTGGGCGCGGCGATGGCCAACAGTATCGGTTCGGTGCTGGGGATGGGACAGGTAAGATAAACAAATTCAGGATTCAAGATTCAGAAAGCTCAAGCCTGGTTTTCCTTGAATGTTGAATTGATCAAAGTACGCTCACTCCCTCGACGCCCAGCATGTCGATGAGCTTGATCAGCGGCAAGCCGATCAGGGCGTTGGGGTCTTCACCCTCCATGCGGCGGAACAGGGTGATCCCCAGTCCTTCCGACTTGAAACTGCCGGCGCAGTTGTAAGGCTGCTCGCGGCGCAGGTAGTTGTCGATCTGTTTGGCGTTGAGCGCGCGAAACTCCACCGTGTAGGGCACAACATCCACCTGGCACTGGCCGGTCCTACCGTTGCACAGGCACAGGCCGGTCAGGAAGGTCACGCGCCGGCCACTGGCCGCGGCCAGTTGCTGGCTGGCAGCCTGGTGATCGCCCGGTTTGCCCAGGATGCGATCGCCGAGCACCGCCACCTGATCCGAACCGATAATCAGCGCATCGGCATGGCTCTTGGCCACGGCGCGGGCCTTGGCTTCGGCCAGCCGGCGCACCAGCTGCTTGGGCGTTTCGCCCGGTAGCCGCATCTCATCGACATCCGGGGCCGCGGCCTCGAAGTCGAGACCGAGACGGAGCAGCAGTTCGCGCCGGTAGGGCGAGGTGGAGGCAAGGATCAGTTTCAATTATTCGATCTCGACCAGGGCTTCGTCCGGCGTGACGCGATCGCCCTTGACCACGTGCACCGCCGTCACCTTGCCGGCGACGGGCGCCTGGATCTCGGACTCCATCTTCATCGCTTCGGTGACCAGCAGGGGCGTGCCGGCCTTGACCTCGTCACCCACCTTCACCATGACTTCGACGATGGCCGCCGGCATGGAGGTGGTGACGTGGCCCTGCTTGGTGGCGCGCGGCCGCTTGCTGCCGCCGTTACCGCCTTTCGCCGGAGCGGCGTCGGCCACCTCGGAGAACAGCTCTTCGAGGGTCTCGACGTTGACCTCTTCCGGCTGGCCGTCCACGGTGATGTAGAAGGGGCGCTGCTGGCGGTTTTTGTGACCGGTGCCGGTGACCTTGATGTGGTAGGTCTCGCCGTGCATGGTGACGTTGAACTCCGTCGGCGCGGCGCTGATGTGGCCGTTCTCGCTCGGCATGGGCTCCAGCGGTTCCGGCTTCAGTTCGCCCTTTTCGCGCTGCTCGAGAAACTCGCGTCCCACTTCGGGGAACATGGCGAAAGTGAGCACGTCTTCCTCGCTGTGGGCGAGGGCGCCGGCCTGATCGCGCAGGTTGTCCAGCTCCGGATGCAGCAGGTCGGCGGGACGGCATTCGATCACTTCCTCGTTGCCGATGGCCTGCTGGCGCACCATGGAATTGACGCTGCCCGGTGCTTTGCCGTAGCGGCCTTGCAGGTAGAACTTCACTTCGTTGGTGATGTTCTTGTAGCGGGCACCGGTGAGTACGTTGAGCACCGCCTGGGTACCGACGATCTGTGAGGTCGGCGTGACCAGCGGCGGGTAGCCCAGGTCTTCGCGCACCCGCGGGATCTCCTGCAGTACCTCATTCATGCGCCCCAGCGCGCCCTGTTCGCGCAGCTGGTTGGACAGGTTGGAGATCATGCCGCCCGGCACCTGGTTGATCTGCACCCGGGTGTCTATGCCGGTGTATTCACTTTCGTACTGGTGGTACTTCTTGCGCACGTCATGGAAATAGAAGCCGATCTCCTGCAACAGCGCCAAGTCGAGGCCAGTGTCGTATTCGGTGCCGCGCAGGGCCGCCACCATGGATTCGGTGGGCGGATGCGAGGTGCCGCCGGCGAAGGCGGAGATGGCGGTGTCGATGTGCACCGCGCCGTGTTCGATGCCCTTGAGCTGGCACATGCTGGCCAGCCCGGAGGTCGCGTGGCTGTGCACGGCAATGGGTAGCTTCACCGTCGCCACCAGGGCCTCGACCAGCTCAGTGGTGGCGCTGGGGGTGAGCAGGCCGGCCATGTCCTTGATGGCGATGCTGTCGCAGCCCATGGCCTCCATTTCCTTGGCTATGGCGGCGAACTGCGGAATGCCGTGCACCGGGCTGGTGGTGTAGCTGATGGCGCCCTGGGCGTGCTTGCCGTTCTGCTTCACGGCCTCGATGGCGGTGCGCAGGTTGCGGGTGTCGTTGAGGGCGTCGAAGATGCGGAATACGTCGATGCCGTTGCCGGCCGCGCGTTCCACGAAGGCGCGCACCACATCATCGGAGTAGTGGCGGTAGCCGAGCAGATTCTGGCCGCGCAGCAGCATTTGCAGGCGGGTGTTGGGCAGGGCCTGGCGCAGGGTGCGCAGGCGCTCCCACGGATCCTCCTTCAGGAAGCGCAGGCAGGCGTCGAAGGTCGCGCCGCCCCAGACTTCCAGCGACCAGTAGCCCACCTGATCCAGCTTCGGGCAGATGGGCAGCATGTCCTCGGTGCGCATGCGGGTGGCGATCAGCGACTGGTGGCCGTCACGCAGTACGGTTTCGGTGATATGAACCTTGGGCATTGTGTCAGTTCCCGTAGTTTGATGCGCGGCGGGGCTCAAAGCCCCATGGAGGCGACAATGGAAGCGGCGATGGCGGCAGCGATTTCCCGCTGCGGCCGCTTGATGGAGTAGTCCACCAGTTCCGGGTGGGCGTCGACGAAGCTGGTGTCGAAGCGCCCGCTGCGAAACTCCTCGTTCTTGAGGATTTCCTGGTAATAGGGAATGGTGGTCTTGATGCCGTATACCGCGATGTCGCGCAGGGCGCGCTGGGCGCGGTTGATCAAGGACTCCCAGTCCGGCGCCCAGACGATGAGCTTGACGCACATGGAGTCGTAATAGGGCGGGATTTCGTAGCCAGTATAGAGGGCACCGTCGGTGCGCACGCCGGGGCCGCCGGGGGCGAAGTAGCGGGTGACCTTGCCGAAGCTGGGCAGGAAGCCGTTCTTGGGGTCCTCGGCGTTGATGCGGAACTCCATGGCATAGCCGCGCGGACGCAGGGACAGGCCGGCATGACGCAGGGGCAGGCCGGCGGCGACGCGGATCTGCTCCTGCACGATGTCCACCCCGGTGATCTCCTCGGTGACGCAGTGTTCCACCTGCAGACGGGTGTTCATTTCCATGAAGTAGATGGTGTCGTCCTTGTCCACCAGGAATTCCACGGTGCCGGCATTGCGGTAGTTCACCGCTGCCGCCGCCTTGACCGCCAGCCCGCCTACGTAGTCGCGCTGTTCCTGGCTGAGCTGGGGGGAGGGCGCAATTTCGATCAGCTTCTGGTGGCGGCGCTGGATGGAGCAGTCGCGCTCGTTGAGATGGATGACGTTGCCGTGGGCGTCGGCCAGGATTTGCACCTCGATGTGGCGCGGATTGACGATGCACTTCTCCAGGAATACCTCGGCGCTGCCGAAGGCCTTGGTGGCCTCGGACACCACGCGCGAGAAATTGCGCCGCAGTTCGTCCTCGGTTTCACAGCGGCGGATGCCGCGGCCGCCGCCGCCGGAGGTGGCCTTGAGCATCACGGGATAGCCCAGGGTCTTGGCCACGGTGACGGCGTGTTCCAGGGACTCCACATTGCCGTCGGAGCCGGGGGTGACCGGGACGCCGGCCGCGATCATCGCCTCGCGCGCGGCGGTCTTGTCGCCCATGCGGCGGATGACCTCGGCGTCAGGACCGATGAAAATGATGCCGCGGCGCTTGCATATGTCCGCAAGTTCCGGATTTTCCGAGAGAAAGCCATAGCCGGGGTGGAGGGCGTCGCAGCCCGTGGCCACGGCCAGATTGACCAGGCGGTGGGCGTTCAGATAGCCGGCGACGGTATCGGGGCCCAGGCTGTACGCCTCGTCGGCCTTCTTGACGTGCAGGGCGTGGCGGTCCGCCTCGGCATACACCGCGACGGAGCGGATGCCCATCTCGGCACAGGCGCGGACGATGCGCACGGCTATTTCGCCACGGTTGGCGATGAGGATTTTCTTTATCACAGGCGGCTCTCGCTGTCGTCCCGGGCCGCCCTCACCTATATACCAGTGTGGCAGACCGGTCCGGGTCTAGTGTACCTGCACCCCTTATGAGGGTCCGCGTACACACCAGCTCCTTGGGTGAATAAAAGGCAAAAAAAACGGCATAGGGGGATATGCCGTTTTCTGCCCCATGCTATTTAGGGAAATCGCCCAGTCTTGTCAAGACAAAAGTGTGATCCCCGCCGCGGAAGCTACGGAATCAGAAGGAGTTTCCGAGCGTATTGGTTTTGACAAAAAGCTGGGCGCCGGAGTAATATGCCCGGCTTATGTCGGACGAGCGCCTGCCTTTACATATCGACCCGCTGCGTCTGGCCCGCGCCGGCGTGCAGCTGCGCGGGCGCATGCCGCTGGCGGAGATGGAGCGTTTTGCGCCCCTGCTGGCGACACCGGAAGGTGAGGTCGAAGTGGAGCTGGACTTCGGGATCGATGCCGAACGCCGCACGTTCATGAAGATGCGCCTGCGGGCCCAGGTTAGTCTGGTTTGCCAGCGCTGTCTCGGACCGGTGCAACATGGCATCGAGGTGGAGCGCCTGCTGGGTGTCGTGACCAGCGAAGCACAGGCGGAACGCCTGCCGGCGATCTACGAACCGCTGTTTTTCGCGGAGGAACCTCTGTTCCTGCGCGAGGTTGTGGAAGACGAATTGATTCTTTCGCTGCCCATCGTGCCGCGCCACAAGGAAGGCGAATGTGCGCCAGCGGCGACGGAGGCAGGGACGGACAATAAGACGGGGAGCGCGCGCGAAAATCCGTTCGCGGTCCTGGCCGGACTGAAGCATTAATACCATTAAGCAAGACTCTTTAACGAGGTAACACCATGGCTGTTCAGCAAAACCGCAAGACCCGTTCCAAGCGCGACATGCGCCGTTCGCACGATGCACTGAAGGCGGGCGCCATCTCCATCGAACCGACCACCGGTGAAAGCCACCTGCGTCACCACATCAGCCCCGATGGCTACTACCGTGGCCGCAAGGTTCTGAACGTCAAGGGCGAATAAGATCAGGCGCTGTCACGGTGAGAGCGGCCTCGCGTACCGGTTGTCTGCACATCCGGTGCGTTGAGGCCGCTTTTGCGTGCCCGCCCGTCACTGCCCCTGACCCAATTTCATGACGGCTACAACGACAATCGCGCTCGATGCCATGGGGGGCGACCATGGCCCCGGCGTCGTGGTCCCTGCCGCCCTGCAGGCCATTCAGTCCCACCCCGAACTTTCCATCATTCTGGTCGGCGATCAGCCGATCCTCGATGCGGAACTGCGCCGTCACCCCGCGGTGGCCGGCGAGCGCCTGCGCGTGCACCATGCCTCGCAGACGGTGACCATGGACGACCTGCCGTCCCACGCCCTGCGCAACAAGAAAGATTCGTCCATGCGCGTCGCCATCAACCTGGTGAAGGACGGCGTCGCCCAGGCCTGCGTCAGCGCCGGCAACACCGGCGCCCTGATGGCCACGGCGCGCTTCGTGCTCAAGACCCTGCCCGGCATCGATCGCCCGGCGATCCTTACCGCACTGCCGACCATCCGCGGCCAGTCCTATGTGCTCGATCTCGGCGCCAACATCGACAGCGGCGCGGGCAACCTGTACGAGTTTGCCGTCATGGGCTCGGTCCTGGCCCATACCGTGGGCAACATCGAATCGCCCAGCGTCGGTCTGCTCAATATCGGCGAGGAAGAGATCAAGGGTAACGAACAGGTGAAGGAGGCGTCGCGCCTGCTGCAGCAGAGCGGCCTCAACTACGTCGGTTTCGTCGAAGGCGACGACATCTACAAGGGCACCGTGGACGTGGTGGTATGCGACGGGTTCATCGGCAACGTCGCGCTCAAGGCGAGCGAGGGCGTGGCCAAGATGATCAGTCACTACATGCGCCAGGAATTCAAGCGCAACCTGCTGACGCGGCTGGCCGGCCTGGTGGCCCTGCCGGTGCTGAAGGCCTTCCGTGCGCGCATTGACCCGCGCAGTTACAATGGCGCCAGTCTGGTCGGCCTGCGCGGTATCGTAATCAAGAGCCACGGCAGCGCCGACGTGTTTGCCTACACCCGCGCCATTCATGAGGCGGTGGTGGAGGTGCGCAAGAACGTGCCCGAGCGCATTCGGGAACAACTGACAACCCTGTTGGAAGAAAGGCGCGCGGTTTGAAATACTCACGCATTATCGGCACAGGCGGTTATCTGCCCGACAGGGTGTTGACCAACTCCGACCTGGAGAAGATGGTCGACACCACCGACGAATGGATTACCGATCGCACCGGCATCAAGGAACGCCACATCGCAGCAGACGGCCAGACCACCTGTGATCTGGCCGAACAGGCCGCGCGTCAGGCGCTGGATGCGGCCGGCATCGGCAAGGACGAGATCGACCTGATCATCGTCGCCACCACCACCCCGGATCGTGTTTTCCCCAGTACCGCCTGCCTGCTGCAACAGCGCCTCGATATCCACGGCTGTCCGGCCTTCGACATCCAGGCGGTGTGCACCGGTTTCGTCTATGCCCTGGGCGTGGCCGACAAATTCATTCGTGCCGGCGGCGTGCGCAATGCCCTGGTGGTCGGCGCCGAGACCCTGTCGCGCATCGTCGACTGGACCGACCGCAACACCTGCGTGCTGTTCGGTGACGGCGCCGGCGCGGTGGTGTTGCAGGCCAGCGACGAGCCCGGCATCCTTTCCACGCACATGCACGCGGACGGCAGTTACGAAGCGCTGCTCACCACCAGTGGCGGCGTTTCGGAGGGCCTCAAGGGGGAGTCCGGTCCCTATATCGAGATGAGCGGCAACGAAGTGTTCAAGATGGCGGTCAATACCCTGGGCCGCATCGTCGATGAAACCCTCGCCGCCAACAACATGGACAAGAGCGAGGTGGACTGGCTGGTGCCGCATCAGGCCAACACCCGCATCATCCAGGCCACCGCCCGGAAACTGAAGATGACCATGGACCGCGTGGTGATGACGGTGGCCGAACACGGCAACACCTCGGCCGCATCAGTCCCGCTGGCCCTGGACGCCGCAGTGCGCGACGGCCGCATCCAGCGCGGCGACGTCCTGCTGCTGGAGGCCTTCGGCGGCGGCTTCACCTGGGGCTCGGCCCTGGTGCGCTACTAATCCGTTGTTAAATAATAGTAAGTCCGCAAATGAACGCGAATGGACGCAAATACCGGGTTTCCATTCGCGTGAATTTGCGTTTATTTGCGGACTGTTTTGAGTTTTCTGGAAAAAGATAACGTCTGGGGGATTACATGTCTTTAGCCTTTGTCTTTCCCGGCCAGGGTTCCCAGGCCGTCGGCATGCTGTCCGATCTCGGTGCCGCCCACGATGTGGTGCGCACGACCTTCGCCGAGGCCTCCGCCGCGCTCGGTTACGATCTGTGGCAGCTGACCCAGAACGGCCCGGCCGACGAACTGAACCAGACCCATATCACCCAGCCCGCCATGCTGACCGCAGGCGTTGCCGCCTGGCGCGTGTGGCAGCAGAAGGGCGGTGCACGGCCGGCGGTGATGGCCGGTCACAGCCTGGGCGAATACACCGCACTGGTATGTGCCGGTGCCCTGTCCTTTGCCGATGGCGTGGCCCTGGTGGCCGAGCGCGGTCGCTACATGCAGGAGGCCGTCCCTGCCGGCACCGGCGCCATGGCGGCGATCCTCGGCCTGGAGGATGCCCTGGTGGTCGAGGCCTGTGCCGGTGCGGCGCAGGGTCAGGTGGTCTCCGCAGTCAATTTCAATTCTCCGGGCCAGGTGGTCATCGCCGGCCATGCGGCCGCGGTGGAGCGCGCCATGGAAGCGGCCAAGGCCATGGGCGCCAAGCGCGCACTGCCGCTGCCGGTGAGCGTGCCGTCCCACTGCGCGCTGATGCAGCCCGCAGCCGAGCGTCTGGCGCAGCGTCTGGCCGGCATTACCCTGCAAACCCCGCAGATCCCGGTGATCAACAACGTTGATGTGCTGGCTGCAGCCGACGCCGATGCCATGCGTCAGGCGCTGGCGCGCCAGCTGTACAACCCGGTGCGCTGGGTCGAGACCGTGCAGAAGATGGCTGCCGACGGGGTGGATACCCTGGTCGAGTGCGGCCCCGGCAAGGTGCTGGTCGGACTCAACAAGCGCATCGTCAAGGATATGAAAACCTACGCCATCGTCGACACCGCCAGTCTGGACGAGACGCTGGCGGCCCTGAGCTGAGGAGATAGCCCGATGTCCATGGAAAACGAAATCGTACTCGTCACCGGTGCCAGCCGCGGTATCGGCAAGGCCATTGCACTGGCGCTGGGCAAGCGCGGCGCCACCGTCATCGGCAGCGCCACGTCCGCTTCCGGCGCCGAACAAATCAGCGCCTATCTCCAGGCCGAAGGGGTCAAGGGCAAGGGCGTGGAACTCAATGTCACCGAGCAGGCCAGCATCGATGCCGTGCTCGACGCCATCACCAAGGACGTCGGCGCGCCGACGGTACTGATCAACAACGCCGGCATCACTCGCGACAACCTGCTGATGCGCATGAAGGACGAGGAGTGGGATGCCATCATCGACACCAACCTCAAGTCCGTCTACCGCATGTCCAAGGCCTGCCTGCGCGCCATGACCAAGGCGCGCAAGGGCCGCATCATCAGCATCGCCTCGGTGGTCGGTGCCATGGGCAATGCCGGCCAGACCAACTACGCCGCCGCCAAGGCCGGTATCTTCGGCTTCACCAAGGCGCTGGCGCGCGAGGTCGGTGCGCGCGGAATTACCGTCAACGCGGTGGCCCCGGGATTCATCGATACCGACATGACGCGGGCCCTGGCGGATGAGCACAAGGACATGCTGCTCAAGCAGATTCCCCTCAACCGCCTCGGTCAGCCGGAGGAGATTGCGGCGGCCGTCGCCTTCCTCGCGTCGCCCGAAGCAGCCTACATCACCGGCGAGACCCTGCACGTGAATGGCGGCATGTACATGGCGTGATGCCGTTTTTTATTAATTTTAATCAATCTGTTATCGTGCGTTATTAATGTTGTTTGGAGCTGTTTTTCGCCACATCATTTATCTGGCATAGGCCGGTGGTTTTAAATACAATACCGCGGTCAATTATCTTTGGAGGATATACCTGTCATGAGCAGCATCGAAGAACGCGTCAAGAAGATCGTTGTCGAGCAGTTGGGAGTTAAGGAAGAAGAGGTACAAACCAGCTCCTCCTTCGTCGACGACCTGGGCGCCGATTCCCTCGACACCGTCGAGCTGGTGATGGCTCTGGAAGAGGAATTCGAGACCGAGATTCCGGACGAAGACGCCGAGAAGATCACCACGGTCCAGCAGGCGGTAGACTACATCAACGCCCACCAGGGCTGATTGCCTGCTGTATCTGTACGAGGCCGCCGAACCACGTCACGTGGTCGCGGCCTTTTGCTTTAGTAAATTTCAAAGAGGTGTGTCCCTTGGCTAAGCGGCGCGTTGTGATTACGGGCTTGGGCATGGTTTCCCCTGTCGGCCTGACCGTTAAGGAATCCTGGGAGAGCATTCTTGCCGGCAAGAGCGGCATTGCGCCCATTACCCATTTCGATACCTCTGCCTTCACCACCCATTTCGGCGGTTCGGTGAAAGGCTTCAATGTCGAGAACTATCTCTCGTCCAAAGAGGCGAAGAAGATGGATCCCTTCATTCATTACGGCATCGCCGCCGCGAAGGAAGCCATCGAGGATTCCGGTCTCTCCGTTACCGAGGAGAATGCCGATCGAATCGGCGTCGCCATCGGCTCCGGTATCGGCGGTCTGCCCGGTATCGAGCGGGCGCACGAGAATCTGATGTCCAGCGGCCCGCGCCGCATTTCGCCGTTCTTCGTGCCCAGCAACATCATCAACATGATTTCCGGCCATGTCTCCATCATGTACGGCCTGAAGGGGCCGAACATCGCCCTGGTGACGGCCTGCGCCACCGCCACCCACAGCATCGGCGATGCCGCACGCATCATCGAATACGGCGACGCCGACGTCATGGTCGCCGGCGGTGCCGAGATGGCCACTTCGCCCCTGGGCCTGGGCGGTTTTTGCGCCGCCCGTGCACTGTCCAGCCGTAACGACGATCCGGCCACCGCCAGCCGCCCGTGGGACAAGGACCGCGACGGCTTCGTGCTGTCCGACGGCGCCGGCGTGGTGGTGCTGGAGGAGTACGAGTTCGCCAAGGCGCGTGGTGCGCGCATTTATGCCGAAGTCATCGGCTACGGCATGAGCGGCGACGCCTACCATATGACCCTGCCCGCGGCCGGCGGCGACGGCGCCAAGCGCTGCATGCAGAGCGCCATGCGCAATGCCGGCATCAATCCGGAGCAGGTGGACTACATCAACGCTCACGGCACCTCCACCCCGGCCGGTGACAAGGCCGAGACCGACGCTGCCAAGTCCGCCTTCGGCGACCATGCCTATAAGCTGGCCATGAGCTCCACCAAATCCATGACCGGCCATCTGCTCGGTGCCGCCGGCGGCATCGAGGCTGTGTTCACCACCCTGGCCATTCGTGACCAGGTCGCGCCGCCCACCATCAACATCTTCAACCCGGATCCGGAGTGCGATCTGAACTACGTGCCGAATACGGCACAGGAGTGCAAGATCGAGGTGGCCCTGTCGAATTCCTTCGGCTTCGGCGGCACCAACGGCACCCTGGTGTTCAAGAAGATCCAGTAACGGAAGCAGGCCCGCGACAGCGGGCCCGTTTACTTCCCCATGCTGATCGACGGCAAGGACTCCGACCAAATCGCAGCCGATGATCGCGGCCTGCTCTACGGCGATGGACTGTTCGAGACCTTCGCCGTCCATTCCGGTGAACCGCAGTTGTGGACGCAGCACATGGCGCGCCTGGTCCGGGGCTGTGTCCGTCTCGGCATCGAGCCGCCGTCTGTTGACCTGTTGCAGGCGGAGGCCCGTGCCCTGTGTGCCGGCAGTGCGCGGGCGGTATTGAAGATCATCGTCACCCGCGGTTCCGGCGGGCGCGGCTACCGGCCGCCGGCGCCGGCGCTCCCGCGCCGCATACTCTCCCTGCACCCCTGGCCCGACCATCCCGCGCACTGGCCGCAACAGGGCGTCAGCGTGCGCCTGTGCGACACGCCCCTCGGCACCAATCCGCGCCTGGCCGGGCTCAAACACCTCAACCGCCTGGAGCAGGTGTTGGCACGGGCCGAATGGGACGACCCGGACATTGCCGAGGGACTGATGCTGGATGCGGCAGGGGGCCTGGTCGAAGGCACCATGAGCAACCTGTTCTTGGTCCGGGAAGGCCGTCTGCGGACGCCCGCGCTGGAGCGGTGCGGCGTGGCCGGGGTGATGCGTGCCCGGGTGCTGGAGCTGGCGGCGCAAGACGGTATCGCCTGCGAGGTGAGTGATCTGGGCCTGGCCGATCTGCAAGCTGCCGACGAGGTGTTCGTCTGCAACAGCATCATCGGTATCTGGCCGGTAAGGCGGGTGCAGAGCATGGAATTCACGCCGGGGCCGGTGACCCGGTTCCTGCAACAGGCGACGGGGTGTTTGAACGATGCGTGAGCGTCTGTTTCGTATCTTGGGCGCGCTGGTCCTCGTCGCCAGCCTCACCGCCGGCTGGTTCGGTTTCGGCTACCAGTCCTTCGTCTCGGCGCCGCTGACCGTGGCCGGGGAGGGTGCGCTGGTCGATGTCCGTCCCGGTGCATCGCTGACGGCCGTGGCGCGGCAGCTGGAAGAGGGCGGGATCGTCAGCAGTGCCCGTTACTTCTCCTGGATGGCGCGCCTGTCTGGCAATGCCCACCAGCTGCGCGCGGGCGAGTACCGCATCGAACCCGGCATGACGCCGCGCCAGCTGCTGCAACTGATGGTGGAGGGCAGGGTGCACCTTTATGCGCTCACCCTGGTGGAGGGCTGGAACTTCCGCCAGGTAATGGATGCGGTGCGCGCCAGTCCCCATCTGAGCCAGACCCTGACCGGCCTGACGGACAGCGAAATCATGGCCCGGCTGGGTCACCCGCAGGAGCATCCGGAGGGGCGTTTCTTCCCCGATACCTATCACTTCCCGCGCCAGCTGAGCGACGAGGAGTTCCTGCGTCGTGCCTATCGCCAGATGAGCGATGTGCTGGCCTATGAGTGGGAACGGCGCGACGAGGGGCTACCCCTGGGCACGCCCGACGAGGCCCTGATCCTGGCGTCCATCGTCGAGAAGGAGACCGGCCTGGCCAGCGAACGCGCCGCCATTGCCGGCGTGTTCGTGCGCCGTCTGCAGAAGGGGATCCGGCTGCAGACCGATCCCACCATCATCTACGGCCTGGGCTTCGATTTCGACGGCAATCTGCGCCGGCGCGACCTGACCGCGGATACCCCCTACAACACCTATACCCGCAGCGGCCTGCCGCCGACGCCCATCGCCATGCCCGGCCGCGACAGCATCCATGCGGCATTGCACCCCGCCCCCGGCGAGGCCCTCTATTTCGTCGCTCGCGGCGACGGCAGCCACCACTTCTCCGCCACCCTGGACGAGCACAGCCGTGCCGTGCGCTATTACCAGCTCAAGCGGGGCACTCCACCTTAAGAATGGGGGATTAGGGGTTCCGGAATACAAAAAAACCGCCTTACGGCGGTTTTTTTTGTGGGAACGGGCAGACGATCAGTCGTCGCCGCTGAAGGCGCCGAGCAGGTGCAGCAGGCTGGTGAACAGGTTGTAGATGCTGACGTACAGGGTCACCGTGGCCATGATGTAGTTGGTCTCGCCGCCGTGCACGATGTTGCTGGTCTCGTACAGGATCAGGCCGCACATCAGCAGCACGAACATGGCGGAAACGCCCAGCGCCAGTCCCGGCAGGGTGAAGAAAACGGCTGCCAGGCCGGCCAGGAAGGCCACCAGGATACCCGCCATCAGGAAGCCGCCCATGAAGCTGAAATCCTTGCGGGTGGTGATGGCGTAGGCGGACAGGCCGAGGAAGATGGCGCCGGTCATGCCCATGGCGGTCATCACCAGCTCCGTGCCGTTGGGCAGGCTCAGGTAGGCATTGATGATGGGGCCGAGGGTCAGTCCCATGAATCCGGTCAGGGCGAACACCGAGGCCAGGCCCCAGGCGCTGTTGCGCAGCTTGGTGGTGAGGAACAACAGGCCGAAGTAGCCCACCAGGGTGATGATCAGGCCGGGGTGTGGCAGGTTCAGGGTCATGGACACGCCGGCGGTGAAGGCGCTGAACAGCAGCGTCATCGACAGCAGGGTGTAGGTGTTGCGGATCAGCTTGTTGCTTTCCTGAACCGCGCTGCCGGTACGGGCAACGGCAAACTCGTTGGAATTCATGTGTGCTCCTCGTGTTGTTGTTGGTGCATCCGAAGACTGTGACCGGGCGACGGCATGCAGGTTCCCGGCGGGTTGCGCACAAGCATACCGGGCCTGCGCGGAATATCAACCTGCTGGAACAGCGGGGTGGCAATCGGTTATCCTTCCGCCTCCCGGAGAGGTGGCTGAGCGGTTGAAAGCGACGGTCTTGAAAACCGTTGTAGATGCGAGTCTACCGTGGGTTCGAATCCCACCCTCTCCGCCAGTCAATAACCTGAACGATCGGCGGTATATCAAGGGCGTCGCGTTAGGGTTTCGAACCCACGGCATCAGAACAGAGGTTCGACAAAAACGGCGCGACCGTTTTGAACGGGGACGTAGGCCGGCCCGCAGGGCGGGCCCCAAGGGGCGCGTCATCCCACCCCCGCCACACTCCATGTCCGGGACGGGAGTGGTTGCTGTAGACCTGCCTACCTGCCCAAACCCTTCTCTGCGCAATAGTGTGAACTGGGTCACACTGCCAAAAGCCGTCCTGTTGGTAATTGTTTGCGCCGATATCGCCCGCTTGATAAATGCGCTAAATCCTGTATGTTCGTCAGTTGATTTCTCCGGCCGGCAAGATTCATCGCATGATTAACGTCCTTCTGGTTGACGACCATGAGCTGGTGCGCACGGGTATCAGGCGCCTGCTTACCGACGTCAAGGGCATCAAGGTCTATGCCGAGGTCGACAGCGGCGAGGCTGCCATCGACTCGGTACGCAAGTTTTGCCCAGACGTGGTGCTGATGGACGTCAGCATGCCGGGCATCGGCGGCCTCGAGGCCACCCGCCGTCTGACCCATGCCTATCCCGAGATCAAGGTCATCGTCCTGACCGTCCATACCGACGACCCCTTTCCCAGCCAGTTGCTCAAGGCGGGCGCCGTCGGCTATCTCAGCAAGGGTTGCAACGTGGACGAGATGATCAACGCCATTCACCAGGTGGCCGCCGGCAAACGCTATATCAGCCCCACCGTCGCCCAGTCACTGGCGCTGTCCCTGCTGCCGGGCACGGAGTCGCCGTTCCAGCGCCTGTCGCGACGCGAACTGCAGGTGATGATGATGCTGATGCAGGGCAACAAGATGAGCGACATTTCGGAACAGCTCTGCCTCAGCCCCAAGACCATCAGCACCTACCGCTATCGTCTCTACGACAAGCTCGGCGTGCGCACCGATGCCGAGCTGACCCGCCTGGCCATCCGCCACGGCATGCTGGACAACATCGCCTGATTTTTCTCCTCCGGCGGGCCGCGGCATCGGCCTGTACGCCGGGCCGGTCTGCTAAAGTCTGCACATGCAAGACCCGCTTCCTTCCTTCGACAGCAAGGCCTTTCTCAGCACCCTGACGGCCCTTCCCGGCGTGTACCGCATGTACGATGCCGCTGGCGAGATTCTTTACGTCGGCAAGGCGCGCAACCTGAAAAAGCGCGTCGCCAGCTATTTCACCCGCAGCGACGGCAGTGCCAAGACCCAGGCTCTGGTGGCGCAGATCCAGCGCATCGAAGTGACCGTGACCCATACCGAGGGCGAGGCGCTGCTGCTGGAGAACAATCTGATCAAGGCGCTGCAACCGCGCTACAACATTCTGCTGCGCGACGACAAGGGTTATCCCTACATCTATCTTTCCGACGACGAATTTCCGCGCCTCAGTTTTCATCGCGGCAGGCGCAGCGGGCGCGGCCGCTATTTCGGGCCTTATCCCAGTTCCAACGCCGTGCGCGAAAGCCTCAACCTGATGCAGAAGCTGTTCCCCGTCCGCCAGTGCGACAACACCTTCTACAGCAACCGCAGCCGCGCCTGTCTGCAATACCAGATCAAGCGTTGCAGCGGCCCCTGTGTCGGCCTGGTGACGCGGGAGCGCTATCTGGACGAGGTGCGCCACGCGGTGATGTTCCTGGAGGGCAAGAACAGCGAGGTCATCGATGAGTTGGTACGGCGCATGGAGGCGGCGGCGGCCGAGCTGGATTTCGAGGCGGCGGCCCTCTACCGCGACCAGATCTCCAACCTGCGCCGGGTGCAGGAACGGCAGTATGTCAGCGGCAGTGCCGGCGCCGACTGCGACGTGATTGCCGTGGCCAGCGCCGCCGGTGTCGCCTGCGTACAGGTGTTCTACATCCGCGGCGGCCACAATCTCGGCAACAAGACCTTCTATCCCCGCAACGCGGCCGACGCCGGCCCGGCGGAGCTGTTGGGTGCGTTCCTGCCGCAGTATTACCTGGCGCATGCGCCGGGCGAGGGGGAGCGGCCGATCCCGCCGGAAATCCTGCTCAGCCACCCGCTGGAGGAGGAGGCCTGGCTGGCCGGGGGCCTGAGCGAACAGGCAGGGCGCAAGGTCACCCTGAGCAGCCGGCTGCGCGGCGAGCGGGCCCGCTGGGTCGCCATGGCGCAGAACAACGCCCAGCTCGCCCTTCAGGCCCATCTGGCCTCCAAGGCCAGCCTGCTGGGTCGTTTCGAGGCATTGCAGGAGGCCTTGCAGCTGGAGGCGATGCCGCAGCGCATCGAGTGTTTCGACATCAGCCACACCATGGGCGAACGCACGGTCGCTTCCTGTGTGGTGTTCGACTGGGAAGGCCCGGTCAAGTCCGACTACCGGCGCTTCAACATCGACGGCATTACGCCGGGTGACGATTATGCCGCCATGCACCAGGCGCTGACCCGGCGCTTCCGCCGCTTGCAGGAGGGGGAGGGCAAGGCGCCCGACGTCCTGCTCATCGACGGCGGCAAAGGACAGGTGCAGCAGGCCCACGACGTACTGGAGGAGCTGGCCATCGCCGGGATCCTGGTGGTCGGCGTGGCCAAGGGACCGACGCGCAAGGCGGGACTGGAGCAGCTCATCTTGTCCGGGGTAGATGCGCCCACTATACTGCCGCCTGAATCGCCGGCCCTGCACCTGATTCAGCAGGTGCGTGACGAGGCGCACCGCTTCGCCATCACCGGGCACCGCCAGCGGCGGGCCAAGGCGCGGCGGGCTTCGACCCTGGAGGACATCCCCGGCCTGGGGCCGAAACGGCGGCAACAGCTGCTGCGCCAGTTCGGTGGGTTACAGGAGGTTGCCCGCGCCGGCGTCGAAGACCTGAGCAAGGTCCACGGCATCAGCCGCCAACTGGCCCAACGTATCTACGATGTACTGCACCCGGAATAGAGTCTGATGCTCAATATCCCCAACAGCCTGACGCTGCTGCGCATTGGCCTGATCCCGGTCTTCGTGCTGTTTTTCTATCTGCCGGTCGGCTGGTCCCATATCGCCGCCACACTCATCTTCGGCCTGGCGGCGGCGACCGACTGGCTCGACGGTTACCTGGCGCGGCGCCTGGGGGAGACCTCCGCCTTCGGCGCCTTCCTCGACCCCGTCGCCGACAAGCTGATGGTGGCCACGGCGCTGGTCCTGCTGGTGGATCGCAATCCCACCGACTATCACGGCATCCTCATGGCTCTGCCCGCCGCCATCATCGTCGGGCGCGAGATCACCATCTCCGCCCTGCGTGAGTGGATGGCCGAGGTCGGCGCCACGCGCAAGGTGGCGGTCAACTACATCGGCAAGGTGAAGACCACGGCGCAGATGGTGGCACTGCTCCTGCTGCTGTACCGCGAGCCCCTGTACGGCATCGACGCGGCGGAGGCGGGGTTTTACCTGCTGTACGTCGCCGCCATACTGACCCTGTGGTCCATGACGGTCTACCTGATGGCGGCATGGCCGGTTCTGAACGGCGGCAAAAAAACAGGCACCAATAGCTGAAATGGCGCTTGACAGAATTTCCGCCGGCACTAAAATAGG
>Ga0299912_10001078_pt1 | contig 22128 bp, 25 predicted proteins | sample RVTome_2_FD_207667 | JGI IMG/M metagenome (GOLD analysis project Ga0299912, IMG submission 207667) | Soil microbial communities from uranium-contaminated site in the Upper Colorado River Basin, Wyoming, United States - RVT95D214 (version 2) ... | reverse complement strand
TGTTCCCCGCAAATGGTACACTGGTCAGTCGGAATGATAGCTGCGCCGTAGGGTAATCACGGATGATATGGTATACATATATAGTCTAATCAACGAAAGTTCTGTGCTTAATGCACGTGCTCGAAATAGGCGGGCAAATTGCTATTGCCAGCCCCATTTGAAGGAGGACTATCATGTGTAGAAGATTGCTTTCCTTAATCGTTCCGGTCTTAGTAGTAAGTTCGGTCGGTAGCGCTGCTACCATCCATTGGACCGCCCTTGGCGACGACAACCTCTGGAGCAATCCGGCCAACTGGCAAGGCAACAAAGTCCCCACCATCGCTGATGAAGCCTATATTGATGTACCGGCGGCCGCAGCGCCAAATGGCCCTGTTATTCAGGATGGGATCGATGCGAAGGCTCTCGGCCTGGGTTGTGAAGTGGCTGGTGAGCCTACGATGACGATGACCGGTGGAACTCTTCAGATAGCCGATTGAGTTTGGTGGGGTGACGGGGCCGGGTGCCACGGCACGTTTCATATGAGTGGCGGCACCATAACTGTTACTAATGAATTCGAGCTTGGATGGGATGGTGGTGAAGGCACCTGGATTATGACCGCCGGCATGATCAACGCCGGAGAATTGGTAATTCCGACAAGTACCGGGCGTGCAGGGCAATTATACCTTCATGGTGGGACTTTTAACGTCGGTAGCGATGGCCTCAGGATGACACAAACCGGCCTGATAGATTTCACTGAAGGCACGCTGGTACTGGAAGGTGATCAGCGGGCGACTATTGAGGGTTTCATTGGTGCCGGCCAGATTACCGCCTACGACGGTGCGGGCTACTTTGAATTAGACTTTGACACGAGAAATCCGGGTAAGACCACGTTGACAGCAGTCTCCATTTCGGGAGCGGCCTACAGACCCAATCCGTCTGACGGGGCTAAAGAAGTGGTGCGTACGCCTACTCGGCTGGTCGCCGGGAAGTAACGCCGTTTCGCATAACGTCTACCTGGCAGACAATTTCGAGGATGTGAATAACCGCACCGCGTTCAAAGCGAACCAGACAACGACAAGCTACAGCCCGTTGAGCCTGACGCTGGAAAAGAGATACTACTGGTGCATAGATGAGGTGGCGCCGGATGCAACTGTCAGTAAAGGCACGGTTTGGAGCTTTACGGTAGCCGGCTATATATTGGTTGACGATTTTGAGGACTACAACGACTTTTCGCCCGACCGGATATTTGATACCTGGATGGACGGATGGCAAGACCCGACGAATGGTTCTGTTGTTGGTCATGCAGAGCCTCCATTCGCTGAGCGAAGTATTGTTCACAGTGGTTATCAGGCGATGCCCTTCCTGTACGACAACTCAGGCCAGGCAAACTACTCGGAAGGCGTGGCTGATATTGATGACTTGAAGTGTGGCAGGGATTGGACGGAGCAGGCGGTTAAAGCCCTATCGCTTTGGTTCAGAGGCTATCCGGCGTATTTTGGCAGTTTTGTGGAAGGGCCGGTCGGCACATATACAATGACCAGCGGTGGAGCGGATATATCGGGCAGCTTCGACCAGTTCCACTTTGCATTCAGGGAAGTTAGCGGCGCTATTACCGTTGTGGCGAAGGTGCTGAGCGTGAGCAACACGGACAGTTCCGCCAAGGCCGGCGTGATGATTCGTGACACGCTGGATCCGAATTCTGCACACGTGATGGTTTGTGTCACGCCTGGTAGTGGGGTCGTGATGCAGTATCGCAATACGGCAGGTGCTGCTGCTGGGACGGCCGGCCAGCAATCGGGCATTGCCGCTCCTCAATGGGTCAAGATAGAACGGACTCTGGGCGGACTTATAAGGGGCTATTATTCAACGGATGGCGTCAATTGGCCGCTGTTGGCTACGGTTGCAACGGTGACGATGGATATACCAATGTATGTAGGCCTGGGCGTAACCAGCCATAATGTCAACCAAAAGTGTGTGGCACAGTTCTCCGATGTGAGTTTTCCCAGCACTACCGTTGGCGCGCAGTGGATGGACCGTGACATTGGCATAACCAGCAACGAAGCTGAGCCGATGTATGTGGCCATCTCAAACAGTAACGGTAAGACCGGCATAGTTTATCACGAGGACCCCAACGCAACGCTCATAAACACCTGGACGGAATGGAATATCGACCTGAAAGACTTCAGCGGCCAGGGCGTGGTCCTGAGCGATGTGGACAAGATGGCTATTGGTTTCGGTGATAAAGCCCATCCGCAGCCCGGCGGTGCAGGGACGATGTACTTCGATGACGTCCGGCTGTACCGCCAAGATGTATTCTGGAGAAAGTGACAGGGCTGGAAGGCGACCTTAACGATGACTGTGTAGTTGACGCGGCGGACCTTGAGATAATGGCCAACGACTGGCTGCAGGGCGATCGCACCAGGTTAAGTGAGCTGCTTGTGTACTGGGCCTTCGACGGCGGTTCCGGCGCCATAGCGGCTGATGGCAGCGGCAAAGGTCACGATGGCGTCATCTCAGGCGCGACCTGGAGAAGCCCCGGCTACGGCGGCACAGGTTACTGCCTGAGCTTCAACGGTCTTGGTAACGAGGTCAACGACGTCGATGCCGGAGGTTATCTCAATGGTCTGGATGCCGTGACGTTTTCGGTCTGGATCAAGTCCAACGTGACTAATACGGATCGTGGTTTCCTCATCTGCACTAACCCCGACGGCACGGATAACCGGGACATGCGTTATGACGATGCAGGTTCTGCAAGCGGCAGGGATGACGTGATTAAATGCGGCATCACCTCAACCGAAGGCTTATATGAGATCGAAAGCGCTGCCACTGTTCAGACTACTGACTGGCAACACTTGGCGATGGCCTGGAGGAGCGGCGAACCATTGAAATTGTACGTCAATGGCGTGTTAGACAACTCGTTTGCGAATCAGCCGATTCGCGGCGGCACGCTGACCGGCTATACGAAGTTGTTGGTTGGCAGGGGCGGCAAAGATACAGCCGCTAACCAGGGCTGGGACGGTTTGGTTGATGAGGTGCGGATTTATGACTATGCCCTCTCACAGGCCGAGGTCAAAACCGTTATGGACCGAGGAACCTTACCGAAAGTGGATGTGTATTATCCGTTGCAGTCGCCGGCTGAGTTGTATGCCGCCGAGCCGATCAACTCCAGGAGGATTAACTTTAGAGATTTCGCGATTCTTGCGGATCAGTGGCTTCAGCAAGCCCTGTGGCCGTAATTCGCTAGGCAGTTGGCCAGAACCGGCGAGTATTGGGCGAATAATGCCTAAAATGTGTAAAAAATGCCGCCAAATCGGCTGCCACGAGACGAAGCCTTGAACGAGACAAAACTGAGTTTATTTGTACATTCAAGTAAGGTTTTCTACACATTATCCACAACAGGTTTATTTATTGATAAAATGTTGCAGGTTTCGGTAAATTCGGGCATTCGAGCTCCCTCGAATCGAGGATTCGGCTTCAGCTTCAGCATTGTCAATATGCTGTGCAGTTGACGTAACCTCTTTTTGCTAAGGCATTTGCAGACTGTCCATAGAGGCAAAAAACGCGCCGCTCGCTTGCGAAAGCATATCCGGCATAATTGAGGGCAATCTTTACCCATAAGGCCTGAGTTATCAACAGGTTATCCACATCGCAACTACTTCGTGCGCGCAGGATAGAAGGCAGAAGCGCGCCGGTAGCAAGCTGGACATTGCTTGCAATTTGTTCAGCGGTTGCTATAAAACTTTCGCCCTTGTACAATCAGCACTATGAAACGGCAGCTAATCACGATTGGCGAATCGCTCCACGCCTCTATCCCCGAAACGGGCAAGATAATGAAGGAGCTAAGCAGGCTGGGCACGGATGCGTATTGCGCCCCCAGCAAACAGTTGGACTATATCAGGGCCTTGATTGAATCGCAGGCCAGCGATGGCGCGAATTATATAGCGGTTAATCTTGACGCGTTTGGCGAAGATGAGCCCCAGGCTGCCATTGATATGATGCGCGAATATGTCACGCTGGTACGAAAGTGGGGCGGGGGCGTGCCGGTTTGTATCGACAGCAGCAACGACGATGTTCTGATAGCTGGCCTGAAAGAATGGCATAATACTGCCCGGCGCGTCAAGCCGCCACTTGTAAATTCGGTAAAGATTTATACGGTGGACAAAATCCTGCCGCTGAAGAAGGATTTTGACTTTGCCTTCGTCGGGCTTTTGCTCAGCGAAAAGGCCTCCGCTGGTCCGGGCGTGTCAAGTTCGGTTGCCGAGATGCACGAGCTGGCAAGGCAGATTTTCCATGTGGCGGTTGGACAATATGGTTTCAAAAGCCATGAGATTTTCTTCGATCCGATGGTTTTTCCGCTGGCGATTGACATGCCTATGCAGCCGGACGTGTCAGGCTATACTTACCGAACGTTCCAAACAATAAAGAGGATAAGGACCGACCCCCAGATGCGGGGCGTACACTGTGTCCTTGGTGTAAGCAACTGCGCTGCCGATTTGCCGGGCCGAAAGATCGGCGTTTGCAGGGCATACCTCGCGAAGGCGATGGAGTATGGCCTCGATGCCGCAATTGTCAATGTTGCGCACCGGTACGGACAGGTTGAGCCGGCACCGGAGCTTCTGGACTTGGTTGACGCCTATGCGAAGATGGACGGCTCACCTGAGAACACCAGCGCGGCAATGGAGTTAATGGGCAAATTTTGCCGGGAAAGTCGAACAACGGCGAGATAATGCGCCTTATGTTTTCTGTTCTATATTTTGTTATTTGAAAGTCCAGGGCCGATTTTGTCTATTGTAGTCTGCGGATTTCAGAATCTCTTTGCCTTTTGCGATCACGTAGTCCGTAGGCCCGTGAAAAACAGAATTGATCTCATACACATCCTCGGCTTGCTGGGCTGTATAAATCACAATTCCTTTTTTAGGGTTCTGCGGATTCGGCCAGGCTGAAATAAACCGCAAGTTCGTGCCGGTATAAGCACTTTCTGCTACAATCTGGTCCGCTCTGATTTGTACGGGAAGCTGAGTAATATGTTTTGCAAGCCAGATGTTTCCTGCCGGTGTGCCGTAAACAACCAAAGAATTGCCTGATAGGTCCTTCTTGAGAGCCTCTTTGTCGGTCAATATGGGTGAGTCTTTGAAGAATTTGTCACGAATCGCCGTGACGTAGGCATGGATTTTGTCTTGAACGGTCTTGTTGTTTTCGTTAGTAGGCACGATCAGGACAACAGATTTGTTGTCCGAAACAACGGCGTTGATAGTCCCCGTGAATGGGACAGAGTAAAACTCGCTGCCCAATTTCTTTTCCGACAGCTCTTTGAAGACGGCAATCAGCTCCGGAGAAAAATCCGCAAACGTTCGATATTTGTCACGCTGGTTTTCATACTGCTCTAATCGTTTGCAAAGAGCCTCGACATAAAAAAATCCCCTTGTCTTCTCATATAGAAGGGTTTTTTCCGCCGCTTCCTTGCCTATCTGCTGATAAGCGAGTCTGGTAGCAACTGCTCGTACGAGGTGCTCATTGACACATGTCTCCCAGGATCCATAGGCTTGCTTTTTCATTGTGTCCGAGATAGGCTCGTAAAGGGATGAATACTTAGAGATGCTGATGTGAAGCTTACCCATTGTAGGGACAACAAAAGAGTGGCCAAACTCATGCCAGGCAAGGTCTCTAAAGCTCTCTACTGTGCCAAATACCGGCAAATCATTCTCTATGTTTATTGGCCCACAAATATTGTAGATGTCACAGGTGCCGTCCGCCCTTTCCACACGGTGACCGTAGCCCCCGACAAATAAGGGAACAAGGATAATATTGTAGCTATGGTGTTTCATGCCATAGTAATTCTCTAATGTCCCAATATAATCGATACCTTCCATTGGATTCGGCAAGCTCACCACAAGCTTCGTGCGTGCATTGGCAACAATCTGTCGATAGGTTTCTTGGTGCGATTTGAAAAAAGTCGTAAACTGCGTCCGGCTGGCAAAGTCACGCAGCAAGCTAACAAACTGGTTCAGACGTTTCTCGCCTCCGGCTCTTCTACTTAGATAGTCGGTGAGAGGCAACTGTGTATTCAAGTCCGGCGGGTCCGAAAGATAAAGCATAGCGGCAGGAGGGGCGTCATAACTGAAGCCGCTCTTGCTCATCTCTGCGAACAGTTGCACTGCACGATGATTTTTATATGGTGAAAAGTACTCTACAACATTGCGATTATATGGGAAATCGTATCGAGTGATCAATCCGAGGCGTTCACCGTAATTGCTTAATAATTGTACTACTGCTAAAAGCTCAAGCCGGGCGTCCACAACAACATTAAGCCTGTGCTGGCTGGGCACTATGTTTGGTGTCTGGGGCCCGGCTAGATTACTACCTAAGTGTAAAATCCAGCAAACAAGAACTATCACGACGATCTTGAACCTTTTCATAACACAGTCCTTTCAGAATCTCATGGCTGAAATTCGTCGCACTTAAAGTGGGTGTCTCACAGCAGAACCAAACTTACGGCCATTATCAGCATCCCAAGAACTACGCCCCAAATGACAACGTGTCCATAGCCGTAGCGGTGTGCCATCGGCAGTAGTTCGTCCAAAGATATGTATATCATCACTCCTGCAACAAAAGCCAAAGTCGCTGCCAGAACAGCCGGCGTTAAAAATGGAAGCAGCGCCAGATAAGCGATTACGGCACCAGCAGGCTCGGAGAGTCCCGACAAAAATGAGTAGAGGAACGCTTTGTTCCTGTTCGATGTGGCATAAAAGATGGGTACAGACACCGCGATTCCCTCCGGAATGTTGTGCAGGGCAATAGCTATGGCGATGAATAGGCCGAGCCTTACGTCACTGAGTGCTGATGCAAAAGTAACCACGCCTTCGGGCAAGTTGTGAATGCCGATGGCCAGCGCAGTCATTATTCCCGTGCGCATAAGGTCGTTGTTTTGTGGGGCGGCGGTGGGAGCATCGAGTCCCCGATAGTTGTGAGGATTTTTCGCTCCGGGTGTGAGAATATCTATCAGGCCGATAACAGCTATGCCGAGAAAAAAAGCAGTAATACCCCAGAATTTGCCGACGCCCCGCAGAGACGTGGGCAGAAGCTCCATAAAAGATACGTAGATCATCACGCCGGCTGATAGGCCCAATGAGAAGCAAAGATAGGCTATCTTTGGCTTGCGGATCAGGTAGGCAATAGTGCTGCCTATGCCGGTCGAAAGTCCCGCCAAGATAGTCAGGACCACTGCTGGAACAATATTTTCTGACACGGTCATGATCGGAGTATCCAATAACCAAACAAGACCTCGGTTTTCGTTGGGAATATATTATTACTGCCTGAGGCTTTTAGCAACTGCCTTCTGTCGTCGCCGTGCCGGCGACTGCTAAACGGGGGCTTAAAACCTGAAATCCGATTTGGCCCGCCGCAGGAACCAGGCTCCGGGTGTACATTTTTGCGCTTGACGAGTGAAATGTTCTTTGCTAAAAGCGATTAGACTGTCCCGAATACTTTACTATTACACAAAGGAGCTTGACCATGACAGAAACAAAGCAAACGCCCGAGCCGGAACAAGTTCAAGTCGAAGCTGCTCCGCCAAGCCCTGGGAGCAAGGAAATCAATAAAGACGCCCGTATGTGGGCGATGTTCTGCCACCTGGCGGGACTTGCTGGCCTTGTTGTACCCATAGTTGGCAACATCGTGGCACCGCTTGTTATCTGGCAAATCAAGAAGGATGATTTTCCATTCGTTGGCGAGCAGGGCAAGGAAGCGGTAAACTTCCAGATATCTATGTCGATGTACGGATTTGTAGCCGCGCTGTTATGTTTTGTTTGCATCGGTATTCCTCTGTTGGTGGCGGTATACGTCGTCGACGTGGTCTTTTTGCTAATTGCGGCGGTCAAGGCCAACAATGGTTTGCATTATCGCTATCCCTTGACCATCCGGATCATCAAGTGATGACCCCGGGTAAAACCCGGGGCTAAATATCTCGGCGATTACGCCAATGGCCGCAAAATCTCGTAAGCATAATGACCAGCAACATCCCAGGGCGGTTAACAAGAAGGCTTATCGAAATTTTGAGCTTCTTGAGAAGTTCGAAGCGGGCATCTCTCTGCTGGGCACCGAGGTGAAATCGCTGCGGGCCGCCCAGGCGGACCTGGACGGCTCGTACGGCAGGATAAGAAACGGTCAGTGCTGGCTGGTCGGCGCCAAGATAGCCCCATACCAGCAAGCGGGCCAGGCCGGCCATGAGCCTGCCAGAAACAGAAAATTACTTCTGCACAAGGCGGAGCTCCGCAGGATAACAACCAAGCTCGAGCAGCGAGGCTTTACACTTGTGCCGCTGCGCATCTATTTCAACAACAGAGGCCTGGCGAAAATAGAGATGGCACTTGCCACAGGCAAAAGAAAATACGACAAGCGACAGGCAATCACTGAAAGAGACCAGAAGCGGGACATCGACAGAGATACGAAAAAATATCGCAGGTGATCGACTGGTGTGTTTTACAGAGGTTTGACAATTATGGCTGATCAGGAAAAGAAGATCATAGTAGACGAAGATTGGAAAAAAGAAGCTCAGCGCGAAAAAGAGGTATTAGCGGCTCAGGAAGAGACCGAGAAGAAAAAAGCTGGAGCGCAAAAGGCCAGACGCGGCCCTCTGCCCGAGGGAGATTTTGTTGCCTTGATAAGTATGCTTGCTACTCAGGCTTTCTTTGCATTAGGTCTGCTGCAAGTCCAGGGAGAGCAGAAAAGAGAGCCGGACCTGGAGCTGGCAAGATACAATATCGATATGCTCGAAATGATCGAGGAGAAAACCAAAGGCAACCTGACCGAGGAAGAAAAGGAAGTTCTGACCAATACGCTCAACCAACTGCGTATGGGCTATGTTAAAGTCGCGGGATAGACTGCATTGGCGAATATGTTAGACCAGATCATCGCTGACAAAAGGCTGGAAGTGAAGCACAAGCAGGCTCAGAAGAGCCTGGAACAACTCAAAGAACAAGTTCGCTCGATGCCCAAGTGCCGCAATTTTTATAAGGCTGTGACCAAGCCCAATGTGCGGGGCATAAATGTAATAGCGGAGATAAAAAAAGCCTCGCCATCAGCGGGGCTTATTCGGCATGACTTTGACCCTGTGGCGATTGCTAAGACTTACCAAAAGTGCGGCGCCGACGCTATCAGTGTTCTGACCGATGAAAAATATTTTCAGGGCCGGCTTGAGTACGTAAGCCAGATAAAGCAGGCAGTCAATCTGCCTGTTTTGCGAAAGGATTTTATCATCGACCTCTGGCAGGTTTACGAGTCGCGAGCCGCCGGCGCTGATGCGGTACTGCTCATCGCCGAGGCTCTTCAGCCCGGCGAACTGATGGACATGATGATTGCCGCCGCGGAGCTGACGCTGACGGTCCTTCTGGAAGTGCATCAGTCTGATACTCTTCTGAAAGTCCGCAGCCTGATCGGCTTTCCGAAAAAAGGATACAGCGTTCTGGGAATTAACAACCGGGATCTATCTACGATGGAGGTAGATTTGAACACCACCAGTCGATTATCAGGTCTCCTGGGTGACAAAAGTGAGCTGGTTGCTGAAAGCGGGATAAAATCACGAGCGGACGTGGAGAGGCTGAAGTCTATAGGCGTAAGAGGGGTGCTGGTTGGCCAGGTACTGTGCGAAAGCGCCGACATAGATAAGAAATTTGCCGAGCTATTCGGCAGTTAGTATATGTTGTTCTGATTATAGAATAGGTAGGTTGAGCAGGTATGAACATAATCCTCTACATTCTTTTGGGTGTTTTGACCGGCGTTTTCAGCGGAATGTTTGGTCTGGGCGGCGGCACCATAATAATACCCGCTCTGGTCTTTTTATTCGGGCTGTCACAACATCAGGCTCAGGGAACGTCGCTCGCTCTTATGGTGCCGCCGATCGGCCTATTGGCAGCGTGGACTTACTATAAAGCAGGATTTGTGGACATAAAAATTGCAGCTTTTGTATGTCTTGGCTTTTTCTTCGGCGGATTACTCGGAGCAAAACTTGTTCTGGGACTGCCTGAGCCTCTCTTACGCAGGCTTTTTGGTGTGGCTCTACTTATGATTTCGATAAAGATGATTCTGACAAAATGATAACCCCAAACCAGACCCGCAGCCGTCTGACCCGGCTTAGATTTCAGCGATGATTTGCTTTTGTTAACGGATTGTAGAGATTACATAGACTTGGTCGCAAGAATATATAAGTATATGCGTATATACTTATAGAGTGCAATAAGAGACTTAGCCTGCCCTGCTCGCACTGCGTAGTCCCTATTATCCCGGACGAAGCGGGGAGCGTAGTCGAATGGGTAAGGGAGCGGTCTCAGTGTGCTTTAGCCGTCGCCCGTACGGCGACGGAAAGGGATTTAATCAAAAACAGAGCAGTAAGATGATGGACGATAGAAGGGGGACTAAAGGCGAAAGATAACTGAGCCGAGACCATAAGGGAGCGGTGGATAATAACGTCAAGAGAATCTTGTCAAATGGACTTCCTCAAATCTTTCGGTTTGCTCCCTTCATTCTGTCTTGATTACGTCGGCGCAATGATTTCTTTTTATTTTTGAAATTCTTAACAGCATCTTTTGAGGTCTTTTTTGATTTGCTCCACGTAACGAAGCCATGCACGCGGATTGTTGTCCTTGGGCTGAGGAAACCACCCCCACTTTCCGGTCTTTTTTCTAAGCAGGTATTGTTCTCGCCATTCTGCCATTAGTGCAAGGCCATCATTATCCCTGCCATCGGCGTTTAACCGTTTGAGGAAATACTCATCATGCTGGTAGCGCGGCAACAGTCTGAAGTGGATGTGCAGAGAAGCTTTTTCATCTGTTTGCAGCTCTTCGAAATCGCTTTCATTGAGTGAGACGACGTAAACATTTTGGCATTTACACTGACAAGGTTGAGAACACTTTAGTCCCGCAACCATTGCTCGGCAGACCTCTTGAATTAGTGTGACTAAGTTACTCCGTTCTTTATTATAAATGGCGCTCTTTGGTTGGCCCCAATATGCTGGCACAGAATCTTTGTTTTTGTATCTAATGAAAATCAGACCTTCTAAATAGATCTCGTTGTAGGCAAGTTCAGCGACCCAGTTTCCGCACTTGGCCAGCTTTTCACCCTTCTCATCTAATAGCCATTTTACTTTGTTTGCCATAGTTTCCCCCTTTCAATGTTTCTGGGTGCACAATTAGTGTCGGCACTTTAACCAAGATACTTGAGTTGTGCGGAAATATAGAATTGGGGGGATGGCCATTGCCAAGCTACGCTTGACGCTTCGACTCAATCGCCGTTGTCGTGCCGACAAACTGCTAAACTTGTAATCCGCCGGAGGCGGACTGGATTTTCGCCCACTCGTCCTTGAGTGTCACGGTGCGGTTAAAGATGAGCTTGCTACCGGTGCTATCTGGGTCGACACAGAAATAGCCAAGGCGCTCAAACTGGAAGCGCTGCATCGGCTTGGCATTTTTCAGCGATGGCTCAACCTTGCAGTCCTTCAGAACGATAAGAGAATTTGGATTCAGATTAGCGGTAAAATCCTGGTCCTGCGGCACATCATCGGGGTCCTCTTTGGTGAAAAGGTTTTCATAGAGGCGGACTTCAGCGTCAATTGCATGCCGGGCACAGACCCAGTGCAGCGTTGACTTGACCTTGCGGCCATCCGGAGCATCGCCGCCACGCGTCGCGGGATCATAGGTGCAGTGTAATTCGATAATCTGCCCGCTTGCATCTTTAACGACATCAACGCACCTGACAAAATAGGCGTATCGCAGGCGAACTTCTCTGCCCGGCGCCAGGCGGTAGAACTTTTTGGGCGGATTTTCCATAAAATCCTCCCGCTCGATGTAAAGCTCTCTTGAGAAGGGGACCTTGCGTGTGCCGGCCGAGGGGTATTCCGGATTGTTTATGGCCTCCATTTCTTCCACCAGGCCTTCGGGATAATTGTCGATGATTACCTTGAGCGGGCGAAGCACCGCCATTACCCTCGGCGAGGTCTTATTCAAATCCTCTCGGACGCAGTGCTCCAATAGCGCGATGTCAACGGTGCTGTTGAACTTATTGACGCCGATAACCTGGCAGAAATTCCGGATCGACTCCGGCGAATAGCCGCGTCTTCGCAGACCGCAAATAGTCGGCAGCCTCGGATCATCCCAGCCCCTGACCCGGCCCTGCTGCACCAATTGCAGGAGCTTTCGCTTGCTCATCACGGTAAAGCTGAGATTCAGCCGGGCGAACTCTATCTGCTGGGAATGCCAAACGCCCACTTGGTCAAGAAACCAATCATATAGCGGGCGATGATTTTCGAACTCCAGCGTGCAGATTGAGTGTGTTATCCTCTCAATGGAATCTTCAAAGCCGTGTGCCCAGTCGTAGGTCGGATAGATGCACCATTTATCCCCGGTGCGGTGATGCGTCGCGTGGAGGATTCGATACATAACCGGGTCGCGCATATTAAGATTCGGATGTGACATGTCGATTTTTGCCCGCAGCGTGCACGCACCATCCGGAAATTCGCCTTTGCGCATACATTCGAAAAGGTCGAGATTCTCCTGGATGCTGCGGTTGCGATATGGGCTATCTTTTCCCGGCTCAGTTAAGGTGCCGCGGTATTCTCTAATTTCATCGGCGCTTAGGTCGCAGACGTATGCCTTGCCCGCTTTTATAAGCTGGATTGCATACTGGTACATTTGCTCGAAGTAGTCCGATGCGAAGTACAGGCGGTCCTGCCAATCCCAGCCGAGCCAGCGGACATCTTCGATGATGGAATTAACGTATTCTTGCTCCTCTTTTTCCGGATTGGTATCGTCGAATCGCAGGTTACAGGTGCCGTCGAATTCCGCCGCGATGCCGAAATTCAGGCAGATGCTTTTTGCGTGCCCGATGTGTAGATACCCGTTGGGCTCCGGCGGAAACCTGGTCGCAACCCTCCTGCCCCATTTATTGCTCTTCAAGTCCTCAGCAACAATCTGCCGGATGAAATCGAACTTGCCCGGTGGTTCGCCGTGTTGGTCGTTCCTATTTGTTTTGTCAGCGCGTCCAGGATTAGTCATCTCCGTCTCTCTCTCGCTCGCTTGCGAACTTATCTGTCACAGGGTTGTCCCCTCGCTAAAAGCACCATTTTTCAGCATATTGTCGTGCTTGGCTACCGAATTTTGAAGCCTCATGCTAAAGCATGTCCGAACATATACCAGAAATCTATCAATTCTGGTCGCCACTTCTCAACCTTAGCTGGCGCCGAAAAACTGGGTTACTGCCCTGGCTAATTCGGGTATTTTGTTTTGGACGACGTCCCAGAGGATGTCGTTATCAATTCCGAAATATGCGTGGGCGAGCATATCTCGCATTCCCGCTATCTTATGCCATTCGATATCGGGCAGCTTTTTTCGCAGGTCTAAGGAAATATGTTTCGCCGCCTCGCCAATAATTTCAAGATTGCGAACAACGGCGTCATAGGTTTTCTCGTCTCCGGTCAATTCCGACAGCGTAAGTCCTTCGGTAAAGCGCAAGACCTTGTTGCAGCTATCGGCGATATCCCGCAAATACATCATCTCGTCACGCGACATCGACAATTTCTCCCTCAATTGCTTGCCGTACCTGTGGACGCAGCGCTTTGTCGGTTACAAGGTCAACCCGCGTTCCCAGCAGTTCCTCTAAGTAGAACTTTAGGTCCATAAAGCGGTCAAAAGTCGCTTTTTGTCTAAATACTACTAAAACATCCACGTCGCTTTTGTCAACTGACTCACCACGTACCACCGACCCAAAAAGGCACAGTCTCTCGACCGCGAAGCGCTGGCGGATTTCTCGTGCATGGTCTTTAAGTAGTCTGAGCACAACTTCTTTATTCATAAAAAATCCCTATGCTGTCAGCCTATGATAGTGAGACCCTCGTTTCTTGCGATTTCGATTATGGCATCGGACGTGTTGTCTTGCCATTGTTTTTGGCCGCAAGGAATCGGCTCAATTCGGCTGTCGGTCCTTGCCGCTATGTGCCAGAGTTTATTGATCATGTCTCTGCTTATCTTGCCATCAAACTGAGGCGAAACCACTACTAAATCTATATCGCTTAAATCGTTCGCCTGGCCTGTTACCTGCGAGCCGAATATCACCCCGAAGGCGACGGATAATCCGTTCTGCGCCAGGCGATTCAGGTACTCTTTCACAGCGCCTATAACTTTTGGGTCAGCCATTCGAAAATTCCTTTTGCTCTCTTCATATATGCTTGCGATTCCTTTTTCGTCGGCGGTGAAATGAATGTGATTGGGTATCTGCCTTCGAGGTTGAATTCGTTCATTTCGGCAAGAGTGTCTACACATTCCGGCTTCAACTGAAGCTCCGCTATTTCTGCCAGCCGGACAAGATTATGAATCTTTGGGGCGAGTTTCTCCGTCTTTTTGCAGATGTGCGCTTTCAGAAGTTTTTCCAAAGCAAGATGCGCAAAGAACATCCCGTGTCGGGTCCTGCCGCTATCGACAAGCTGGTTTGCGACTTCCCAGTCTTCTGCAGCTCCTTTGCGCCAGTACATGACTTGCTGCGAAATATCGACCATACCTTCTCTGCTCTGTTTCTGTCGAGTACCTCTTCACATCTCCATAATAGAAAGCGTCGCATCGAAAATCAACTTTATTATGGGTACAATGTGATGCAACCCTTGACAATGTGTTAGGCGTAGCTTACCCTACGTGCTCGCCTAACATTTTTTCCTGTTTGGAAGGATGCCAGAATATGGCCGGGAAGGTCGTAACGCGTTTTGCGCCGTCGCCAACGGGGTATCTGCACGTGGGCGGCGCAAGAACAGCTATCTTTAACTGGCTCTGGGCAAGGCATACGGGCGGAAAATTTGTCCTTCGGATCGAAGATACAGACGTCAAACGCAACACGCTCACAGCCACCCAGCAGCTTATAGACGACCTTCGCTGGCTGGGCATCGACTGGGACGAAGGCCCCGAAGTTGGCGGCCCAAATGGGCCCTACCTGCAATCTCAGCGCAAAGAGCAAGGCATATACGACAAGTACGTAAATCAACTCCTGGAGGAAGCTAAGGCATATTATTGCTTCGATACGCCCGAAGAGCTTGAGGCTATGCGCGAAAAAGCGGTAGCCCAGAAAAAGAACTTGATGTATCGCCGGCCGGACAAATTTCCCGATGAAAGCGAGGTCAAAAAAGCTAAAGCTGAGGGCAAATCCGTAGTGGTGCGGTTTGCTGTACCGCAGGATCAGGACATCGTGGTCCAGGACGTGGTGCGCGGCGAGGTCAGATTCGCAGCCGGGCAGGTCGGCGACTTTATCATACGTAAAAGCGACGGCTTCCCTACGTACAACTTTGCCTGCGTGGTCGATGACTACCTGATGAAGGCAACGCACGTGATTCGCGGCCAGGAGCACTTAATGAATACGCCCGGCCAGCAGGCGTTATGGCAAGCTCTTGAATTTGGCCCGCTGCCAAAATATGCCCACATGTCTGTTACTGTCAGCCAGAGCGGAGGAAAACTATCCAAGCGCGAGCGACCGGAAGCGCTTCGCCAGGCGGTCAAGGCAAGAGCCGACGTCGACCTTGAAAAACTGGCCGACGCAGGCGGTATCAGCGCTAGCGAAGTGCAAAATTTTATCGAGGGCGAAAGCACGCCCGATATGCCGAGCATCGACGCGATGGCGGGGTATCTTGACGTAACGCTGCCGGAAATAAATGTAGTGGATTTCTTTCGGAGTGGATATTTGCCTGAGACGATGGTTAATTTCCTTGCTCTTTTGGGCTGGAATCCGGGCGGCGACCGCGAGATTATGTCGGTGGATGAGCTGGTCAATAGTTTTGACCTTTCGCGTGTGACCAAGGCAAACAGTCTGTTTGACCGCCAGAAGCTTATCGCATTCAACACAGAGCACCTAAGAATGATGTCACGCGAGAAACTTCTCGGGCACTTCAAGAGTTACTTGAGGGCTATCAAGTCACCTGTCCTATCTGCAGATGACCAGCTTCTTTTGAAGCTGATAAATCTCTGCGAAGGGGCCAGGACCCTTGCAGATATCGAGCGAAAAAGTAGATTTCTGTTTCTGCCCAATACCGAGATAAAGCCCGATGAGAAGGCGGTCGAAAAAGTTCTGCTGAAAAATAATGGGCTTGAACTTCTGAAAACCCTCCGTGACCAGGTCGCAGTGATACAGCCGTTCGACAGGGACAATATCGAGAGTATGCTGCGCTGCTTAGCTGAGCAAAAACAGGTCGGCTTAGGCAAGATCGCTCAGCCATTGCGTGTGGCGATTTGCGGCTCGACAATTAGCACACCGATCTTCGAGTCTGTGGAAATATTGGGCAGAGAAAAAACACTGGCCAGAATTGACACCATCCTGGATGAATTTGCACGGATGTTCGATGATTGACTCCAAACAAAGACAGAGGCTGAAGCAGGATTTCAGAAACAGACTTCTCAAGCATGTTGAGTTGTTTAGTTCTGCGGTTTCCACGCAAAGCGGTGATTGGGTGGTTAAGGGATTTATAGATATTGCGAAGAATATCTACACGATTTCCGTTGATACTAAAGTTATTTCAAAGATAATGGAACTGCTTCTCTTCCCAAGGATCTGTCAATTTGCCGAAGAGAACTCTTTCAAACTGGTTCTTTGCAAAGAGCAGAATTTCTATCCTGACATCACATTCGTCGACGTAAAGGGCCGCAGGTTTGCGCTTGATTTGAAAAGCAGTTATAGAAGAAGTGCGAAAGAAGTTAACGGCATGACCTTAGGCGCATTTACCGGGTACTTTCGCAATAGGTCCAGCAGAAAAAACATTATGTTTCCCTACCAAGATTATGTTGGGCATTTTGTGCTGGGCATCATCTATTCCAGGACAAAACAAGGGCCGGATGAGAGGAAGATTTATAAATTGGACGACCTACAAAACATTGCGTCTGTTGTCAAAAACTTCTGCTTCTTTGTGCAAGAAAAGTATAAGATTGCCCTCGATCGTCCCGGCAGCGGGAACACCAAAAACATAGGCTCAGTTACAGAAATCGATAAGTTGATACACGGCAAAGGACCATTTTCTGAACTCGGCGAAGACGTTTTTGACGACTATTGGATGTATTATCTTACCAGGGATATGGCCAAAGCGATCGATCTGGATGAGCCACCTTACAAGAATTTGAAAGAATATAAACAGTACAAGAAGTTAGCCTGATAGAACATGCGAGCCAGAGTGTCTACAATTGAGAAGCAGCAAATGCGTTTCATCGAGAATGACGCATTATTCCCATCGACGCGATTTCAGGGCAGTAAACTCAAGATAGTAGATTGGATTTGGGATGCTATCAAAGATTTAAGTTTTGATACCGTGCTTGATGCCTTTGGGGGAACGGGAAGTGTCGCATACGTCCTCAAGAGTAGAGGTAAGCAGGTTACATACAACGACGTACTCAAGTTTAACTCGTATATCGGCACAGCGCTTATTGAGAATGACCAAGTCAGGCTCTCGGATCAAGATGTCAAGTTTCTCCTTGAAAAGCACGACAATGTCAAATATCCAACATTCATTCAGGATACGTTTAAGGGCATATACTTTGCAGACCAAGAGAACCGGTGGATTGACACGGTTGCGACTAACATAGCCTTGCTTGATGATCTTTACAAAAGAGCTCTTGCATTCTTTGCTCTCTTCCAGGCTTGCATTATTAAGAGACCTTTTAACCTTTTCCACAGGAAAAATCTTTATATAAGATTCTCTGATGTAAAAAGGAATTTCGGCAACAAGACAACATGGGACACGCCCTTCGAGGTTCATTTCAGGCAGTTTGTCCACGAGGCAAACCAGGCGGTTTTCTCCAATGGACACAAGAATAAAGCGTTAAATCTGGATATTTTCGAGGTGGAAGGAAATTTTGATCTGGTGTACATTGATACTCCTTATATATCGAGCAACGGCACCGGCGTCGATTACCTCGGTTTTTACCACTTCTTGGAGGGATTGGTCAACTACTCTGAATGGCCGGCTATGATCGATTATGAAACCAAGCACAAAAGGTTAAAGGCCACAGGTTCTGTCTGGACCGATAAGAGCAAGATTCACTTTGGTTTTGACCGTCTGTTTGAAAAATTTAGAGACAGCATCTTGGTTGTCTCCTACAGAGCAGATGGAATACCATCTGTAGATGAGCTTGTGGCGCTGCTGAAAAGGTATAAGACAGATGTTCAGGATCTCAAGCGGACAGCGTACAAGTATGTTTTGAGCGTGAATAATTCTGCCGAGGTGCTGTTGATAGGAAAATAGAGATGTCATTGTTGGTTACCGGCTCAATAGCCATTGATACTGTCAGGACGCCGCACGGCGTTAGCGAAGAATGCCTGGGCGGCTCGGCGGTCTATTTTGCAATGGCGGCAAGCTTCTTTGGGCCGGTCAGATTTGTCGGGGCTGTGGGCGCCGATTGCCCGTTTGATTTTGAAAAACTCTTTGCGGGCAGAAATGTCGATTTGGCGGGTCTTGAAATTAGAAGAAACAGCAAGACCTTTCGCTGGCACGGGACCTACCACGAAAATATGGACGAGAGGACAACCGACTACCTTGAGCTGAACGTTCTGGCTGAGCATCCGCCGAAGATTCCCCGGTCATTTACGGATAGTAAGTTTGTGTTCCTTGCCAACACAACTCCGAGGCTCCAGATCGAGCTGCTTGAGCAGCTGACACAGCCGAAGTTCGTTGGCGCCGACACTATGAACCACTGGATAGAAGGACAGCCCGGCGACCTGAAGAATCTGCTGAGGAAAATTGACTGCCTTATTATCAACGAAGATGAGGCCAAGCTGCTCGGCAAAGATTATAATCTGATAAAGGCTTCACAGAATATTATTGATATGGGCGTCAGTGTGCTGATAATCAAAAAAGGCGAATCAGGCTCAATGACGTACAGTAGGCATAAGGAGCTTTTTCTGTTGCCGGCTTATCCTGCCGGCCAGGTCAAAGACCCAACCGGCGCGGGCGATAGCTTCGCGGGCGGATTGATGGGCTACCTGGCGGAGACCGGCAGGACCGATTTTGCCACGTTGAAAAAAGCGGTCGCATACGGGACGGTTGTGGCATCGTTTGCCATTGCCGATTTTTCATTGAATGGATTAACGCCCATAAATAGGGCTGACATTGATGACAGGCTCCGGGCGTTGCGAAAGCTAACACACTTTTAGTCTGTAAAGGATTTTGTCTAATGCGGTGCTTTATAGCGATAGATATTGACCAGACGCTGCGGGCGGCGTTGGGCAGCCTGCAGCAGGAACTGCAGAAAAAGGCAGATATTAAAAAAGGCGACGTTACGTGGGTAAAGCCGGACTCGATACACCTGACCCTGAAATTTCTCGGCGAGATTGAGGATGAGCAGGTGGTCGGTGTCTGCGATATCGTAAAGGATGTTGCTGGTCGGCACAAGAGCTTCGAGCTGAGCATAGAATCGGTTGGCTGCTTTGGCGGCAAAAGTGCCAGAGTCTTGTGGGTCGGCGGGGGCGAAGGAACCGAAAATCTGCTGCAGTTGCAAAAGGACCTCGAGCAGCAGTTGGCTGAGGCTGGCTGGCCGCCGGAAACAAGAGAGTTTACCAGCCACCTGACCCTTTGCAGAGTGAAGGATTCAAAAGCCGGCATCAAGCTGGCGCAAATAGCTGATAAGTATAAAGACCTCGAGCTCGGCACTATATCTGCCGATTCCCTCTCGGTCTACCAAAGCCAACTGACGCCTACTGGCCCTATATATACTGTCCTGGGCAATCACAGACTAGCGATCTGTGACACGTAATTTGATGATTTGTCATGCTGAGCTGAAAGGCGAAGCATCCGGCTATCGCAGGCCAGATTCTTCGCTTCGCTCAGAATGACATCGACCAGTTGAGCAGTAACGCAGCATTTAGAGTAGTAAGGCCGAAACCGGCGCGTTAGCCAGACTGAATTGGAGAAAACCAAAAATGGCAAAGAAACTTGAGGCAGCTTCCAGAGCGGGCGATAGACAAGCGGCTCTGCAGCGCGTCATAGCCCAGATCGAGAAGCAATATGGGCAGGGCGCTATCATGCAGATGGACGAGCAAATGTACGCTAAGATCGAGGGTATCAGCACCGGCTCATTGTCACTGGACATAGCGCTGGGCGGGGCGGGCGTCCCGCGCGGCAGAGTTACAGAGTTGTTTGGTCCTGAATCATCCGGTAAAACCACGCTGGCACTTCACATCATCGCCAGCGCCCAACAAGCAGGGGGCGTGGCCGCGTTCATTGATGCCGAGCACGCTCTGGATACAAGCTGGGCGAAAAGGTTGGGCGTCGATGTCAGCAGCCTGTTGATCAGTCAGCCGGACACCGGCGAGCAGGCGCTTGATATCGTCGAGCTGCTGATAGCCTCCAATTCGATAGATCTCATAGTGGTTGATTCCGTTGCCGCGCTGACTCCACAAGCAGAGATTGAAGGTCAGATGGGTGACACTCAGGTGGGAGCGCAAGCCAGATTGATGAGTAAAGCGATGCGAAAACTTACCGGCATCATCAGTAAGAGCAAGACCGCCCTGGTATTCATAAATCAGATTCGGATGAAAATCGGCGTGATGTTCGGCAACCCGGAAACCACCAGCGGCGGAAAGGCGCTGAAGTTTTATAGTTCTGTACGGATTGATCTGAGACATTTGACCACGATTAAGGACACCACCGGCGCCATAGGCAGCAGGGTCAGGGCCAGGGTTGTAAAGAGTAAAATCGCGCCGCCTTTTCGGGAAGGCGAGTTCGATATTATGTTCGACACCGGAATCAGTTATGAGGGCGACGTGTTGGATTTGGGTCTTGCCTGCCAGGTAGTTGAAAAAAGCGGGGCCTGGCTAAATTACGGCGAGATGCGGCTGGGCCAGGGCAGAGAAAACGCCAAGAAATTCCTCGCTGAGAACAAGGACCTGTGTGAACAGATAAAGAATAAAATCCTCATTGCTAAAGGCCTGGCGAACCCCGCGTAAAACGCGAGGCTGAATACGGGATATATTTAGCCCCCAGTTTCACTGGGGGTTTGCTAATCAATACACGAGCGTCAAATGGATACCTTAGGAGCAGCGGAAATCAGAAGCGGCTTTATAGACTTCTTCAAAGGTCACGGCCACAAATTTATTCCCAGTTCGCCGATAGTGCCGAGCGCCGACCAGACCCTTCTTTTTGCCAATGCAGGAATGAATCAGTTCAAGGATATTTTTCTGGGCCTGGTGCAGCCGGAAGCCGGCCGGGCGGTAAACAGCCAAAAATGCCTGCGGGTGAGCGGCAAACACAACGACCTGGAAGAGGTGGGCAAAGATACCTACCACCACACCTTCTTTGAAATGCTCGGCAATTGGTCGTTCGACGATTACTTCAAGGCTGAGGCGATCGAATGGGCCTGGCAGCTTCTCACCGAAGTCTGGCATATTGAGCCAGGCCGCTTGTGGGCCACGGTATTCCAGGGCGACGCGCAGGATAATTGTCCGCCCGACAGCGATGCGAATTTGCTCTGGCCGAAAGTCACGGGCATCCCGAAGGAGAGAGTTCTCTTCGGCGGAAAAAAAGACAACTTCTGGGAGATGGGTGAGACGGGCCCCTGCGGGCCTTGCAGTGAAATACATATCGACCGTGGGCCGGATATGTGCGACAAAAAGGATGTGCCGGGCCACAAATGCGCGGTCAACGGCGGGTGCAGCCGGTTCATCGAGCTGTGGAACCTCGTTTTCATACAATATAACCGCACGGACGATGGCAAGTTAGTAAGCCTTGGCGCCAAGTACGTCGACACCGGTGCGGGCCTGGAAAGAGTCGCCGCGGTTCTGCAGCGCAAATCAAGCAACTATGATACCGATTTATTTATGCCCATAATCGAAAGTATTTCCCAAATAACCGGCCATAGATATACAAGCAAACTCGGCAGCAAAACCGACAATGCTTTCAGGGTGATAGCGGATCATATTCGAGCGGTGGTCTTCGCAATAACCGATGGGGCAGCGCCATCTAATGACGGGCGAGGATACGTAATCCGCCGAATACTTCGGCGGGCTTCGCGGTTCGGCAGAGAATTGGGCGTGCATGAGCCGTTTATTTATAAGCTGGTGCCGGTTGTGGTTGAGGTGATGGGCGATGCGTTCAGCGAGATAAAGGAAAGAGCCGAGTACGTCTCAACGGTTGTTGAATCGGAGGAG
>Ga0299912_10001077_pt1 | contig 22143 bp, 14 predicted proteins | sample RVTome_2_FD_207667 | JGI IMG/M metagenome (GOLD analysis project Ga0299912, IMG submission 207667) | Soil microbial communities from uranium-contaminated site in the Upper Colorado River Basin, Wyoming, United States - RVT95D214 (version 2) ... | reverse complement strand
GTACTTCTTGGCGATTTCCTTGAACGCCGGGCCGACGATCTTCTTGTCGATGCCGTGGCAGGACATGCAGGCGCTCTTCTGGGCCAGGGCCTGGTCGGCAGAAGCCGCGCCAGACAGGGCCAGCAAAGCAGCGGAAGCCGCAGTCATCATCAATTTATTCATTAAAATTCTCCGTGGGGGTCAGGTTGATCAAGGCACTTCTACATGGTTTGCAATATTAAGGGAAAACCCTGCCCATGCAATATTAGCGATTGGTTATTTGCTACCAAATCTTCGCAGCATTTTGTGTTCGCACCTATTCGCGCTCGACCAGCTCTCGGTAGGCGTGCCAGCTGGCATGTCCCAGCCAGGGGAAGATCAGGGCCATGGCGATGAAATCGGTCGCCATCCCAACCCCGACCAGCCCCGCAATCAGCACGCCCCACAGCAGCAGCACCGGGAAATTGAGCCGGGTCGCCATGAAGCTGGTGACCAGGGCGGTGGCGAAATCGACCTTGCGGTGAAGCAGCATGGGCAGCGACACCACCGACAGGCTGTACACCATCAGCGCCAGCACGCCGCCGAAGGCCAGGTAGGCCAGCACGAAATCGGTATGCTGCTGCACCGCGTCGACGTTCAGCAGATCGGTGAGGCCACCGATGCCCGATCCGCCAAGAAACAGGCCGACCAGAATGGCCGAAATGCGCTCCCACACCGACAGCACGAACACCAGCATCAGGGCGAACAGTCCGAGCGAGGCGGGATTGGCGCGCCACGACAGCAGGGGAACCCACAGATTGGGCAGCTTGTGATGGTGCTCAAGGCGATGGCTCACGCAGTAAAACACGGTTGCCAGCAGCGGCGCGACAAACAGGAAGCCGGAGGTCAACGCCATCGCCAGATGCGGTTTGCCCCACGCGCCATGCACCAGGCCGTAGCCCAGCAGGGCAAACACGATGCCGTAGAACAGGCTCAGCGGCCAAGCCCTGGCCATGTCTTTCGCGCCATCGAGCAGCCAGTGAAAGGGTTGATCGAAGCTCACGCTGCGGATGCCGGGCAGGTTCATGCGCGCGGCCTGTGGATGGAAAACCGGGTGTTCGGTATGTGTACTCATGATGGCCCCCGATAACGGACAGACTGTTTTATTTGATAGCAGGCGCCGCCGCGGGTTCCTAATAGCAAATGCTGATAAGCCGATTCAATCCAGCAATCCGGACAGGTCGCCGACGGGCGGCTGGCAGGCCGTGCCGCTGCAAATCCAGGCCACGGGACGATCCGATTCGGGCCTGGCCAGCGCGACCGGCACGTTCGAGCCGTTGGGCAGCGCCAGCAGCAGATCGCGTGCGCCCAGCTTCGGACCCAGCGCCACCGTCCATTCGCGCACCCCTGCCGCCGGGCCGCGCAGCAGGATCACCCGCGGCGGCACAAGCGTCTCGTCGAGCACGGCCAGCAAGGTGGGATAGGCGATCGGCTGCTGGACGAGCCGCGCGTAGAACAGACGCAGGCAGCGCGCGCTGGCGTCCAGATAACGCGGCTCGCCCAGCAGGTGGCCGAGCCGCTGCAGGGCCAGCGCGGCGACGCCGTTGCCGGACGGCGTGGCATTGTCGTAACCGGGCTTGGGGCGCGTGATGAGCGCTTCGTGGTCGTGGCTGGTGAAGAAGAAGCCGCCCGCGTCCGGGTCCTCTAAATGCGCCCGCAGTGCGTCGGCGAGTTCCTGCGCCCACGCCATGTCCTGTTCACGGTAGCCGGCCTGCAGGGTTTCCAGCAGCGCGTCGAGCAGGAAAGCGTAGTCGTCGAGATAGGCGTTGAGGCGCGCCTCGCCGTGCCTGAAGCTGGCGAGGAGGCGGCCGTCGCGCCAGAGATTTGCATGCAGGAAGTCGATCGCGGCGTGCGCCTCGGCGACCCAGTCGGGTCGGTTCATCACCCGCCCGGCGTGCGCCAGCCCAGCGATCATCAACGCATTCCAGCTGGTGAGCTGCTTGTCGTCGCGCCCGGGACGCACGCGGGTTTCTCGCGCGGCGAAGAGCTTCCTGCGCGCGGCTTCCAGCCGCGCTGCGGTCTCGCTCTCGGCCAGCCCCAACCCGGAGGCGACGTCCTGCAAAGGGCGTGCGAGGATGGGGTTCCAGCTCGCATTCTCGAAATTCGGCGGCAAGTCGAAGCCGTACACCGGCGCGGCCACCGCGTATTCGTCCTCGGTCAACAGCGTGCGAACCTGGTCCGGCGTCCACACATAGAACTTGCCTTCGTGACCTTCGCTGTCGGCGTCGAGCGCGGAATAGAAGCCGCCCTCGGGTGCGCGCATTTCGCGCAGCAGCCAGTCGACGATGCCCGCGGCGGTGTTCTTGAACAGGGTGTCGCCGGTCAGCGCCCAGGCGTCGGCGTACAGATGCAGCAGCGGGCCGTTGTCGTAGAGCATCTTCTCGAAATGCGGAATTGCCCACTGTTCGTCGACCGAGTAGCGGCAGAAGCCGCCGCCGATCTGGTCGACGACCCCGCCCGACGCCATTTTCTTCAGCGAGAACAGCGCCATTTCACGTGCCTGCGCGTCACCGCGCTGCGCCTGCCGCAACAGGAAAAACAGCTCGCCCGGTCGCGGAAACTTGGGCGCGCGCGAGAAGCCGCCCCACATCGGGTCGAAGGCCTGCGCCAGATCGCGCATGACTTGGGTGAGCGGCGCGTCGGTCAGGTCGGCCTGACTGACTGCCTCCGGTTGCTGCCGGGCCAGCGCGGCTCGCACCGCCTCGTTCTGCGCCAGCACCTCGCCGCGCCGCTCGTGCCAGGCGCGCGCCACGTTTTCCATCAGGTCGATGAAGCCCGGCAGCTGGTAGCGCGGCGTCTTGGGGAAATAGGTGCCGGCGAAGAAGGGCGTCTGGTCGGGGGTGAGAAACACCGTCAGCGGCCAGCCGCCGCCGCGCTGCGTCAGCAATTGGTGGGCCGTCTGGTAGATCTGGTCGAGATCCGGGCGTTCCTCGCGGTCGACCTTGATGTTGACGAACAGCCGGTTCATCACCGCCGCCACATCGGCGTCCTCGAAGCAGTCGTGCGCCATCACGTGGCACCAGTGGCAGGCCGAATAGCCGATCGACAGCAGGATGGGCCTGTCCTCGCGGCGCGATTTTTCCAGCGCTTCTGCGCCCCAGGGGTACCAGTCGACCGGGTTGTCGGCGTGCTGCTGCAGGTAGGGGCTGGGTTCGGTGGCAAGTCGATTGGGCATGGTGCAGGCCTAATAGTTGATTAAATCAGTCAACAATTGTACGCTTGCCGCAATCCGGAAAAAATGCAGGAGTGCCCCATGTCCCAGGAATTATTTGCCGCCGCCCAGTCGGGCGATGCCGCACAGATCAAAACCCTGCTGGAAGCCGGCGCCGACCACGCCGCCGCCGACGAGGCGGGCGAAACCGCGCTGATGCATGCGGCCCGCGGCGGCCACGTCGCGGCGGTACAGGTGCTGATCGCGGCCGGCGCCGACGTCAACGTGCAGTCGCCGCAGGGCTGGACGGCGATCGCCAAGGCCGCCTACAACGGCGAAACCGAACGCGGTTATGTCGAGGTGATCGAGGTGCTGCACGAAGCGGGCGCCTCGCTCGACGCGCGCATCTTCTTCGGCATCACGCCGCTGATGCTGGCCGCCGGCGGCGGCGACGCCCCGGTGGTGGAATGGCTGATCAATCATGGCGCCGACGTGCTCGCCGCCAACGAGGGCGGCCGCACCGCGCGCCTGATGGCGGACGACAAGTTCTATGTGGATGTGATCAACCTGCTGCACGAAGCCGAGCAACAGCTGGGCGTGTCAGTGGACGGTTCGTGCTCGTCGACCAGGGTGGCCAAGCCGCAGGTGGTCAATTTGATGAAGCCGACCACGCACTGAGGGTATTTCTATAAATTCGTCATGCCGGGCTTGACCCGGCATCCAGTTGCTTGTTTTGACTGGGCCCCGTCCTCCGCCGGGGTGACGCAGTCATTCAGCGATCCAGCCAGCCGATCAGGCCTTGCCACTGCTCGATATCGCGCTCGGCGATATGGGGCGGCAGGTCGAACAGGCTCTTGCCCTCGAACGCGGCGTTGACGTAATGCTGGGTGTTGCGCAGATGCGCCAGCACCGGCAGGTCCTGCCGGCCCATGAACTGCTCCAGGGTGACCCCGGCGCGGGTGCGCGGATCGACCCGCATGCCGACCACGCCGACGAAGGCGTGCGCCTTGCGCACCGCTTTTTCGGCATGCAGCGCAGCCAGAAATTCCTGGCTGGCGCGAATGTCGAATAAAGATGGCGCGATCGGCACCACCACCTTGTGCGCCAGCTTCAGCGCACGCTCCAAATTCTTCCCATGCAGCCCGGCGGGTGAATCGATCACCAGCCAGTCGCTGCTGCCTTTTTGCCCTTCGCGCAGCAGCTCGATTTCCGGCAGTCCCCCGTCGCGCATCGCCAGCCACTGGGTGGCGGATTTCTGGCGATCGAGATCCAGCATCGCCACACGCTTTCCCGTTGAGGCCAGATAGCCGGCCAGGTTGATCGACAGCGTGGATTTTCCGCTACCGCCTTTGGGGTTCGCCACCAGAATCACGCGCATGCTGTCTCCCTTTTGAAAGAATCTTTATCCGCGAAGTACGCGAAGGAACGCGAAGAAATTCATCGAAACCCTAAGTGGCAGTCGGGTTTTCCTTCGCGTCTCTTCGCGTACTTCGCGGATAAAAAACTACAGTGCTTCCACGCTGTAGGTCACCGCCAGCGTGTGCGTCTCGCCCGGCGCCACGGTAACGACGTTGTCCATCGCGTTGGCCGATTCGACGCAGACCATTTCGCGCCAGCCTGCGTCGGACTTGCCTTTGCCCATGTCGCCCATCTTTTCGGCCTTCTCGGTCCACGGCGTCCACACGATGGTGGACAGCGAGCCGGTCTTGGCAATGCGGATGCGTCGATTGAGGCCGGCGTCGACGATGACGCAGTCGGCCGGCGTGTCGACGTAGACGCGGTCGACCTCGCCGTTGAACGCAATGTCGCCGCGCTGCTTCTTGCGCGCGAAGTTGTCGACCTTGTCGTGGTAGTCGCTGCCTTCGAGGCCGGTGACGCTCACCGCGCCGATGTCGCTGATGTGCAGGTAGGTGTGCAGCGCCTCGCCGATCTTCACCGGGGCATCGCCCGTATTGGTGGTGGTCAGCCGCAGTTCGAGCTTGTCGCTCACCACCACGGTCAGCGTCAGCCGCGAGGGGTGCGGCCATTGCGCGCGGGTCTGCTCGTTCTCGACCAGCTGCAGGGTGATCTCGGTCTTGGCGTCGTTGCGGCGGCGCGTGCCGGTCACTTGCCAGTCGACGGTACGCGCGAAGCCGTGTGCGGGGTAGCCGGATTCAGCGTCATGCGCGCCGAACCACGGCCAGCACACCGGCGCGCCGCCGCGGATGGATTTGCCCGGCGCGAACTTGGCGGCGTCGGACACCCACACCACCGGTTCCGGCTGCGACTTGGGCCGGAAGCTCACCACGTGCGCGCCCTGCAGACAGATCGTCGCGCGGCCGCCGTGGTTGTCGATATCGGCGTAGGTCAGGCCGCCTGCCCCAATCCTGAAACCCAGCTGGCCGGGGATGACAAAGCGCGCCAGCGGGTCGGCGTGTTCCTGCGCCGCGGTCGGATGCTCGACCTGGCTGACGTCGCGCACCGCGCCGAACGCGGCCGACGTCGTCATCGCCGCATAGGCACGCAGCGCGGCCGATACCTCGCGCACACGGTTGACCGGCTTCCACGCCAGCGCGCCCTTGGCGTCCATCGCGGCGCGGCGGCGCGCGAGTTCGGCCTCGCTCAGCGCGACGTTGATGCTGCGGTTGGGGATGTCGATCTCGATCGTGTCGCCTTCCTCGACCAGGCCGATGGTGCCGCCTTCGGCCGCCTCCGGCGAGGCATGGCCGATGGAAAGGCCCGAGGTGCCGCCGGAGAAGCGGCCATCGGTTACCAGCGCGCAGGCCTTGCCCAGGCCTTTGGACTTGATGTAGCTGGTGGGGTACAGCATTTCCTGCATGCCGGGGCCGCCGCGCGGGCCTTCGTAGCGGATCACGACGACATCGCCGGCGACGATCTTGTCGCCGAGGATGGCCTCGACCGCGGCGTCCTGCGATTCGAACACGCGCGCCGGACCGGAAAATTTGAGGATGTGTTCGTCGACGCCGGCGGTCTTGACGATGCAGCCGTCAGCCGCGAGGTTGCCGACCAGCACGGCCAGCCCGCCGTCCTTCGAATAGGCATGTTCGAGATCGTGGATGCAGCCGTTCACGCGGTCGTCGTCGAGCCTGGCGAAACGTCGATCCTGCGAGAACGCGGTCTGCGTCGGCACGCCACCGGGTGCGGCGCGGAAATAGTCCCTCACATCCTTGTCGGTGGTGCGGCGGATGTCGTAGACGTCGATCTGCTCGCCCAGCGATTTCATCAGCACGGTCGGCAGGTCGCGGTGGATCAGACCGCCGCGCTCCAACTCGCCGAGAATCGCCATCACGCCGCCGGCGCGGTGCACGTCTTCCATGTGATAGGTCTGGATCGACGGCGCCACCTTCGACAGGTGCGGCACGCGGCGGCTCATGCGGTCGATGTCCTTCATCGTGAAATCGACCCCGGCCTCATGCGCCGCGGCCAGGAGGTGCAGCACGGTATTGGTCGAACCGCCCATGGCGATGTCGAGCGCGATGGCGTTTTCGAAGGCGTCGAAGCTGGCAATCGCACGCGGCAGCACTGAAAAATCATTCTCTTCGTAATAGCGGCGCGCATTCCGGACAATCAGGCGGCCGGCGGCGAGGAACAGGTTTTTGCGGTCGGCATGGGTCGCCAGCATCGAGCCGTTGCCGGGCAGTGAAAGCCCCAGCGCTTCGGTCAGGCAGTTCATCGAGTTGGCGGTGAACATGCCCGAGCACGAACCGCAGGTGGGGCAGGCCGAGCGTTCCAGCTGCTCGACCTTCTCGTCGCTGAACTTGGCATCGGCCGCCGACACCATGGCGTCGACCAGGTCGAGCTTGATGACCTGCTTGTCCCACACCACCTTGCCCGCTTCCATCGGACCGCCGGACACGAACACCGTCGGGATGTTCAGCCGCAGCGCGGCGTTCAGCATCCCCGGGGTGATCTTGTCGCAGTTGGAAATGCACACCAGCGCGTCGGCGCAGTGGGCGTTGACCATGTACTCGACCGAGTCGGCGATCAGGTCGCGCGAAGGCAGCGAATACAGCATGCCGCCGTGGCCCATGGCGATACCGTCGTCGACCGCGATGGTATTGAATTCCTTCGCCACGCCGCCTGCCGCCTCGATCTCGCGCGCCACCAGCTGGCCCATGTCCTTCAGATGCACATGGCCCGGCACGAACTGGGTGAACGAGTTGGCGATGGCGATGATGGGCTTGTTGAAGTCGCCATCCTTCATGCCGGTGGCGCGCCACAGGGCGCGGGCACCGGCCATGTTGCGGCCGTGAGTGGTGGTGCGGGAACGGTAGACAGGCATGGCGGCTTCCTGGGGTGCAATCAAAAACGTGATTGTATCGCCTGCCGGTGGCCCTGCGCGCCCCGGCCCGCCTCATGGGTATTGCCCGCCCGCCGGCGGTTCAGGCTGCGGTGACGGCTTCGCGCCGGGCGCGCCTCAGGTCGAGCACCACCCCCAGCCGCATCTGCAGATCGGGGGTGTGGTAAGGCTTGACCAGATAATCGTCGGCGCCGTCCCGGTAGCACTGGTCCACCGTCTCCTGGCTGCCGTCGGCCGACAGCATCAGCACCGGCAGTCCATGCCAGCGTTCGCTCGCGCGGATGGCGCGCAGCACCTCGAAGCCGTTCATCTCCGGCATCTGCACATCGAGCAGCACGGCTTCGAATGAGCCCTGCTCCAGCAGGCCGAGTGCCTGCTGCCCGCTCCCTGCGCTCGCCGCCTTGTAGCCCATCTGGGCCAGGCGGCGCTCCAGCAACTTGAGGTTGAGCGGCTCGTCGTCGACCATCAGGATACGGGCGCCTGTGGTGTCGCCGAGACTCACCGTCGGCTCGATCGGCTCGACACGGGTTTCCAGGCAGCGATGCACCCGCTGCGCGAGCTCCAGCGGGTTGACGGGTTTGATGAGATAGTCGGCTGCGCCCAGGCCCATGCACTTGACCACGGATTCATGGTTGCTGGTCGCGGTGAGCATGACCACCGGAATGTTTCGCAAAGCCTCATTCGACTTGATCGCACTCAGGGTGGCCAGTCCATCCATCTCCGGCATGTTCATGTCGAGAAGCACCAGATCGAAGCGCTCCATCTCCAGTAATTTGAGGGCATGGCGGCCGTGAATCGCCTCCGTCACCTGATACCCCGCCTTTTCCAGGCGACGCGTCAACAGCAGGCGAAGTTCATGTTTGTCATCGACCAGCAGGATCGAATAGGCGCGCGCCACCACGGGCTCCTTGATCTCGAGCGGCATTTTGCTCATGCCTCAAGAGGCGGGTTGGGTGCCGCAGCCTGGATGCGCCTGGCCAGGCGGCCGAATCCCTCGATCAGACCCTTCGCCTCGTCCAGATTGCCCGCCAGCGCGCTTGCTTCCAGCTTGATGGCCAACTGGGTGACCAGAGGATAACCATAGCCGCCGCCAACCGACTTCAGGTCGTGCGCCTGCGCCTTGAGCGCCGCAAGATCGCGGGCCGCCAGGACCGCGCGAAGCGCCTGCTCGTAGCCGGGCAGGCGTTCAAGGAAATAGTCGACCAGATCGGCCATCTCGGGTCCTTCCTGCAGCAGGTCGGACATCAGGGGCGCATCGGCGTCTTCGGCCGAAACCGCATCGCCCGTCTGCTTAGGCGGGATCCGGATTCGCCCGATCAGCGCAGCCGTCCGGTCGACCAGCTCACGCATCGTTTTGGTGTTGCCCACGGTGGCTGCAAACTCGAGCTGGCCGATCACCTCCGTGAGCTGCGGCGACAGGTAATCCGAGCCCGCCGATTTCATCTGGCGCGCCAGCTGCCGGACAGCCCCGTTGTCGCCTGCTTCCAGCGCCGGCAGGAGCGCCTCGCAATAAGCCTTGAAGCGCTCGTACAGATGACTCACCAGATCGTGCAGGCCGGGATCCTGCCGCAGCAGGGCCGGGATGATCGCTTCCTGCGCCTCGGCCGGCGCCTCGTCCCAGACCTGCAGATAGTGACGCAGGGTTTCAGCAAACAGCTTGTTTTCAATCGGCTTCGACAAGAAGCCGTCGCAGCCCGCATCCAGGCAGCTCTGCCGCTCCTCCTGGGTGGAGTTGGCGGTCAGCGCGACGATGGGGCGGGTGTAGCCGCGCTCACGCAGCGCGCGCACCGCGGTCAGCCCATCCATCACCGGCATCTGCATGTCCATGAGAATCAGGTCGTAGGGCTCGGCCAGCGCCGCGTCCAGCGCCTGCGCACCGTTTTCCACCACGTGGGGAACGGCACCCAGATGCCGCGCCTTGAGGACGATCACCCGCTGGTTGACCGGGTTGTCCTCGGCCAGCAGCAGCCGGCCGTGCAGAATCGGCGGTTCGGTCTCATCCTGTGCCGGCGCGGCCGGCTGGCGCGCCTCGTCCGCATTGTGAACCAGCTGTTCCACCACACCGACCTTGAGGGTGACGGTAAAGCGGCTGCCGCGCCCCGGGTTGCTGTCGACGCTGATGCCGCCGCCCAGCATGTCGGCCAGTTGCCTCGACAGCGCGAGCCCAAGGCCGGTGCCGCCGAAACGCCGGGTGGTGCTGGCGTCAGCCTGGGTGAAAGCCTTGAACAGACGCACCAGCTGGTCGGCGCTGATGCCGATGCCGGTATCGATGATTTCCATCACCAGCTTCGCACCGGCGGCATCGTACCGCACCCGTAGCGTCACTCCGCCCTGTTCGGTGAACTTGATGGCATTGCTGATGATGTTGAGCAAAATCTGCTTGACGCGAATTGGATCGGTCAGCACCGTCAGCGGCAGCGGGAATACCGGCTCGATATGGAAGCCCACGCCCTTGGCCTCAGCCTGCAGCCGTGCCAGCGCGGCGACATCGTCGAGCAGGCCGAACAGCGGTACCTGCAGGTGCTCGACCTCCAGCCGGCCGGCCTCGATTTTAGACAGGTCGAGAATATCGTTGATGATGCCGAGCAGGTGCTTGCCCGCCTGGTTGATGGTCTGGATGCCGTCGATGCGCTCGGACATGGTCTGCTTGACGTCGAGCAGCGCCTCCGAATAGCCGATGATTGCCGTCAGCGGCGTGCGGATCTCGTGGCTCATGTTGGCCAGAAACAGGCTCTTGGCCTGGCTCGCCTTTTCTGCCGCGGTCTTTTCCACGATCGCCGCGCGTGCCTGATACTCGGCCTGCTTGAGCTCGGTGAGGTCAGTGAGCACGCCGACCAGGCTGATGATGCGGCCGTTTGCATCGGTCAGCGTGGTCTTGGCATACATGACATGGCGATCCTCGCCGCCAGGTGTACGGATCGGGATGCCATAGGTCTGCACCCCGCCGTCGCGCAGCAGCGCCTCGTCCATCTGCTCGTGATAGGCCGCAGTTTCAGGCGCTTCGGCGAAGAGATCGCGCACCTTGTGGCCCAGCATCTGCGTGCGGTCAGTCCCGAAGAAAGTCTCCCAGGCCTTGTTCACCCGGGTGTATTCGCCCTGCCTGTTCTTGGTGTACAGAGGCAACGGCAGGGTCTCGATCAGTTCGTCGGAAAAATGCAGTTGCTCGCGCAGTTGCTGGCGGCTGTCCGACAACTCGCTCAGCAGCCCCTGCACCCGCTCCACGGCATTGTTGAAGGCCAGCGCGGCACTGCGCACTTCGCGCGCGCCACCCGGCTGGATGCGGACGGCATGGTCGCCCTGGCGGAAGCGGTCGGCGGCATCGGCCAGTTGCCGCATCATGCGCAGGTTGGCACGCAGCACGACGGACAGGGCCATCAGCATGGCCAGAATCGCGCCGCCGCTCAGCCACAGGTTTCGCACGGTGAGTTGCCACAGGGAATGCTGGGCCCGCGCCGGGTCGAGCACCACTTCCAGTTCGCCGTAACCGGCACCGCCCAGGCTGAGCGGCGCCATGCGGCGTATCTCCGGCATGCTCACCAGACGGCGGAACCATTCGGGCGGCTGCTCGAGCGACGCGCCCGGACGCACCACCACCCGGTCGCGCCCCTGCCAGCGCCAGACCAGTTGCGTAATTTCGGGATACACCCGGGCCTGGCGCTCCAGCAACTGCTTGACCGCGGCAAAATCGCCGATCACCGCCTGCTCCGCCACCAGTGGCGTGGCGATATCCAGAAGCAACCGGGCCTTGGATTCCTGTTCCTGGGTCAGCTCGACGTGATACTGGTGGGTGAACAGCAGGGTGAACAGGGCGGCACCGCACAGCAGCAACAGGCCCTGCACCAACGCGATGCGGGTCAGCAGGCCCACGCCGCGCCATGCGTCGATCGCACGCGCCGCCAGACTCACCTAGTCCCCCTTCACCACGGTCGTGCGGTAGAAACGCCGGTAATTCTCGTAGTCGGCATCCTCCGCCCGCACGAAGCTCCAGGGCTCGCGGGCGCCGAGGGCCTCGGCGCTGGCCTGCAGCGCGCGGCGCCCTTCCGGATCCTGGTCCATGCCGACGAAGGCCTCGCGCACCGCCTCCACCAGTCTGGGCGGCAACGCTGCGTGGGCCATGACGGGAATGTCGAGATAGGGTTCGGACATCCAGACCACCCGGTAGCGGAAGTCCTCGCGCTGGGCATACTTGGCCAGCAGCTTGTGGTTGACCGCCGCCGCCACTTCTCCAAACTGAAGTTGCGACATGGCACCTTCCTGATTGCCGGCGAACACTTCCCGCACCTGCACGCCCGACTTGAGCAGATGGTCCATCGGCAGCCAGTAGCCCACAAAGGCCTCTTTCGAAGGGAAGGCCACCTTCGCCCCCTTGAGATCCGCCACGCTACGGATCGGGCTGTCGTCACGCACCACGATGGCGCCGTGAATCGGGTCGCCCCGCATGCGCAGGACCACCCTGTAGCCGATGCGGTCGCGTTCCGGCGTGAACATGTGGTTGGTGTAGGCGAAGGCGTGCTCACCACGCACCGTCATTGCCGTGGTTTCCAGTGCCGTCTTGCCCATTTTCAGCATCAGCGGCGCGCCTGCCTTCTTGCTCACATAACTAAAAATGGGGTTCCAGGACTGCGCCGTCAGCGATACGCTGCGCTGGTTGATGACGCCGAACCCGAGCGGTGCACCCGTTTCCGCATGCGCGCCCGTCGCCAATACGCACAGCGACACGGCCAAAAACATGGTTCGGTACAGCCGCACAAGCTTCCCCCTTTTAATGACCCAAACAGGGATATCGGGGAGCCCACGCAAAACTTGAGCCAGCCCGGCTGCGGCCGCCCGAATCGGGCCTGGCCCGATACAATGCCAACAGCAAACTCCCGGAACCGTCATGCTGACCCACCCCCAATTCGACCCCGTCGCCCTGCAGCTCGGCCCCATCGCCATCCACTGGTACGGCCTGATGTACCTCCTCGCCTTCGCCCAGGTCATCCTGCTGGGGCGCTGGTGCATCGCGCACCGGCCATGGTCGGGGTGGACCGTGAAAATGCTCGATGACGTGCTGTTCTACGGCGTGCTCGGCGTCATCCTCGGCGGGCGACTCGGCTACGTGCTGTTCTACAAGCCGATGGAATATCTGGCCAACCCGCTCGACATCCTCAAGCTGTGGGAAGGCGGCATGAGCTTTCACGGCGGCTTCCTCGGCGTCATCATCGCGATGGCGCTGTTCGCCCACCGCCACCAGCTACGGTGGCTTGCCGTCACCGACTTCATCGCCCCGCTGGTGCCCCTGGGGCTGGCCGCCGGGCGGCTCGGCAACTTCATCAACGGCGAGCTGTGGGGCCGCGCCACCGACCTGCCCTGGGGCATGGTGTTTCCTCAGGCGGCCGACGGCATTGCGCGCCACCCCTCGCAGCTCTACCAGTTTGCCGGCGAAGGCCTGCTGCTGTTCGCCATCCTGTGGTGGTTTGCGAAGAAGCCGCGCCCGGTCGGTGCTGTCTCCGGCGTGTTCCTCATCGGCTACGGCACTTTCCGCTTCCTCGCCGAATTCGCCCGCGAACCCGACAGCTTCCTCGGCCTGCTGGGGATGGGTTTGAGCATGGGGCAATGGCTGTCGCTGCCGATGATCATCGCCGGCGTGCTGATGCTGCGCTGGGCGCAGCGTCAACCCGCCCCCGCCCGGACGTGATCACGCGCGGCTGGCGAGCGGCGGGTTGGCTCGGCGTCATCCTCACCCTGGCCCTCTCGCTGATGCCGCCCGCGCTGGACGTCAGCAGCGGCCACAGCGACAAGATCGTCCACCTGGCCGGTTACGCACTCCTGACGTTCTGGTGGGCACAACTCGTCACCCGGCAACGCTGGAAACTCGCCGTGGCCATCGTGCTGTTCGGCATCGCCATCGAAGGGCTGCAGGGCCTCACCCCCGACCGCCAGCCCGACCTGCTTGATGCACTGGCCAACAGCGGCGGCGTCCTGCTCGGCTGGCTCGCCGCCCACCTCCTCCCCAATCTACCCGCGCGCCTCACCGCGCTTCCCGCGCCGCACCGCTGAAGCTATAATTCGTCCTGTTGGGGGGGTAGCTCAGCTGGGAGAGCGCCGCGTTCGCAATGCGGAGGTCGGGAGTTCGATCCTCCTCCTCTCCACCATCAGATAGCCCAAAGAAATCCAAATCATAAGTCTGCCAAGAGGATATCGTAGGGATGATGAAGCTCTTCTCCGAACACACCTCTGGCTCCACAATAGCCCGCCTCTGGCATGGGCGCGCGCGCGATTGCTTAGAGCAATTACTGCCCGAATCGGTCGACCTCATAGTCACTTCCCCGCCCTACTTCGTAGGCAAAGAATATGACGCTTCTCAGTCTGTAGCGGACTTCGTCACAGAACTACGTCAAGTTCTGCCTGGAATGACCCGCTGCCTCAAACCCGGTGGAAGCTTGTGTTGGCAGGTTGGCAATCATGTCCAAAATGGCCGTTTGACTCCACTAGATGCAATCATCGTGGGACAGCTGCAACTGGATGACACCTTTGTACTGCGAAACAGGATCATATGGACCTTTGGCCATGGAGCTCATGCTTCAAAGCGATTCAGTGGCCGGCATGAGACGATTCTGTGGTACACGAAGGGAAGCAACCACTACTTCGACCTTGACGCATCAAGGGTGCCACAACGCTATCCAGGCAAGAGACACTATAAGGGGCCCAAGAAGGGGGAATGGAGCGGCAATCCTCTCGGGAAAAACCCAGGGGACATATGGGATATCGGGGACATATGGGGCATCCCCAATGTTAAAGCCAAGCACATTGAGAAAACTGAACATCCATGCCAATTTCCGGCAGCTTTGGTGAGGCGATTGATTGTCGCGTTCTCCCCAAAAGGTGGTTTAGTTGTAGACCCATACCTAGGGTCCGGAACCTCTGCCATCGCCGCCCTTCTTGAGGGGCGCAACGTCATTGGGTGTGACCTAGAGCGTAAGTATCTACAAATTGCAGACAACCGGATTCAGTCGTTCATTCAAGGCGAACTTCAAATACGCGAAGATACGCCCGTGCGTGTACCAAACCCAAGCGAGAGCGTTGCGATAAGGCCACCGCATTTTCACACCTTGATGGAGATGGCAAATGACTGAGAAACTCAAGGCCGACGCAAGCCCTGAGAAGCGACTTTTTATTTCTCTAATAACGCGCGACATCCCCCTTGTTGCAGCTTTCCTCGACCTTATTGACAACTCAATTAACGCTGCTGTTGAGCCTGCTTCCCATCGGCTACTTACAGCAGAAGACTACCTCAAGCTCTTTCAAGATGAGGCCGTAAAGCCGACGGTCGATATTTTCTTAAGCGTGAGTCCGGAACAGGTTGAAATCAGAGATACCGCGTTGGGGATTTCAGCTAAAACAGCTGCTGAACACGTATTCAAATTTGGCAGAGCCTCAAACGAAGCGCACGCGGAAGATCGCCTGTCCGTTTACGGCATTGGCCTAAAACGCGCGATGTTTAAGCTTGGAAATAGGATCGCCATACACTCAGACCACATCAATGGCGGTTTCGACTTAAAGCTAAATGTTGCAGAGTGGGCAAAGGAGACAAAGCAGCCTTGGACTTTTGATATAACTCCGTGTCAACCCGCCAAGGACAACGCAACTGGCACCAAAATCATCGTCAAAGAACTCTACGACGATTCTAAACGTCGATTATCTGATGGCATTTTCTTGGGCCAATTAAAGGAAGCCATCGGTAAAACATACGCTTTTTATCTTTCGAAATTCGTCAATATCTATGTGAATAATGAAAAGATAGTCGGCGTAAATATCGAGATTGGCAGCAATCACGCTTCTGACGAATTTACGGTGGGTGATGTGAGTTGCGCCATCACCGTTGGGATTGGCACTCCGCAGGGAGGAAGCTTTAGAGATAGATCATCTGGATGGTTCGTATTTTGCAACGGGCGCACGGTTATATCAGCTGACAAGAGTCCACTTACTGGATGGGGCGGCGCAGGACTACCAATTTTCCAACCGAAACATAGACCCTTTCTCGGTACTGTTTTCTTCGTTTCTACAGATGCAGAGAAACTACCGTGGACCACGACAAAAGCCGGCATAAACGAAGACAGTGCTATTTGGCAGGAAGCCAAGCGACACATGACCGCCGTTGGTCGGGTAGTGGTCAATTTCCTTGATGGCCGATACACCGATGAGGGAACTGAAGTTGCAAGCGCTGATTTGCAGGACGCCGCCGGGCCGCGTGTCAGTGTCATGTCCGCCGCGGTAGCACAAAAACGGCTGTTCGATCCGCCCAAGCGTCCACCACCGCAAAATATGAAAATTCAGTATGAAGTCAAAGTTGCTGATGTGAAACGGATCGAAGAATATTTAGGCCGTCCGGGTATGGGTGGAGCTGAAGTTGGTAGGCACACATTTAATTACTTTCTTCGCAATGAAGTCGGAGAAAAGTGAATGCCGCCTCGTTCGACCGCCAGCTTCATCTCGTACGATCTCCGGCCAGCCAAACAATCTGAGCGTCGAATACTCCTCGACCTCCTAAAGATTGCAGGGGATTGTGGCCTCCCTATTACCGATTACCGCTATGTTGGGATGGGCGCTAATCGATTTTATGATTTTCTACTAATTCACAAGTATCTTGGAATAGCTAAGATGGTCAGCCTCGAACATGATCCCGTTATGTTCAAGCGTGCAGTCTTTAATTGTCCATATAGCTTTATCGATGTCCAAGACAAAACGGCCGCCGACTTCATCAGTGCAGATCCGTTTACCGTTCCGTCCATACTTTGGCTTGACTATGATGGCGGCATCAGCCCGCGAATAGTTCACGATATCGCCTCTCTATCAACAAAACTTAAGGCTGGCGATTTCTGCTTCGTCACCGTGTTTGGTGGACCACCGAGAGCGCTCGATAGGGAAAATGACCAAGCAAGGCTTGCGTGGTTTCAAGATCAACTCGGTGATGTGGCAGCTGATGTTTCCCTCGCTGACGTCGAGCGAGCTTCATTTCCAGACGCCGTCCATAAGGTACTGATTGCGGCTTTTCGCAACGCTTTTTCGGTCCGTCGAGATGGCCAGTTTATCCCCTTCCTTCAAGTCGAGTACGCTGACAGTTTGCCAATGATCACAGTTGGCGGGGGATTCCTGGCGGATGGACAGGCTGTAAGCTTTAGGCGTCGAATCAAAGGAGCACTTCCGTTTTTGAGCACTGAAGACACAAAACTTTACGAAATTAGGTCTCTACATCTTACTGAGCGCGAGAGAGCGTTATTTGACAGAGCCACCACCCGACCTACCAAAAGGTCATCGGAACGTAATCAGCTCAAAAAACTAGGCTTCAAGGAGGCAGAAATCGCTGCCTACAAAGATCTAATTCGTTACCTGCCTCGATACGTCGAAACGATCGTGTAACGCCAAAGCCCCCATCAAGCAAACTCCACCCACACCGGCTGATGGTCCGATGCCTCGGTCTCGGCATCGATGCCATGCGCCCTGAGGCGGCCCGCCAGCCCTTCGGTGACGAAGACGAAATCGAAGCATTCGGGCTGGCTGACGAAATCCACCGGGTGGATGCCGACGGTGGGGGCGTGCGGTTCGCCTGGGTACAGCACGGACCAGGCATCGCGAAACCCTGGTACGCCGCCTGCAAACGGGGCGAGGATCTGCGACCGCTCGGGCGCGGTGGCGGGAAAATTCATGTCGCCGCACAAGAGCGCTTCCGCAGGCCGGGGAAACACCTCGAAGGCGCCGCCCGCTTCTTCTGGTAAATACACGCGTGCCGACATGGCGCAGGCCTCGGCGTGCAGGCGGCGGATGGCGTCGATCTGCGCCTGGCGCTGGTGCTGCGAGTAGTACTCAAGGTGGGTGGTCATCACGCGCAACTGGCCGACATCGGCCGTGACCACAGCTTCGACCAGCACCCGCTGCATGCTGGGCGCGTCCGCCTCGGCCGGCCATGGCAGCAGGTGCCGCCACACCTGGCCGACCGGCAGGCGGGAGAAAATGGCGTTGCCGAACTGGCTGCGGCCGCCGCGGCCGTCGGGCACGTCGGTCGCCGCACCGTAGATCGCGGTGTAGCCGGGCAGGCCGGCGGACAGTTCGGCCACCTGATCCTCGCCGCGGCTGCCGGGCAGACCGGGGAAGTTGACCGCGACTTCCTGCAGGCAAATGACGTCGAAATCGCCCAGCTGGTGGATCGCCCCAAGGATGCGCGCGAGGTCGACCCGGCCGTCCAGCCCGCGGCCCCATTGGATATTCCAACTCAATAGCTTCATGGCCCGTCTCTTTATGCTTGCGCCCTCTTAACAGAATAGGAAAGCCGGGCATTTATCTGGAACGCCCGGAATTTCCGCAGCCAATCCCACTCCCATCCTGTAGTCCCGGCCCGCGCGGAAACCCTTGCCTCGGCAAGGCCTTGGCGCAGGCAATCATTGCCGCATGCGGCCTGAGGGATTAAAATGCCGCACTTTTCGCTTAAATTTTTTGCGGCTTGCCCAATGGGCAAGCCGCTGTTGCCTGAGCATACGGAACCATGGAACGACAACGCTGGCTGGACGGGACGCTGTATTCGCCCGATTTCGAACAGGATAGCTGCGGCTTCGGCCTGATTGCGCAGATCGACAATCAGCCCAGCCACACGCTGGTGCAGAACGCGATCGGCTCGCTGGCGTGCATGACGCACCGCGGCGCAATCGCCGCCGACGGCTTGTCGGGCGACGGCTGCGGCCTCTTGTTCAAGAAACCGGATGCCTTCCTGCGTGCGGTGGCGGGCGAGGCCGGCTTTGCGCTGGGCGAGCTGTACGCCGCCGGGCTGCTGTTCCTGTCGCGCGACGCAGCGCCGCAGGCGCATGCACGTTCGACACTGAAAGCCCAACTCGAAGCGCAAGGACTCGTCGTTGCAGGCTTCCGCCTGGTGCCGACCAATTCTTCGGTGTGCGGCGAATCCGCGCTGGCGTCCTTGCCGCATATCGAGCAGGTGTTCGTCAACGCGCCGGCGGGCATGAGCGAGGACGATTTCGAGCGCAAGCTCTACATCGCACGGCGCCTGGCCGAAAAGGCGCTGGAGCCGACCGATCCGGTGTTCTACCTGCCGACGCTGTCGTGCCGCGTCATCAGCTACAAGGGGCTGGTGATGCCGGACAACCTGCCGGTGTTCTATCCCGACCTCAACGACGCGCGCTTCGCGTCGAGTCTGGTCGTGTTCCACCAGCGCTTTTCGACCAACACCTGGCCGCAGTGGCGCCTGGCGCAGCCGTTCCGCTACCTGGCGCACAACGGCGAAATCAACACGGTGCAGGGCAACCGCAACTGGAGCCGCGCGCGCGAGCAGAAGTTCGCCACGCCGCTGATCCCGAACATGGACGACATCCGTCCCATCGTCGGCACCAAGGGCTCGGACTCGATGAGCCTCGACAACATGGTCGAAGGCCTGGTGATGGGCGGCGCGGGCCTGTTCCGCGCGCTGCGCCTGGTGATCCCGCCGGCGTGGCAGAACGTCGAGTCGATGGACGCCGACATCCGTGCCTTCTACGAATACAACTCGATGCACATGGAGCCGTGGGACGGCCCCGCCGGCGTGGTGTTGACCGACGGCCGCTACGCCGTCTGCACGCTCGACCGCAATGGCCTGCGCCCCGCGCGCTGGGTGCTGACCAAGGACCGCATCCTCACCATCGCGTCCGAAGTCGGCGTGTGGCAGATCGACCCGGCGAATGTGGACCGCAAGGGCCGCGTCAAGCCGGGCCAGATGGTCGCCGCCGACCTCGAGACCGGCCGCCTGTTGATGCCGGAAGACATCGACAACGAACTGAAGGGCGCGCAGCCCTACCGCGAATGGCTGAAGGCCAACGCAGTGAAGCTGGAGCTCTCCATCAACCAGGACGCCGACCTGCCGGTGATGGACGCAGCGAGCCTCTTGACCCACCAGAAGCTCTTCAACGTCAGCTTCGAGGAGCGCGACCAGATCATCCGCGTGCTGGCCGAGGACGGAAGCGAAGCGATCGGTTCGATGGGCGACGACACGCCGATGGCCGTGCTCTCGCAAAAAGTGCGCTCGCCGTTCGACTACCTGCGCCAGCAGTTCGCCCAGGTCACCAACCCGCCGATCGACCCGATCCGCGAGGCGATCGTGATGTCGCTCAATACGTCGTTCGGTCCCGAGCGCAACCTGTTCGAGGAAACGCCCGATCACGCGCACCGGGTGGAAGTCCACACCCCGCTCTTGTCGAAGGAAGCCTTCGACAAGCTCCTGAACCTGAACGACCCGGCGTTTGCCTCGGCCGCGCTCGACCTGCATTACGACCCGGCGGCCACCACGCTGGAAGCCGCGATCCAAGCGCTGACTGCGCGCGCGATCGACGCGGTGAAAGCCGGCAAGGTGATTCTCGTCCTGTCCGACCGCAACATCGCCCGTGATCGCCTGCCGATCCATGCGCTGTTCGCCACCGGCGCGGTGCACCACGCGCTGATCACCGCCGGCCTGCGCTGCAACGCCAACATCGTGGTGGAAACCGGCAGCGTGCGCGACCCGCACCACTATGCCTGCCTGATCGGCTACGGCGCGACTGCGGTGTATCCGTATCTGGCCTACCAGGTCATCGGCGAATTCGTGAAGACCGGCGAGATCAAGCCCAACCTCGACAAGGCGCTGTGCAACTTCCGCAAGGGCATGGACAAGGGCCTGTACAAAGTGCTGTCGAAGATGGGCATCTCGCTGGTGGCAAGCTACCGCGGCGCCCAGCTGTTCGAAGGCGTGGGGCTGCACGAAAGCGTGGTCGAGCTGTGCCTCAAGGGCACGGTGTCGCGCATTTCCGGCGCCAACTTCGACGACTTCGAATCCGACCAGAAGCTGCTGCACAAGACTGCGTTCAATCCTCTGAAACCGCTGTCGGCCGGCGGCCTGTTGAAATTCATGTTCGGCGAGGAATTCCACGCCTACAACCCGGACGTGGTGCAGCAACTGCAGAAGGCAGTGAAGACCGGCGACTACGCCGAATTCAAGAAATATTCCGAACTCGTCGACACCCGCCCGGTGGCGATGTTGCGCGACCTGATGAAACTCAAATCAGACGCCACGCCGATCCCGCTGGAAGAAGTCGAGCCGCTGGAGTCCATCCTCAAGCGCTTCGACTCCGCCGGCATGTCGCTCGGCGCCCTGTCGCCGGAAGCGCACGAGGCGCTGGCCGAGGCCATGAACCGCATCGGCGGCCGCTCCAACTCGGGCGAGGGCGGCGAGGATCCGAAGCGCTACGGCACATCCAAAACGTCCAAGATCAAACAGATCGCTTCGGGCCGCTTCGGCGTCACGGCGACCTACCTTGTCAATGCCGAAGTGCTGCAGATCAAGATCGCGCAGGGCGCCAAGCCCGGCGAGGGCGGGCAATTGCCGGGCGACAAGGTGTCGCCGATGATCGCCAGCTTGCGCCACTGCAAGCCCGGCACCACGCTGATTTCGCCGCCGCCGCACCACGACATCTATTCGATTGAGGATCTGGCGCAGCTGATCTATGACCTGAAGCAGGTCAACCCTGACGCGCTGGTGTCGGTGAAGCTGGTCGCCGAGCCCGGCGTCGGCACGATCGCCGCCGGCGTGGCCAAGGCCTACGCGGATCTGATCACCATTTCCGGCTACGACGGCGGCACCGGCGCGAGCCCCCTTGCCAGCGTGAAATACGCCGGTTCGCCGTGGGAGCTCGGCCTCTCGGAAGCGCAGCAGGTGCTGCGCGCGAACGGCCTGCGCGGCCGTGTCCGCGTGCAGACCGACGGCGGCCTGAAGACCGGTCTCGACGTCATCAAGGCGGCAATCCTCGGTGCGGAATCCTTCGGCTTCGGCACCGGGCCGATGGTCGCGCTCGGCTGCAAGTACCTGCGCATCTGCCATCTGAACAACTGCGCCACCGGCGTCGCGACGCAGAACGAAAAGCTGCGGAAAGAACACTTCATCGGCCTGCCCGACATGGTGGTGAACTACTTCAAGTTCGTCGCCGAGGAAACGCGCGAGTTGATGGCCTCGCTCGGCATTCGCAAGCTCACCGACCTGATCGGCCGCACCGACCTGCTGGATCTGTCGGCCGGCGACACGCCGCGCCAGGGCCGCCTGAAGCTCGACGTGCTGCTCTCGCAGGGCGACATCCCGGCCGACGCGCCGCGCTTTGCGCAGCAGGAGCGCAACCCTTCGTTCGACAAGGGCGAACTGGCCGAGCAGATGGTGGCCGACGCGCTGAGTGCAATCAAGGCCGGCACACCGATCGAACTCGCCTATACCGTGCGCAACGTCAACCGCTCGATCGGCGCGCGCCTGTCGGGCGAGATCGCCAAGGCGCACGGCGGCCGTGGCCTGCCGGACGACACCCTCCGCATCCAGCTCACCGGCTCGGCCGGCCAGAGCCTGGGCGTGTGGAACCACAAGGGCCTGACGATCACGCTGGAAGGCGACGCCAACGACTACGTCGGCAAGGGCATGGGCGGCGGCCGCCTGGTGATCTACCCGCCGCGCGTCGCCACCTTCGACGCCCACCGGAATACTTTGATCGGCAACACCTGCCTGTACGGCGCCACCGACGGCGAACTCTACGCCGCGGGCATGGGCGGCGAGCGCTTCGGCGTGCGCAACTCCGGCGCGCTGGCGGTGGTGGAAGGCATCGGCGACCACGGCTGCGAATACATGACCGGCGGCACCGTCATCGTG
>Ga0299912_10001076_pt1 | contig 22149 bp, 17 predicted proteins | sample RVTome_2_FD_207667 | JGI IMG/M metagenome (GOLD analysis project Ga0299912, IMG submission 207667) | Soil microbial communities from uranium-contaminated site in the Upper Colorado River Basin, Wyoming, United States - RVT95D214 (version 2) ... | reverse complement strand
GAGGCATCTGCCTGAACGTTGAATCCAATAACGACTCCATTCGAAGCTGATGCTAACATAATGTCGTTATTAGTAATATCCCCGGTTTCTGCATGAAGGATATTGATCGCGATTTCCCCGCCTCCCAATTCCTTCAAGGAGGAGACTATTGGCTCCAAGGATCCCTGAACATCCGCTTTGACGATTAAACGCAGTTCGCGTATATCGCCAGTCTGGAACCGATCAAAAAATTGTTCCAGGGTGATTGCTTTTTTCTCAACGGATTCAGCTTGTTTTTTGGTTTCTGAACGCGCAAAAATAATTTCCCTGGCTTCTCTGTCTGATCCAACGACCTGGAATAAATCACCCGCTCGAGGTATTTCATTTAACCCCATGACCGAAACCGGAGCTGAAGGACCTGCCTTACGTACCCTATGCCCAACGTGGTCGAACATAGCACGCAACTTACCGTAAGTATTTCCCACTACAACTACGTCCCCGACTTCCAGCGTGCCATTTTGCACCAAGAGGGTGGCTAACACTCCTTTCGAACGGTCAACTTCCGCTTCAATGACCGTGCCAATCACCTTCCCATCCGGATTCGCCTTAATATCCATATTATCAGATACCAGTGTAATTGCCTCCAACAAGTCTTCAAGCCCCTGTTTCTGTTTGGCGGATAATGGAACGACGATCGTATCCCCCCCCCAATCATCGGGGACCAAACCAATTTCGGCTAGTTGCTGTTTCAATCTCTCAGAATCCGCATTTGGGCGATCAATTTTATTCATGGCGACGATCATTGGCACCTTCGCTGCTTTCGCATGTGCAGCAGCTTCTCTGGTCTGAGGCATAACGCCATCATCGGCAGCGACTACCAAAACAACAATGTCTGCCCCTTGTGCGCCGCGGGCACGCATTGCCGTAAAAGCTGCATGCCCAGGTGTGTCTAAGAAGGTGATTGTACGGCCGTTATGCTCAACTTGATAAGCACCAATATGTTGAGTAATACCACCAACCTCCCCACCAGCAACATTCGTATGACGAATGGCATCTAACAGAGTTGTTTTACCATGGTCAACGTGACCTAATATGGTTATGACTGGTGGCCTACTTTCCAACTTAGAAGGATCTTCACCAGCAATAATCTTTCGCCAAAAGGGTATCTCTCCCTTATCTTCTTCTAATGCCTCCGGGGACTCCAGAGTAGCTTCATATCCCATCTCCGAAGCCACAATTGCCGCTGTGTCAAAATCAATTTGCTGGTTTATACTGGCCATTACCCCATTGGTCATCAGTGCCTTGATGATTTCAATGGGACTGGTGTTGATAAATTGGGCTAATTCCCTAACCGTAATTACGATGGGTAATTTGATAGGGGTAAGGTCCTGCCCTGTATTGCTCATGAATCACCTCCGATACCTGAATAAGGTGGCGTAGGGCGAGAAAAGCAATCGCAAATGCGAACTACGCAAATATTACTGGAGCCCCAACGAGCAAATGAGGCAGGCATGAAAAATTACGGGGTCATGCAATCCTCACTAAAGCACGCCGGCGCTGTCAAACCCGGAAGCTTTCTCTTCATAACCCGGTGTACAAGCGACCACGTGAACAAAATCGTTCATGGTTATGTTCAATCTTTAACTTTTACTTACTTTTTTCCACCGGTTTTAATGATTCCGCAAATGCTATCAGGCTTTCTCGCTCTTTCACCGTTAATTCAATTTTTAATGCTTGGGCTAAGGATCCCTTGAGCCCTTCTTTCCAACAGAATGGGTCATCGTGTAGGTATGCGCCACGACCAGCGAGTTTGCCAGTCGGATCTACTTGTACACCACTAACGTGACGCACAATCCGAATCAATGTACGCTTCGAATGCACTTTCCGGCAACCCACGCACGTTCTTTGTGGAACATGCTTTCGCCTGACGATTTTCCTAGCCGAGGCCATTCTATGCTACCTTGATATTACCACTCACCTTCCCATTCACCTTCGCCGCGTTTCCGCTTTTTCTTTACTAACGTGACATCTTTCTCCGGATCATACTCTACTTCAACAAACTTTTTGCCTTTCTTCTTTTTCTTCTTCCCGACATCTGTCTCGTCCTCGTCTTCATCGTCAATAGCGCCAGTGATGTCAAGGACTTCTGGTCGGAGTGTAAAGAGCTCATCTAAAGTAGCTCCCTCTTCTAAAACAAGGGCGGTATCTACAGTTGGTTCTTCAATAATTTCATCAATTTTCCTCTCTCCCTCTTCAAACTCGGGCGCGAGAGGTAAGATTTCTTCCCCTGCTTCACTTAAAGGAATTTCAGCCTCAATAGTTTCAGCCGATTCAAGGGCAGGTTGCACAATTGGGATTTCGACTTCAGCCCGAACACCCTCAATAATAACCGGCTCACCTGTAACCATTTCTCCCGCATCTTGAACGCCAACTTCTTCCTCGATGGCGACAAGCTGATCAGGAACAGGTTCAGGGAAGGATAGATTTGCCAATGCCCCCTCAATGGCTTCCATGGCTTTCGCCCCAATCCCCTCCAGCTTTAAGATCTCATTTGGATCGAGGCGCATTTGAAGCAGTAAGTCTCCAACTGTGACGAAACCTGCCCCACTCAGGAGATTCGCAAAACGTAGGGGAATACCCAAGTCTTCCAACGGCATCTCGAAAGCAGCTGGTGGAATATTGGCCAAGGCAATCGTCTGGCGCTCTTCTTCCTCTCTCAACTCCTTCTCTCGCTGCCGGACTAACCCGCGCTCAATCCTGTCTACGAATTGGTTTAGGGTTTGGTACTCCTCTGGAGTAACAGGGCGACCTTCAGCTTTCTTTGCCAGGATATGCTCCACTACAGAAACGACATCAGCCTCTTCCTCGGCTTGGCGCGCATACTCCGGATCATTCTGTAATTTATAAATCGCATCCGAGGTTGCTTCAGGAAGGCTTTTAATATCAATTCGCCAGGAGGTTAATTTCGCGGCCAGGCGGGCGTTTTGACCATCGCGGCCAATTGCCAGGCTAAGTTGGTCCTCAGGTACAACCACAGTCGCTGTTTTAATCCCCTTGGTGTGTTCATTCAAATAAACGCCAGAAACCCTTGCCGGGCTGAGTGCTTTCGCGATGTACACTACCGGATCAGGACTCCACTCAATTACATCAATTTTCTCATCGTTAAGCTCTCGGACGATTGCCTGAATTCTGACGCCTCGAATTCCGACACAAGCGCCAACTGGATCTACGCCTGCTTGCACAGCTGATACCGCAACCTTCGATCTTTGCCCAGGTTCTCGCGAGATCGATCGAATCTCTACCATACCATGGAAGATTTCGGGAACCTCGTTCTCTAATGACCTCTTCAAGAAGTTACGATGCGCTCTCGAAAGTACTATTTGTGGACCACGCGGGGTATTCTTGACCTCGAGTAACAACGCCCTTACGCGGTCATGAACACGGAAACGCTCACCGAGAATCATATGATTCCTGGGTAGTACTCCCTCTGCCTTCATATCCAAGCCCAAGGTAACACCTTGGGCGTTAACTGCTTGAACAACACCGCTTACAATCTCACCCGTCTGTTTGTTGAAATACGCCATTTGAGCGTCCCGCTCTGCTTCACGGATTCGCTGTTGAATGACCTGTCGGGCAGTTTGCGCGGCCACTCGCCCAAAATCCTTGGGTGTACTCTCAACAATAACCATATCACCGAGTTGAGCTTCCTCATTGATCTTCCTCGAATCCTCCAAAGTAACTTCTGTTCGAGGATCTTGCACGGTCTCTACCACTTCTTTCTCGGCAAAAATCGCCACTTTTCCAGTTTCCAGGTCAATTGTGGCGTCTACTTGCTGGGCATTCGAGGCGTTAACAGAGCGGCGATATGCAGAAACCATTGCCGCTTCCAGGGCTTCCTGAATCAGCTCTTTGGGCAACTGTTTCTCTTCTAAGACTTCGTTAAAAGCTAAAACAAACTCATTCTTCATGCTATTCCTTTTGGTGCTCATTCTCCATTACGAAGAAAAGTGGGGGGCACCCACTTTTCGTCAATACCATTTCAATTCTACCTGCCTGCCTGGACACTATTTTAACACGGTTTAAACCATGATGCAAGGAGTTTTTCATTCAATCCAATGAAATTCTAATCTTTATTGGGATAATTTTTTCATCATCCTCCAGGCTGGTTCGTTCACCAACCTGCGCTGACCAGTATTGTCTATATACGACCATCGCCCTGTCTCTGCCGATACAATCCTGTACCCACTACGTCGGTAAAACCTTTGCGCAAGTGTATTTTCCCGGTTCACATTCAGGATTGCCCAACGATATCCACGGTTTAATAAATCCTGTTCAGCCATATTAAGGAGAGCCGTGCCAACACCCATTCCCCGGTATAGCGACTGTATGCGGAAACCGAAAAAATAAGCTCGCAACGAACCGTCTGCCAGCTTTTTTCGTTTACTAATCAGTTGAACAAATAATTGCCCAACTAATCCTGCATTCTTATGATCCGCCACCCATAAAACAGCCTCCTTTCGAACCGAATTTTCAAATATCTCCCGGTATAAATAACGGAAGTGGCTATACTCCCCACCCCATTCCAGCGCTGGTAAATCTGCTTCCTGTATCAACCTGACCTTAACATCCAGGATAACGACATCGTCCCTTAGCGTCATCGAAGCAGGAACTCCTTTAACACCCGATTTTCCTCATCTACATTTGAAACCTCCCCATCCAACCAGGCGTCTCGCAATCTTTTAAGAATATCCCGGTACACAGGCCCCGGCGGAACACCTTGCCTTCGAAGCTCATTTCCATCTATCGTCGGTAATACGTCCTTCCATTCTGTTATAAAAGAATATAAATTCTTCTTCAAATTATCTTGATCACACGCTAGATAAACCGAATAAATCGATTTGGATGGAAGACCATCCAGGCGAGCAACAATTTGGCTTGGTAATGCATTTGCCAGTGTAGGGATATCACGCCATAACCGAGACGCATCCATGACGATTTTCATTAATCCTGCAGATAGTTTCAAACGATTGATCACACTCTGTGCATTTTCAAGAGACAGTCGGATAACCAGAAGCGCATAAATACAATCGCGATGCAAAGATTGCATTTCATTTCTGTTAAATTTCCAGCCAGGATCGGGAACTACCTCTAACGAAAATCGCATCCGGTCTTTCAACCAATCGTCCCAGGACAATTCCGGGTGTATTGCTTTTATCAAGCCTAGCTCGTCCAACCGTTCAAACATATGGATAACGTTCTCTTCAGTCAGAATGACATTAATCTCATGCCTGATTCTATCCCCAGAAACCCTGTCCAATAACGGGATAGCTTCCACGAGTAAATCTAGCGTACGGGATTCTATACGAAATCCAAACCGTTGTTCAAAGCGCACAGCGCGCAGGATACGAGTGGGATCATCTACGAAAGAGAGAGAATGCAATACTCGGACAACGCCATTTCGCAAATCGGTCAATCCACCCCAGTAATCGTGCAATTCGCCGTAATGGACACCATCCAAACGCAACGCAAGGGTATTAATAGTAAAATCACGTCTGTGTAAATCCAGTTTGATGCTGCCACGTTCCACAGTCGGCAAAGCGGTCGGATAAGTGTAAAATTCAGTGCGGGCAGTCACAAGGTCCAGGAATTCTGGAAGCCGACGGCAATCAAGTGATACCACTCCACTTCCTTGAACCTTCAGATACTCGGCCAGATTATGAACCAAGGTGCTTCTGATCTCCTTGATCACCCACTTCGCAGTTCCAAATCTGCCATGGCTGGTCACCCGCCCTCCGTATCGATCGACCAGGATGCGTGCAAGAGCAATAGCATCCCCCTCCACAACCAGATCGAAATCCACGCTTGGGCGGTCAAGCATTAAATCGCGCACAAATCCTCCAACTATGTAAAGCGCCGCATTCAAATTACGGACCTCGTTAGACACGGCTTTCAACAACGCTTTACGCTCGACCGGTAGTGCCTGATCTAATTGGGCTGCAAGGCTTTTCTTCGATGGGAATTTATGTTGTGAATTCAATGTTTTTAAAAGATCAGTACGGGTTACAATCCCAATGATTTTCCCCTTTTCTAGGTCAACGACGGGAATCTGTCCCCAGCCGGTTTCAGTCATCAATCGCTGTAAATGCTCAATTGAATCGCCTGGCTGGACTGTGTGTTCTCCAGCCTCCATTAAACTGGCTATAGTTAGATTGAGTTTATGACCTAAAGCGCGATCTACCGCCCGCCGCGTAAGCAAACCGACAACCTTTCCATTCCTCACAACAGGGAAACCTTCATAACCATAACGTAGCATTCTGTTGGCGGCGTCTTCAACAGGCGTCTCCGGGGTTAGGATATGAGGATCTGGCGACATGATTTGGGCTACGGTGACGGCAGGCTGTATGTGATCTGGTAAGATTTTAATTAAATTCCCACGGATGTCCTTAATATCTCTATCTTTGATTAACCCCGCTGCGGCGCGCTCGTGTCCACCTCCTCCAAAATGGGAGGCGATTTCAGCCACGTCTATGTTGTCGCTTGTCGAACGGGCGATCATTTGTATCCCGCCCCTCGTATTGACCAGAACAAACAAAGCATCGGGATCAAGCAAATCTCGAAGCTTGTGAGCTACTGTAGAAAGTTCTTCGTCCATTTCCCTGGCATCCCCGCAAGCTATGATGACATTATGACCATGGATATTGTGGACCTCGGAATTCTTTCGTATCTGGTTATAAAAAGCTTGCTGATTTTTGGACAATGGGTGATTAAGAAATCCAGCAGCCACAGAAAGGTTAGCGCCCTGCTCCAATAAATAGCTGGCGGCCTGCAAATCGCGGGAGGTTGTGCGAGAATAAGTCAAGGAACCGGTATCTTCATAAATCCCCAGTAACAATAAAGTCGCCGGGATCATCCCCAACATGACATCTCGTTCCCGTAAGGATTCGATAAATATTGTTGTATTAGCCCCTGTCCCGGCGATAGTCACCGACCAATTATCTGGCAGGTCTTCTTTCAAGGGATGATGATCGATGACGTGAACCAGGGATTTTTTGTTCATCCCCTTGAGGCTAATCATGGATTGTGTGTCGACAAGTGTAATCGATTGAATAGCCTCCGGCGATAAATCCCGTTGATCCACGAAAGGTAATTCAGCTCCATAGAGAGTGATAAATGCGCGAACATTTCGGTTCATGCGCCTCGGTAAAACAGGGACTGCAGCATCGTCCAACAAATATGCTCCAAATAGGGAAGCCACAGCATCAAAATCGGATTGTTCGTGAGTCAAAATGACGCGCATGAATTCTCACAATGTCTGTTTTAGAGATTTTTAGAAAATACTAATTCTCTTAGCTTATTTTAACTCAAATCAATAAGACCCCGTTGAGAAAACCTATAAAAAATATAAAAAATTACCTCCAATTCACCTGGTATCAATTAAAACGTGAAACACGCTATAATCAAACCCAATGAATATCCGGGACCTTACTCAAGCCATGCACACTTTTGTGAAATCTCAGGGCTGGTACGAACCCGATAGCCCGCGCCAACAGACTTTACGAAATCTGGCAATATCCCTATCCCTTGAAGCTTCGGAAGTTTTAGAACATTTCCAATGGAGCGACAACCTCGATGACACGGATGAGCTGGCTAGCGAATTAGCTGACGTGGCATTGTATTTACTCCAAATAGCCAGCATCGCAAAGATAGATCTTGAAAAGTCAATTATGACTAAATTACAGCACAACTACAACCGGCGATGGCCTAGGTAATGGCATTGAGAAGAAGTCGATATCATGATAAAACGGATAACGATTTTTGGTGGATCGAGCCCCAAACCGGGTGAACCGGCATATGAAGATGGCATCCAGCTAGGTAGTCACCTCGGGAAGGGTGGATTTACTGTGCTTACTGGTGGCTATATTGGAATAATGGAGGCTGTTTCCCGTGGAGCAGCGGAGGCGGGCGGGCATGTCATTGGAATCACCTGCGAAGAAATAGAAGGATGGCGCCCTGTAGGTCCAAACCCATGGGTGATGGAAGAAATTCGATTTCCCTCGCTAAGGCAACGCCTTTTCGCTCTGGTTGAAATGTGTGACGCTGCAATCGCCTTACCAGGTGGTATAGGGACGTTGGCGGAAATTTCAATGATGTGGACACATTTAGATATTGGCGCGATCCCCCGCAAACCCTTGATTTTGGTTGGTTCAAGTTGGCAAGAGACGATTAAGCAGTTGGTCAAATCTTTTCCGCATTACATCACCGAAGCTCAACGGAAATGGCTTACTATTGTCCCCAATATTGATTCGGCATTTATAACTCTTCAAAATCTACTGTCTTCTACCAGAAAAAATCCATAAAGTACAGTATCTTCAATGCCTGCGATTCAAATTCCCCGCTTAAAAATGCAAATATCCAGGTTAATGGACGATCTGGACAGGCCAAATCAATTTGTCCGCAGTTTGTATGAGTTAATGGAAAAATACTCCAACCGAATATTCCGGCATGGGCAATCTGGCGAACCACCCCCTTTGGTTGACTGGTACAACGTCCCACCTCCCCTTATAAAAATTTTAGAGACAGAACTTATCCCCTTTGCTGAAAGAGAACCCGAGAAAACATTAAATCTTTGCGACATATTGTGGGCGGAGCCATTTCTGGAATTCCGGCTAATCGCAGCATCGTTATTAGGCAACATTGCCCCAACACCTCCAGAACCAATTGTGGATAGAGTTCAGCGGTGGGCGAAACCTGAAGAAGACGAGCGAATATTAAAAGCGCTCATCGACCAGGGTTGCGCCAGGATAATCAAAGAGAATCCCGAATATATCACTCGCCAAATCGAAAGATGGTTAACCGATTCAAGACCATCGGTATTGCAACTGGGCTTGAGAGCAACGATTTCTTTAGTGAACAATCCGGAATTTGAAAATCTTCCGGCATTGTTTACTTTGATCGCCCCTTTTATCCGAGACACGCCAGCTGCTTTACGGGAACATGCTTTAAGGGTAGTGAAAGCTCTTGCGCATCGATCACCGGCTGAAACCTCATATATATTAAGTAAATATCTGGAAGTGACAAACCGTAAAGATGTGGCATGGATGATCAGGCAAAGCTTAGATGAATTCCCGGCTGAACTGCAACAACAATTACGCGATTATCTGCGGATCACGAAAGCAGATATGGTATAATCAGCCCGCTTTGACTAGCCCTTCTGGTGGCTATGATGGCTTTTTTCCTTCAATAAGTCATAAACCTACCAGTTTGGAGACCTGCTACAAAACAAAATTCGAAAGGCAGACGTCATGACGCTTGAAAAAGATCAAAAAACCAAGGTAATGCAGGAATTTTCCCGACACAAAAGTGATACGGGGTCCCCGGAGGTTCAAGTCGCAATACTAACAACAAGAATCAGCCAATTAACCGACCATCTACGGACTCATAAACACGACGAGTCATCCCGAAGAGGGTTGTTAAAGTTAGTTGGACGACGGCGTCGTTTACTCGCATACATGCGCCGGAACGACTACAATCGATACGTCGCCCTGACTGACAAATTGAGTATCCGTCGAAAATAGCGTTGAGCTTTGAGTAGATGGGGGAAGTAGCCCATCTACTCATCGTTTAACAATTGGAGAGTTCACGAATGGGGGTGGGCGCTCAAGCTCCCATCATTTTATAAAATCAAAACAATTATACATATTGTATTGTTCACCGGTTAGGAATTGCAAGGTGCTGCCAACTTTAAAATTTTCGGTATCTGCTCTTGTTGGCGCCAACTTTCAGTCCCTGACCGGGTGGACAAACAGTTAGGAGACAACATGATATCCGAATCAAAACAATACCAACTTTTGGTAAATAACAAACAAATCCTTATTGAAACTGGAAAATTAGCCGGACAGGCTGGTGGGGCAGTGACCCTTCGTCTGGGCGATACGATGGTTTTTGCGGCGGCAACGATGAGCCCCAATATTCGCTCGGGCGTCGACTTTTTTCCTCTAACCGTCGACTACGAAGAACGCATGTATGCGGGCGGCCGTATTCCCGGTTCTTTCTTTCGACGGGAGGGACGCCCCTCCGCTGAGGCTATCCTTACTGCCCGTCTAACCGACCGTCCAATCCGGCCGTTATTCCCGAAAGATATGCTTAATGAGGTCCAGGTTATCCTCTATTCTTTGTCATCTGACGGTGAAAATCCCATCGATATTTTAGCTGTCAATGCTGCTTCGGTGGCATTAATGATCTCAGATATCCCCTGGGGAGGCCCTATTGGCGCTGTGCGGATCGGCCGCATTGATGGCCAATTTATGGTCAATCCAACTTTTGCAGAACTGGAATACTCAGATCTAGACCTGAGATTAGCTGGGACACGTGATGCTGTTTTAATGGTCGAATGTGGAGCTAACGAAGTCTCTGAAACGGTTATCCTCGATGCCCTGGAATTCGGTCATCAAGCCATGCAACCTATTATCGAGATACAGGAGCGAATGGCGAGCGAAATTGGAAAACCCAAACAGGTTTACACCCCTTACATGATCGATGAATCTTTAAAAAATTCAATCCATGAATTTTCGGTGCAAAGAATAAACGAAATCCTTGATTTGCCATATGATAAATCCGAGCGAAATTCCCGATTAAATGCTCTCGAAATCGAAGTAACCGCCGCATTTAACCCTAACGGGGAAACTCCAGAGGAAAACATCCGCCACTCCTTAGAAGAGACTTATCAATCCATTATTCGCCAGCGTATTATAGAGCGGGGCTCACGCCCAGACGGAAGAGGTATCGATGAAATTCGTCCGATTTGGTGTGAAGTTGACGTCAGCCCGAGGGCACATGGCTCTGGTTTATTCACACGTGGAGAAACCCAGGTGCTAACCCTGGCAACTTTGGGGACTCCACGTGAAGCTCAGGAGCTGGATAGCCTGGGACCTTCCGAATCAAAACGCTACATGCACCATTACAACTTCCCTCCATTTTCAACCGGTGAAACGAAAGTTTTGCGAGGAGCTTCACGCAGGGAAATCGGACATGGCGCGCTGGCAGAACGCGCTCTTGTACCGGTAATTCCCCCAGAATCTAAATTTCCCTACACGCTCCGGCTTGTATCTGAAGTACTCTCTTCAAATGGATCTACATCTATGGCTTCTGTTTGTGGATCAACTTTAGCTTTAATGGATACGGGGGTCCCTATCCTTGCTCCTGTCGCCGGGATAGCAATGGGGTTAATTAAGGAAAATGACCGGTCGGTAGTCCTTTCTGACATTCTAGGTATGGAAGATCATTTCGGAGACATGGACTTCAAAGTTGCCGGCACCCAGCGAGGCATTACAGCTCTGCAAATGGATATAAAAATTAAAGGGATTACCAGTGAAATCATGACGCACGCTTTGGAACAAGCTCGCATTGGTCGTCTCGCCATTTTAGAAAAAATGCTCGCAGTTATCCCTGAGCCTCGATCCGACCTTAAACCTCACGCTCCGCGCATTTCAGTTGTCCAAATTCCCATTGATAAAATCGGGGCGTTAATCGGACCTGGAGGAAAAAATATCCGCAGCATCCAGGACGAGACCAACACCAAGATTGATATCGGTGAGGATGGATCGGTCTTCATTGCAGCGACCGATGGCGAAAGCGCCAAAATGGCTATCGAGCGCGTCGAAGCTTTAACTGAGACACCTGTGATCGGGAGAATTTATACCGGCAAGGTAGTGCGAATCACCGACTTTGGCGCCTTCGTGGAAATTTTACCCAATATCGACGGGATGGTACACATTTCCCAGTTAGACACAGAACGGATCAACAAGGTTGAGGACATCGTCGGTATGGGAGAAGAGATCACCGTGATGGTTACGGACATCGATCCCCAGGGAAAGATCAGGCTCTCCCGGTTGGCTGTCCTGGAGGGCTGGAGCGCTGAAGAGGCTTTACAGCGTGACCGTCGTGGGGGTGGTGGGAGATCGGGATCTGGTCAAAGGGATTCATCCAGGCGAGGCGACCGTCGCCAATCAAACAGCCAGCACCGCAGGTAATAACCATCGAAATATCATTGTTCTGGCAGGAAGGGCATTTTGGGACCTGAAATCCCTAACCTTTCTGCCAGCGCTGCTTTTAAAGCCAGTCGATCATCCCAGTCAAATTCAATTTCCCCAAAACACATGGATTGTTCGTGGCCTTTCCCCAGTATTATAACGAGGTCTTTGGCAGTGGCCAGGTTGACGGCGAAACGGATCGCTTCGCGACGATCCGGCACACGCCAGAAACTCCTTCTTTCCACGCCGCCTTTAGCCATCATACCCTTTGCCATCTCAACCAGAATCTCATTCAACGACTCGGTCCGTGGGTCTTCTGCTGTAAGAATTGTTATATCCGCCAATTGGGCGGAAATCTCCGCCATCATTCGCCGCTTTGCCCGGTCGCGCAGACCTGCAGATCCAAACACTGCAATCACACGCCCACTGGTCATCTCGCGTGCCGCGGTTAAAGCCTGATTGAGCGCGTTGGGGGTGTGGGCAAAATCGACGATTGCTTGGAAATCTTGATCCATATCCACACGCTCCATCCGTCCAGGGATACCTTTGAAGGCTGCTATTCCCTGGATTGCGGGCTCAGTTTCAATCCCCAAACCATCAACAGCAGTTGCAATTGCCGCCAGACAATTCGAGACGTTGTAAGCTCCCACCAACCCACAGCGAATGTGGACCATCTTTCCATGAAAATGAGCCTCGAAACTCAAACCGTATTTTTCGTGCTCGATCCGATCAGCTCGATAATCAGATTCATGGTGACTACCATAAGATACCTTTCTTACTCCACCTGGTAAAGATTCGACTAGAGAATTCAGGTACTCAAACGATCCATCGTCACGGTTGAGCACCGCTAATCTCGGATTGCCGAGTTTTTTCCCTTTCGTTATAACAAGGCCCTTGAAGAGTCTGGATTTGGCCTCTCGATATTCTTCGAAGGTCCCATGATAATCCAGATGTTCATGAGTAATATTGGTAACTACTCCAATATCAAACTCGCAGGCTGTTACACGGTGTTGCGCCAGACCATGCGATGTGCTCTCGATAATTACATGGGTTATCGGGTTGGGAATTCCGAAAGCCATTCTGGCGAGGTATCTTTGAACGTCGGGTGACTCGGGTGTTGTTACGTGAAAACCGGTGTCCATAACCTCGTCTCCAATGACAGCATTCACGGTGGTGATCATCCCGACCTTAAATCCCGCCGTTTTCATGATCTCGTAAACCAGGCTCGTGGTTGTGGTTTTTCCATCTGTGCCAGTGACGCCGATCACGGTAAGGTACTGGCCAGGATAACCATAAAAAGCAGCCGAGATAAAGGCTAACGCCTGGCGGGCATCGCCCACCTGGATGTAAGGAACGGGCAGACCCATAACAGCCTGCGAACCCACCACTGCCAAAGCTCCCCGTTCCAAAGCGGCTGGGATAAAACGATGACCGTCATTGCTCCCCCCCACCAGTGCTACGAAAACATCGCCAGGTTTCACTTTTCTGGAATCGAAAGCGATCCCATTGATTTCGCAGGTGAGGAGGTCACCTTTGGGTAAAACCAATTGAACATCCGGGATGTGCTTAATCAACTCAGACAGCGGAACACGACGATCAATATCTTTAATAACCATAGGTATATTATAAGAGAAGCCCATAGTAATCTATGGGCATCCAGAAAACACAAGGGAATTTGCCTGACCCCGTCGAATTGAGCCAGTCTAATGTACTTAATGCAAGCTTTGTCGCAAGGATTCTAATTGACCAGCAACCGATCCATCTAAAACCTTGTCGCCAACACGAACGACTAATCCACCTAGAATGGTTGGGTCTACCCGGAAGGTGATAGTCGCCTGGTCGCCTATCCTAGTAAGTACATTTTCCTTGACGGTATTTTGCTCCTTCGGGGTCAGTGGTAAAGCGCTGGTGATCTCAGCAGAACCGCCGGTCAGGCTTACATCTTCCAATACAACCACCTTACCAGCTTTCAATCCGGAGAAGAACTCCGCGATTAGCGCGTGTTGTCGTTTCTCGTCCAGCGTTTCTCCGATCAATTTTTGTGCCGCAGCCATCGACAGTGCCGCGACCTGGCTGCGCAAATCCGCCAGGATACGATCTCGCTCCTGCGCTGCCTCTGCCAGGGCAGCTTCACGAGATTTAACAGCCTCCGCTTCAGCCTGCGTCTGGATATCTTTGGCAACCAATTCGGCTCTCTCGGTAGCCTCACGAATCTTTTGTTGGGCAGTAGAATGAGCGTCAGCAATAATAGTTTTTGCCTGCTCCTCAGCATTGGCGCGCGCTTCCGCAGCTATACTGGCATCCTCCAAACCCTGGGCAATTGCCTTGCGGCGCTTCTCCAATAAGCTCAAAATAGGTTTGTAAACCCAGGCGCGTAATACGACAAAGATTATCAAGAAGTTAAATATTTGAACAAAGAGGTATCCGAGGTTTAAGCCTAGCGCTTCCAAGGCATTTCTCCTTAATCTATGAAATGATGATTTCCTAACCGACAAACAGGATGAGAAGGGCGACAACCAGACAATAAATGGCGACCGCTTCAGCAAACGCGATCCCTAAGATCATGTTCGTCTGGACGATACCGCTGGCATCCGGATTGCGAGCAATGCCCTGCACGGCTCCATTGACCAGCACACCAATCCCCAGACCTGCACCGATGGTACCGATCATGGCCAAACCTGCTCCGATAAGTTTTGCGGCTGCAACTTCCATAGTAATTGACCTAGCCTCCTTTGCTTGATTCCTGGCGGTTAAAGCCGCCTTATGATAATAATCTAATGGGCATGCTCTTCGGCGTGTTCTCCATGACCCTGGGTTGCCTGCGCCATGAAAACCATCGTGAGCATGCCGAAAACAAATGCCTGAATAAGACCAACGAAGAATTCCAAAAGCAAGAAACCGGATTGGGCAAACACCGGCACTAAGGTGCCGATGACGAACAACAATACGGAACCGGCAAAGATATTGCCAAACAACCGGAAAGAGAACGAAAGGACTTTGGATATTTCAGATATAAGCTCCAACAATCCAACACCAAAATCGATCACCCCAAATATTGGCCTCTTGAAGACCCCACCTACATTTATAAACTTTGAAAAATATGGAACACCGAGGGCACGGGCGCCAAAAACCTGGGTCATGAAGACCGAAATGAGCGCCAGGGCAACCGTGAAGTTTAAATCGGTGGACAGAACACGCACGAAAGGAATTAGAGCGTAACCCCCATGCTCCTCCTTTTCTTTCAGAATCGTCGTAGCAATCCCCGGAATGACTTCCTTAGTTTTATAACCGTGATCCGATTGCTCTAGAATTCCAACGCTGTCCACGCCTGGAATTAGCTCCATCCAGTTGACCACAAGCACCATTAAAGTGATCGTGGCAAAGAATGGAAAGATCGATTTCGCCCATTTTCCAGCAGTCGATTCGGTGAGATTGTAGATAACTTCCAGTAAAGCCTCTACAGCGCCTGAAAAGCCTTTTGGCACCAAATCACCACCACTTATAGCCCGGCTGATTAAAAAAGCAATTACGATTAAGATAATGTCGGCGAATACCATGGCGGTCATGGTGTTCGTCCAGTAAAACTCACCTAGCAATGGCAATGTGAATAATGCCTCGTGTGAATATGCTTCCGCTGGGAGTTGAATGTGTGGCAAAACAGGAGGATAAGCCCGCGCGGCAAAGAAACCACCGATAATGAATAACAAAACAAACCAGCGATTGACGCCCCATCGCCATATGCGAGATTTATCCACGATGAATCTCCTCCTGATTTTGATCAAAGGATTTTCCAGGTTTTTCCTGAAACCGGGAAGTTGCCACCTTCACCACCCAGAACATGGCGAAAAGTGTGACCGGTATACTGCCAATCATCAAACCTACGGTAAACATCGGACGGGTCTGAAAACGGCTGTCCAACCACAATCCGCCAAAAAGGGCTGCCAACACAATCACTAAGGTTAAACATCCCACCTGCCCGGCTACAGCAGCAAGTGTAAGGTTTAATGCATATTGTTTCTTGCTCACCTCAGGTTTGCTGCCAGTAGAGCCCATGGTTAGCGCATTTTATCACACTCGGTTCTTTAACGTCAATACAACCCAAATATATCCACTTTATGAGGAAAAATATCGATTCCATTTACATTCACCGGAACGCAATTGCTTGTGCGGCAGTGTGGGAAAGATTGAACCACGGAGCAATAATCGTTCCCAGTAAAATGATACCGAGAGTGAGCACTACCAACACAAATGTATACGTTTGAGAAATTGGTAACGGTTTCTCTTCATCTTCAGAACGATAGAGATAAACAACCTTGAGGACTGTCAGATAGTAGTATAAACCCACAATCGAGTTGAGCACACCGACTACCGCCAGCCAGACCATATTGGCCTGGACAGCCGCCGCAAAGACCGAGAATTTTACGATAAAGCCACCAAACGGCGGCATACCTGCCAGTGAAAGAAATGCCACCATCAATGCCAACGCCAGCCAGGGCGACCTGCGGCTTAATCCAGCATAGGCGGCAATATCATCGGATCCGGTAACTTTTCCAAAAGCAGAGACGATTCCGAAAGCCGCCAGATTGGTTACCAGGTATACCATCAGATAAAAAATCACACTGGTTACCCCAAGGGATGAGGAAACTGCGGTAAATCCGATCAACGCATATCCAGCGTGGGCTATAGATGAGTAAGCCAGAAGGCGTTTTATATTTTTCTGCGCCAAGGCCAGGAAATTTCCCAAAGTCATGGTCGCAGTTGCCAGGCCTGCCATGATCGCTCCCCAGTAGGGTGTAATCGTCGGATAGGCGGTCATTAAAACCCGCACCAAAACTGCAAATCCGGCGGCTTTGGAAGCCGTAGAGATGAAGCCAGCCACCGGGGTGGGCGCTCCTTCATAAACATCAGGTGCCCAGAAGTGAAATGGCACCAGGGAGGTCTTGAAGCCAAATCCAACCAACACCAGTAATAGGCTGCCTAAAAGTACCAGATTGGGTACCTGACCTTGCTGAATACCCGCGACCAGTTCATAGATATTAGTCGTTCCGGAGAAGCCATAAAGCAGGCTGAGACCATAGAGCATCACCGCAGAAGTCATGGCGCCGAACAAAAGATACTTAAAACCAGCTTCGGTGGATTTATCGTCTTGTTTTAGAAATCCTGCCAGGACATAGAGTGGGATCGAAGTGGTTTCGATTGCCAGGTAAAGCATGATCAGGTCGGCGGCTGAGGCCATCAAATTCATCCCCAAGGTTGAGGCCAGCAACAACAGATAAAACTCTCCTGCCCGGCCGATCCGGTCGACATCCTTGATCAACAACGAGGTAATAGCCGCACCAAACAGGAATAACATCTTAAAGACGAAGCTTAACCAATCCTGGCGTAACATCCCTCCCCAAATCAAGCGTGGTTCAGCTTCAGGTCGAGCAACAGCCAGACTGACTCCGATGATGAGGAACAAACCAATTCCTGTTATCCAGCCAAGGTGTGCACGCTGTTCTGTAGGATATATCAGGTCATAAATTAATATAACCAATCCCAAAATGAACAATGAAAGCTCAGGTATGATTGCGATGAGCATAGAGGGTTCAAAATTGACTGACGCCACTTATGCACCTCCCAAAAGGCGCAAAATATGATCTACGCCGGATTGAACCAGTGGAACCATCCAGGCAGGGTACACTCCCAGGATTACCAAAACAAATGACAGCATCACCAACGCCACCTTATCAAGCACAGTCACATCCCCGACATGACCCACAAACTCCTCCGGGAGTGGCCCGTAAAAGACCCTCCCAACAACGCGGATAATATACGACGCCGTGATGACAATCGAGACCGCTGCAACCAGTGCGACCCACGGGTAGGATCCCCAGACTCCCATGAAGATAGGAAATTCTGCGATAAACCCGGAGAAGCCCGGCATACCCATGGACACCAGACCGCCGATAATGAAAGCAATGGCTACCATCGGCATGACCTTTACAAAGCCACCCAGCTTGGGGATTTCGCGAGTATGCGCCCTGTCATATACCATCCCGACTACAGCAAAGAAGAGAGCCGTCATCACACCGTGCGAGAACATCTGCACGCCCGATCCGATAAGTCCCTCTCTGGTCAGGGTAGCAAAACCCATCAGCACCAATCCCATGTGCGAGACCGAGGAAAAACCGATAACATACTTGAAATCCGTTTGCACCGAAGCGATAAACGCTCCATATACGACGTTCACCAGAGTCAATAAAATAATCCACCACATGTGTGTTTTAGCACCTTCTGGGAGCAACATCACGCCCACTCGTAAAGCTGCAAAAGCCCCCAATTTCATTAACACACCAGCGTGGAACATGGAGACTGCTGTGGGAGCGGCGACGTGGCCATCCGGGCTCCAATTATGGAACGGGAACATGCCTCCCAACACACCAAATCCGATGAAGACAAACGGGAACCATAATTTCTGAAAAGCGCCGGAAAAACCGGCTTTTTCCAGGGCGAGCATATCGAACGTCCCCAGACCGGCGGAAAAGTACATCGCTAAGGCACCAACCAGGGCAACAACCGACCCGATAAAAAGATATAGGGTCAGTTTCATGGCGGCGTATTCGCGGGTTTCTTTCCAGCCCCAGATCGAAATCAACAGGTACATTGGAAAGACGGCGATTTCGTAAAAGAAGAACAACATGAATAAGTCCAGGGATACAAAAACACCGAACACCCCGGTCGCCAAAATGAAAAGGAAAGCGAAAAACTCGCGTGGCCGGTCGTCAATTCCCCAGGAGATCAAAACGCCGGTAAACATCACCAGACCGGTAAGCAACATCAGAGGGGCGTTCATGCCATCCAACCCGACCTGGTATGAGATTCCCAACGCCGGCAACCAGCTTACTTTCTCGAGAAATTGATAGCCGCCAGCAGCGACATCGTAAGAAAAGTAAGCCCATGCGGATAATAAGAATGCGAATGTTGCAGCCGCCAGCGCTGTCATACGCACCTCGGTTTTGCGTTCCCCGGGAATCAATAAAATTAAAAATCCAGCCACAATTGGAGTAAAGACAATGACACTCAAAATCGGAAATTGCATCGTTCACCTCGAATATTGGATGCAGCGAATGAGCAGCCTCACTTCAGTAATTACCTAGAATAACGCCGAAACCGCCCGGTTGATCACATCCAGGATCCAGGCTGGCCAAACGCCAATCCAGAGCATCAAGATCATCAAAGGAGCTATCACGAAGACTTCACGCGGATTGATCTCGCTCAAATGACTGATCCACTTCTCATTGATCGGACCATGCAGTACCATTTTGATCCCCTTCAAGATATAAGCGCCTGTAAAGAGCAGGCCGATCATAGCCAAAGCCGTATAGACTGTAAAGATAGGCCAGCTTCCTCGAACCACCAAAAATTCTGAAATAAAGCCATTCAATCCGGGAAGGCCTAAAGACGCCATGGAGGTAAAGAGCAAAATCCCACCATAGACCGGCACAAGGGGAAATAAACCCCCATACTCGTTCAAATCGCGAGTGTGGGTCCTTTCGTAGAGAACGCCTACCAGGAAAAACATCCCAGCCGCAGAGAGACCGTGGTTGAACATCTGTAATATTGCTCCGTTCAATGCGATCCGCGCGTTTTCCGTGCCCGCTGCATAGGCAGCCGCAGCGATACCCAGCACGACGAACCCCATGTGATTAACCGAGGAGTAAGCCACCAGCCGTTTGAAGTCGCTTTGCCCGTAAGAAGCAAATGCCCCAAATATGATCGCCATCACGGCCAGGAAAGCCAGTGCTCCAGCATACATACGCGCTTCCTCAGGATAGAGAGGTAAAACAAAACGCAAGAAACCGTAGGCACCCAGCTTCAACAAAACGCCTGCCAGGATCATCGAGCCAGCTGTGGGCGCTTCGGTATGGGCGTCGGGTAGCCAGGTGTGGAAAGGCCACACCGGCACTTTAAGGGCAAACGCTATGGTAAATGCCCAGAAAGCGATGGCCTTCACCGTGGATATCTGTAAACCGAATAGTAGCTGACCTTGACCTAAAGAAGGCCACTTGCTGAATAATGTTGGCAGATCGAAAGTCCCTGAAACAACGCCGATCATCTGGATGGCTAATAAAAGGCCCAAGGAACCTGCCATAGTGTAGACCATAAACTTAAAGGAAGCGTAATTCCTGGCCGAAATCTTCCTGCCTCCAATTTCGCGCTCCCCCTTTTCGCTCCCCCATTGGTTGATCAGGAAGTACATGGGGACTAAGCCAAACTCCCAGAACACAAAGAAGATCAGCAAATCGAGCGCCAGGAAGACTCCCAACATGCCCATTTCGAGCAAGAAGAAGAGAATCATGTAGGATTTGATCCTCTCTTTGATCGAAAAAGAAGCCAGGAGTGCCAGCGGGGTGAGCAGCGTGGTTAACAGCACCATCGTCAACGATATGCCGTCCACACCAACGTGAAATGATGAATTGATCGCCTGATACCAGACGTATTTTTCCTGAAACTGAAAACCGGATCCGGCAGCGTTGAAGCTAAACCAAAGAGCGATCGACAAACCCAGCGGGATCACGCTGAGTGCCAGAGATACCCAGCGAATCAGGTCATCCTGTTCTTTAGGCAGGAAAAACACGACCACTGCTGCCAACACCGGTGTGAATAATATGAGCGTGAGTAAATGATTGGCAATGAAATCCATCCCAAACTCCTGAGAAAGCGCTTACCGGTTTTAATTTTGAAAAACCAGCAGATAATAGGTTAAAGCGCCGACAGCCACGATAACCACCAGTGACCGGATCATATATTGCTGAATTCTGCCGGTTTGTATCGGGCGTAAGACCTGCCCAAATTTTTTAGAGCTTTCACCCACCAAGTCACCAAAGCCGTTGACAACCGGTTTATCGAAGTAATTCCTGAAAATCCCCCCTAACCAGAAAGCGGCCAGAGCGACAGCGTGCAAGATTCCATCGATCACTTTGCGGTCCATCCACTGAAAGGTGAAAACATCCGCAAACCAATAAGCCGGGCGAACAAACAGGAAATCGTAGAGTTCATCAAAATAATATTTGTTCTTCAACAGGGTGTGCAAAGGTCCTAAAGCTTTCGCCACCGGATCCTGGCTGCCCGCCGGGATATTCCGGTAAACCAGCCAGCCCAGAAATAGCCCCAGAAGAGCGACTACCAGAGAAGTCAGAAGCGGGACGATATTGAAGGCGACGGCCTCTGGATGCTCCAACAGCGTACCACCGACAAATTCGTGGAACCAGTTGGGAATCAAGCCGCCAATTCCAGGAAAATGTTCTGGAATACCAACCCACCCTGCTGAGATGGCGAAAAACGCCAGTATGCCAAGGGGAAGGGTCATCGTCCAGGAGGTCTCCTGGGCGTGCTGGGCGGCGTCCGTACGCGGATTTCCCAGGAAGGTCAGGGTGATCTGCCGCATGGTGTAGAAGGCGGTTAATAGAGCAGCCAGCGCCAGCGTAACGAATACAATAGTATGGCCTTGACCAAAGGCATCCGCCAGGATCTCGTCTTTCGACCAGAACCCGGCTGTAATCAGAGGAAATCCAGAGAGAGCAAAACCGCCAATCAAGAAGGTCCAAAAGGTAATTGGCATCTTCTTGCGTAAGCCACCCATATTGAACATGTCTTGTGGATCATCCTGTGAACCGGTGTGCAACACCCCGTGTTCCATGCCGTGGATAACCGAACCGGATCCAAGAAAAAGCAAGGCTTTAAAGAAGGCATGCGTAATCAAGTGAAAAGCGGCTGCAACGTAAGCGCCGATTCCCAGAGCCGCCATCATGTAACCCAGTTGAGAGATCGTCGAATATGCCAAAACACGCTTGATATCGTTCTGAGCAACGGCAATGGTGGCAGCGAACAAGGCTGTAAAAGCGCCAATGAAAGCCATTACCGCCATGGGCGAGGTCAGCGTCCCGTGTTTCATCCCGGCTGAAAGAAGCGGGAAGATCCGGATCACCATATAGACGCCGGCAGAGACCATCGTGGCCGCGTGGATCATAGCGGAAACGGGCGTCGGGCCTTCCATGGCATCCGGCAACCAGGTGTGTAAAGGCCATTGTGCAGATTTACCCACCGCGCCGATGAACAGGAGCAAACCGATCAAACCAGCAGCGGAAAGCCCTAGAAA
>Ga0299912_10001072_pt1 | contig 22170 bp, 17 predicted proteins | sample RVTome_2_FD_207667 | JGI IMG/M metagenome (GOLD analysis project Ga0299912, IMG submission 207667) | Soil microbial communities from uranium-contaminated site in the Upper Colorado River Basin, Wyoming, United States - RVT95D214 (version 2) ... | reverse complement strand
CGAAATCCGCATCGCCATGCCGCCTTATGCGCCGCTCTATGAGATGGTGAAGGATACTTATCTGCAGATCACGCTGCATTTGGAAAATTACCGGCTTTTGTTTGAAGACGATCTGTATTGGAAGTCCTATGTCAGCAGTTTGGAGATTGCCTCCGTTTCGACGTTGTTGACGTTGATGGTCGGATTTCCCATCGCTTATGGCATGGCGCGCGCGCCTAGGGCATGGCGGTTGCCGCTGATGATGATGGTGATCTTGCCGTTTTGGACTTCGTTTTTGATCCGCGTGTACGCCTGGATCGGCATCTTGAAACCCGAAGGGTTTCTCAACATGTTTTTGACATGGTTGGGCGTGATTGATGAGCCATTGATTATTTTGCACACCGATATCGCGGTTTATATCGGCATCGTGTACTCGTATTTGCCATTCATGATTTTGCCGCTCTACGCCAACCTGGAAAAAATGGATCTATCGTTGTTGGAAGCGGCGGCCGATCTTGGCTGTACGCCCTTTAAAGCTTTTTGGAAGATCACCTTTCCATTGGCGATGCCCGGCGTGATTGCGGGATGCTTTTTAGTGTTCATTCCGGCGGTGGGTGAATTTGTGATCCCCGATTTGCTGGGCGGATCGAGCACCTTGATGATCGGCAAGACATTGTGGGCGGAATTTTTCAACAACCGCGACTGGCCGCTTTCTTCGGCGGTGGCGGTAGTCTTGCTGTTGTTGCTGGTGGTGCCGATTGTGTGGTTTCAGCGCATTCAGGCCAAGCGCGAAGCGCAGTTGGGCTAGGGGGCGGCGATGATCAACAAATGGTCTTGGTTCAATAAAGCCTCCATCATCATCGGGTTTTCGTTTCTCTATATCCCGATTTTGTTGCTGGTGCTGTATAGCTTTAACGAATCTCGCTTGGTCACGGTGTGGGGTGGATTTTCCACCAAGTGGTATAGCTCGCTGTTGCAAAATGATGGCATTTTGAACGCCGCCGTGGTGACGCTGAAGGTGGCGGCTATCGCTTCCACCCTGGCGACCATTTTAGGCACCATGGCGGGTTTTTCCATGTCGCGGTTCGGGCGCTTTCGCGGGCGCACGCTGTTTAACGGCATGATTTATGCGCCCTTGGTGATGCCTGAAGTGATCACCGGGTTGTCGCTGTTGTTGATGTTTGTGGCCATTTCCTTTGATCGCGGCATGTGGACCATCACGCTGGCGCACACGACCTTCGCCATGTGTTATGTTGCGGTGGTGGTGCAGTCACGCTTGACCTCGTTCGATCGCTCGATCGAAGAAGCGGCGATGGATTTGGGCTGTACGCCGCTCAAAACATTTTTTGTCATTACGTTGCCCGTTATTATGCCCGCCGTGGCTTCGGGCTGGCTGTTGTCGTTTACCCTGTCATTGGACGATTTGGTGATCGCCAGTTTCACCACCGGACCCGGTGCGACGACGCTGCCGATGAAAATCTATTCTATGGTGCGTCTTGGCGTGACGCCTGAAATTAACGCCATTTCGACCATTCTCATCGGTATCGTCGCCGTGGGCGTGGTGATGATGTCGATGCTGCATAAGCGTCGTGAAGCGCAGCGCGCCAAGGATGAAATGCTCGCCTCTGCGGCGCCATAATTTGAAGACCAACCCAACCGGAGTACCCACATGACCTCCCCAAATCGCGCTGACGCGCGCAAGGAAGCAGAAGCTTTCCTTAAATCTCATCCCAGGATCGAGCATCTCGACGCTCTGTTTCAAGACATCAACGGCATCATGCGCGGCAAGCGCTATCCCCGTGCAGAAATCGTGCACCTTTACGAAAAAGGCATGTTGATGCCTTATTCGGCGATGGTGGTGGACGTTACCGGCAATACCTCGAACGCGGGCGGCGTCGGTTTTGACGACGGCGATCCAGACGGCATGATGTTTCCTGTCCCCAATACTTTAGTGCCGGTGCCGTGGGCGCATGAACCTACCGCGCAATGCTTGGTCTCGTTTGATGACAGCAATGGCGGCAAGGAAATGCTGGAACCGCGCAACATTCTTGAAAAAGTGGATAACATCCTGCGCGCCGATGGTCTGAACGCAGTGTGCGCGCTGGAGCTGGAATTTTATTTGATTGACCCCGTGCGCACGCCGGACGGCCGTCCCCAAGCGCCGATCTCCCCGGCCACCGGTGAGCGGGAAATTTCCACCCAGGTTTACGGTATGGAAGAACTTGAAGATTATTCCGCCGTGTTGAGCGACATTGAAAAGACCTGCCACGCCCAGGGCGTACCGGCCTATACCGCCAGCGCCGAATATGCCGCCGGTCAGTTCGAGGTGAACTTAAAGCACTCCGCTCCTGCCGTCGTGGCGGCCGATCACGCGGCGCTGCTGTGTCGCGTGGTGCGTAACGTCGCGCTGGAACACGGGTTTAGAGCGACTTTCATGGCCAAGCCATTTTTGAATCAAGCGGGTAATGGCTTGCACATGCACATGAGCCTCGTTGACGGCAAGGGCAACAATCTGTTTGATGGCGGCAGTGAATCGGAGGCAAACCCAATCCTACGCCATGCTATCGGTGGATTGCAGTCGGCGCTGTTTGAATCCATGGCGGTGTTCGCGCCGTGCATCAATGCGTATCGCCGTTTTATGCTTAATATTTATGTGCCGATGGGGCCGACGTGGGGGGTGAATAACCGATCTCTGGCGTTTCGCATTCCGTTGGGGGATGGGGCCAATCGACGCATTGAACATCGCGTTGCGGGCGCGGACGCTAATCCATATTTGGCGTTGGCGGCAGTGCTGGCCGGGGCGCATTACGGCATCACTCATCAGATTGATCCCGGCGATCCGTCGACTGGAAACGCGGGCGCCGAGCCGGACGAGCGTTTTCCGCGCACCATCGAGGAAGCGCTGGCGGCGTTTACGGAAGCCAAAATCCTGCCGCAGTATTTTGGCGAGTGGTATTCGGAAATTTATCACCTCACCAAAATCGCCGAAGTCACCAGCTTTCGCGATTACATCTCCAAGCGCGAGTACGATTGGTATCTTTAACTCTCAGACGTGATGAATTAGCCGAGGATTGTGACTTTATTCTTGGATATTTTGTACCTGATGACGGTGATATTTAATTTATCTATCGTTGTTCTCAGGTCACCACTTAATCGGCTTTTTGTTCTTGCTGAAGGAATGACCAAGAATCTCTTTGGCTCTTTCGGCGACTGCGACGAGTGTACGAGTAGCTGACCAATTGCAGTGTAAATGGCTTGTCGACCATCATTCGTTTTCACCTCATAAATTTCTGTGAGCGAGTTTCCGGACGTGACGCCAAGATCAATGAAGATGTCATTGGCAATGCTGATTTTGTTTTTCGCCGCATCCTCTCTCCATTCTTTGAGGGCGTGAACGATGTCTCCGTGACGAGAAACATAGTCGAAGTAGCTATTTCGCTCTCCCGATTTTTGTCCTGAAAATTCTCTTTTATAGTCTCTCTTTATTTTTCGCCTCTGTTCGGCGGTGAAATAACCGGACATCATATCAGCTTTGTAGTTTGCTACCTTTTCTGCAAACCGTTCAATGCGGTTGCCAATGATGCCTTTCTTGACCGGGCCAATGATGAGGCCTTCCCGAGCGTTCCCATTCCCATCAATAACGGAAATAAGCCTGTCCTTAGACCACGTGAGGAAGGTGGATTTGCCGATTCCTTTCCTCCCGCCGCCAACCTTTCCACTGTGCATGAGATACAGCATGCCTCGTTCGTCTTTGGCAAAATAACCAGCAAAAACTTGTTTGTTGTCGGCAATAGGGATGTTTGCTTCGACGGTTATGTTCAAGTTTCCCTTGGGCTGATATATGCCAATGGCATTCCAATATGTTTTCGTTGTTTGTCGCTGGTCGACATTTCCGTTCGTGAGCCAGTATTTTCCATTGTGAATTATTGGCATTTCTGAACTGTTTGGCCGCCAAACAACGCGCCTTAACTCGGCTTTATTCCATTCCTGTTTAATGATGGCGATAAGCAGGTTCTGCGCGGAAATCTTCTCTTCTTTGTTTTCAACTAACTGAAGTTGCATTTGCATGTCCTGTAATTTGTGATGCTGGGCGATCGTAATCATTGAGGGTGCATCAATTTCAATTAACTCGCAATACGTTTATTTCGCGCTGCGAAAAAATACCCTCCATACGGGAGGCGTTTTCGCTGGGGAGGTCGGGGATAAATCCCCGGCTTTGCAACTTTAGGAGAGGGCGATCCACGTCGCTTTCAGTTCGGTGTATTTATCGAGCGCATGCAGAGATTTGTCGCGGCCATTGCCGGATTGTTTGTAGCCGCCGAACGGCATGGTCATGTCGCCGCCGTCCCAGCAGTTGACCCACATATTGCCCGCGCGGATGCGCCGCGACAGGGTGATGGCCTTGTTGAGATCGTTGGTCCACAGGCAGGCGGCTAGGCCGTAATCGGTATCGTTGGCGATAGCCACCGCTTCGTCGGCGTCCTTGAAGGTTAGGGTCGAGAGCACCGGGCCGAAGATTTCTTCTCTTGCAATGCGCATCGAGTTTTTCACATTGTCGAATACCGTGGGTGCGATGTAATAACCGCCCTGGTTCAACAGCACGCGTTCGCCGCCGCACAGCACTTTGGCGCCTTCCGCCTTGCCCACATCGATATAGTCGAGCACCCGGTTCATGTGTTTTTCTTCGACTAATGCGCCCATGCGTGTGTCCGGGTCGAGCGGATCGCCCGGTTGCAGCGTGGCGGCGACTTTAAGCACTTCGCCTAAAAATTCGTCCTTGATGGTGTCTTGCACGATCAGGCGCGAGGCGGCGGTGCATACTTCGCCTTGGTTATAAAAGATGCCGATGGCGGCGCTTTCGGCGGCTTTTTTCAAATCCTTGCAGTCGTCGAACACAATGTTGGGCGTCTTGCCGCCGCATTCCAGCCATACGCGCTTCATGTTGGATTGGCCGGAGTACTGTAAAAACAGTTTGCCGACTTCGCCCGAACCGGTGAAGGCCAAACAGTCCACATCCCTGTGCAATCCCAGTGCGCGCCCCGCCGTGGGGCCGAAGCCGGATACCACGTTAAGAACACCATCGGGTAGCCCGGCTTCGCAGGCCAGTTCGGCCAAGCGCAGTGCGGTGAGCGGGGATTGTTCGGCGGGTTTTAACACCACCGAATTGCCTGCCGCCAGGGCCGGACCGAGTTTCCAGCACGCCATTAACAGCGGGAAGTTCCAGGGCACCACGCACGCGACCACGCCGATGGCTTCGCGGGTGATGGCGCCAAAGGCGTTCGGCCCGGTGGGCGCTATTTCGTCATAGATTTTATCGCACGCTTCACCGTACCAGCGCATGCAGTTGGCCGATGACGGCACGTCGACGCTCAAGCTGTCGCTGATGGGTTTTCCGACATCGAGCGTTTCGAGCAAAGCGAGTTCTTCTCGATGCTGCATCATCAAGTCGGCTAGGCGGATCAGGATTTTCTTGCGCGCCTTGGGCGCGAGGGTAGACCACGCGCCGCTCTCGAACGCTTGGCGCGCCGAAGCGACGGCGCGGTCGATGTCTTCGGCGTCGCCTTCGGCGATGTGGGCGATGGTTTCTCCGGTACCGGGATTGATGCACGCAAAGGTCTTGGCGCTGGCGGCATCAACCGTTTTGCCGTGGATAAACAGTTTGCCGGGAAGCGCCAATTGTTTGGCCCGCTCAGTGTAGGATAGAGACATCGATATCACCGAAATTATGGGGGAGGTTAAAAACTAGGCGGGGTGGCGGCGCTGACGATGATACACTCGCCTTTGCCGACGTTCTTGAAGCGGTGCGGAACCGCATTGCTGATGTAATACGAATCTCCGGCTTTTAAAACGCTGGTGCGTTGTCCCACCGTCAGTTCAAGTTCGCCCTTAATGACGATGCCGGCTTCTTCACTGTTGTGGGTGAGCATTTCTTTGCCCGAGTGCGCGCCAACTTCGTATCGTTCGTGCAAAAACCGCAACTTGCGGTCCTTGCGGTTCGCGCCGACCAATTTCAGGTGCGCGCCATTTTCAAAAAATTCGATCAATTCGTCTTTTGTGAAAAAGATTTTATCGTCCGATTCCATGTCCATGGTGAGAAAATCGATCAGCGAGATCGAGAAACTATCCAAGACTTTTTTCAACGAATCGATGGAAGGGCTGACGCGGTTTTGTTCAATCAGCGAGATGGTGCTGTTGGTCACGCCCGCGCGCTTGGCGACCTCGCGCTGCGACAGGCCGTACATGGTTCTTAAGGCTTTTAGCCGCGTGCCGATGTCGTTTTCCATGAATTCTCGCCCCTCGTTAAGCGTAAAACATATTATACACAAATGCAGGAAAAAAGCCTAAAAACAACATTATGTAATTCATCTTGCGGCATACCGTAAAATATAATAGACATTTTATATGCGAGGCGATATTCCGTTGCTTCGTATCAACAGATGGTATTCGCGGTTGCGCCGACCTCATCTTGCGGCGGTTAACCGTTTCGGGGAACGTAAAATGCTCATTGGTGTACCCAAAGAAATTAAGAATTTTGAAAGCCGCGTCGGCATGACCCCCGCCAATGTACGCGAGTTGGTCAGCCACGGCCATTCCGTTTTGGTGGAAACCAACGCCGGGATCGGCATCGGTCGCGATGATACGGCATATGTGGCGGCGGGCGCAAAGATTGCGGGTACTGCGGCCGACGTATTTGCTCAGGCCGACATGATCGTTAAGGTCAAGGAACCCCAGCCCCAAGAATGCAAGATGCTGCGCAAGGGACAGGTTTTGTTTACTTACCTGCATCTGGCCCCCGATCCCGAACAGGCCCGTCTGCTGAAAGAATCGGGCTGTATCGCCATTGCCTATGAAACCGTGACCGACGCCCAAGGCGGCCTGCCGCTGTTGGCCCCGATGAGCGAAGTTGCGGGCCGTATGGCCGTGCAGGCAGGGGCGCGGTGTTTGGAAAACGTCATGGGCGGTTCCGGCGTATTGCTGGGCGGCGTACCCGGCGTGCGTCCTGCGAAGGTCGTTGTCATCGGCGGCGGCGTGGTTGGCGCCAATGCCGCGCGCATGGCCTTGGGCCTGCATGCCGACGTGACCATTTTAGATCGTTCCATTGATCGCTTGCGCGAACTGGATGCCTTATATGGCGATCGTCTGCGCACGGTTTATTCCAATAAGGAAAACTTGGAAGAGCATGTGCTGAACGCCGATTTGGTCATCGGCGCGGTGCTGATTCCCGGCGCTGCGGCGCCCAAGCTGGTGACCAAAGCCATGCTGGCGAAAATGAAAAAGGGTTCCGTGCTGGTGGACGTCGCCATCGATCAGGGCGGCTGTTTCGAGACCTCTAAGGCCACCACCCACGCTGAACCCACTTATATCGTCGATGGCATCGTGCATTATTGCGTGGCCAACATGCCGGGCGCAGTGGCGCACACGTCAGCCTATGCACTGAATAATGCGACGCTGCCGTTTGTGGTGCAGTTGGCGGATAAAGGCTGGAAGGCTGCATTGAGCGACAACCCGCATCTGTTGGCGGGGCTTAACGTCATTCATGGCAAGATTACCTATGAAGCCGTCGCCACGGCGTTGCAGGAACCTTACGTTCCCGCCGCTGAAGCGCTGAAAAGCTAAGATCAATCTATCAATTCATTGGGCCTCCCCGCTCACTCCCCGCAGGTTTGACGCTTGCGGGGAGTTTTTTTGCGGAAAATTTGGCGCCGGGAGGTTAGGGTCCGGACCCTAGATGAACTTGCGAAACATCTTGGTTCTGTCGAACAGGTCTTCGAGCTTTTTCATGCGGTCCTTGGTTTCGTCCCAGGTGAGGGTTTCCACCGCTGCGATGATCGATTCGACGATAAACAGCGTCACCACCGACGAATCCCAAGCCGAAGGCGCTTCGATGCGTGAATGAAAGCTGTGTTTGGCGTATTTCGCGGCGGGCGATCCCCATTGGTCGGTAAACAGCACTAAGATTACGCCCTTTGCTGCCGCCATTTCAGCCAAGCGCAAGATGTCGTGTTCGTAACGGCGGATGTCGAAGGCGACCAACACGTCACCTTCGTTCATGTTCAATACATAATGCGGCCAGGTATTGGCGTTCGACGCCACCAGCGTCACGCCGCTACGGATAACCTGCATGTGGGTGAACAGATAGTCCGCCAGCGACCGGGTGATGCGTCCGCCGACCATATGGATTTGGCGGTTGCGATCGGACAGCAATCCTGCGACGGCATTGAACACATCGGGGTCGATTTGGCGAAGGGTCTGGCGCATGTTGTCCATGACCACATCGGCGAAGCGGTTGAGGATGTGGGTATCCGGTGCGTTTTCCGCCCACAAATTATGTTTGGCGATGGGGTTGGAAAGCGTCGCTTCCAACTCGTCGCGCAATGCCGCCTGCATTTGCGGAAATCCGGAGAAACCCAGTTTTTTGGCCATGCGCACCACGGTTGGCGTGGATACGCTGGAAACTTCGGCGACGGTGGTGATGCTGCCCAGCCCGGACACCGGGTAATTTTCCAAAATCGCATTGGCCAGCTGCCGTTCGGCGCGGGTCAGGCGTTCAAATTTGCTGCGAATGCGTTCCGCGACCGTGAGGTTTTGCGCCTTTGCCATGTGCATTCCTTAAGGTGTGGCCTAGCCGAAGTCAGAGCCGAAAAACTCCTGAGGTCTTGTAGCAGGAATATCACGTTTCGATGCAACTGAAAATGTTCCGCCAAATAAAATAAAAATGAAACAAATATTTCAGAATTTGGCTTGACTCTCTTATGGCATGTGAAAGGATATGTTCAAAATATGGACCCAGGGGGGCCAACAATTATGACCAACGAAGCGAGCAAGGACGAACCAATCTTCGATGACGTTGTGGCGGTAATCAATCCGTCAGGCGCGGGCAGGGTGGTTTTGGTCTGTGAGCATGCGGCAAATGCCATTCCTTCGGAATTCAATGAACTCGGCTTAAGTGAGCACGCATTGCAAAGCCATATCGCCTGGGATATTGGCGCATTGGCGGTGGCCCAAGCGATGTCGGCAAAGCTGGACGCACCTTTGATCGCGCAGCGCGTGTCACGTCTGGTTTATGATTGCAACCGTTCCCCCGATGCATTCGACGCCATTCCAGAAATCAGCGAATATCAAAATATCCCCGGTAATATCGCCCTGAGCACGGCGGACCGACAGGCGCGCACGGTGCGCTACTATGCGCCGTTTTGCGATGCGGTAAGCGCGTGTTTGAAAGCGCGTATTTCGCCCGTATTGATCACCGTGCATTCCTTTACACCCGTTTACAAGGGGCAACTCCGCGACGTTGAAATCGGCATCCTTCACGATCGCGATGCACGTCTGGCGGATGAAATTCTTAAAAATGCGGGCCGGAACACGGAACGTAAAGTCATGCGAAACTCGCCCTATGGGCCGCAGGATGGCGTGACCTTCACGTTGGTTCGTCACGCCCTGCCGCATGGCTTGTTGAATGTGATGATCGAAATTCGCAATGATTTGATTGCGGATCAACCCGCTCAGCAAGCCATGGCGCAAGAATTATCGCGATATGTGAGTGATGCCTTATCGGCGTTAGAATGCAAAACCGATCTGGCGCGGGTATCGTAATGATGGGCAGCAAGATGAATTTTCAACGCACAATACGGGGGCGACGGCATGCCTAAAGTTGTCATTCTGTTTGTGCATTATGTTGAAGCGATGAATCGTGTGGTTGGCCGGTTCGCGATGTACATGATTTTCGTCATGTTGGCTGTGTTGTTGTATTCATCGTTTGCCAAAACCGTTTTGCAGCCCTCTTTGTGGACGCTGGAAATGGCGCAGTTTCTGATGGCGGCCTATTACATTTTGGGCGGGCCGTATTCCATGCAATTGGGCGATCATGTGCGGATGGATTTGCTCTATGGGCGTCTGTCCCCCCGGCGCATGGCGTTCGCCGATACGCTCACCTCGGTATTTTTGATCACCTATTTGGTGCTGCTGCTGTACGGCGGTTATTCGAGCACCTTGTATGCGGTTCAATATAATGAAACGAGCTATTCCTCTTGGTCACCCTACATGGCGCCGATCAAGATCATTATGACGGTGGGGATTTTCCTGATGCTGCTGCAGGCCGTTGCGTTCTTTTTTAAGGATATTGCGCGCGCACGCGGCATGACGATTGACGGTGTTCCGTTAGCGGAAATGGACCCGCTGGGCGACGTGAGCCAGGAGAAGGGCATATGAGTTATGAAATGATCGCCCTTTTGATGTTTGCGTCCATGATGCTGATGCTGCTCACGGGGCAGCGGGTGTTTGGCGCGATCGGATTTATCGCCGGGATTGCGGCCCTAACGATGTGGGGCACAGGCGGCATCGAAATGCCGTTCAGCGCGGCGATGAAACTGATGAAGTGGTATCCGCTGCTGACGTTGCCGATGTTCATTTACATGGGCTACATGCTGTCGGAATCGCGTATCGCCGACGATCTGTATCAGATGTTTCATGTATGGATGGGGCCGCTCAACGGGGGCTTGGCGATCGGCACTATCGGTCTGATGGTGGTCATTTCCGCCATGAACGGATTGAGCGTCGCGGGCATGGCCATCGGCGCGACTATCGCGCTACCGGAACTGTTGCGGCGTGGTTACGATAAAATCATGGTTACGGGCGTCATTCAGGCAGGCAGTTCGCTGGGCATCTTGGTGCCGCCCAGCGTGGTGCTGGTGCTTTATGGCATGATCGCCCGCCAACCCGTGGGGCAACTGTGGTTGGCCGGCGTATTTCCTGGCCTGATGATGGCTTCGTTGTTTGTGCTTTATATCGTGGTGCGCTGTCGGTTTCAGCCGCATCTAGGTCCGGCGTTGCCCGAAGAAGAACGGCAAGTCGGATGGGCGGAAAAGATCAGGCTGCTGCGCGCGGGCATTTTGCCGTTGTTGATTTTCTTTTCCATGACGGGTCTGTTTTTGATGGGCGTCACCAGCTTGGTGGAAAGTTCTGCCGTGGGCGCTGCTGCGGCGACGTTGGCGGCCTTGTTCAAAAGGCGTCTGACGCGCGAAGTGATGGAAAATACTTTGCGCAAGACGTTGGGCGTAAGCTGCATGTTCATGTGGATTATCCTTGCGGCGCTGGCTTTCGGCGCGGTGTTCGACGGGCTTGGCGCGGTCAAGGCGATTGAAGGGTTTTTCATTGATCGCTTAGCGCTGACCCCTTGGGAAATTCTCATCATGATGCAGTTGTCCTACATCGTGATGGGCATGTTTTTGGACGATACCGCCATGTTGGTGATCGTTGCGCCGTTGTATGTGCCGCTGGTCGGAGTCTTGGGCTTCGATTTGGTGTGGTATGGCGTGCTTTATACCATCACCTGTCAGATCGCTTATATGACGCCGCCGTTTGGCTATAATTTGTTTTTGATGCGGGCCATGGCGCCGCCGGAGGTGACGCTCAGCGATATCTATCGTTCAGTTACGCCGTTTGTGGCGGTGATGGTTTTTGGTCTGGCGTTGGTCATGATTTTTCCGCAAATCGCCATGTGGCTGCCGAACCACTTTTACCTTCAACAATAAGGTGACGATGTGCGTAACGTAGATAAAGGATGTAAAGTTTAAAAAAAGAAGAACTGGGGAATTGGAACAAAGCGGCACGTGGAAAAAACGGGTCCACACCAAAAACGGCTGCTGATTGATCTAAGTGGATCCATGTGAAGCAAGTTACATGAAAGGGAGTAGGAATTATGACGGACAAAAAAGTCACGGATAGACGCAAATTTTTGAAAACCGCGGGCATTGTCGCCGCTGGCGGTGCGGTCGCAGCCACACTTTCGGCCTGCGGCAAAAAAGAAGAAGAAACCAAGGCCGCCCCCGCCGCCCCTGCGGTTGCCGCCAAGTCAAACCAGACCATCAAGTGGCGTCTGCAAACCTATGCAGGGGCACCCTTGGCCGAACACGTGGTTAAGCCTGCCGTTGATGCATTCAATAAAGCCGCCAACGGGGAAATGGTGATCGAACTTTACAACGGCGATCAGCTTGTCCCCACGGGTGAACTGTTCCGTGCGGTGCAAAACGGCACCATCGACATGGTGCAGAGTGACGACGATTCCATGGCTTCGCCGACGCCGGTTGCCGTGTTCGGCGGGTATTTCCCATTCGCCACCCGGTATTCACTCGACGTTCCGGTGTTGTTTCACCAGTACGGCTTGAACAAAATCTGGGATGAAGAATACAGCAAGGTCGGCGTCAAATGGCTGAGCGCCGGTTCGTGGGATCCATGCCACTTCAACACCAAAGAACCCATCAACAGCCTTGCCGATCTCAAAGGCAAGCGGGTGTTCACCTTCCCGACGGCAGGCAAGTTCCTGACGCGCTTTGGCGTGGTTCCGGTAACGTTGCCGTGGGAAGACATCGAAGTGGCCGTGCAGACGGGCGAGTTGGACGGCATCGCTTGGTCGGGCATCACCGAAGACTATACGGTGGGCTGGGCGGACGTAACGAACTACTTCCTCACCAACAACATCTCCGGTGCATGGTGCGGATCGTTCTTCGCCAACCCGGATCGTTATAATGCGCTGCCCGAACATCTCAAGACGTTACTCGATCTTGCCATGGACAGCTCTCACTATTACCGCCAGCATTGGTACTGGGGCGGCGAAGCGAAGCTGCGCGTGCATGGCACCAAGATGAAGCTGACCACCATTCCCGACGAAGAATGGCAGACGGTGGAAGACGAAGCGCACAAGTTCTGGGAAGAAATCGCCGCCACTGGCCCGGTCGCCAGGCAGGTGGTCGATATCTTCAAAGCTTACAATGCGGACATGGCCAAAGCCGGTCGTCCGTATCGCTATAGCTGATCAACGACGAATGTCGATACGGCGTTTCCCGGGGGAGTTTCCCCCGGGAACGTGTCGGCGGCGATAGGGACGTGCGATCTATTTCAAGGCTGATTTATTGATTCATAATCAAAACACGATGGCGGTTAAAATGGCAGGTAAATTGACGTTCGAAGAGTTGAAGAAGGCCGTTAAGAGCGGTGAGATCGACACCGTGATCGCGGCGCAAATCGACATGCAGGGGCGCTTGATGGGCAAGCGCATGCACGGTGAATTTTTTGTCGACAGCGGCTGGAAAGAAACCCACGGCTGCAATTATCTGCTCGCCACCGATTTGGAAATGACGACGGTTCAAGGATACAAGTCCACCAGTTGGGAAGCCGGATACGGTGATTACGCTTTGAAACCGGACATGGAGACATTGCGCCGCATTCCATGGCTGGAAGGCACCGCATTGGTGTTGTGCGATACCTTGAATCACCACACCCACGAATTGATTGCGCATGCGCCACGCTCGATCTTGAAGCGTCAGATCGCGCGGCTTGAAGCCATGGGCATGAAGGCATTTATGGCCACGGAGTTGGAATTTTTCCTGTTTCGCGAAAGCTACGAAGAAGCGCTGGATAAGGGCTATCGCAACCTGACTCCGATCAGCGGCTATAACGAGGACTATCACATCTTTCAGACCACCAAGGAAGAAGACGTCATGCGCGCGATCCGTAACGGATTGAACGGTGCGGACATCCCGGTGGAAAATTCCAAAGGCGAAGCCGACGCGGGCCAGGAAGAAATCAACGTGCGGTATGCCGAAGCCCTGACCATGGCCGACCGCCACGCCATCATTAAAAACGGCTGTAAGGAAATCACGTGGTCCAAGGGGCGCTCGCTCAGTTTTATGGCCAAATGGAACTATAACCATGCGGGCAACTCTTCGCACATTCATCAGTCGTTATGGAGCCTGGATGGCAAGCCGTTGTTCTTTGATCCCAAGGCCAAGGCCGGCATGTCGGAACTGATGTGTCATTACCTCGCAGGGCAACTGCATCATGCCAGGGAGATCACGTATTTCTTGGCCCCCTACATCAATTCCTACAAACGTTTCATGGTGGGCACCTTTGCGCCGACCAAAGCAGTCTGGTCTTGTGACAATCGTACCGCCGGATACCGGATTTGCGGCGCCGATACTCAAGCCGTGCGGGTGGAGTGCCGGGTTGGCGGCGCCGATTTGAATCCTTATCTCGCCATGGCCGCATTGATTGCGGCGGGCATCGATGGGATCGAAAACAAACGCGCCTTGGAACCTGCTTTTACGGGCGATGCCTATCACGGCAAGGACGTGCGCGAAATTCCGTCAACCCTGCGTGCCGCCACCGAGCTGCTTCAAAACTCGGCTATGCTGCGCAAGGCGTTCGGCGATGATGTGATCGATCATTATATTCATGCGGCAAACTGGGAACAGTTTGAATACGACCGTCGCGTCACCGATTTTGAAGTCGGCCGCGGTTTTGAACGGGCCTAAATCGATAGGCCCTAGGACCTCCCCAATAGGCTAAAAGAGAAACGTCTATGACAAACTTGATTAAATGCATTTCTCCCATTGATGGCTCCGTTTATGCGGAGCGTCCTGCGATGGGATTGGACGCTGCCCGGGATACGGTGGCTTCGGCTCGTTCCGCGCAAAAATCCTGGGCCGCGCGCCCGTTGGCGGAACGCGCCAAGCTGGTGCAGGCTGGTGTGGCCCGGTTGGGTGAAATGAACGATGAAGTCGTGCCTGAACTGGCCCATATGATGGGCCGACCGGTGCGATACGGCGGAGAGTTTCGCGGCGTCAACGAACGCACGACGTATATGGCCGACATCGCCGAAGAAGCGTTAAAACCCATTATCGTCGAAAACAGCGACGCATTTGAACGGCGCATTGTGCGCGAACCGCATGGCGTGGTGCTGGTCATCGCGCCGTGGAACTATCCGTACATGACGGCGATCAATACCGTTGCGCCCGCTTTGATCGCGGGCAATGCGGTGATCATTAAGCACGCCAGCCAAACCTTGTTGGTGGGTGAGCGCATGGTGCGGGCGTTCGTTCAAGCGGGTGTGCCCGCCAATGTGTTTCAAAACGTGTTTTTGGATCACGACACCACCTCGGCGCTGATCGCCGAAGGCCGTTTCAATTTCGTCAACTTCACCGGTTCGGTGGCGGGCGGGCAATCCATCGAACGCGCGGCGGCGGGAACCTTTACCGGCGTTGGGCTTGAATTGGGCGGAAAAGACCCCGGCTACGTGATGGAAGATGCGAATTTGGATGCGGCGGTCGAAACCTTGATCGATGGCGCGATGTACAATTCCGGCCAATGCTGTTGCGGGATCGAGCGCATTTACGTTACCGCTTCGCTTTACGATGAATTCGTCGAAAAGGCGGTGAAGATCGTCTCGAACTATAAGTTGGGCAATCCGCTCGATAAAGAAACGACCATCGGCCCGATGGCGCATGTGCGTTTCGCCAACGAGGCGCGCGCGCAGGTGTCCGAAGCCCTGGCCCAGGGCGCGGTGGCGATGATCGATCCTAAGCTGTTTCCCGAAGACGATGGCGGGGCTTATTTTGCCCCGCAAATCCTCACCAACGTCAGCCACGATATGCGGGTGATGCGCGACGAGACCTTCGCGCCCGTGGTGGGCATCATGAAGGTGGAGAACGACGAACAAGCGATCGTTTTGATGAACGATTGTATGTTCGGTCTGACCGTTTCGTTGTGGACCAAAGACCCGGCTCGCGCGGCGGCCATCGGCGCGCGCCTGGAAACGGGAACCGTATTTATGAACCGCGCCGACTATGTCGATCCGGGTCTGTGCTGGACCGGGTGCAAGGGTACCGGGCGCGGCGGCGCGTTATCCATTATCGGCTATCACAATCTGACCCGACCCAAATCTTACCATCTGAAGAAAGCCTAAACATCATGACCATTATCGCCAATTGGAGTTATCCGACCGCCATCCGTTTCGGTGCGGGTCGCATTAAGGAATTGACCGAAGCCTGTCAGGCGGTCGGCATGAAACGTCCCTTGCTGGTGACCGACCGGGGGCTGGCCAGCATGGCCATTACCCAGGCGGCGCTGGATCAGCTTGAAAAAGCCGGGCTGGGCCGGGGGCTGTTCGCCGATGTCGACCCCAACCCGAGCGACGTCAATCTCGCTCAGGGCGTCGAGGCGTTCAAGAGCGGCGGCCATGACGGGGTGATCGCGTTTGGCGGCGGCTCTGGCCTGGATTTGGGTAAGCTGATCGCGTTTCAGGCGCATCAGTCCCGCCCGATCTGGGATTTTGAAGACATCGGCGACTGGTGGACACGCGCCGACGTCGGCGCCATTCGCCCCATCATCGCCGTGCCGACCACGGCGGGCACCGGGTCTGAAGTTGGTCGCGCGGGCGTGCTGACCAATTCCCAAACCCACGTGAAAAAGATCATTTTCCATCCCAAGATGATGCCGTCCATCGTGATCGCGGATCCCGAATTGACGGTCGGCATGCCCCGGGTGATCACGGTCGGCACCGGCATGGATGCGTTTATCCACTGTCTGGAAGCGTACAGTTCGCCATTTTATCATCCCATGAGCCAAGGCATTGCTCTGGAAGGGATGCGCCTGGCTAAGGAAAATCTGCGTCGTGTCGCTGATGATCCAAACGATATCGAGGCGCGTTCGCACATGATGAGCGCCGCAGCCATGGGCGCGGTGGCGTTTCAAAAGGGGCTTGGCGCCATGCATGCTCTGTCGCATCCGGTGGGCGCGACGTTCAACACCCATCACGGCATGACCAACGCGGTGGTTATGCCTGCGGTGTTGCGCTTCAATCGCCCTGCCGTGGAAAGCCGCATCGCCGCCGCCGCCGCCTACATGGGGCTGCACGATGGGTTCGATGGTTTTTACGATCATATGATGAAGCTGCGCGCCGAGTTGGGCGTGCCGGATAAACTCAGCGCGCTCGGCGTCGATGTCGGTTCCATCGATAAGCTGGCGGCGATGGCGGTTGAAGACCCTTGCGCCGGGGGTAACCCGGTACCCCTAACCTTGGACGCCGCCAAGGCGCTTTATCAGGAATGTATCTGAGTTAGCGTCTGTGGGGTATGGTTACAGTGGTCAGATCAATGGCGGCGGTATCAGGGATGTCGCCGCCTTTTTGATTTTCGCTGGCTTGTTTGAAGGGTTGTGTGTGTTATTCTCGCGCTGGATGTGAGGGGAGCGCGTCCCGGAAATAATTTTCCGCGTCGTGTTTTGAAACAAGGGTGCATCCAGCATGTATCGGCTGGTCAGAAATTTTTCAATTGCCAGCGCGATCGCCATCGTGATCGCCATTACGGTCCTGGGTTTTATCCAACACAATAGCTTGGTGGATAGCCTCGTCATAACAACCGAGCGCTCCAACGCATCGTTGGCGCGATCCTATGTCAATTCCATTGGGCCGCAGTTGGGGGACTTTCTCACGCAAGCAGAAGGCGTGAATGCCAATACGCTTAAAATCAGTTCGATATACGAAGAAATCGATGCCTATTTTAATCGCGCCATAGTCGGCGTCGGCGTGTTGAAAGTTAAAGTCTATCGGTTGGACGGGCATACCGTCTATTCAACCGATCTCCAACAGGTGGGGATGGAAAGCGGAGAGAACTCCGGCTTCCAAGCCGCACGCTCCGGCAATGTGGTGAGCGACTTGGTGTTTCGAGAGACCTTCAATGCCTTTGAGGGCGCTCCCGAAGACCGCGATTTGGTGGCAAGCTACCTGCCGATTGAACAAAACGGCAAAATTGTCGGCGTGTTGGAACTGTATTCCGACGTAACTCATACGTTGGCGCAGATCAAAATCACGACGGCAAAATTGGTTGGTTTTTTGGTCGGGGCGTTTGGTTTGTTGTTTGTCGTACTGTTGTTGATCGTACGTCGCGCCGAAAGCATTTTGCGTCGCCAATATGCGGAAAAGCAGCATGAAATCGAAGAGCGCCGCTTGGCGGAAAAAGCCTTGCGCGACAGCGAAAGCCGATTGGAAAGTTTCCTCGATGCAGCATCGGAGTGGTTATGGGAAACCGACGCCAATCATAAGTTCACGTTTTTGACGGGCCGATTGTTTGATGCCGTCGGCATTCATGTTGAGGACGTGGTTGGAAAATCGCGTTTGGACTTGGTCGATAAGGCCAAAGAAATAGACCCGCAAAAGTGGGAGCGTCATTTGGCCGATCTCGACGCCCATCGGCCATTTCGGGATTTCATCTATGCCGTCGAAATCGAAGCCGGAAAACACGCTTACATTCGGGTTAATGGCGTACCGGTGTTTAATTCCAAAGGCGTGTTTAAGGGCTATCGGGGTACCGGCAACAACGTGACGGATCGTATTTTGTCGGATCAGGATTTGCAGCGTAAGGAACAGTTATTTTCGTTGGCGTTTCGCGCCAGTCCCGCATTGGTGGTCATCACCGGCATGGAAACCGGCGTGCACCACGATGTGAATGAAAAGTGGCTTGAGGATTTAGGTTATACCCGCGATGAAGTCATTGGCCGTACCGCAGCAGAGCTGGGTGTGTGGGTCAATGCGGGCGATCGGGATCGCATGGTGCAGGAAATTGCCGCGCACGGGTGTCTGAACGGTTTTGAAGCCCAACTGAAGGCCAAGGATGGCTCGGTGCGCGATTATTTGATCATGGGCGAAGTGATTGAGTTTGAGGGTGAAAATCGGCTCATGCTGGTGGCTCAGGACATTACCGCGCGCAAGCGTGAAGAAGAAATGCTGCAAGCATCACATGACATTTTAGAACGGCGTGTGCGTGAGCGGACTCAAGCGTTGCAGTCTGCCAAGGAAGGCGCGGAAATGGCCAATCGCGCCAAGTCTGAATTTCTTGCCAACATGTCCCATGAATTGCGCACCCCCCTAAACGCCGTCATCGGTTTTTCCGACATCATCAAACATGAAATGTTCGGCAATGTCGGTTCGCCGACGTACCTGGAATACGCGGGGCACATTAAGGATTCAGGTGAACATCTGCTTAAGCTCATCAACGATATTTTGGACGTTTCAGCCATCGAAGCGGGAAAGATGGAACTGCGCGAAGAAGATATGCACATCGCCAGCCTAGCGGAGATAAGCTTGCGTTTGGTCCATGACCGCGCGCGCGCAAACAATTTGAAATTGACCAATACCATGCCTGCTGATCTACCGATCTTGCGGGCCGACGAGCGGCGCATCAAACAGGTTTTAATCAATCTGTTGTCCAATGCGGTGAAATTTACGCCGAGCGGCGGCGAAGTTCGGTTGAGCGCGCGTTTGGATGGTCAGGGCGGCATGATCGTGTCCGTCAAGGATACCGGCATCGGTATTGCTGCCGAAGATATTTCCAAGGTTTTGAGCCCCTTTGGGCAGGTGGACAGCTCGTTGTCACGAGAATACGAAGGAACGGGGCTGGGCCTGCATCTGGCGCGTACCTTGATGGAACTGCACGGTGGGCGGCTGGTGATCGAAAGCGAGTTGGGCGTGGGTACTGAAGTCAGTTGTTATTTCCCCGCCGAACGCATGATCCACGATGGTTTGGTTACGACAAAACAAGATGATACGCCTGCGATGGCCGGAATTGTTGATGACGATGGCACCAAAACATACACCGGGTCATGAACCGATGCGGCGGGGTAGATTTTTCCAAGAACGCCCCTTATATTAGGCAAAACTGATTCAATTAAAACCGTTTAGGTACAAGGACGCACTTTGGATGGCTACAATAGCATTGACCATGGATAACCTCGAAAACACGATTGAAACTAACGATATCGTGTTGATCGATTTCTGGGCCGACTGGTGTGGTCCGTGCAAAATGTTCGGCCCCATTTTTGAAGACCTGTCCAACAAACACGCCGACATCACCTTCGCCAAGGTCGATACCGAGGCGGAACAGGCCCTTGCGGCGCAGTTCGGTATTCAGTCCATCCCCACAGTGGCGGCTTTTCGCGAACAAATCTTGGTATTTGCCCAGCCGGGCGCGCTTCCGGCGGAAGCCTTGGAAGAGCTGATCAAACAGCTTCGGGCGCTGGATATGGAAGATGTTCGCGCTCAAATCGAAAAAGCGCACAAAGAACAGGAATTGGCTGGCGACGACTGATCCCGTTTAAGGATGTCAGGCCTTAGAACTCATTAGAACTAAGACGGCGCTGTTCCTTGCGGAGACAGCGCCGTCTGCCGTTAAAACCAGACCCGCGGGAAAAGGGGGGAAGAGGCCAGGATCTAACGGTTGGGACCATCATAGGTCATCAACCTGAAGGGTGTCTGAAGTCCGCGTTCAGCTTATGTTCAGGTTTGGGCTAGCGTTTTCGGGCTTTTTCCGTTTCTTGGGCGACAATGGATATGACGTCAGTCGATGGCATCGAGGCGTGTCACCTGAACACGGCGGTTGATGTCGCTTTCGGGGTTTGCAGGATCCAATAGGCGGCTTTCGCCGTAACCCGCCACATCAATGCGCGAAACGTCGATATCGAATAGGGTGATTAGGTATTTTAGTACCGCCTTGGCGCGCCGTTCGGAAAGATCGAGATTATAAGATTCACTGCCTACGGCATCCGTATGCCCTGCCAGTTCGAAGCGATAGCCGCTGAGCGCGCCGCTGGTGAGCGCCGCGCCTAGATTGTCGAGCACCTCCAACGTTTCCGGTTTCAAGATGGCGCTGTCGAACTCAAAATAGACCTTGATGTTGATGGACGGCGCTTCGGCCAGTTTCTCCACCATTTCAGGGCTTTTTTCGGTGTATTGGGGCTGGGGCGAACAGGGGCTTTCGCGGTCGGTACCCATCAGGCCCGCCGCCAGAATTTGAGATCCGCCCCGTTTAATGTGTTTGGACCCGCAGTTGGCGCACAGATCGCGCGCATCTTTGAAAAGGTTTAAATTTTGCTCGATTTGGGCGGCGTGGCCTTGCCGTTTGAGCGCATCTTCAAGCGTCAAGATGGCGCGATCCAGTTGCCCGGATAGGGCTTGGGAAATGCCTAAATTGTTCATGACCGCCGCGTCGTCTGGGCATAGATCCAGTGCTTTGCGATAGGCGGCTTCTGCCGAGGCGTAGTTTCCTTGGTAATCCAGGGCGATGCCCAGGGCGGAATAAAGACGCCAGTCGTCACCAATTTTGGCGGCGGCGTTTTCGAGCAGTGCGGCGCCTGAGGCGCTGTCGCCCAACATCAGCTCGACCTTGCCCCGTTCGGCAAGAATGCGGCCATCCTTTGAAAATTGCGCGGGTGCGTTTTTCAAGACGTCCCGAGCCTTGAGGGCCTGCCCGGACCAGCGCAAATTGCGCGCAAGGCCTAAAACGGCCTCGATCTCGCCGGGATTTTCGGTTTGCAGGCGTTCAAAATGTGCAATGGCTTCGCGATAGGCCTGATTTTCGACATTGCTCAACACGCCGGAATCGAGTGTGGTCGAAGGCGTGGAACACGCGCCCAAAAGCAGGGCGAGGGTAACGGTGGCGGTCGCGATCTGTACGGTTTTGAACATCTGAGGCGCCTAGAATATTGAAATCCGATAAGCTTTATAAGCTTCGGGGTCTTATTGCGCAGTGACGCCAGTCACAAGACGACCCTTATCCGTAACGAGAATTGCTGCCGGAGGACGATGCCGGCAAAGGCAAAAACGATGCGATTACCGCTCATGGAAGTGTTTTTATAATTCAGCATTACGGTGACCGTTTTTTGTTTCTTGGACACGGTATTATAGATTGACTTTTTGGGGTTTATGCAGTATATTTTCCTATCCGTTTGACCCAACAAAAAACTGTTGGCTTTACGGAATAAAAATACCGCTCTTTGAAAACAAAGGATAATTTGGCTTCGTTCCGTCACTTTTTTTATTTTTCGGGTCTTTTGGAGGTGGCGGCGGGTAAAAAACGTGGGGAAATGAAGAGCCAAAAAATGAAAGCCCTTACATGATGCCGGGTGTTTGCGGGGCAGTTCATTCGTCATGATAGGGCAAACGAGGAGTTAACTTCATGAGCGCGCCAGCCGCCCCCACCCAAAGACCCACGTTGCATATTGAAGATCCTTTTGCCCGCCCACCCGCGCCGTTAGGCGGTTTTGCGCTGTTTAATTATGGTTTTCGCCCGTTCTTTTTTTTGGCCGGGCTGTTTGCGGTCATGAGCGTGGGCATGTGGTTGTTGCTGTACACCGGCTATGCCCAATTGGAGTTGATGGATTTGCCCGCCCGCTGGCATGCCCATGAAATGCTGTTTGGGTATACCATGGCCGCCGTGGCGGGGTTCTTTCTGACCGTGGTGCCAAACTGGACCCGCGTTAGTGCGCAAAAGGGCCCGGTTTTGATGCTTCTAACGGCGCTGTGGCTGCTGGGCCGGTTGGTCGAGTGGGGCCAGGCGGTATTGCCCTATGAAGCGGTGATGGTCA